>JAABUZ0100010706.1_pt1 | contig 10132 bp, 14 predicted proteins | sample 5562091 | NCBI WGS metagenome assembly JAABUZ01 (sample SAMN12813069, study PRJNA571459) | rock metagenome | isolation source: Antarctica rocks | place: Antarctica: Victoria Land, Linnaeus Terrace sud | collected 2015-12-21 | reverse complement strand
ACTGCAGCGCCCCCAGCTCCAACACCTTTGGACAGGCATACAGTGCGCCGCATACTCCACTCCTGGCCAGCGCTGACAAGGAGCCAGGGCCGGGCCTACTTAGGCCCTCTGTTTCTGAGGCTGCTCGAAGCATGAGCTTGCGCTGTAGGCTAACTGAGTGGAGGAGTAAACGATACCTTGACTTTGTGGAACTGAGACACGCAAGGCCACTGCGCTGCCAACCACTGCGTAATCAAAATCTGTCTATATTTGGTTGGTGCCGCAAGGCCAAACAGCAGTCTTGGGACACGGTCAAGCGTGGCTTGTATGCAGGGCTCTGCGCCCCTGTGCAAGTGCGGCCGCTCGGCCGCATGGCGCACCGCACTTGCGGCAACGCCGGCGAAACTCAGCCATGTGTGCGCGGTGAAGCGCGCGCGGCTGGCCACGCACTGCGCCGCGTCCGCCAGCCGTAGTCCTGTTGTCAACGCAGCCAGCGTGGCGGCCGGGTGGGGACCCGAGTCCTGGCACAGTCAGGCTCCCGACGTCTGTGGGGCGCTCCCTGGAGTGCAGGAGTGGTCCCTGGTGTTGTTGTGTGTGTGTCCCGGCAACTCACAAGCGCACAGCGGCAGCTGTCGCTGCGAGTGTGCTGGCCCAGGCGGGCCGCCCGGTCTGGCAAGCGTGCTGGGCTCGCACGAGAGAGTTCCCTGCCACTTTGCTCCTCACGACAGTGTCCTCGCACAACTTCCGACGCCGAGCTGAGCTGTGGTATTTGCTTGCCTGGGCAGTGGTGCGGATGCTGAGCGCGCCGTGCCTGGTCGACGGCAGGGAGTGGAACCAGGCGTATGCGCAGCTGGAGATGGAGCGCGGCTTCTGCTCGCTGGGCGGCGCGGAGAAGTACAGTCCGGAGCTGGTGCAGCGGACGGCGACGGAGAGCCCGGGCGCCGCGGGGCGCGTGGTGGCGCGCGGCGCGGAGATGCTGTGGCGCGTCGGCGTCTTCGCGTTCAGCCTGCTGGCCGACAACGCGTCGGGGCGCTCGGAGGAGCTGGGCCGCGTGCGCCTGCGCGCGCAGCAGCTGCGGTGCGCTGGTCTGGGCTTTCCAGCGCGGCGGTCTGTGCGCGCTGCTGTGGTGCACAGTCAGGCGGCTAGTATTTCAGGTATTCCAGGAGTGAGTCGAGACGTCTGGAACAGCATGCGGAGGGGAGAATGTGGTGCTCCGCACAAGCACGAGGAGACTGTTCCCCTGCATTGTTGCCTGTGCTGCCCGGGTGCGGCGTGCCGGGTGCGGATGCCAACAGGCTGCGTCTCTGTCCTCCTGGACAGTCCAGAGCCTCGCAGCGTCAAGCAAGCGCTGCCGGCGCTGCCACGCCAGGGCAGTCCCGCAGCCATCAGGCAGGTCCTGGTCCCAAATTGAGCGCGGCTGTCGCGGGCGGCGCCAGGGCGATGCTAACCGCGCTGGGCCCCTCGTTCATCAAGGCCGGCCAGGTGCTGGCCAGCCGGCCGGACATCGTGCGCGAGGACTACATGAACGAGCTGTGCACGCTGCAGGACGACGTGCCCTGCTTCCCCGACGCCGAGGCGCGCTGCTGCGGGGGTGCCACCGGTGCTGCACGGTGTTGGTTGGATGCGCCTGGTGGCCGTGTAGGCCGGGGAGGGCCGAGCTGCAGAAAGCGTTTGTGATGCATCGTGATGCATGCTCTGTTGCGCGGCATAACTTGCTAAATGTGCTGACCTGCGCCGTGGCGAGTTGCACACAGCGTGCCATCTGCGATGTGCTGTGTTGGAACGGTGCCCAGCCAGCGCGCGACCTGCGCTGAGCGCGCCGAAGTGCTTCTGGCTAAGGGCATGGCGAGGCGTGGTGTTTGCAGTGCTGACCCTGGGGTCCTCGCCAGCAGGCGTGGTGGTTGCAGTGCTGACCGTGGGTGCCTCGCCAGCAGGCGCGGTGTTTGCCATGGTGACCCAGGGCGCTGCGCTAGCAGGCGCAGTGTTTGCCATGGTGACCCAGGGCGCTGCGCCAGCAGGCGTTCCAGATCATGGAGGAGGAGCTGGGCTGCCCCATCGCGGAGGTGTTCAGCTCCATCTCGGAGCGCCCCATCGCTGCCGCGTCGCTGGGGCAGGCGCGCCCGCCCGCTCCTCTGTGTCATGTGCAGTGGTCGCGGGAAGCAGTGCTTGAAAGGACAGGGAGCAGGGTGCACTGCCTGGTGCTCTGTTGTGCTTTTGCTTTGAGCCGAGTTTTGCAACAGCCCGGCGGGTGGGCGTTTGCGGGGGGTCTACGAGCAGCGGGCATGCAGAGGTTGCAATATCAAACTATGGCCCATTGCAGGTGCAAAGAAATATCCTGCAACCCATGCGCGTCCTCCTCGTATGAGGGATGCTGATATGAGGGTGGCTCTGCCAGGGAGTGCGCCTGCCGATGTGGCTTGGCCGGCGTGGTGCGCCAGCGATTGTTCCCGCGCCGCGCGCCAGGTGTACAAGGCGGTGCTGCGGGACACGGGCGAGGACGTGGCGATCAAGGTGCAGCGGCCGGGCGTGCGCCCGGTCATCCTGCGCGACCTGTTCATCTTCCGGTCCATGGCGCGCTTCATCAACCCCATCTCCAAGGTGTGCTCACGACTTTTCCATGAACTCTGGAGGAGGCATGGGTTCTTCTTTCTAGTGTTGGCAAAGGGCATGTGGTGCGCTGCATCAAGCTTGTTCCAAAGGTAGGGTGTCTGCTCTGTCTGTCATGTGATGAAGCACTGTGCTGCCTGCTTGCGTATGGCCTGTTGTGCGGGATACTTGCTGCGCTCTTAATCACACATGACTGGTGCACGGCTTTTGCCTTTTTTTAAAACCTGGCAGCTATTGTTCGTTGCATGTGCAGAGAATACGTCTGACTGTGCCGATCGGCGGGGCGGTCACGCAGGCGCGGCTGGGCTGCAACTCGGAGCTGATCCTGGATGAGTTTGGCGAGAAGCTGCTGGAGGAGCTGGACTACCAGCAGGAAGCGCGTAACATTGAGGCGCGCCCGGAGCTTGTGCAACTCATATGTCTGCCATGCCCTGCATGTCATGCTAAGCTTGCGGTGATGACTTTGTGTCTGCTGTCCCTTAAATGTGTCTTAACACAAGTGGCCAAGTGTTCTGCTCCGTCGTGTGGCATGAACTGCTATGTAGCTGTGCAGGAGAAACCGTGGTGAGAGAGAGTCCCAACGCGCTTGCGGTGCCTCTCTCTCACCGTAGTGCGATGCCTCACAGGATTTCGGTCGCAACTTTGCGAACGACGCGACTGTGAAGATCCCGTGGGTGCGGCCGGACCTGTGCGGGCCGCGCGTCCTGGTGATGGAGTGGATCGACGGCCTGCGCTGCACGGACCCGGCCGGCATCCGCGCATCCGGCCTGGACCTCTCGCAGTTCATCCGCTGCGGCGTCGTGTCCGGGCTGCGCCAGCTGCTGGAGGCGCGCTGCATGGCCACGCCTGTCCATGAGACTGGCCAGTCTCTGCTCCTGCTGCAACTGCTGCTGCACAGAGGCTATTGCCGCTCTTCTTTCCGCGGTTGGATTTGCAGCTTGCATGTGGTGCAGGCTGGGCAAGTACTGTGGTGTTCTGGTTTGCCACATCGGTCAAGTATGATTTACAAGCACATGCAACAAGCATAACAAGAGTGCACTGCAGCAAGGACAAGCAGGCTGTGTATAGCGTGACCAGACGGCTTGGTCTGTGGTGGTAGGAAAAGCGGTTATTGTTTGTGTGTTCCTGTTCTGCATCGCTGCGTGCAAGCCTGGTTGCTGTGCTCGTTTGCTTACTTGTCTTGTGCTGGGCTTGCGCAGTACGGGCTGTTCCACGGCGACCCCCACCCGGGTATGCTGCCCTCTTGCTGTCCTTTATAGCACTACATGCACGCAGTTTCTTGCCCTGTGAACCTTGGTGCCCCTTGCAAAGCGTCTGACAGGAGTTATGGCTTTGGTTCTGTGTTCATGAGTCTGCCTAACCTCCTGATGTTGTGCAGACATATCTACACAGCCAGTTTGGTGTGCTAATCAGCGTCTGGCAGGCGCGCGGCCGGTATGCAGTTGAGCATGCCTCCGGCTCGCAGGCAACATCTTTGCGCTGCGCGACGGCCGCATTGCGTACGTCGACTTCGGCAACGTGGCAGAGCTCAGCCAGAGCAACAAGCAGACGTTGATCGATGCGGTCGTGCACGCCGTCAATGAGGACTACTACGAGATGGCGACTGACTTCATCAAGCTGGTGCGATCATGCGCCGCCTGGTCTGTCACTGCAAGTGTGCTTCGGTCTCGTAAGAGGCTTGTCTGAATGTTTGGCGGAGTTTAGAAGTTCTAACTGCGCAGTCTATCGTTTGCATGAAGAGCTTGATGGCAATGCTGGTACTGTTCTGGGACTGTTTTCATGATGGGTTTGGACGTGCCACTACAGGGTTCATGCATGTATGTGCGCACCCATGTGCGCAGGCTCGGCGTCAAGGGCTCCCGGTTGCTGTTCAGGGCTGTGCACGCGTGCGCGCATGCCGCCGACGCCCGGCGCGCGCGCGCAGGGCTTCCTGGCGCCGGGCACGGACATCCGGCCGATCGTGCCGGCGCTGGAGAAGATCTGGGCCGACAGCCTGGGCAAGGGCATGGCCGACTTCAACTTCCGCTCGGTCACCAGCAAGTTCAACGAGCTGGTGTTCCAGTACCCCATCCGCATCCCGGAGCGCTTCGCGCTCGTCATCCGGTGCGCTCGCCGCGCCGGAGCATGTTAGTCAGGGTGACAGGCAGGAGATGTTTTGGCTGGAAGGGCTGCTCGGTGACCAGCAGGTTCAACGAGCTGGTGTTTCCAGTACCCTATCCGTATCCCGGAGCGCTTCGCGCTCGTCATCTGGTGCGCTTTGCGCTCGTCATCTGGTGCGCGCGGCGCCGCGCCTGTGCATCTTAGTGAGGTTGAGAGGTAGGGCATGTCATGGCTGGGAGGTCCGGGAGCGCCTCACCCTGTCCGCATTCCCGAGCAATTTGCTATCGTCATCCGGTGCGCGCGGCGCCGCGCCGGAGCATGTCAGCGAGGCCGACAGGCAGGAGATGTCGTGGCTGAGAGGGCTGGCAGGGCGCTCCACCCGAGTACGCGCGCCTGAGGCGCGCCGCGCGCGGCAGGTCGCTGCTGACGCAGGAGGGCATCTGCCTGACGCTGCAGCCGGACTTCCGCTTCCTGGAGGTGGCCTACCCGTACGTCGCGCGCCGCCTGCTGACCGACGAGGACCCCGCCCTGCGCGAGCGCCTCTTCCAGGCGCGCGCCTCGCGGCGCCCCTGCAGCGCGGCTGCCCCGTTTCTGCGGCGCGGCTGCCCCCGTTGCGCGGCGCGGCGGTCCAGGCCCTGCCGCGCGGCCGTCCTGTCTCTGCTGCGCGGCCGTCCTGTGTGAAAGTGCTGCCTGTGTGCGAGGAGCATGCTCGCAGTGCTGCAGGCGCGCTGCATGAGTGTGCGCGCACTGACGCGCCGCGGCGCCTGCGTGCGCGTGCTGTTGCTTCACATGCAGGCCCTGCTGGCCCTTGATGCAAGCACGGCGACCCCAGCCGCAATGCTGCTGCTGCCGAGGCGCGCCTGGCGTGGCGCGCGCCCCCTCGCTTTTGGCGGACCAGGACGCTGTGCGAAGCTGTGAGAAAGCTGTGAGAAGCTGTGAGAGGCTGGCAGTGCGTCCTCCCGCCCCGGGCGGGGGTGGGATGCGGTGAACAGCCCGCTCGCACCGCCAGCGCTGTAAGGCAGAGGGCGCCTGAGCCTGGAGGAAAAAACCGCCCCCCCAACGCGCGGCGCAGGTGCTTTTCCAGGACGGCCGCTTCCAGTGGCGCCGCCTGGAGAACCTGCTCAGCCTGGCGCAGCAGGGCGGCGGCGGCGGCGGCGGCCTGGACCTGAGCGACACGGTCGCCAGCGGCGCGCGCGTAGTGCTCGCCGACGACCGCCTGCGCACGCAGCTGCTGCTCGCGCTCACCGAAGACAACCGGCTGCACTTTGACGTGCGCGCGCGCCTGTAGTGCCACCATTCACCTGTCCTACGGCCTGCGCCGCGCTCATGGCCTCGCTGCACGGCCTGGCGAGGTCTCTGCTCCGCACAGCACTGAAGAGACGACTGAAGCCGTGTTGCGACTTGATGTTTTGCGTCTCTCCGCCTCGCAGCAGATGCGGTTTTCAGGAGACTGTCTGTAGAGACCATGGCTGAATATCGCATGCTCGTCACTCGCACGCTTGCTCGGGCTCGTGGGCGCCGTGCGCTCATGGCGGGCCGTCTCTGGCGTGTGCAGGAGGTGGCGCGCGTGGCGGGCATGATGCGCGGCGGCGTCGACCCGCAGCGCATCCTGACGGACTCGCTCGCCGCGCTGCCCGCGCTCTCGCGCCAGGCCATGATTGGCTGGTCCGAGCGAGTGCTTTCCTCGTGATAAGCCGGCCGGTGACGGTATAGCTTCGCAAGTGACTGCCCTGCGCGCTGCATGCACCCCGCGACGCTCAGCTGCTTCTGGCGCGGGCAGGCCATGCGCGGCAGATCCGCATGGTGTGGTTTTGAAATGCCGTCCGGGGCCGACCCATGCAGCAGGCGCAGGGTTGTCGAGAGATTGTGTGGGCCTCGCATGTGCACCGCGCTTTGATGAGATAAGGGATGCTCAGCGCAGTGCTGGTCGATGGATTTTGCGCCCGGCGTTGCACAGCGGCCTATTGAGGTGTGTGCGAGCCTTGTGGCGCAGACTTGATGATGTGGCGCTCGTGAAGTCTTACCGCCGACACAGGCACCTGGCTCTGTGTAATAGGAGACGGATTATTTGTGCCTGCTGCCGCAGCTTCACTTTGGATTGGTGTAGTCTCAGAAGCTGCTCTGTCGCTTGCGGCCATGGGCATGCAGGGAGGGCAGCCCTTGGGGGCATGAGTTATCTTGTGTGCAGGATGCACAAGTTGCCGCAACGGCACTAGTTTCATTGGCATCACTGTATGGCAAACGCCCTGAAACGCTGCGTGATCATATGGCAGGGCGACAGGTATCTGCTGCTCGCAATGCATGGGGATAGGTTGAAGACATAAACGCATGGTGGTCCAGTTCAATCTCTTATTGTGATGGTCACATAGGCTGACATGTTTAGCAGACTGCTAGACTGCAAACCGGGCGTTGATCGGCGTGCTGGGTATCCCGGCTGCGGATTTTGCAAGTGCTGCGCATGGGCCTGCCGCAAGGCCTGGTTCGCCTTGTCATTATCGCCTTGTCATTCGAAGTGGAGTGCCGATGCATATGCGCGTGCGAGGGAGCTGTAGGGGGAACAAGCTCTTGACAGTTTACAAACATTGTTTGGGGACTCACAAGTGAATTGCTGCACCAGGTCTTGTATTTGTTTGTGTGCAGCACGTCAGCAAGGGAGTTTCCTGCAATTGCAGTTGTGAGAGTGCAAAGTAGATCATGATTACTTTGCAGTCTTCTAGCAATATGTGTGCTGCTATCTCCCTAAGCCCAGCGCATATGCCGACCAGACTCCTGATCAGAGACCCAGGCTGGCCGAAGCAGAAGCAGGAGTCTGGTCAGCCAAACCTGACAGGACTAGCAGGTTTATAATTCTTCAGAAGTTCTCGCATTCACCGCAGACAGACACACACAGAAGACAGAACGCATTCCTACAGCGCAGTCCCTGCATCAGTTGGGCGCCTGCTCAAACCACCCCAACCATGTTCACTGCTGCCCGGCGTGCGCGCTCGGCCAGTCCAGGGCTCTACATGTTGCCTCGTGGCGGTGCAAACCTCACATCATTGACCGCACGTGATGACCCAGTCAGGCAAGGTGAGGAAGCCTCGCGCAAGGCCACGCGCATGTGAGGGCGCTTCCTAGGCTGACATGGTATGCAGTACTGCTACCTCGAGAGTGGCCAATGTGACACCAGAGCAGCCCTCTCTCAGTGCGCGTCAAGCAGTGCGTGCCGCACAAGCCCGCAGTCAGCGGCCTGCAATTGAATGCATCCTGCAGTGCATGCCAACTGGCGTTTCACTACTGCAGGCAGACCACAGCTGCCTCTGACTGCCAAGACCCTGCACGCTGCCCCAGACACAGCGTCACGGCTCGTCCCAGGCACAACGCTCCAGCCAGACAAGCTGTCAGCCCCCTGCACGCGTCCATCCTGAACCCCCCATGCGTAAACCTAGCCCGGCAGCCGCCGCCTCGGGCTGCGGCCGACGCGCAGCACGGCGCACACGCGCGACTGGCTCAGCACGGCGCCGGCCACGAACGAGACGACCGCCAGGCCGCCCATCGCGAGTGGCATGCCCGGGTGGCCGCTCTCAAAGCCCAGCAGCGAGCCCGCTGCCCTGCTGGCAGTCCCGCCGGCCCCGACGGCGCCGCCACCGCCGCCGGCGCCGCTGCCGCCCGCGTCCTTGCCAGCCGGCGCGAGCGGCGAGCGGCCGCCGGACCCCACCCTGTGCTCCAGTGTGCGCGAGCCACCGGGGTTGACGCGCCGGCCGCCCAGCGCCGCGTGCGCCTTCAGCTGCGGCAGGCTGGGGTGCCCCGGCAGCAGCTCCAGCAGCGCAAACACCGCGTCGGTCCAGTTGCCGACCACCTGCGCGCCGCGCGCTCACGCGTTGTGCTCACGGCGCATCGGCCCGGCCTGCTGCTGCTGGCACAGACTCTGGCGCTTTCTCAACACCATTACGGCCTACTCATGCAGAGTGGCGCTTGGGCAGGAAGCGCAGGGGCAATAACTGCACCCGCCTACGGGAGTCACAGCAGTGCTTAAGATGCGCCGTCTGACGCACCCATACACGAGCACGTCGCGCCATGTGCACGTGACACAGGCACGTAGCACGTCGCCTCAATGCGACTCGACCACAGCAGCAAGTCAGCTCAGATGTATCGCGCCTCGTCAAACTGCGTCTGCGTTACAGGGTTGAACATGCGGAAGCAGTCGTTGAAGTGCGCGTTCGTGTCGCCGTAGATCTCCCACGTGTATGACAGCGGCACGCCCAGGCGCTCGTACATGTAGTCGGTCGCAGTGCCGTGCGCCAGGTACCCTGCGCATGCAGATGGGGTTAGGGTAGGGGATAACAAATGGGCTCGGAGCCCGCATGGCTTGCCAGCAGCTGTCGTGCACGCTTTTACGACTGCGCTCGCCCTGTGTCTGCTGCACAGGCTCGCTTCTGGACGTACTCGGGTTCTCGGCATGTCGTGCAGACGTGCGGGACGGAACCCTCAGCGCTCTGCGCCCTTACCAGCAGGCTGCCGGCTCCCGTCGCGCCGTCACGCTGCAAGACACCCTGGCTGGCACATGCGTCGCAGCCCCGCACGCCTGCAGGCAGCGCCCCCGGGCGCGGAGCGCGCACCGACCGACTTGCCGCCGGACCCGACCGCGCAGCGCCCGCCGCACGAGATGTTGTTCAGCTGCTGCAGGATGTCCTGCGTGGCCAGCGCCGCGGTGCCCTCAGGGATGTGCGCCAGGTGGTCGTACCTGCGCGCGCGCTCCTCAGACAGGGTTAGAGCCGTAGGGTTGGGGCCACCATCTGGTATGCTCTCACGCATCTTCCTCTATTTTGCATGGATGTGTCATGACCTCAAGGGGGTCTGGCCCGACAACGCTTGCTCGCCACCTTTATATCAGCCAGGCTGCACAGTTGGGATAGAAAGAGATCCCAAAAAGCCACCACTTGTGCACTGTCATTTGTCTCTCAAGAAAGCACAACGCATTGTAAGTTGGCCCCAATGAAACCCGCTGATCACCCTCCGCTCTACACACTGGCTGTCATACCCGCCCCAACGTCTTGATTCACCCTGCGTAACACGCAAGCAAGGGGCTTGGCATGCAGCACCGGGGGGGGCGCGCACGGCATGAACAGGGCCTCCATGCCGGAGTGCGCATTCATCCACACATGCGGCTTGAAGCGCTGCGCCACCTGCAGCATCGCAGAGGTCTCCGGCTCGCTGCGCGCGCGCGCAGGCCACATGTCAAAGCACACTTGTTCACAAGGTTGCTTTCCATGGCAGCATCCTCCCAGTGCTTGGCCAGGCACCCAGCGCTGGCAAAGGCGCACTCAGCGCTGCCGGGTGCGCTGATTGCGCTGCATGCGGAAAAGGATCAGGGCCACTCACATCATGGCACCTATGCGCTATCAACTCCTTGCCGGTCCCTCCGCTCAGCCCTTGGCCGAGTGTGCAAACAGTGGCATGAGGCTGG
>JAABUZ0100010705.1_pt1 | contig 10132 bp, 10 predicted proteins | sample 5562091 | NCBI WGS metagenome assembly JAABUZ01 (sample SAMN12813069, study PRJNA571459) | rock metagenome | isolation source: Antarctica rocks | place: Antarctica: Victoria Land, Linnaeus Terrace sud | collected 2015-12-21 | reverse complement strand
CCTTGTCCTGGCCGCGGCCATGCATCGATCACGCGTGGCCGCGGCCAGGACGTCCCACCCAGACAGCGACACCCCGGTCATGCGCACCATCGGTTCGTTCTCTCCGACAGACTGCTAGGGAAGTTGCCCCACATCTCACGGCGCGCCTCGGCGATGTCCTCATCGGTGACGCGCATATCAAGGTCAGCCCACAGCCCCATGAGGCTCCGGCGTGGCCGCTTGGGCACGCTCTTTTGTTGCAGCGACTCCACGAAGTTCAGCACCTCTTGCTGTCGCTCCGGTGGCAACTCGCGCAGCTTTTCCAGCACAGCTTGTTCGACAGTCATGAGTTTCACCCTCCACTATCGACGAACATTGCTCTCACGCGTCCCGCTCGCGCTCTCTATCCTTTTGATAGAGATAGTAATCATGGTTCTCGGCGGAGTCGGTTGGACCTCCGCTATATGCGCCAATTATTGACTGGAAGGGATCGTCTTGCTCAATGGTGTCGCTTGCTTGTAGATAGGCGCGTACGGCGTCCCGGATGATGGCGGCAGCGGATCGCCCCTGCACGGTCGCGACCTGGCGCAGTGCGTCGTCTAGTTCGTCATCGATGTATATCTGAGTTCTACGCATAGCTATAATATACATCATGACCTACGATGAGGCGTTAGCCTATCTGCACGCGTTCCCCGACTTCGAGCGCGGGACGGCCGGCGAGGAGATCCTGACCCTCGACCGCATGCGCCGGTTGCTGGAGTTGCTGGACCATCCCGACCGCGCCTATGGCATTGTCCATGTCGTGGGGACCAAGGGTAAGGGCTCGACCGCGGCCATGATCGCCTCGTGCCTGCGCGCCGCCGGCTACCGCACGGGGCTGTTCACCTCGCCGCATCTGGTCGACGACCGCGAGCGCATCCGGGTCGACGGCGCGCTCATCCCGCCCGACGCCCTGGCGGCGATCGTGGACGATACGCTGCGACCGGCCGTCGATTGGCTGCGCGCGGCGGGCGAGCGCACGCCGCTGCACTTCGAGTTGCAGTGCGCGCTCGCCTTCGAGCACTTCCGGCGCGCCGGCGTACAGATCGCCGTGGTCGAGGCTGGGCTGGGCGGACGCCTCGACGCGACCAACGCGGTCTCGACCGTCGCGGAAACGGTCATCACGACGATTGGCTACGACCACATGGCCGTACTCGGCGACACGCTCGAGCGGATCGCGGCGGAGAAGGCCGCCGTGGTCAGGCCCAGCGGCCGCGTCGTGTCGGCGCCGCAACCGCCCGACGCGCTGACCGTGGTGGAGCGCGTGTGCTACGAGCGCGAGGCGGCGTTGAGCCTCGTCGGGCGCGACTGGCGCGTCGAGGGCGTGGTCGAGCACGCCGACGACACGGTGTTTGATCTAAGCGGTCCAGGGACGCGCTACGAGGAGTTGAGCGTCCCGCTGGCGGGCGCGCATCAGGCCGTCAACGCGGCCGTGGCCGTGGCCGCGCTGTCCGACCTGCGCCGGGACTACCCGCGCCTGGACGACGCAATGCTGCGGCAGGGGCTCGCCGCGACACGTTGGGCCGGCCGGTTGCAAACGGTCGCCCGTGACCCCCTAATTATCCTCGACGCGGCGCACAACCGCGAGTCGGCGGCGGCGCTGGCCGGCGCGCTGCAGCGCCTGTATCCGGGCCAATCGTTCGTGCTCGTCGTGGCTGTTTTCCGTGATAAGAGCGCGCGCGACGTGCTAACGCCGCTCCTACCGCTGGCCTCACATGTCGTCGTGACCGCGGCCGACCACCCGCGCGCGCTGCCGTCCAACGAACTCGCGGCAACGACGCGCGCGCTCGTGGACGAGGACCGGGAAGCGCGGTTGGGGCGCGGCTTTTTGGTATCCCCCGATCGGGGGATACCAAAAAGCCGCGCTTCCGGCATACTGATCGAGGAGGCTCCGTCCGTGGCGGCGGCGCTGGAACGCGCGCGCACGCTGGCCGGCCCCGCCGGCCGCGTGTTGGTCACGGGCTCGTTGCGCACCGTGGGCGAGGCTATGGTACATTTGAAAATTGATGCGACAGATAACTGACACCATTAGCGGGCGCCTGATCGTCGTCTGCGGACCAACCGCGACGGGCAAGACGGACTTGGCGATCCAGCTGGCCGGCGAGCTCGGCGGCGAGATCGTCGGCGCGGACTCGCGCCAGGTCTATCGCTATATGGATATAGGGACGGCCAAGCCTACGCCAGAGCAGCGCGCCCGCGCGCCGCACCACCTCATTGACGTGGCCAACCCCGACGAGCCGTTCAGCCTGGCCGACTACTTAGCGCACGCGCGCGCCGCGGTCGCCGACATCACGACGCGCGGACGCGTCCCGATCGTCGCCGGCGGCACGGGGCTCTACGCGCGCGCGCTCACGCGGGGCTTCGCTGTCCCGCGCGTCGCGCCCGACCCCGCGCTACGCTTGGAGTTGGAACGCCTGGCCGTCATCGAGGGCGTCGCCGCGCTATGGGAACGGCTGCGCACGGCTGACCCGGACGCGGCGTTGGTAGTGGATAGGAACAACCCGCGCCGCTTGATCCGCGCCATCGAGGTGGCCGAGAGCCGTCCCCCAGGGGCGCCGGCGCTCCTAGAGGACGTTCCTACTGAGCCGGCGCAAGACACACCTCCGCGCTACGACGCGCTCCTGCTTGGCTTGACCGCCGAGCGCGCCATACTGCACGCGCGGGCCGACCGGCGCGTCGATGCGATGATGGCGGCGGGCTTCCTCGACGAGGTAAGCGCGCTCTACGCGCGCGGCTACGCGCCCAGCCTGCCCGCGCTCTCCAGCCTAGGCTATCGCGAGTTCGGCGAGAGCCTGCGGGGCGAACGGCCGCTCGACGACGCGGCGCAGGCGACCAAATGGGCCACCCATCGCTTTATCCGCCGCCAGCTGACGTGGTTTCGCGGCGAGCCCGGCATCCAGTGGTTTGATGTGACGCGCGCGAACATAGCCGGCGACGTTTCGCGCCTAGCCGCGCACTGGCTTATGGCATCAGAACCGGCGACGCATGTGGTCCGTAGCGCATGACGCCGGTACTGTCCATGATCGAGGAAGCTCCGCCACGAGAGACGCCGGCTGGGCTGTCGGGGGTATCACGCACGCGTGTTCTGATGGCTGCCGCCCTTCTAGGCTTGGGCACGCTGTTCCTGCTCATCCTGGTCATCCCCGGCACGCTGGACGGGCTCGACGCGCGGAGCATGTACGAGGTCGTGCGGTCGATCGTCGACCATGGCGACGTGACGACCGCGTCGAGGCTCACCGGCGTGCCAGGAGTGTACGGTCATTTCTACTCTAAGTATGGGCCGGCGCAGTCGCTGGCCGCGCTGCCCCTGTTCGTCATCGGCCGCGCGCTGGCGCCACTGGTCCCGCCCTACTTCGCGCCCGAACTGCCGATCATGGCCAGTTCGCTGCTGCCGGCCATCGTCACGGCGCTGACGGTTGAACTGTTCTTCCTGACGGCGCTCGAGCTCGGGGCCACGGCCCGCGGCGCCGTCGTCCTGTCGCTGATCTACCTGTTGGCGACGCCGACGGTCGTCTACGCCGCGCAATGGTTCAGCGAGCCGCTCACGGCCTGCGCGCTGCTGGCAGCGGTCTATGCGCTGCTGCGCGACCGCCGAGCCCCGGCGCCGTGGTGGCCGCTACTGGCCGGCGCGGCGATCGCCGCCGCCGTGTGCACGCGGCTCGACGCGCTCCTTTTCGTGCCGCCCCTAGTCGTCTATCTCTTGCTGCCACAAGAAGATCGGCGCGCGCGCGCCTTTTCCTTCGCGCTGCCGCTGGGCATCGCGCTGGTCGGGCTGGCCTCCTACAATGCCGCTCGCTTCGGCTCGCCGTTCGAGAGCGGCTACGGCATCGCGAATAAGGTCGACGCCTTCGCTAACCGCGACGCGCACCCGTCCCACACCCCTTTCTCGCTGGCCCAGGGGCTCTACGGCCTGCTGTTCAGCCCCGGTAAAGGCTTATTGGAGTATGCGCCACCCGTGTTGCTGGCGCCGCTCGGCGTCGCCCTGTTATGGGCGCGCCGCCGCGCCGAGACGGCACTGCTGCTGGCGTTGTTCCTGATCTGCCTCGTCGCGCACGCCAACGTGCTGATCCGCTGGCTTGGCGGCTGGGCGTGGGGACCACGCTTCCTCGTCCCGGTGCTGCCGATCGCGCTGCTGCTGCTGGCGCCGCTACTTGGGCCGGCCACGATGTGGGCGCGTGGGCAGGCGCGACGGGCGCGACGGGTGTGGGCCGTCCTCGGCGTCCTCACCGCCCTGGGGCTGGCCGTGCAGATCCCGGCGCTCGCCGTGCACGAGCCGCACACCTACATCAACGCGATCAGGATACCCTACTTCCAAACATACTGCCGGCCGTACAGGCCCGCGTCGGTCAATCACTCGTGCGGGCATCCCATCGCCACCTGGACCCATATCGAGGACGCCTATAGCTTCACGCCCGGCGACTCGCCGATCCTCGGCGCCTGGCGTATGCTCGGCCGGCCGGACACCTGGACGCAGCCGCCCGATCTCTCGCCCACGACCGTGGCCGCGAAGAACATCACCACGGCGCCGCGGACCTGGTGGTGGCTGCTCGGCGTCCAGGGCGTCCCAGCCACGGCGTTATGGGCCGCCTGCGCGATCTTGCTCGCCCTCGCCCTAATCTGTATCGGCATGGCGCCTCGTGTGCTCTACAGACAGCCCGAACGCCCCGCTCCATCCTTTGAACGAACCGCCCTCGACGTCAGGGCGTAGGTGAGATATGTGGAACGTATCGTGACGCTACAGCAACAAGAGCGACAGGAAGAGCAGGAGGAGTGGACAGGCGCGCGGGATGTCGCGGCCTCGCCGGCCCACGGCGGCATAAACAGGAGCGGTCCCTGGCGGACCCTGCTACTCGTCGCGCTCCTGACGGGTCTCATCTACGGCGCCGTTGTCGCCATCACCATAAGTCACTATAGCGACAACGTGAGCGCGTTGATCGTGGCGGGAGAGCAGTTCGTCGAGCGCTACCCCGGCTCACCCGGCCACCACACCGTCGTCTACCGTCACGACTCCTACGATGGCCTGGGCTACTACTACATCGCTGGCAACCCCTTCATGCGCGATCCCTACATCCACGACGCGCTGCGCTACCAGCGCATCGGCTACCCATTCCTCGTCTGGGCCGTGTCGTTGGGACAGCGGGCGTGGCAACCCGGCGTTATGATAGGGGTGAATATCGCCGCCGTCATGGCCGTCGCGCTGCTCGCGGGCGCGCTCATCATGTGGTACGCGCCGGGCGCCAGCGTGTGGTGGGCGCTGGCCTGCGCCGTCAACCCCGCCCTCATCATCGGGGTGCGCGACGACCTCATCGAGCCTTTGCTCACCGCGCTGGCGCTGGCCGGGTTGCTGCTGTACCTGCGCGGGCGCGTGGGCTGGGCGGCGCTCGTTTTCGCCGCCGCCCTGCTGACGCGTGAGGTGGGCATCCTGTTCCTCGCGCCGCTGCTGGTGGCCGAACTGACCGCGCGGCGCTGGCCGCGCTTCGTCGTGCTCGCCCTCTCCGTCGTGCCCTATCTCATCTGGCAACAGATTGTCACGCGGGCCATCGGGTACTCGTCGACCGACACCGTCGAGCACAACTTCCAACCGCTCCTCGTAGGCATGCGCCTCGTGGTAGCTGGCCTCCCATATGTACCGGCATGGGAACGCATGTACGTTCCCGGCATCGTGGCCGCGATGGTCATCGTCGTCGCCGCGCTGGCCGTCGCCGCCTGGCAAGCGTGGCGGCGCTACGACATCGTGCTCGGAGGGATTATCGTCCACTGCATCGCCGCGCTGTTCGGCGGTTGGGTCATCTGGCAGGGCTACCGCTCGGCGCCGCGCGTCTTCGGCGGGCTTTACCCACTGCTGATCTTCGCCTACCTGTTGTATCGCCGGCGCAACCCCGGCTTCGCGCCGGTCGTCGGGCTGATCCTACTGCTGACCATCTTCGTGTTCGTCACGCAGGTCGTCGTGGCCCCGACGCAGGCGTATTACGTCACGCCATAGTCGAGGGGCCACGGGCCACGGGCGAGGGGCGAGGGGCGAGGGGCGACGGGCCACGGGCGAGGGGCGAGGGGCGACGGGCCACGGGCGAGGGGCGACAGGCGGGAGTCCTACGGCGTTGATGGCATGGAGAAACGCGCGAACAATTGATCGCTAGGGCAACGTACTTACCGTCGCCCCTCGCCCCTCGCCCGTCGCCCCTCGCCCCTCGCCTATGGCCCGCACGACCCGACACGCACACCGAACAGCATGCGGCAACGCGTCTGGTGGGCGGCGACGCGGTACACGTCGTAGATGCTGATCCCGTCGGGACCGCGACTGTCGGCGACGACGGTGAGGACGCGGCGGTCGGAGAGCAGATAGCCGTTTTGTGGCTGCAGCCGCCGGTCGGGCCGCGGGTCGGAGGGATGGTGACTGACGACGTAGACGTTGGATGCGCCTGCGGCGCGCACCGCGCGCCCCAGGATGTTCCGCAGCCCCTGCGGATGGTCGAAGTTGGCCTCACGCCAGGCGATATTTTTGTCCCCTGACATCGACACCTCCAGCATGTATAGCGGGATATCCTCGGCGATGACCGTGATGGGACGCCGCGACGCTTGCCGGCGCAGATAGGCGATGGCCGGCGCCAGCGTGCCGCCGGCAGGCCACCCTGTCACATATTGCCAGCGATCTAAGGGGACCAGCGCCGTCCGTGCGGGCGCGTCGATCATCGTCGCGTCGGCCGTGACGGCGGGGATGGAAACGAGCGTCACGGCCCCGACCAAAACAAGCCACCGTGGAACTCTTCGATGCAGGCGCGCGCGCAGTGTCTCAGCGAACGTGAGCAAGCCGCGCGCGCCGAGCAGCACGACGGGCACGGCGATGTAGAGCTCGTAGCGCGGCGCGAAGATCCTATTGGGAACTACGACGATGTCCAGTGTGCCCAGGAGCGCCCAGGCGCCGACTAGCAGGCCGAGGCGATCGCGCGGCGCCACCCACAACCCGACAAGGGCGGCCAGTAAGACCGGCGGGGTTAAATAGAGCCACAGGCTACCGGCCCAGAGCCCAACCTGTCCCCACACGACGGACACCGCTTGCGCCAGGTCGCGCGTGGTGAGGTGGCCGTGCAGACCGCCCCCGCTCTGATACACGTAGGGTAACGGCGCCAGGCCGACCACGACGGCGAGCGCGGCGCCGCGCAGCACAGCGCCCCGTTGGCCGCGCCGCGCGAGGACCACCGCCAGCAACGGCAGGAGCAGTAGGTTGACCGCGAAGAGCTTGGTGAGCATGGCCGCGGCCATGCACAGGCCCAGGCCCAGCGCATCACATGTGCGGCCGCTCCGCGTCAAGCGCAGTGCGAAGAATAGCGCGCCGGCCCCACAGGCCGCCAACAGCCCATCGAGCATAGCTAGGCGGTTGTAGAAGACGACGAACGGCGAGAGCGCGTAGAGCGCGCCCGCGAGCAGCGCGGCCAGCGGTCCCCACAGCAGACGACCGGTCGCCCATGTCGCCACCATCCCCACCATGCCGATGCAGGCCGAGGCCAACCGCGCCGCCAGCAGAGGATCGGGCAGGAGGCGCGTGAACGGCGCCGCGAGCCACGAGAACAGCGGCGGATTGAAGCCGAAGTTGGGCGTCGACTGGATGAAGAACGTGGCGGGGCCGGGATGGGCGCCTATGATGCGCGCCGCCTGCGCATAGGTCCCTTCGTCGATGAACACCGGCAGCGCGCCAAGGTTGACGATACGCAACGCCGCGCACACGACGAGCAGCAGGAGCAACGCGAACGTTTCCACGGGGAGAGATCGCAAGGAGCGCGGGGCCGTTATCAGCGGGTCTGGAGCCGTGGCCGCGTCATTCCGTAGCGTCGTCGTGGACATAGAACCTCTCATCTATTCGCCGGGCGCATTATTCAGCGAGCGCCACAGGTACCAGGTGGCGGCGGTGCGGTAGGGCGCCCAGCGCGCGCCGAGGATGTGCAAGTCGTCGCGCCGCGGCAGTTCCGCCAATTCGTAGTGGCGCTTGACGGCGGTGCGGAAACCCAGGTCGTCGACGGGCAGCACGTTTGGCCGGCCCAGGCTGAAGATGAGGAACATTTCCGCCGTCCAGCGGCCGATCCCCTTGACCTGTGTCAACGCCACGATGATCTCCTCGTCGTCCAGCGTGGCCAGCCGCTCCAGGTCGAGCGACGCGCCGGCCACGCGGTCGGCGAGGTCGAGCACATAGCGCGCCTTCTGCCCCGAGAGGCCGGCCGCGCGCAACGGCTCCATCCCCAGCGCCACGACCGCGCGCGCCGTCAGGCCCTCGTCGGGTGGGAAGAGGGTTTCCACGCGGCGCATCACGGCGGCGGCGGCGCGCACCGAGATCTGCTGCGACACAATCGAGGAAAACAGGGCGTAGAAGTGGCCGGGGTCGCGCCGCAACTGATACGGCCCCACCGCGTCGATGATGCGCGCCAACACGGGGTCGGCCGCGCGCAGGTGCGCGATAGCGTCGCTATGCGCGTCGTGCGAGATATCCAAATCTTCTATCGTCACGCTAACAGTGTAACCAATCGAACCTATCGAAGGCGATGGTTCTATTGAGAGTATCGACCATCGACCGTCATCAGGATAGGCGGTGGCTCGTGAGGTCGAGCGCGAACGAGTCGTGGTAGTCCACCGGGCCGCCCCAGGTTTCCTGCGGGCGCGGCACGGTGTAAAAGTCGCCTTTGATCGTCCCCGCCGAGACCTCCAGCATCATGTAACTAACCGTGACGAGGGCTACGACAAGCCCCCGGCGTCAGCCATGGGGTTCATGACCTATACTTTGACGAGTTGGCGGTACTTGCGCGCGGTGTCGGGGTCTTCTTTGAGGCCGAGCAGTTCGAGCAACTCGGCGTCGTGACGCAGGGTGAGGAGTTGCATCTGCTCGCCGTTCCAGCCGCGCGCCTGGCAGCGCCACTCCTCCTGCACGCGCGCGCGCATTTGGGCCACCGCGAACGTCTCGCGCAGCACTTGCGGGGTGAGGCGCGGCTTGCTGGTGACGATGCCGGCGCGTTTGCCGCACTCTTCCACGATGAAGTTGATCCCGCGCACGCTGATGTCGAAGACGCGGCTGTCGCCCGCGCGCTGCTCCTGGGGGGCCGACGAGTCCTGAACATGATGGGGAGCTTTATAATAGGCGCGCAGGGCGTCGCGTAACCGCGCCGAGACCGGCAGCTTCCGCGTGCGCAGGCGCTTGGCCGCGTCGGTCTCGCGCACGACGAGGTAGCTGCCGCCCGCGTTATCGTCGTCGAGGTGAATGTCAGCCACACGCAGGGCCAATACTTCGTCGCGTTTGAGCCCCGTGTCGAGCATGAGCACAAGGAGCGCGCGCCAGAAGGGATTATCTTCGGCGACGTCGACGAGGCGCAGCGCGTCGTCTTCTTCCAGGAACTCCGGCAGCGCCACGTACGCCTCGGGGTAGGGCACGGGGTCGGCGGGACTCGTCGCGAGATAGCCTTCGTCGCGCAGATAGCTGAAGAAGTTTTTGAGCGTGGCCACCTTGCGGCGCAGCGAGTTGGGCGAGTTCGCGCGCGACACGCGCACCCAGGCGATGAACTGGCGCAGCTGGCCCGTGTCGATGGCGCCGACGGCGCGGTCACCGAGCTGGCCGCGCAGCAGGCGCAGGTCGAGCTCGAAGCTCTTGATGGTGTGCTGCGAGCGGCCCAGCGCGGCCAGGTAGGTGATGTAGTCGGGGATAGCCTGGTCGAGCGTCACATGCGGCGACGGCGGGACGCGCGGCGTCGACTGCTGCCGTGACATGGACGCGCGCTGTCTCCGCGCCTGCCCCTCCACGGGCGCCACGGCCGGCGTCTCATCCACGACGACCGGAGCCGACCTCGTGTCGTCCGGGGCGACGGCGACGGAGGAGTCCCGCCCCTCCGCTGCCGGCTCCTCGAACAGGGCCATCTGACCTGGCCTTGCGCCATCGCCTTTTCTCACACGTCCTCCCTTCTGTCGCACACACTAGCACGTTTGTTCGCCCTTGTCAAATGTTATGTGCATAAGTACAGGGCAATCGCATTTAAATTATGACATAACTATGTCATAATTATGGCATTGGGAGGCCCAAATCCAGGACGTCGTGCGACAGTAACGCATCATGCATTGCGTTCCTGTTACACGTAGAATT
>JAABUZ0100010704.1_pt1 | contig 10133 bp, 9 predicted proteins | sample 5562091 | NCBI WGS metagenome assembly JAABUZ01 (sample SAMN12813069, study PRJNA571459) | rock metagenome | isolation source: Antarctica rocks | place: Antarctica: Victoria Land, Linnaeus Terrace sud | collected 2015-12-21 | reverse complement strand
CTTGCTGCGCGCCACCCAGCGCCAGAACCATGGCGCGTACCGCTCCCATCGCAAGCGTATCCTCCGCCGGCTCCTCGACACATCTTGACGACCTAACGTTGTAGTACTAGTTAGGCTGGAGAAATAGTTGGCCGTTATGCCCCTTGTTGACGGAGAGATATACGTTGCCGGCGGGGGTTTCCCAGTTCAAGCCTCTCGCCAACCATCCTGTCCGCGAACGCGAAGTCATCGGCCTCCGAAAAGACAAACTGCTGAGACCACCAAACTTGTTGGACGTTGATGGCGTCCACATCGTTAGGGTTTGCTTCGTGCTCGAACTGCGCGCGTTTATACTCGTCGTGGTTATACATGAGGATTGTTAGACGCGGGGAGAGTGGGAAGTGTATTTCAACACCCTTAGACGTCACGTAGAGGTCAGGCGTTCGCGGCCCACGTCCAGGGTTAGTGAGCGTGATAGGCGTGTCGGACGTATAGAATCGCTTGCCCGTCTTATCAGGGTCATTGTGCAGCAGGATCCAATTTTTGCGCCGGAAGACGGCAGTCAGATCATCTAGGTTTCGCTGTATGAGCGACATGAGTGCGATTTTCGTGTCCTCCTTCGTTATAGGTGCATCAGCGAGATCTAGTAAGCCCCAATACTGCTGTAACACATCCTGCCAAAGGGCTACCCTCAAGTACTGCAACGCGATGAAAGCGGCCATCTGTTCCTTGCGCCCTAAGAGGACCACGAGGGAGGGCGTGGCGTGCAACTCGCGCAATATTTGACTGTACTCAGTCTCCCATTGGGCGAACACCCCCTCGAAGGACACCACATCCGATCCGTCCCGGCGATAGGTATACATATCACGTTGATGGGCGACCTCACATATCCTGGCTTGGTTAGACTTGCGTTGCTCCTTGTTGAAGCACCACAAGCGCATGTCCTTCTGGTCCGTTTCGTTGGGGGTTGACGTGAAGTACCGCAAGTGGACCTGAGGTACGAAGTGTCCTTTTTTTGTTCGTGTAGCTTCCATGGTAATAGCTCACCGTATATGCTCGGTGCCGAACACGGGCATATCCTTACTCTCGATTTGTATACAGATGCTCATTGCATAGCATATCAAAGGACAAATGTTCGAGTGTCGTATTTCTTAACACTCTGCTAGCAAGTAGTATGGCCGTTGTTGTTAAGGGCGCCTCATGCACGGCCGTGATGGCCGTGGGTGTAAGATCCCACAGTTGGTGCGCCGATCCCAGGCGTGGGCGACGATGAAATCCCACAGATAATGAGCGGGTTGTCCCACAGTTCCTGCGCCGTCCTGCAGAAAATCCCACAGAAGGTGCGCCGATCCGCGCGCAGGGCTCTGTGGAGACGGTGCTTTTCACACACGATAAGGGGGCCTCTGCAGGATGGTGCAGGAACTCTAGGATTTCTAGCGCAGGAACTATGGGATAGCGCGCAGAAACTGTGGGATCTTACACCATAGCGCTTCATGAGATCCCGCATCCGCGCTTTAAGATAAGAGTTGACGCATCCGTGAGCGCCAGGAGATCGGCGCAGACGACCGGCACGCCGCGCGCGGTGCTGTCGCGGAGGGTCGTGTCGACGACGGCGCACTGGCCGTCGGACAACCGCCCGCTGTCAGCGTGTGGTCCTATTCGTGCGGGTCTATCGTCCGCATAGCATGCGCCCTTGAGAGGCGCGCGGAAAGAGAAGAAGAGGAAAGGGGTCCCCGCGATGGAATATCGTTCCCTTGGGCGCACCGGTGTGCAGGTCAGCACGCTCTGCCTCGGCGCCATGACCTTCGGCGGCAAGACTGATCAGGCCGAGGCCACGCGCATGGTCGACCGCTTCCTGGACGCCGGCGGCAATTTCATCGACACGGCCAACGTCTACCAGCGCGGCGTGTCAGAGGAGATGACGGGGCAGGCCCTCGCCGGCGGGAAGCGCGATCGTGTCGTCCTGGCGACCAAGGTTCACGGCGCGATGGACGACGCTGATCGCAACGCGCAGGGCAACCACCGCGTCAACATCATCCGGGCCTGCGAGGCCTCGCTGCGTCGGCTCGGCACGGACTACATCGACCTCTACCAGATCCACCGGCCCCAGTCGAGCGTGCCGATCGACGAGACCCTGCGCGCGCTCGACGACCTGGTCCGCGCGGGCAAGGTGCGCTATGTGGGCACGAGCACCTACGCCGCCTGGCAGCTCATGGAAGCCTGGATGGTGGCGCGCGAGCGGGGGCTTACCCACTTTGTCTGCGAGCAGCCCCCCTATCACCTGCTCGACCGGCGCGTCGAGCGCGAGTTGATCCCCTTCTGCCGGACCTACGGGGTCGGGGTGATCCCCTGGAGCCCGCTGGCAGGGGGGAAGCTCACGGGCAAGTATCGCCGGGGGCAGGCGACGCCGGCCGGCGCGCGCGAGACGCCCGCGGAATTTAGCGAGGGCACCTGGCGCGTGCTCGACGGGTTGGAGACGCTCTGCGCGGAGAAGGGCTGCACGATGACGGCCTTTGCCCTGGCCTGGTTGACCGCGCAGCCCGGCGTGACGAGCCCCATCATCGGAGCCAACAGCGTTGCCCAGCTGGAGGAGAATCTCGCGGCTGGCGACGTGACCATCACCGCCGCGGATGAGGAGCGCGTGGACGCGCTGATCCCGCCGGGCACGCACACCGAGGACTACTACCGCGCCGACTTCGGGCCACATCCCTATCGCCTGTAGGAGCAGCATCGCCGGGTCGGTGACCTGATCCATCCATGAGGCGGACGCGCCGTGTCGCCGGGACAGGAGAGCGGGGCGCGGGGGGAGGATAAGGACCTGGGCCGCATGAGGGCGTGAGCAGCAAGGCGGCGGGCACGGTCTAGCAGGGCGCAGGCCGCACGCGTCACGCATGCGGCGGTCACATAGAGTAGGGGCAACAAAGTAGGGATGGGCGAGGAGTAAGACCATGTATGGGCCGCGCCTAGACGGTGCGCGGGTGACGCTGGCGCCGCCCCGTCTGGAGTACGCCGAGGACTATGTCCGGTGGTTCGGGGACCCAGCCGTCACGCGCTACATGGAGCGGCGCACGCCGCTCTCGCGTGTCCAGGAGGAGGACTACCTGCGGCACAAGGCGGACGACGCGACGACGGTGCTCTGGGCCATCCTGGCGGGGGAGCGCCACATCGGCAGCGCGCTGATCCACGAGATCGACTGGCGCAGCCGGACCGGCGCGACGAGCATTGTGCTCGGCGAGCGGGAGGTCTGGGGTGAGGGCTACGCGACGGAGGCGATCGGGCTGCGCAGCGCCTATGCCTTCGAGGAGCTGGGGCTGGAGACGCTCACGACGGAGGTCTTCGCGCCGAACGCGGGGAGCCGGCGGGCGCTGGAGGAGGCGGGGTACCGGCAGGCGGGGGTGCTGCGGCGCCATGTGTACCTGGAGGGGGCGTTCCACGACGTGTGGCTGGGCGAGTTGCTGCGCGCGGAGTGGCAGGCCGCGACGGACGCCCGCTGAGGGGCGACAGCGGGCCGGCGCGCCGGCGCACCGGCGCACCGGACAGGCGCGCGTCCAGGGGGGCGCGCACGCCCTGTGTCGAGGGTAAAAGGGACAGTGGAACAGGGGAGGGCTAAGGACATCATGGCCATGCGAGGCATCCTGCTGGATGTGGACGGCACGCTGGTGCTGAGTAACGACGCGCAGGCGCGGGCCTGGGTCGAAGCCTTCAAGGCGCACGGTCATGACGTGCCGTTTGAGACGGTGCGGCCGCTGATCGGGATGGGCGGCGACAAGGTCGTGCCGGAGCTTGCGCCGGGGTTGAGCGGCGAGGAGGGTGAGGGCAAGGAGATCGCCGACACGCGCAAAAAACTGATGATGGACACGTTCGGCCCGACCCTCACGCCGGCTCCGGGGTCCCGCGCCTTCGTGGAGCGCGCCCAGCAGGAGGGGCTCACGATCGTCGTGGCCAGCTCGGCCACCGCTGTGGAGTTGGAGATGCTGCTCGCAGTGGCGCGGGTCGACGACCTGCTACGAGAGCGTACGACCATGGACGACGCGGGGCAATCCAAGCCGGCGCCGGACATCGTGGCGGTTGCCCTGGAGAAGAGCGGCGTGCCGGCTACCGAGGCCGTCATGATTGGCGACTCCCCCTACGATATCACGTCGGCTGAGAAAATTGGCGTCGGCACGATCGCGCTGCGCTGCGGCGGCTTCAGCGACGACGACCTCAAGGGCGCGCTGGCCATCTACGACGACCCGGCCGACCTGCTCGCGCGCTACGACGCGTCGCCCCTGCGGGAGGCGTCGCACCCGGCGGGGGCCGAGGTGCGCGGGGAGACGACGCCGGACCTGGAGGAAGGCGGGGTCTGAGCGGGTGTAAGGACCCACACGAGTTGCGCCAATCCCACGCTCATGAGTCGCCGATCTCCACACGAGGTGCGCCGGTTTTCCCAGCCAAGTTGCGCTAATCCTGCAGACAGCGCCACACGACCTGCGCCGATCCGCATAACGAGTCCACCAATGGCATCCAGCCGGCGGCTGTGCTGGCCGTTTAGCGTATCCGTGAGACAAAGATAGTTGTTCCGCCGCACGGATGCGCTAACCAGCCAGCACAGGGCGTAGAGATCATCCGCACCCCGTACCAGGCACCCAACGCGAATGCGGTGGCGGAACGCTGGATTCGCTCCGTGCGTGCGGAGGTGGTGCGTCACCTGCTCATTGTGAGTGAGCGGCACCAGTTTTGCCCATAAAGTCCGACAGTTCCGCATCCTGTACGGTTTGGTGCGCCGTGCATGGCACAGGTCCGAATAGAGATGCTCGTCACAGCCTAGTAAGCGATGAATGTTCGGCAGAGGCCGACTTTATGGGCAAAGCCGAGCGGCACCTAAGGCATGTGCTCACAGAGTATGTCGCCTACTACAATGAGCACCGGCCGCATCGAGGCCTGTGCCAGCGGCGCCCGGAGCCCCGTGCGCCCGCCTCCGTGGACGGCGTCGTCGAGTGTCGCAACATCCTCGGCGGCCTCATCCACGATTACGACCGCACCGCAGCTTGAAGCACCAGTTTCCGCATAGGACGGGCGCTCGCGCCCTTACAGGGACAGCGGAAGCACAGGTCCTTGCCAATGCCGCATGAGCGGCCCACGGATTCTGGTCACACTCCAATCAAGCCTACATGGATCACCCACCGTTCGTCCTTCTTAGCTCAGCTGATGGGTCGCGACGAGAGCCCGGTAGGCGTCCACCGCGTCGGTACGCATGCGCACGAGCGTCCCGTCGAATTGCTGGTTTATCGTGTAGAGCCCGTTGTTCCACGTACCGGGATAAATGCACTCCGTAATCGTTTTAGTGTTATCCCGATACTCCCACTGCACCGTTTCGAAGAGGGGCCACCAATTCATCCCTACGACAGGCATGTCTTTGGCTCTCAGTTTCATGATGACATCGCAGGCCGCATGCATCCAGGCAGCCTTTTGCTTGTCGTTGTAGCCTGCACTCGTCTCGCTAAGGTACACGGGACGACCGAAGAACGCCAGCGCACGCTCGAGGCGGGTTTGGAGTTCGAGCATCGCCTTACTCAGTCCCTCTTCGTCGGTTATGCCCTCTTGATCGAAGCAGACGGGATAATAGTTGTGGCCGACGATGTCAGGCAATTGGGCGTTCGTGTTGAACCAGGCAAGCTCCTCCGTGGTGGTTCCCGTGCGGATCAGCGCCTGCCCAAAGGGGTGGTCGGGTCGCACCTTGCCGTACGCAAGCGACGCGGGGAAGGACTGTACCTGATAGCCAAAGTCTTCACGCTCCTCCGCTCGCATAGTTACACCGAGATGCTCCTGTACGTCAGCCGGGTCCGGGCTAACAAGGCAGTCGGCGGAGATTAGGACTGCGTCTGGTAACTCCGCCCGTAGCGCCTGCGCGGTCATCCTCATGCCCCGGCCGATATTAAGCCCGACCTTGGCCCAACCGTCTATACCGGTTAGATACGGGGGCCAGTAGGCGGAGAAACCGCCATAAGTCGCACCTAGCTGAGGCTCATTGTGGGGTGTATAATGATTCACCAGACCCTTAAATTGGCGCGCGAAGGCAGCGGCATAGTCGGCAAGACGTTCAGGATAGTCGTGGTGCAGCACGCTGTTATCCATCCACAGTGGCGTACCATAGTGAATGAGGTCAATGACCGGAATGAGGCCCAGTTCGTTGACGATGTACTCCAACGACTGTGAAATCCAACTCCAGTCAAATACTCCCGGTTTAGGATTGGCCTTGTACCAGGGAACGCTGTAACGAATGGCTGTGATACCAAGCTCGGCCGCTTTGTCAAGATCCTCACGCCACATTGTGTAATGCTGCATCTGCAAGAAAACGTCGAGTAATCGCTTTGGCGCACGGTTTGTCTCATTGTGCTCAGCCATCCAACAATTTTCGATGCCGATTCCCCAGTAGAACGCTGGCTTCGTAGGCTCCATCATCATACTTGCCTCCAGACTTTATCGCCACGGATGTTTGCCTCGTGCAGAATTAAGGAGCGTACATTGCTGTGCCGACGAACAACGGATCGCGGTCGGCCCGTGGTTTGCCATGCAACCGCAGTCCATAGGAGTAGGCAGGGTGTGGTAGTATGGCGTGCAAGGTGGTGAAATCGAGGCGAGAATGCCGCCAGTAGTTCGCCTGCAGGGCCATGACGCGGCAAATGCGCTGCAAAAGTACTCCGGTAGACGACATCCGGACTCCTTGTTGCGATTACACATGCCCCTGTGCCATAACCTGCCCACTCCTATAACCACAGTCGCAGGCTTTGTCCGCTGCAAGCAGACCGCTTGAAGACGACACTAACCGTAGTCGACAAGGCATAAGGACCGGCTACACCACCCGTCCCTGTAGCCACCCGCGTTCACGCCTCCCGGGGATGCGAGTCCCACAGCGTGTCGTGCGGCCCCAACTCTGCCGACAGCGGCCAGCTGAGATCCGCCAGGCGCTGCCAGTCCGCGCGGTCCAGGCGCCAGTCCAGTGCCCCGAGGTTCTCATCCACTTGTTCCGGCCGTGACGCTCCCACGATCGGCGCTGTGACACCCTCTTGATCCAGCAGCCAGCGTAGCGCCGTCTGCCCCGCTGTCTTCCCGTACGTTCGCCCCACGTCCTCTACGGCCTGCACGACCTCCCGTACGCGCGGGAACATCCCCGGCTGCAACTGGTGGTTGGCCTGCCGCATGTCCCGGGGGATGTCGGCCGCATCAGCGAAGCGCCCGGCCAGGACACCCTGGCACAGCGGGGAATACGGGAGGACGGCGATGTCGTGGGCGCGGCATAACGGCAGGACGTGCGGCTCGATCGAGCGCCACAGCAGGCTATAGCACGGCTGCACGCTGTCTACGCGGGTGGGATCGGTCAACTCGGCCCATTCCGGCTCCATCCAGTTCGAGACCCCGATTGCCCGGATCTTGCCCTCCTCTTTGAGCCGCTCCAGTGCGCCGAGCGTCTCGGCCAGCGGAATGTCCGGCGGCGGCCAGTGCTGCTAGAACAGGTCGACGTAGTCGGTGCGCAGCCGGCGCAGCGACGCCTCCAAGCTCTGCCGCACCGCGGCGGGGCGGCTGTCGGTGTGGGCGAATTTGGTCGCGAGGATCACCCCGTCCCGCCGCCCCGCGATCGCTCGCGCCACCAACTCCTCGGAATGCCCGTCGCCGTACCCCGCAGCCGTGTCCAGGAAGGTAAGGCCCTCGTCGAGGGCGTGGCGCACCGTGGCGACGAAGCGATCATCATCAGAGGACATCCAGCCTGCGGCTTGCCAGCAGCCGATACAGAGGCGCGTAATCTCGATACCGGTACGTCCTAGTGTGGTTCGTTTCATCGTTCCTCCTGCGTGTCCGTGGGGGGGGGCAGGAATTGTACCAGGGTGAAGGCAGGGAGCCGCCCCGACTGGAGGATACACTCGGGTGGCTGGCACGGACGGCGGCGATCAACGAGGACGTGTCGTTCATCGACAATAGCCACCGAGACCAGGATCACGCGGATCTCGTCGCGGTCCCCATCGCGGCCGAGCCCCGGTTACCTGGCATCAACTCTACGCGCCCCATCGCAACGACTGGTCCTACGCACCGCCTATCGCCGGGCATGATCGTAGAATCGTGGAGCGTGGCGACAGGCGCCTCTCGCTGTAGAGGGATAGCCCAGAGACGCCATCCCTGCCTCTGACGACGCTAGACAGCATCGACCCGACCGGTCGGACCGAGGGTGCTTCCGCGCGCGTGGAGGTGGAAGGGGGCCTCGACGTGCTCGGGCGGCCCCGTGCGCGTGCCGTCGATGCGACCCATCAATAGCGCCACGGCCAGCCGTCCGATCTCCCCCTTGTCTGGCGCGATCGTGGTCAGCGACGGTCTGGCGAAGCGCCCGTCGTCGATATCGTCGAACCCCACCACCGCGACATCGTCCGGGATACGGCAGCCGGCCTCGTGGAGGGTCCACATTGCCCCCAGGGCCAGAAGGTCGTTGAAGCAGAAGACGGCGTCGGGCGGGTCGTCCAGCGCAAGCACCGCGCGCATCGCCTCCGCCCCGCCCTTACGGTGCCAGTAGTGGCCGGAGACGAAGAGGCGCGGGTCGACCGGACGCCCGGCCTCCGCCAGCGCCTTGGCATAGCCTTGGGCGCGGAGGTGCGCCGCGCCGGTCGTCTTGCGTTCGTCCACCCCGAGCGCAGCGATACGGCGCCGGCCGAGGGCAAGCAGGTGGTCTGTGGCCGCACGCGCAGCGGCCACGTTGTCGGTGACAACGTGGTCGTACGGGGCATCGAGGAGGTTTTCGCCCACGAGGACGACCGGGACGCGCCCCTGTGACGCCGGCAGGTCGCCTGTCTCGAGGGCCTGCGGGTCAAGGATGACCCCGTCGATCGCATGTGGGCGCAGACCGCCGAGGATCTGATACTCGCTGGCCCGGTCGAACCGTGTGTGATCGAGCAGCACGGTATAGTCGCGGGCGGCGGCGGCGAGGATGATAGCGTTGCCGAGGTCAGCGTAGTAAGGGTTGGCGAAGTCGGGGATGGCGAGCGCGATGATGCCGACGCGCCCCTTCCGGAGGTGTCGCGCCGCGCTATTGGGCTGATAGTGGAAGGCCTCGACTGCCTCCAGCACCTGCCGGCGTTTCTCCGGACTGACGCGGGCATGGTTGCCGTTGACCACATTGGAAACGGTCTTGATCGAAACGCCCACGTACTCCGCAATGTCTTTGAGTCGTGTCGTCACCACGCGAATCTCTTTTCCGTCGCCGATATCTCAGTTGGGGACAACCGTGTATCCTCGCGGCAGCACCAATGGGGCGGAAGTGGTGACCGGGACCGCCCTTGAAAAGATCCTGCTGGCGAATTCATGGGAACGGCCAAAGTGCCCGAATTAGCGCCATTCGTCGACTCGCTTCCCTCGTCGCTTATAGCCTAATACTACAACGTGACATTGACCTGCGACTGAAGTCGCATGGCAAACGACGGACACTAAAGTGTCTCAACACACGTCGTCCCAACGACTTTAGTCGTCGTTCTTTGCCATGCGACTGAAGTCGCAGGCGGATCAGGCGGATCCTAACGTTGTAGTACTAAGATGGGTTACGGACCGAATAAGCGGAGGGTTGCCAGAATTCGCCAGCAGGATCTTGAAAAGTGCCCTACCTGGACATCGTCCATCACTCACCACATTAGATCTGCGAAGCTATCCCAGTATAACGCCCGGCCGGGTCTGTCCGCCACAATCGTGCCTATGGACCCAGGGCTCGTGAATTATCGGCGAGAGTGCGTCTTGGAGCGTAGGAGGCGGAGGGCTTTGCTCGGATGGGCGGCGAGGTGACGACGGTACGCGGCAATGGCCGTTTCGCCGGTGCGGCGGATGAGCGTGAGGGCGAGAGTGCGCAGGGCAGCCCTGATCTGGGGGGCCGCGCCGCCGCGTAGGCGGGAGTGATCCGCGCCGAAGGTGACGTCGCGGAGGCGGTGACGGACCTCCACGCTCCCGTGGCCGCGGATCAGGGCCAGCAAGCGGGCGGGGGTGGCGCGGCGGGGCGTCAGGCTGGTGAGGAGGTAGACCGTCTCGGTGCGGGTCTGGCCCGTCTCACGGATGGGGCGCACGAGGCGGGCGGGCTGTCCGATCCGGGGGACGGGGACATACGGGGTCAGGGAGGCGCAGAGGCGGGCGGGCGCGTCCACGGTGCG
>JAABUZ0100010701.1_pt1 | contig 10136 bp, 11 predicted proteins | sample 5562091 | NCBI WGS metagenome assembly JAABUZ01 (sample SAMN12813069, study PRJNA571459) | rock metagenome | isolation source: Antarctica rocks | place: Antarctica: Victoria Land, Linnaeus Terrace sud | collected 2015-12-21 | reverse complement strand
CCTGATTCGCATTCGCCCCGTACGACTCCGCACCTGGGAGGGAGTCGAGTGGCATGAAAAGTACAAATCGACGTGAAGCAGCTACCTGTATGGATCTGACACCGCATATCCACCTGGTTGGCAGTGGTGGGTTGGGTTTCGATCTCACTGACAACCATGATTGTCACGTCTACCTCATCGACGGCGGCAATGAAGCGGCGCTCATCGATGCCGGTGCTGGGGCCGGGGGTCCAATCGCGCAACTAGCGTCGTAGACTTTGGCCTGCGGAAGATACGAAGGATTAGCGCCTTCAATGCTGCGAGAACTCATATCGTTTCCACAACTGTAGGCCAGCACTTCTCCGCGTGCATTTGAAAGCACGGCGAGTTCGGGCTCTGGTACGTCCCATTCAGAATTGCTGCGAACGCCTACATCTCCCCCCGGCCGCACTACCCGCCAGCCGGCCGCCTTGAAGAACAATTCGGGCCGTTCCGCCTCGTAGACCAAGGCGTATATATTCTTTGCGGCCGCCTCTTCCATCCGCGCTTCCCGGCTCCGTAAGTACATCACACCCGCAGCCCACACTTCCTGTGTCTCGACTGGCGCGAGGAGTTCCGCCTCAACCGACACAAGTTTGGGTAGTTTCACGATATCGGGATGATCCAGAGCCGAACGCGCGACAGACACCGGGACGGCAAGAAGTGCATCGAGACTCCGTAGGAACGGTACTGACGATGCAGTGAGATCGTACAGTGCCCCATTTCGCCGGAAAGCAAACTTGCGGGCACCGTCGATGTCTCGCAGACTCACGAGGGATGGTACCGTCGGAAATGTCTGTTGCAGCGGGGCCTCGTCAGCCGGTCTATTGTTCATAGCGGTGGGGTCGCCTTGACCTTAGATGACCTGGGCGAGAAGGAAGATCTGGTTGTGGTGCCATTCTCCTTCCTATTGTATTGGGGTATGAGTAGAAAACTCCACCGCATGTTACTGTCCCTACTCCTTGCCGTCAATATAAGGCTCGCGAATCGAACTTGATTGAACCGGTTCAAGTCACTATCCTTAAACCATGAACAGAGCAAGGTTGCTGCGGAAGAAAGACGAGTGAGTAAACGCCCGACGCTAAAGGAAGTAGCGGTGGCAGCTGGTGTCTCAAAAGCGACAGCCTCGTACGCGCTGAACGGCCGGCCTGAGGTTGCGGAGGAGACCCGCGATCGTGTTTTGCTAGCAGCTTCGGACCTTGACTACCATCCAAATCGAGCGGCCAGAGAAATAGCCACTGGATCAATGGCGGATATCGGGGTGGTTTTCTCGCCGACGGTCCATGAGGACAAGGCTTCGAACTACTATCTGAGCGAACTTTTGATTGGTGTCGAAGAGGTATTGCGCGCCAGTGAATTTCGTCTCCATTTCACTGTGTGGCACGGGAAGCCGCCAGCGCTTACTCAAGACGGTACGGTAAGCGGTCTGATCTATCTCGGGGGGTCCTTCCCGTCCGATCTCGCCTCCCTGAGTTCAGCACCTGCGGTTTTGATTGGGAGTTCCTTCGCACAGTGGCCCTACGATGCGGTCTTAGCCGATAACCGCCGGGGCGCCTACCTGGCTGTTTCTCACCTTGCCGTAACTGGGAGGCGCAATATCGGGTTCATCAATGGTCCGAACTCCACGCAGACGAGTGCAGTCAAGCGACTCGGCCACGAAGACGCAATTATTGACAATGCGCTCGAGGCGGATGAACGGTGGATCCGCAACGGGGATTTTACCATAGAGAGCGGTCGGGAACTGGCTCGGGGCATGTTTGCTACACCACCATATCCGGACGGGCTGTTTATCGCTGATGATCCGATGGCGATTGGAGTGCTCAAAGCGCTCGCTGACCTTGGCATCAGGGTGCCCGACGATGTAGCTGTGGTCGGTTACGGCAATAGTCCGGCCGCGTCCTACAGTCGTCCCTCGCTAACGTCCGTGAGAGTCTTTCAGCAAAAAATGGGCAACCTCGGGGCTGGGAGGCTGCTAGACCGCCTCTCGCGACATGTCGGCGAGTACATTCGAATTTTGGTCGCCCCGGAAATGGCCGTGAGAGAGTCGAGCGCACCATGAACGCGGACCAACTTCACAGTGACGCGTTCGTCTGCAACTTGCATGATGACTGGAGCATAGAAATCCAGCGCCGAGTCCTGCGTGGAGAACTTGGAGCACTAGAGGCGACGTACCGCGACCGCTTGATGCATGGCGGAATTAATTGCACCTTCTACACAGTAGGTGGAGACGACGTAATGTTCACCCAGGACACGAATCTCCTACTGGGGACGCTGCGTGGAATAGATGGAGCTCTGGAAGAGATCAATCGTTCGTGTTCTTTCGCGTTATGTAGAAAAACCCAGGATATCTTGCAAGCACAAGTCGACGGCAAAGTTGGACTCATTTTTACTATCGAGGGCGTGAAGCCGCTTGGCGGTGATCTTACTATCTTGCGCATTCTTTATCGTCTTGGTCTACGATCTGCCATTCTCACCTGGTTTACGGCAAATCAAGCGGCTGATGGAGTTGGAGAGAAACGCAACGGTGGACTAACGAGTTTTGGCGAAGAGCTTCTCCATGAAATGAATAGACTAGGCATTCTTATCGATATTAGCCAATCCTCTCCGGCGACGGTCGCGGACGTTTTGCAATTATCATCTAAACCGGTAATCGCTTCACATAGCAACTGCTCTGGTAAATACCCTCACAGAAGAAACTTGACCGACGAACAGTTAAAGCGACTAGCGGACAACGATGGTGTCATTGGAATAACGTGCTATCCTGCTCACGTTGGTGCCGGTCAAGTGTCGATAGAGGACTTTATGAACCACATTGATTATGCGGTAAACCTCGTGGGAATCGATCATGTTGCGATTGGTCTCAATATTGTTGTTCACAAGCCGAGTGAAGCAAGAGAGTTTTACGAGCGTTCGCACATTGAGTACAGTCAATTCCATCTTCCCGGTCTGGAGGACATCGACAGGATGAGTGTCGTGACAGCGGAACTGCTGAGGCGAGGATATACGCATGACGGCGTCCGAAAGGTCGTGGGGGGCAATATTGTCCGGGTGATTAGAACTGTGATTGGGTGATAAGTGTTAGACGCCATCGTCGTAGATGAACGTGACAATGTCGCGACAGCGATTCGCGACCTAGTAGCGGGTATTGCTCAGACAAATACGCGTCAGGTCCATTTAACTCAGCGCGTCCCGAGCGGGCACAAATTTGCGCTGGAAACGATCCCGGATAACGGGCTGATTATTAAGTATGGGGATCCAGTCGGTCGGGCCAAGGGAGTGATCGAGCTTGGTGACGTGGTGCACGTGGATAACGTCGCCGACATCTTGCCGAGCACGCGACGCACCTCGGGCGGCACGGCGGTGGGGGATATAGTGGTCCATGCACAGCGGACAGCGACGTGGGACATATCGGGTCTGCGATCGCTGACGTTCAATGGGTATCGACGCGCGAACGGCCGGGCGGGTGTCCGAAATCTTGTTCTTGTGCTATCGACGGTAGGCTGCGCGAATGCCATAGCTGAGAGGATCGCGCGGGAGACTAGTACAGTTGCCATTACACATCAGCACGGCTGTCTCCAACTCGGGACTGACCTCGCGCTAACGGAGAAGCAGTTGATGGGCGCGGCTCAGAACCCGAATGTCGGCGCGGTGCTGCTAGTGGGTCTGGGCTGTGAAACGATGCAGGCGGGCCGTCTGTTGCCGTCACTCAAGGATAAACGAACCGAGTCTATCACGATCCAAGGGGCGGGCGGGAGCCGCAAAGCTTTGGAGCGCGGAGTTGCGATCGCCACAGAGATGACCCAGGAGCTGGAACGCGAGAGCCGCGTGCCCACACCTATACAAGAACTGATCGTAGGCACGAAGTGTGGGGGATCTGACGCATTCTCGGGTCTCACAGCCAATCCAGCCTGTGGCGTCGCTTGCGATATGCTCGTCGATGCAGGCGCGGGCGTACTGCTTTCAGAGACGCCGGGTCTCTTTGGAAGTGAGCCGCATTTGACTGCCCGCATGCAGACAGAGAGTGATCGAACGCGATTAAAGGAAGCCCTCGACCGGGTCTGGGATGACTCGCTAAGTCTCGGAGAGCGGTTGTCCGAGGGAGAGTTGAGCCCGGGAAACATCAAAGGCGGGTTGACGACACTGGTGGAGAAGTCCTTAGGTGCGACCACGAAGGCGGGTACGAGGACGTTCCAAGGCTTCCTCGACTTGGCAGACAGGGTTCCGGGTGGCGGACTGTGGCTTATGGATACACCGGGCTTCGACATCAACACCATCTCTGGCCAGGCAGCGGGCGGCGCGCAAATTGTGCTCTTCACGACTGGCCGTGGAAGTCCTATTGGATGTGCAGTGGCCCCGGTGATCAAGGTGAGCAGCAATTCCGCAATGTTTGAGTTGATGGAAGAGGATATGGACGTGAATGCCGGTGCCATTGTTTCCGAAGGCAAGAGTATTGAGGAGGTGGGAGAGGAAATATTCGACATGGTTCTCGCGACAGCAAATGGGGTAATGCCGAAGTCCGAACAATGGGGACATCAGGAATTCGCGCTGGCACGGATAGGGAGTACTCTGTGACCGACCGGGATGACGATCCGAACGCCATCCCGTATGTTCATGGCCAACAGCGGTGCCGAGCGCCACGAAGCTACCCCGCCAACTCGCGGTTAGGCGGTATGAAATGACTAGATTGCCAAGCGTAGTACTACGCCGGGCACATGAAAGGGTGACGATGCAACTGCTTCACAAGCCAATCTCGCTCGTACTTGCCGCTCTTGTCGCGGTCGGTTTCTTGGTCCAGTCATCTGATACGACGCAGGCGCTCGGTCGTCTCGAAAGATCAGGATATGGATCCGGGTCCAGCATGCTCACAGTCGCCTATGACTTCAGTCTCACAACTGGAGACCCGGACAAGACGGGACAGCCCGCCGACATGGGTCTGTTGGTCAATATTTTCGACCCCCTCACACAACGCGGCCCGAACGGAAAGCTGAAGCCTAGCCTCGCCGAGTCTTGGCATCTCATCAACAAGTTCACCTGGCGTTTCAAGCTCCGAAAGGGCGTCACTTTTCAGGACGGGGAGCCGTTCAACGCCAGCGTCGTGAAGTACAGCATTGACCGCGTGCTCGATCCGGCTTTTGCGAGCCCGGTTCAGGAATTGCACGATGTCAAAGCGGTAAAGGTCGTGTCCAAGTATGTGGTCGATATTGTGACCCAGACTCCAGATCCGCTTGTACCTAGCAAGGTGGCTCTGTTCGGCGGCATGATGGTACCACCTAAGTACATTACCCAGAAGGGTGAAACGTACTTCGCTTCTCACCCAGTCGGGACTGGGCCCTACAAACTCACCTCGTGGGTGCATGACGATCACCTGACCCTCGAAGCATACGCCCATTACTGGGAATCGAAGCCGCACGTGAAGCAGATAACCGTGCGTTTCATTACCGACCCAACGACCCGTGTTTCGGCTGTCCTGAGCGGGCAGGTAGACTTGGCTACTGCGATTCCGCCTACGTCGGCGCAAGCGGTACGTAGCAACGGCCTCCGGCTCGACCGCTCCCCCGGATTGCGTATCTACTACATCTCAATTGCCAATAACACAGGTCCGCTGTCCAAACTCAAAGTGCGCCAGGCGTTGAGCTACGCGGTCAACACTCAACTCCTCATCAAAAAGCTCCTGCTAGGGTATGGCCAGCCGATCGCCGCACCAGTCGCACAGACAAACTACGGTTCTCATGTTCCCCTTAAGCCGTACCCCTACTCCCTCGCGAAGGCCCGGAAGTTGTTGGCTACAGCCGGTTATAAGGACGGGTTTACTGTAACCTTTGATACCCAGACCGGCGTCTACCAGACAATGGCTCAGGTCGTGGCTCAGATGTGGAGCAAGGTTGGAGTCCATGCGACCGTCGATGTGCTCCCAGCGACGGAGTACGTAGACAAATATACAAAAGGGACTCTTGGGCCTGTCTGGAACCTCGGGTACACCATCTGGCAAGGGGATCCTACGACCCTGATTCAAACCTTCTTTCACTCCGCAGCCCCCAGGGCCCGATACTTTAGTCCTTCTCTTGACCAAGAGATCAACCACATGGCTTCTCAAAATACGCAGAAGAAGCGTTTGAAGCTGATGTACGGCATTCTGACGCAACTACATGATGCAACCCCGTGGATTTATCTCGTGCAAGCCAATGACCTGTACGGTGTTGCCAAGCGTGTCCATTGGACGGTGCCAGCCGGTGAGTTTCTACGGTTCGACACCGTGAGCATCCGCTAATGAAGAAATCGTAGCCAGGAACGGGACGCGGGATCCAGCGGTAGGACTCCCGTTTCCGTGCATTGCTGAAGTGAGCAGAAAGACAGAGGCAGATCATGGCCAGATTCGCTGTCACACGCGTAAGTGGCATCGTCGTTACCCTATTGGGCTCAACAGTCATTGTTTTTGCCATGCTCCATCTAACCGGGGATCCGACGGCGCTTTTGCTATCTGACTCGGCGACACCACACGAGATCGCAGTGTTTCGCCACGTGATGGGCTTTGACCGTCCTCTCTATCTCCAGTACCTGGACTTTCTTACGCGCCTTATCCACGGTGACTTTGGTGACAGCTTGCGATACCAACAGCCGGCCATGACGGTGGTACTCAGCCGGGTGCCGGCGACCGCAGAGTTAATGGGGCTGGCTATTCTCCTCTCGGTCATTGTGTCTGTTCCGCTGGCCTTCTTCGCTGCCATCACCAACAACGTGGTCTCAAAGGGATTGTTTCGCTTGGTTACCTTGTTTGGGCAAGGCATTCCAGGCTTTGTCCTCGCGATCCTGCTTATACTAATTTTCTCCGTCCAGCTGCGTATTCTGCCGGCCGCCGGAAACGACTCGCCACAGAGCGCGATTATGCCGAGCATAGTCCTTGCGCTCTACAGTATTCCGCAACTGACTCGTGTCCTTCGCACCTCGCTTGTTTCCGTTTTGCAATCGGACTACATTCGAACTGCCCGGGCTAAGGGAGTCCGTCGCCGGGCCATCTACGGTAAGCATGCTCTCAGGAACGCTGTCCTACCATTCCTTACGCTAATTGGCGTGCAGGTCGGGGCTCTGTTGGGAGGATCTGTCGTCACCGAAACGGTGTTTGGATGGCCGGGCATGGGACAGCTCATGGTGCAGGCCATTTCAAACCGGGATTACCCCGTCGTTCAGTCTGGAGTCTTCTTCGTTGTCACCGTCTTCCTTGCTGTCAACCTCGCCGTCGACATCAGCTACGGCTTCATCGATCCCCGCATCAAGACGCGTTAGGCAGGCGGCTCTGCTAAGAGCCCACCCGTTAATAGCGATCGAGTGCGTCCTGTTACTGGGGATCGTCCTAGTCGCAGCCTTTGCCTCGTTTCTCCCTTTCCCGAATCCCAATAACGGTGATCTTCTGAATAGTCTCACCCCGCCTTGGCAGCCGCATCACTTGCTTGGAACCGATTTACAGGGTCGCGACATTTTGAGCCGTGTTGTGTATGGGGCACGGACGTCTCTGGTGATAAGCTGCGGTTCTGCAATCGCTGCGCTCGTGATCGGCGTAACTCTGGGCGTGATCGCGGGCTACGTGCGACCATTGGACACACTGATCATGCGTATTGTTGATGTAGAACTGGCGTTTCCCTCCATGATCTTGGCCATAGCGGTAGTGGCCGCACTCGGTAAGGCAAGCGCGATTAATGTGATCATTGTCCTGATATTTACTGGATGGATCGTGTACGCGCGCGTTGTCCGCAGCTCAGTGTTATCGCTTGGGGAGGCTCTTTTTGTTGAGGCTGCAGTCGCGATGGGCGTGGGGTCGGGAAGAATCATGTTCAAACACATCGTCCCGAGTGTCCTTCCGACCGCCCTTGCGCTGGCGTCCATTCAGGTTCCGACGTTCATGATTATCGAGGCGAGTCTGAGCTACCTTGGTCTGGGCGTGCCCGCATCTACCCCCACCTGGGGTGTAATGCTGGAAGAAGGCCAGCAAACGATCTTTAGCGCGTGGTGGCCCGTGGTCTTTCCTGCGATCACGATGGCAGTGGCGGTGCTTTTAATTACCTCAGTCGCCGATTTTGCCGTGGCTCGACTCGAGGGGAGGCGCTAGTGCTGGAGCGATTTGTCGAGGCAAACGTCTTCCCCGGCGCGGTAGCGGCGGCAAGTAGAAGGGGTGTCTCTGTACTTCGGTGCGCTAGTGGAAGTCACACTTATGAGCCGGACGCTCCTCCGGTTCAACAGGATACGCTCTACGATCTTGCCTCTGTTACTAAGGTCTTTACTGCGGTCGCAGTCCTGACTCTTATTGATCAAGGGCAGATCAACCTTGCTGACTCTGCTCAAAAGTACCTTCCCGCGCTGGCGGGCGATTGCGGCAACATCACTGTCGGGCAGCTACTTACACACACGTCCGGATTGCCGTCGGTTCCGGAACTCCACGTTCAACATGAAAGCGTGAAGGACTTAGAGGCGGCCATGTTCTCGGTTTCCCTCGAATACAATCCGGGAGAAGCTGTGCTATACACGAGCCTGGGCTACCAGTACCTTGGGTACATCATCGAGGCTGTGTCCGGACTCCGCCTCGATGAGTACATCCAGCAGTCTATTCTCTCTCCCTGCGGCCTTGACACCGTCCACTTTACTCCGTCGGCGTCGGAACGAAGTAGGATCGCCCCGACTGAGTACAGTGCGAGACGCGGCCGGCTCCTTCAGGGCGAGGTACACGACGAGAATTCGGCGACCCTGGGTGGGATAACTGGGCATACCGGCCTTTTTGCACAGGTTCAGGGCGTTCTGGCTTTCGGCGAAGTACTTCTGACGAACGAGCCGGAGATTCTCAAAGAGGAGAGCCGGCGATTGCTCTTTTCAGACCTAACCAGTCCACTCTTCCCGCGCAGAAGCGCGGCTTTTGTTATCGACGATCCGCTGTTCGGTACCTGGCCGTCTACGACGTTTTCCCATACTGGGTTTACGGGGACGAGCCTCTGCCTCGTGCCCGATTATGATCTGGTCGTCGTCTTACTTTCAAATAGGGTCCATCCCTCGCGCTCCAACACGCGCATCGCCAACGCAAGGACTGAATTCCACGAAGCATTGATTGAGCTTATCGAGAATAAAGAAGGCGCAATCTGATGAGTTGATTGTCAGGCTGCTGGTCCTGCAATCGTGATTTGAGGGTGCAGCGAGGCGGCGAGTAGGCTGAAGGACATCGTTGATTGGAGGACCTCCCCATGGTGAAGTTCCACATGGTCTCCTTGTCTGAAGCCACCCACGTATTCCTGCATGAGACCATCAGCAACGGTACTGCCCCCGCTCGTGTGACGCGACGCGCCCGCATCCTCCTGAAAGCCGATGAAGGCCCGCAGGGTCCCGGCTGGGCGGACAGCGCGATCGCCGAGGCGGTGGAGGTGAGCGTGCCGACCGTCGAACGGGTCCGCAAGCGGGCAGCCGCCGAGGGGGCGGAGGCAGCGCTGCAGGACCGACCCCGGTGGGAGAACCGCTGTGGCAAGGTGCAGGGGGAGCATAAGGCGCGGCTGACCGCGCTGGAGTGCAGTGATCCGCCAGCCGGCCGACAGCGGTGGACCTTGCATCTGCTGGCCAGCACCTTTGGCGAGCAGGAGGGCGGCATGGCGCTCTCCCATGAGACCGTGCGCCAACTTCTGAAAAAAAACAAACTGTCCCGCACCTGAAGCAGCAGCGGTGCATTCCAGCCGAGCAGAGCGCTGAGTTCTGCTGGCGCGTGGAGGATGTGTTGGATGTCTACACCCGGCCCTACGACGAGCGCTACCCCCAGGTCTGCTTCGATGAGATGCCCAAACAACTCACCTGGTGCTGGCACAGGTCAAAGTGGACGAGAACACCCAGGGGGTACCCGATGAGATCACCGCGCTGCCGGAGCTGCTAGGGCAGCTGACCATTGCTGGGTGCGTGGTGACCATTGATGCCATGGGCTGCCAGCGGCAGATCGCCCAGCAGATTCTCGACCAGGGCGGTGACTATGTGCTAGTACAGTTTGGCTGAAATGGTCCGCCGGTATAATAGCGGAGTGAATCGTCACGCCGACGAGCCAGCAGAACAATGAGGAGATCAAGATGCGTGGTCCACAGCCTCCCGCGGTGACGCTGAGT
>JAABUZ0100010698.1_pt1 | contig 10138 bp, 10 predicted proteins | sample 5562091 | NCBI WGS metagenome assembly JAABUZ01 (sample SAMN12813069, study PRJNA571459) | rock metagenome | isolation source: Antarctica rocks | place: Antarctica: Victoria Land, Linnaeus Terrace sud | collected 2015-12-21 | reverse complement strand
GCTGACCGCTGCGCGCACTGCCGCAGATGGCAAGACCTTCAAGAAGCCGCGGCGGCCATTCGAGAAGGAGCGGCTGGACAGCGAGCTCAAGCTGGTCGGCGAGTTCGGCCTGCGGAACAAGCGCGAGCTGTGGCGTGTGCAGATGGCCCTGTCAAAGATCCGGCAGGTGTGCGGTCTTGCTGTCGGCGGCGGTCACCGCACTGGCAGGGGGAGCCGGCGGCCGGCGGCGCCGCCTGCAGCCAGCCCTCGCGTGCCTGCGTTGGGCGCCCTGATGCTCTCAGCCCTGAGTGGGAGCTTGTTTGCAGGAAAGCGCTCTAGTGCGCGTGCTATGCTCCGTGTACAGTGGACACGCCACAGTAGCAGCGGCTTGATCAGGACTTCGTGAAGTGGGCGAGTCGTGACCGGGCCTGCCAGTAGTGCCCAACTTTTGCTGCACGTGTTTGTCAACAGCGCCGGCCTGGCTGCCAGTTGGTTGCTGCACTCTTTGCATATGGCGAGCAACACGCCTACGGGTTCATTATTTGGGTGCGGCGCATCTGCCATTTCTGTGGCAACCGATGCCACCAGCCGATGGCACCAGCGCTTATGGAGTGGCAGTACTGCTGCGTCATGTGTCGTGCCATCGCAAAGCTGGCGCCGAGCTTTGAGCATGTGCGCCACACGCGCCGCAGGCCGCGCGCACGCTGCTGACGCTGGACGACAAGGAGACCAAGCGGCTGTTTGAGGGCGAGGCGCTGCTGCGCCGCATGTACAAGTACGGGCTGCTGGAGGAGGGGCAGAACAAGCTTGACTACGTGCTCGCGCTCACGCCCCAGGCGCGGGCCCGCCGCTGCCGCCCTGGCTCGCGCCAGGCCTCGACGGGGACCAGGAGCTTGGTGCAGGGTGGTTGCGGTCAACGCCGGCGCTCGGGCCAGCTGCGGGAGGCCGTTTGAGGGTGGCTGGGTCGATGCGGTCACTCGGGCCAGCTGCAGGCGGCGGCGGCGGCAAGGCTGCAGCGGGCGGCAGTGCGCGGCGCAGTCATGGTCCGAGTGTTGCACAGTCAGTGTGCGCGGAGTGAGAGCTGCGTGTGAAACGACTGCCTGTGCGCGCGTGCAACAAAGCGCAACGCGCGTGCTGACCTCCGGATGGCTCTGCATGTCCCAAGACCTGTGCAGCGTAGTCTGCTGAGGTCGCGCGGCGCATACCCAAACACACGCGCGGCGCGCGCGCAGGACTTCCTGGAGCGGCGCCTGCAGACGCTGGTGTTCAAGCTGGGCCTGGCCAAGAGCATCCACCACGCGCGCGTGCTCATCCGCCAGCGCCACATCCGCGTGGGCAAGCAGATCGTGAACGTGCCCTCGTTCCTGGTGCGCGTGGACAGCCAGAAGCACATCGACTTTGCGCTCAACAGCCCCTTCGGCGGCGGCCGGCCCGGCCGCAACAAGCGCAAGGCGCAGAAGGCCAAGAAGGGCGGCGGCGACGGCGACGGCGACGCGGAGGAGGAGGAGGAGGAGTGAGCGCTCTAACCCTAACCCTAATCGCGCTCGTCGCGCTTGCCGCGGGCGCACGCTTGTTTGGCGCCGGCATGCGCTGCTCCGCCGGCCGGCGTCGCAAGCCGCGTCGCTCCCGCGGCGCTGCGGCGCTCGCCACGGGCGGCGGACATGCAGCAGGCTGGGGAGATGCGGATGGTTACTTCTGAGAGCGTTACCCGCAGTGCTCCGCTGCTTTGCTTGCACCTGGGCGTGCTTGCGGGGCCGGGGCCTGCTGGCGCTGCTGCAGGCTGTGGCAGTGCGCCGTGTTGCCGCTTTCGCACAGCTTCAGCTGCATAGGGGGCTGCGGTGCTCCCGGGAACAAGGGCGCTGTACACTGCTCGTGCGGTGCGCTGGCGATATGGGGGCTGTGGCAGGGAGGCTGCAGTGCTTGACACGGGCGAGCACGGGAACCACAGGTGATGCTGATAGCACAGGGGCTCCCAATGTAAAGCTAGTGTCAGTGTGCTGAGACGCAGCGTGGCTCGTGTGAAGCGGGCTTGCAGCTATGCACACTGCTATGTTCTCGCTGTGCCTCAACACCACTTACTGTCAGCTGCGTGCAAAGTGCACGTACACTTGCAGCTAAACCAAACAGGAATACGTACGAAATTGTTGAATCTTCATCTTTAAGGAGCCTTCTTCTGCAGAGCACTGAAGCAGCAGGAGCTATCCATTACATGTGGGATGCAAGCATTCCCCAGCTAGCACAGTATGCAGAGCTGCTGCTGCACCGTTGACAACGCCCTGATGTCCCAATGTAAGCCCACAGTGCCCGATACCTGACCACTCAAGTCAGTGCTAGCTGTGACCCGCGGCCGCGAGCGCCACAGCGGCCGCCGAGTCGCGCCGGAACTTGCGCTGGAAAAAGCGTGCGAGCGGGTACGTCGCGCACGCCAGCAGCGTGTCCGGCCGGCTGAACGCGTACACCTCGTACCTGCATGTGCGCCACAGCTGCTTTCAGCGACTGCACGCGCTCGCATACAGGCTACTTTCAGCCGCGTGGCCACAATTAGAGTGAGCAGTGAGCGGGAGGCGGCACCAGACGGAGTCGTCGTCGCGCCGCCACTGCACGGAGAAGCGCTCCTCGCCGGCCAGCCCGTGGCCGGCGCACGTCGCCTGGCCAAAGTCGTACCGACGCCCTGCCGCACGCCTGCCGTCAGCCACCCTCCATGTCACAGCGCGCCCAAGCATGCACATGCTCGGCAGAGCGAGGCCAAACATGCACTGAAGGCGGCTCAGCCTCGCATGCACTGAAGGCGGCTCAGCCTCGCATGCACTGAAGGCAACTCTGTGCTGCCGCCTCGCGCCAATGCGCCTCGCCGTGCTTCGCTACCACAGCCGCCTAAGATGGACGCGAGGCCTGACAGCGCACCCGCCACTCGCTTGCGAGTCGCCCTGGCGCTGTGCGCCCCGACGTGCTGCGGCACGTCAGCCTTGCTGTGCTCCCTGCCGAAGACGACCTGTCGGGCCGCCAGGATTTGAGCGACAGCCACACAGGTTCACTCACACATCGCAGGAGCTGCAGGCAGGGCGCAGGCGGGCCGAATGAGAGCCTGGCGGCAGCACAGCGGCGGCAGGAGAGGGGCGCGAAAGGCAGCGCAGGCGCGCCTGCAGCGGGTTGCGCATCCAGAGGCCCAGCAGGCAGGCGCCGATGCACACGCTCGCACCCGGCTCCACGGCCGGCCGGTTCGTGGTCACCCAGCCTAGCTGTGCTCAGCGCGTCAGCTGAGACACGCAGGACGTATCCAGGCATCGGCACCAAACCAGGATATGCAGGCGGAGCTGTGCAGCTTCACGAGCACAGCACGACAGTGCCGAGCGACAGGCGCGCACCTCCATGTGGCGCCACTGCTGCACAGCGAGCCGCGCCCGGTCATATGCTGCCTTCCCATAGCCCACCTGCACAGCACGGCCGCTTGCACACTCTGCACCAGTGTTTGCCCCCTGTTTGCCGGCTGTGGAGAGCCGCACGCTACCTTGTAGCTGTCGTAGTCCTCCGCCCAGCGCTGCGCCTGCGCCGGCGGGGCCAGCGGCGGCGCGCACTCGGACGCGCCACGGAACGCGTGGTTGCAGCCGCCCCTGCCAGAGAAGCACAGGCCGCTTCATCAGTCTCGCTGTCAGCCTACAGCACGGCGTGCCTGCAGGGAAGCATCAGGCCTGACCTGGCGCCCTGCTTCGCGGTTGCCTGCAGCTCTTCGCGCGATGGCTTCCATAGCGTGATACCGCCAAGCCCCGGCTTCATCATGTCCTTGCTTTTGCACACACTTTTGGGCCACAGAGCGCTGACCTGAAAGGCCAACAGAGTCCGGACTCGCTGTCGATGTGACTTGATCCTTGCCTCAAAACAGGCAAGGCAAACAACTGTCAAGTTGTTTTCTCTCTTCTGCTCTGCTGGTACCAGTACATGCATTGCGCGCATATATTTTACCGAAGGAATATGATGTTATACTACCGAGTGATCACAGAGCCAGTTTCCCTGAGTGCTTGTGGTACCAAACACTGCCAATGGCCGTGATCAGGCCTTCAGGCGCCTCTTGAGCCTTTTGGCTTAGTCTGAGTACAGAGGTTCTGGCCATTTCAAGACTGCCAATGCTGCGTACCACTTCTCTCCCCTGCCAGGTGCTCCGCCCCTGCGCTTCTTCCAGTGCACTGAGAGTCGATGCTGGGTGACGTGCTTTGCCGTGGCTGCTACGGGAATAAATGGTGCTGCGAATGCTGCAGGAGCTGCACGACGCACAGCCCAGGAGCCGGCCCGCTGGAGGCGGGCGGCGACGGCGTCAGCAGCACTGCACCCCAGCTGCACACCGACCTGCAGCCGAGGCCGCTGCACTTACTCCCAGCGCGCCCGCTCCCGGTGCAAGCGCGAGCCACGAGAGCGGGCCGGGTCCCGGCCTCCAGCGGCGCCTGCACCCGCAGTGCGACGTCTCGCCGTACAGTCCACACCAGCAGCTGGGGCCGGCTGCCGATGAGCGCGGCGCGCACGGGTCGCCGCTTAGCGCGCTGCCCCGCTCCGCGCTGCTGCGCGGCGCGCTGGCCGGGCTCGTTGCGTGTCCCTGCTGCGTGCGCGCGGCGGCTGCAAACGAGACGACATGGGGCTATGGCGACGCGGACGGGCCGCGCGAGTGGGGCGGCGCCTGCGCGGCTGGCGCGCGGCAGTCGCCGGTCGACCTGCCGGCCGCGGCGCCGCCGGGTGCCGCCCAGCAACTTGGCGAATCCCAGCAACTTGGACAGGATTGTCGGGAGACGGCAAGCGCGCACAAGCCGGCAGGGAGCACCATCAGAAGCCTTGGCACGTTGCAAAGCCCCTGCATGTCCTGCGTGCGCACGCAGGACGCATGCGTACACTGCTGAGCTGAGCAAGCCTCTGGAGCTCATCACCTGAGGTACCACAGAAGGGCTGGCAACCATTTGTAGCTGCCACATGCGTTGGGGTAGAAAGTCGTCTGTCTTGAGCGGCACGAGGGCATCCGCACTAGAGTGGACGCTCGTGGCCACCGCATGCATCACGCCATGCGGCTGGCTTCCCTGAGTCGCAGACAAGCATCTGCACCGGAAATGCTCAGCATCTGACACACCGCCGCGCCATGGCGATCATTATGCGGCCACGGCGCCGTCGCATGGAGGCGTGCCGACGGCATTTGCTGTGCGCCGCGGCAGGCGTAGGGTCGGGGCCGCTCGGGCAGCTGCGGCTGGACTACGCGCGTGAGGCCCACGCCGCCGTGCTCAACACCGGCCACGGCACCATGCAGGTGCGCAAGCCTCCTGTGCGCGCTGGCGCGCACAGCATGCGCCTGGTGCATGCCTTCTAGTGAGCCAATGCGCATCGACGTGCGGCTCTGCAGCAGCGCCTGCGTGCCGCCTCCGTCGGCCAACGGCCGCCAGCCGACACGAGCAGCTCTGCGATATGTCAACATTTTGCCTACGCTTGTGTCGAGGCATGCCTCACCTGGTTACAACACAAGCCGCCCCCGGCGCGCGCATGCCAGGCTTGCTGCATGGCCGCGCGCAGGTGAACGTCGCGCCCGGCAGCTGGCTGCGCGCGGATGGCCGCGAGTGGCAGCTGCTGCAGTGGCACTTCCACGCGCCCAGCGAGCACGCGCGCGGCGGCGCGCGGCAGGCCATGGAGGCGCATCTGGTGCACCGCGACGCTGAGGGTGCGGCGCCTGGGGTGCAGGGGTAGCGTTATGGCACTTCAATGCGCCCAGCAGGCATGCGCGCGGCTGGATATGCAGGCGCACCTGTGCTGCTCCGCCTGCTCGTCCCCGGGCGCATGCTGCGAGCTGGGGTCTTCCAGCGTAGGCCGAGAGGTGACGCCGGGCGATTCTCTCACCTTGCTGAGTTATGTGTGTGCATAGCCTGGTAGCTTGGCTGCGCGTGCTCTGCTACCTGTGGCCGGAGCCGGCACAGGCCCCAACGGCCCGGCGGGCCGCAGGGCGCTTGGCGGTGCTCGCGGTGCTGCTGGAGGGCGGCGCTGCCGAGCCCAATCAGGCGGTCGGCCGCGCGCTGGCCGCCGCGCCCGCCCTGCCCGGCGCCGCCGAGCCGCTGCCGGCGCCGCTCGACGTGGCGGCCGAGGCGGCGCTGCTCATGCGCGGCGGCGCGGCCGACCCCGGCACGGAACCCTATGAACCCCCAGACGCGCACGGCCACCGCCCGTACCTGCACTACGAGGGCAGCCTGACCACGCCGCCGTGCAGCGAGGGCGTGGACTGGCTCGTGCTCGCCGCGCCCGGCGCGGTCGCGGACGCGCAGGCGCGGCGGCCCCTGGTGCCTGCGCGCAGCCCACCCAGGGTGTCATGCAATGCAGCTTGACTTGCGTTGCGCCTCAACAAATGCTGCCCGGCGTCTGTTCTGGGAGTTGTGCCGTGGTGCGGGGCATTCTGCGTGACGGCGCCGCGGCCCCTGCGCATGCCCTTCAACACGCCGGCGTAGGGCTGGTGACTGCGCGTATGAACATTCACTTCACAGTTTGTGTATGTGTGTATGGGAGCTTCGTGGCTCTTCATGCCATGCCGCAGTGCGCAGGACCAGTGACGTGCGCAGTGAAAAGGCTTATGACCAGTAGTCTGCACGTCGTTCTGCGGAGGCGCTTTGCCAGGCTGCACGCTGCGTCAGCAGCGGCACCGTTGTGCGCAGGTGCTGGCCTTCGAGGCGTATGTGGGCGCGTCACGCGGCGTGCTCGCCACCAACGCACGCCCGCTGCAGCCGCTTGGAGGCCGCGAGCCGGACTTTGACGACTTTGCTTGAGCGCCGCGCGGCGCGCGGGGTCGAGCGCCTATAAGAGCACTTGTAAATACACGTGCACGCATTTATTGGCTTCTATGCAGTTTCCTGAGTGCATGTCAGTCACACAAGGGAAGCGCGAGCCGCTAGTATACGAAAGAAGCCCCTGAGGTGCGCCCTGCAAGGACAAGGTAAGCGTCCCGCACCGCCACAGGAGCGCTGAGCGGGAAGGCAACGCCGCAACTTGTCAAGCCCACATATTACAGCCTCGTGCGTTGTCATTGCATCTGCAAGGCTACCTTCGCTTGGCCCGATCTGCACAAGCCACAGTCAGGACTCTGAAGGGCCAGCACCGAGGAAACGCCCACGCCTGGGATTCACACTGACGGGACCCAGAAAGCCTGACGCTACTGTGCAGCTGTTCGCTATCTCTGCCGCCCACTAGCCACCAGGCCATGTTGTGTTCGCACACCTGCACACATGCTGAATGCTACTTTGGCGCCCTAGCCTACTAACAAGTACACATGCTCTCTGCACACACTGGCCACGCCCGCCCGCGGCGCCTGCGCGGACCCCGCCTGCATGCCCGCTGACGCCCTGCTTGCTCCGGCGGGCTGCCTTGGGCGCGGGGGCTACAGAGAGAGCGCCGAGCTGCTGTTGCAGCCCCTCTCTCGCGATGGACAATCTACCGGAAGCTGGTTGCGCTGTGCACCTGCAACACACGGAATAATGGACTTGCCATCCCATGCACTCCCGCACGGCGCCGACGTAAGGACACTGCAGCCAGGGCCCCAGCCATGCAGCAACACCTCTGGCTCCGTGCAACGCCCCGGCCCGCGGCGCAGGCTCGCTCTCCCTACCGCCGGCGCAGCCGCCGCGCCGCGCGCTGCCCGGCGCCCTCCTGCGCGCCCGACACGCCGCTCGCACCCGCCACATGCGCTGCGACCCGCGCGGGGGCATGCGCTGCGAGACGGGCCGAAGCGAGCACGGGCAGCACTGCGCTGTGATGAGCGATATACCCTGTGAGAAAACTCGAGCGCACCCAGTGTCAAACTACCTAAGCTGCGCACAATTTCATCCACATCCGTCCACTTGCCATGGGCTCCAGAACACGGGTCCGCGAGCTGCACCATGCTGCCGCATTCATCGCACTGCCCTCGCGTTAGGCGCTCTGCGCCATCAGCCATGCGCAGCCCGAGCAGGGCACCGCGGTGCGGGGGGCGCGCCTGGGCGGCGCGGCCCGCGGCGGCGGCGGCGCGTCAGAGGCGCGGCGCGGCTTGGTACAGGTGCATGTGCGCGCGCGCTGCGTCCGAGTCATGGAATGCGCCGGCGCCGGCGCCGCCGCCGCCGCCGCGGTACTGCACAGGCGCAAACGCTGAAGGCCCGCCGCCGCTGACCTGCGCCCCCTTGCCAGGCGCAGTCGTCAGAACTGATGCAGGCAGCGATGCCAGAGTCGACGTTGCAATAAGTCGCGCATACTTTTCTTGGCCAGTGGCTACCACCCGCGCAGTGCAGCCGCCGCCCTGGGCGGAGCGTTGGGCCCTTGTCGCCATCACAGCACCTTACGGGAGCAGGCTGCAGGTGTGCGGGACCGCCGGCAGAGGTCCGCTGTGGGGAGCAGCGCACCCTGAGCGCCCGGAGGCTGGCCTCCGTCGCCTCGGCTTGCGCCAGGCTCGCAGCCGACGCGCGGGCCGGGTCTGCCGGCTCGCCGGGGCGCGCCACCGCCGCCTCGATGCCGGCCAGGGCGCCGTGGCCGGGCCGCCGGCTCGCCTCCAGCGCGGCCAGGGCGGGCGAGTAGCCCCAGAGGTGGTCGCCGCCGAGCCCAAAGTCGCCGCCGCCGCCGTCGCCGCCGCTCGACGCCGCGCCGCGCTCGCAGGCCGGCACATGCGGCAAGCCGAGCAGGCCATAGTCCGGCACGCCAGGGTTCCCGCCAGGGTCCCCGCCCGCCGGCGCATGCCGCGCCGCCTCGTCGTCGCTGCCGGTCAGGTCGATCGCTTCGTGCGCCGGCGCGGCCGCGGCCGTCGTGTGGGGCGCGCTGGCGGGGAGCGCCGCAGCCTCGCCCGCCGCTGCTGCGCCGCCTGCCAACAGCCCGGTGAGGTCCTGCGCCGTATCAGCGCCGCCGCTGCACATGCGCCGGCGGCACGCGCCTACCACGTGAAGCGCCCGTGCGCGACAAGAGCATGTGGGCTGCAGCGCAGGCCGTGCGCGGAGAGCAGGAGGCCGGGCAGAGGGCAGCGGGGGCGTGCCGAGCTGGCCAGAATGGACACAGGCTGCTGCGGGGCGCCGCTGCGGTGCGCTGCTGCGGTGCGCAGTTTCTAAGCCTGGGCGAAGGGTTAGGGTTGATATAATGCGCACCAGGGGCGGCTGTCCCGCGCTCGTCCCTGTGCGCGGCCTCGGCGGCGGCCGCCTTGCTCCGCTTTCGCTGCGCATCAAGAGCCCCTAAGGCCCACTCTGCGCCTGCCAGTGCTGCTGCGGGCTCCTTACATTGTATACACATCCCAGCAAGGGAACAGCGGGATGCCTTACTGAAGGATCCATGTACAAGCGACAAGCGCTTGCCCATAAGATCTCCTGGCTGCGAGCTAGCACCCAGTTCAGGCATGGCCTCTTCCTGCAGGCAACAGTACGTGTGGATGCGTGCGCCAAAGTGACCTTTGCAGCTGAAGGTGACGACATTCAGGAGTGGCGTCTTTTGCAGTCTGTTCAATGGGGCCAGCGCTTGCTGGCAAGCTTGAGGCTGATACTGGGGTGTGCGCACCTTGCCACAGCCGGCGTGGGCGGCCACGTTGCGCCGGAACTGCGCGCTCGCCTGCGACAGCTGCGGCGCGACGTGGCCGCCAGGCGCCGGCGCCGTCGCGCCTGCTGGCCCCGCGCCCCCCTGCTGCGGCCCCCGCCCCCCCCCGGCAGCCAGGCTCCTCGCCGGCACGGGGCCGGGCGCCGCTGCCGTGGCGCCGCCGCTGGCCTGCTCACCCGGCAAGCCCGCGTCGGGTGCGGCCGCGTGCCCCGCGTCGGCACCCTTGCCGCCGCACCGGCCGTCGCCGGCGTGCCGGCCGCCGGCGATAACCGCGGCGAAGGACGACACCGCCTGCCTGCCGCGCTCCCAGAGGTTCGGCCGGCCGGCGGCCGCGGCGGGCGACGCGCGCTCCGCCGCAGCCACGGGAGGGTCAGGGTCAGGGTCGGGCTCATGGTCGCCGGCGTCGGACGGCTCGGGCGTCACCGAGTACGCAACCACCCGGCCGACCAGGACCCCGGGCGCGGCCCGTGCCTGGGCAGGTGCCGGGCAGGGCACCGCCGCAGCGCTGGGGCCCTCGGCGGGCGGCCCCGGCCCGGCCTCGGGCGACTCTGACGAGAACCTCAGGTGCGCTGGTGCGCGGCCGCCGCCCTCGCGGCGGATAAGGCCCGGCGGG
>JAABUZ0100010696.1_pt1 | contig 10139 bp, 9 predicted proteins | sample 5562091 | NCBI WGS metagenome assembly JAABUZ01 (sample SAMN12813069, study PRJNA571459) | rock metagenome | isolation source: Antarctica rocks | place: Antarctica: Victoria Land, Linnaeus Terrace sud | collected 2015-12-21 | reverse complement strand
TATTCTCTCTCATCTCAGGCGCTCTCAGGCGCCGACGCTCACCGTGAGCCCCTGGATTATGTGGCGGCGGAGCAGCAGGAACAGCGCGATCGTCGGCAGGGACACCAGGAGCGCGCCGGCCAATGGAGTGGTGGGGCCGATCTGCGAGTACATGCCCTGCATCCCCACCAGGCTGGGCATGATGGGCCGTACCCCGTCGGACTTGGCGAGGACCAGGCCGAAGATCAGATCGTTCCAGATCCACGTGAACTGGAAGAGGAACAGCACGGCGACGGGGCCGCGCGCCAGGGGCATGAAGATACGCCAGAACACGCCGAAGTCGCGGCAGCCGTCCAGGCGGGCGGCCTCCTGGAGTTCAGAGGGAACAGTGGCGAAGAAGCCGCGCATCACGAACAGGCAGAAGGGGACGGAGATGGCCGCGTAGAACAGGAGCATCCCCAGCTGCGTGTCGTACAGGCCGCTGGTGGTGTAGGTCTGGAACAGTGGGATGAGGTACATCTGGAACGGGAAGATCGTCCCGCTGAAGACGATCATGAACCAGAGGAAGGCGCGTGGGATGCGCAGGTGCGTCAGCGCGTAGGCCCCCAGCGACGCGACGACGATGGCGAGGGCCGCGCCGGCGATGCCGTAGAACAGGCTGGCCAGGAAGCCTGGGCCCAGCCCGCCGAGTTGCCACGCCGCCTGCATGTTGCGGACGAGCGTCAAGGGATGCGCCGGCAGGGCCCAGACGCCGGTGCTCGTGTACTCCGCCGTGCTCTTCATAGCCGAGGTCACGAGCGACCAGAAGGGCAACAGCCAGAGACAGGCCACCAGCACGACGAGCGGCCAGGTGAGCCACGCGCCCAAGCGTGCGCGCGACCGGCGCCGGCCGGAGTCCGCCGCCACGCGCGCGTACGTCGCCTCCGCGGCCATCAGTAGACCTCCTTGTCACGCCCGAACATCGAGCGCAAATAGAAGACGGAGAGCGCGAGCACGATGAGCGAGAGGACGATGGCCACGCTCGCGCCATAGCCGAGCTTGAAGCTCACGAACGCCTCGCGGTACATGGTGACGGCCAGCGTCTCCGAGGAGCGGTACGGGCCGCCCTGCGTCATCACCCAGATGAGGTCGAACACTTTGAAGCTGTTGATGAGCGCGATCCCGACGACGACCGTCAGCATGGGCCGCAGGAGCGGCAGGGTCATATGCCAGAAGAGACGCCACCCGCCGGCGCCGTCGATCATGGCCGCCTGGAGCGGGTCGCGCGGAATGTTTTGCAGACCGACCAGCAGCAGGAGCATGGTGGGACCCAGCCCCTGCCAGGTCGAGGCGACGATCATGGCATACGTGTTGAGCGGCGGGGTCGCCAGCCAGTTCTGGGCCAGGCCGCCGAGATGCACGAAATGCAGCGTGACGTTCACGATCCCCTCGGTCGGATCGAACAGGAAGAACCAGATCACGCCGGTGGCCGCGGCGGACACGGTCGACGGCAGGTAGAGGACCGTCTTGAGGAATTCGCCGCCGCGCCGACCATTCAAGGCGACGGCCACGGCCAGTCCAAGCACGACCTGCAGCACGAGCACGCCGAAGACCCAGAGCATGGTGTTGCTGAACGACGTGGTGAAGGCCGGGTCGGTGACGAGGGCGCCGTAGTTCCGCAGGCCGACGAAGGCGGGGGCGGTCAAGCCGTTCCAGTCGGTGAAGCTCACCCACGCCGTATCCAGGGCGGGGTACAACAGGAAGACGCCGACCAGGACAAACATGGGCAGGAGATAGAGAAAGCGCGCCGGCGCGACGGGGCGCCGCGTGCGACGCCGTGGCTGCCCGACCGCCGTGGTTAGGACGGCAGGCGTCGGATGGTCCGCCGGTCTGGCCGGCGCTGTACGGAGTGTCATAGGAGCTCTCACAGTGCGCTCATCGCTCTGGACGAGCGGCGTACGTCAGGGATCGTGCCGGCCGGCGCCCCACACCCTCTACGGGTGCGAGGTGGCCGGCCGGATAACTGTCGAGGTGCAGCCTTACCGCATGCTGGTCCAGGTGTGGTCGGCCTGTTTCTGGATGGTCGTGAGGACGCTCATCTCGTCGTTCGGGTGGAGCAGAAACTTATCGAACTGGTCGACGGCCACCTCGACGATGTCGTGCGGCGTGGCCTCCCAGTAGCGCTGCAGTAGGGTGTAGTGGCCCTGGTTGATTGTCGAGGAGAGCTGCTGATCGACGGCCGACGTCGGCTGCACATCCTTACGCGCGGAGATGAAGCCAGTGCTCTTGACCCAGGCCTGCTGGCCGGCCTTGGACATGAAATAGGTCAGGCCCTTCATCGCCGCGTCCTTGTGCTGGCCCTGCGCGCTGGCCATGAGCGGGCTCGTCTCGAAGATGGCGATTTTACCCGCCGACGGGGTGACATTTGGCATGAGGAAGAGCCCGTAGTCTTTGCCCGGCTTGAAGCCATCGGCGATGAGCGTCGGCTCGCCCCACGTCCCGCTCTCCATCATGGCGATCTTACCCTGGATGAAGAGGCGGCCCTCGTCGTGCGGCGAGCTCGGGTTGCTCGCGGTGACGATCGCGGGGTTGCTGAAGTACCCCGCCTTGATCATGCTGGCCCACAGGGTCATGACCTTGACCACGCCCGGGTCCGTGTACTTGGCCTTGCCGGCCATCAGCTTGTTGTAGAGCGACGGGTCGCTGCCCGCCAGCAGCGACTCGAAATAGATGAAGCCGGGCCAGCGTCCGTCGATCGTCGCCCCCAGCGGGTCGATGCCGTGGCCGCGGAGCGTCTTGTTCAGCGCCAGGAACTGCGCCCACGTCGTCGGCGGCTCGAGGCCGTATTTGCTGAACACGTGCTTGTTATAGAAGACGACCCAATAGGCCGTGTACAGGGGCGCACCGTAGGTCTTGCCGCCCGAGGTGAGGGCTGCACGGACAGCAGGATCGTAGGCGCTTGCGTTTTGACTCCAGAGCGACGACGTGTCCTGGGCCAGGCCGCTGCTGGCAATGTCCGTCATGAGGTAGCCGGACCACCAGGTGAAGAGGTCCGCCGCTTTAGACGTCCGCCCGGAGGTACGGATCGCGGCCTGATACGTCGTTGTATCCGCATAGGGCACAGCCTTCCAGTTCACGCCGATCGCCTTGGCGGCGGCGGCGCCCTCCGCGTTGAAATACGAGGCCCAGGTCGGCTTGTCATTGGCCAGCTGTAAGGTGGCGGCCGCCGAGGCAGGGTGTGCGACGCGCGAGTGTGCGACGCGCGCGGCCTGTGAGATCCCGACTGTTGGCAGAGTCAGGCCCAGGCTCAAGGCTCCCGCGCCAAGCCATCGCGCTGCCGTGATTGATCGGCCTTTCATCGAATACTCCTTTGTACTATCCGGTACTAGTGCTGTCCTACGCGTACTGCCTTGCGAGAAGAGTCATACCGATTGCGGATGCCCCAGCGGACCGTCGTTGGTAGGGGCACGCCAGGACTGCCTTTCTGGCCGTCGAGCCGTTGCGCGCCATCACCTCCTTTCGTCGTCGCGCCCGTCTATCCTGGCTGGCGGCCATGTCCCTTTACAAGCTGCCTCGCCGTAGCTATAATGTCGTCATTATGTGGTGAGGTTGAGTGCATTATGACGTGTGCAGGCGAGATTGTCAATAGGGCGGCGATGATGGGTGGTCGTGCGGAGGCAAGAACCCGTTCGGCCCTTGCATCGCGGGAACCCCGAGCACCTGCCCCCGCTGTCCTGGCCTTTGATCTTGGGGGGACGCGCATCAAGGCGGGGATCGTGCAGGGAGCGCGGGTGTCCGCCCTGTGTGTTGAGCCCACGGACGATCGCGAGGAGAGCGCTGCCCTCGCGGCACTCCTGCGCCTCGGACACCGTTTGATGGACACACGCGAGGTCGCCGCCGTTGGCGTGAGCGTCAAAGGGATCGTCGACCCAGCGGGCGGCGTCGTGCGCGACGTCAAGGAGCGGCTGATGGGTCTGGTCGGCCAGCCGTTGGCCTCGATCGTCGCCCGGGAGTTCGGGCGACCGGCCTATATCGAGAACGACGCGCGCATGTACGCCCTCGGCGAGGTGCGGTACGGCGCCGGCCAGGGACACCGGAATGTCGTCTGTTTGACGCTGGGGACCGGCGTGGGCAGCGGCGTCGTGCTCGACGGACGCGTGCTACGCGGGCCACGCGGCGTCGGCGGTATCCTCGCCGGGCACGCCACCGTACAGGTCGATGGACCGGCCTGCACCTGCGGCAACGTGGGCTGCCTGGAGGCGCTCATCGGGGCGGCGGGGTTTGTGCGTCTGGCCGACGAGGCCGTGGCGCGTGATCCCTCCTCCTCCGTGCTCCGTCACGCGCCGCGTACCCCCCAACGCATTTTCGAGGCCGCCGCAGACGGGGACGCGCTGGCCTCCGCCCTCACGCACACGTTCGCGACCTATCTCGGGGCGGGGATCGTCACCGCCATCCACGCCTATGATCCCGACATCGTCGTGCTCGGCGGGGGCATGATGCACTCGTTCGCACCGTCTCTGCCGCGTGTGCAAGCGTACGTCGACGCCCACGCCTGGACCGTTCCACGCGGCCGTGTGCGCATCGTCCCGGCGGCCCTGGGTGACGCCGCGGCCTTGATCGGTGTGGCCGCCCTGACCACGGAGACGGCTAGTCTGTCGTAGCCCTAATCGATACAGAGGATAGAGAGAGGAGCGGCCGTCAATGGTCTCGCCAACGTACCGTACAGAGCCCATCCACACGATGCCCGACTTCAACATAGGAGAGGGCTATGAGGCGCTGGCCGCACGGGTGCGCACGCGCATCGCCGCTGCCGGTCCGCGCCCGCTCATCGTGATCGACGGTTTTGTCGGCACGCAGTGGACCACGTTTATCGCGCGTCTGCGCGCGGCCCTGGAGGGCGCCGGCGTGGCCGCATGCTGGCGCTCGACGGCGGACTGCTTCCTGCCCGCGACGCGGATCGACGCCCTCCTCGCGCCCGTCCTCACCGACGATCCCGTCTTCGGGCAGCTCTATCATGGGCGCCTGGAGGAGTGGTGGGACACGGAGCGCGTCGAGGCGCTGCGGCGGACGGCGCTGGACCGCCCCGAAACGACGATCATCTACGGTTTCGGGGCCTCGTGTGTCACGAGAGGGGATCTGCGCGTCTACGTAGACGTCCCCAAGGACCGCGGTCAGGAGCTCGCCGCGCGGGGGGCCGTCCTGAACGTTGGCGCGGACGAGGCGGCGGGCGCGTTCGGGACGATGTACAAGCGCCTGTACTTCGTCGACTGGCCCATGCTCAACCGGATCAAACGCGCCCTGCTCCCGCGCCTCGACCTGTTCGTGGACCTAACGGACGTGGACACGCCGCGCTGCGCCGACGGGCGTGAATTCCGTCGGGCGCTCCACACCCTGGCGCGGCGGCCGTTCCGGGTCAAGCCGTGGTTCGCGCCGGGACCGTGGGGGGGGCAGTGGATGAAAGAGCAGTTCGGGCTGCCCCCGGAGCAGCCCAACTACGCCTGGTCCTTCGAGCTAATCGCGCCCGAGAACGGGCTGCTGCTGAGCGACGGGACCCGGACGCTGGAATGCGCCTTCGACTACCTGCTGTGGCAGGAGACCGAGGCAGTGCTGGGCGACGCCGTCGCCGCCCGCTTCGGCAGCTACTTCCCCATCCGCTTCGACTATCTGGATACCATGGGCGGGACCAACCTGTCCTGCCAGGTACATCCGCGCGTCGACTACATCCGTCAGGAGTTCGGCGAGCCGTTCACGCAGGATGAGACCTACTACATCGTCACCTGCGAGCCGGGAGCCCAGGTCTTCCTGGGCCTGCGCGACGACGGCGATATCGCGCGGTTCGAGGCCGCCGCGCGGGCCGCGCGCGACAGGGCGATCCCCTTCGATATCGCCGACCATGTCAACAGCCTGCCCAGCGCGCCGCACGATCTGTTCTTGATCCCCAGCGGCACGGTGCATTGCAGCGGCGCCGACAACCTGGTCCTGGAGATCAGCGCCACCCCGTACATCTATACCTTCAAGATCTACGACTACCTGCGCGGCGACCTGCACGGGAACCTACGCCCTGTCCACCTCGATCACGCCTTCGCCAACATTGACGCGACGCGCACGGCCTCGTGGGTGCAGGAGCATCTCGTCCCGACACCCGTGGCGCTGCGCGAGGGGCCGACCTGGGGCGAGTACTGTATCGGGGACAGCGACAAACTCTTCTTCGCCATTCACCGCCTCGAATTCGCGGATGCGATCGACGACCGAACCAACGGGAAGTTCATCGCCCTCAACCTGGTGGAAGGGGAGCGGTGCGAGATCCTGACGCCCGGCCAGGACCCCGTCGAGTTGCGCTTTGCCGAGAGTATCGTGATCCCCGCCAGCGTCGTCGCCTACACCCTGCGCAACACCGGGCATGTTTCGTGCAAGGTGGTGAAAGCCTTTGTGAAAGGATAAGTGTTCTGACGAGCCTTTCCGTCGTGTCGCACGGATACCCCGACCGACCAGTACGGTTGTCGCTGCTCCCACGCGCGGGGATGTCGGCTACCGCACGTCGACCCACGTACAATACGGTGACGGTTGCTTTCATCATCCGGAGATGAAAGTAGGCGCCTATCGTCGACGGAGTGCACGCGGTGCGTGTCCCGTGTAACGCTTGTATTGCCGACTGAAAAGGAAAACATCATTATATCCCAGCGCATACGCGATCGGTACCACGGTAAGTGATCGGGCAGCGTGCGGGACGTCCACTCCCAGCCAGGCTCACAGTACTCGTTTGTGGGTTTACTATGTATCTGTACGCCAAACGCGCGTGCTGTGAATGAGCGCATGGTGGTCGTAGGAGCTAACAGTGCAAACAAGCGCGCTGATTGTCCCTGGTACACAGAACGTGGTGACGGTAAAGTATAGCTATCCGTGCAGCGGTCGCGATCGAGGAGGCACCCATGGTGACGGAAGATAAGGTGACCGTGACAGACGAACTCAAGGACTTTTACCAGGGACATGGGTATGTCGTCGTCAGGGGGTTATTTAGTCCGGATGAAGCGGCGTACTATCGCGCGCACTACATGACGTTGCGCCGACGCGGCTCGTATCCTGGCGATCTCGCTGGCGCGGATGCCACCAGCACCGATCCGCTCAAACGCTACCCGCGCATGATCCACATGCATCGGTGGGATGACGTCACGTTGCGCTGGCTGCTGGACGACCGCCTCAACAGGTGGCTGACGGGGTTGCTTGGCCGTGAGCCATATGCTGTGCAAACGATGCTGTATTTCAAGCCGCCGGGCGCCCGCGGGCAAGCGCTCCACCAGGATAACTTTTACCTGCGCGCTCGTCCCGGCACGTGCATAGCAGCGTGGATGGCGCTTGATCAGTGCGACGAAGCCAACGGCAGTATGCAAGTTATTCCAGGCAGTCATCACTGGCCTCTCCTCTGCACCGAGAAGGCTGATACCACGGTTAGCTTCACCGACGTGACGGTCCCATTGCCGGCGGGCCAGGAGGCGCATCCAGTGCGGATGGACCCCGGCGATGTGCTGTTCTTCGACGGCTCGCTCGTCCACGGCAGCTATCCCAACAGCACCACGGATCGCTTTCGCCGCGCGCTCATTGGCCACTACATCGAAGGCGTCGCTGAACAGGTGGCAACGTTCTACCATCCGGCGCTACTCATGAATGGGATGGCCTTGGAGCTCGATGAGAGCCAGGGCGGTGGCGTGTGCGGCGTATGGGCGGAGCATGACGGGGTACCGGTTGTAGAGATGGTCGGTCAAGAAACGGTCATCCGGAAACACGAGTAACAACCGCCCGCTCGACGCGCGGCGACCGGTGAAACGGATGTCGCCTGACACTCCCATGCACTGACTGCACGGCTTGTCCGTCCCGCATCGGACTGTCCGTGCGCCGGCCTCATCCATACGGACCAGCGGGCAGTTCGGGCCTATGGGCAGGGTGTAGACCGACGATGCGGTCGACCGTAAGCGCACATAAGCGCTGGGTCACGTAGAAGTCGACAGACAAGGGCAGTCGCGACAGGCCCTCCGATGGGGTGTCAGGTAGCCATGTGTGACAGTAGAGTAGAGCAGGCTATAAGGTAATCCGTCGTCTGGCGCCTCTCAATGTAACCCAGTGCGTATACGCGCGTCCTGGTAGACTCGGAAATGCAGTGCCACTCATCATCCGCATACATTCAGCAAACAGGCTGCATCGGTAACGGGTGGCGTCGCGCACTGACGACCCAATGCTGGGCGACATGACGGTGGTTCGCACCGTGCGGAGAAAGAAGCGAGACATGCTGCACATTGATCTCTCCCCGCGCATCGCGGTGGTGACCGGCGCCTCGGGCCAACTCGGCCGCGTCATGGCCCGTACCTTGGCGCAGTGTGGCGCCGCCGTGGCCATCCATTACTACCAGAATCGAGAGCAGGCTGAACGTGTCCATCAGGAGATAACAGCCCAGGGGGGCCGCGGGATGGTCGTCCAGGCCGATGTCACAGACGCGGCGTCCATCGTCCGCATGCGCGACGCGATCGGCGCCACTCTGGGCGCCCCGGAGATCGTCGTCACGAATGCCGTGAGCCAGTATCAGTGGACACATGTCTTGGAGCAGCCGGTGGCCGACTACGAGGAGCAGTTCCGCTCCTGTGTACTGCAGAATGTGCTCATGGCGCAGGCCTTCGTCCCCCCGATGATCGCGCATAACTACGGCCGCATTGTCGCGATTAGCACCGAGTGCGCAATGCAGGCCTTTCCCCAGCAGTCGGCCTACGTCGCGGGCAAACGGGGGATGGATGGCGTCCTCCGTGTCCTTGCGAAGGAGATCGGGGAGCACCAGATTACGGTGAACCAGGTGGCGCCAGGTTGGACGATCAGTGACCGTGACCGGCAGGAGGAAAACGTGCCCGAGCCATCCTACACACGCAGCGTGCCCTTGCGACGCCGGGGGACCGATCAAGAGATTGCCAATGTGGTGGCCTTTCTGTCCTCCGATCTAGCCAGCTTTATCACGGGGGCCTTTGTGCCCGTCTGCGGGGGCAACGTGATGCCCACTATTTAGGGCGGTGCGAGCGTGCGTCATTGACGTTGAGCAATGATCGCCGGTGGAGACATGACGTCGGGTTGGGGCGCGGACGTAGGGTCAGGGCTCTTTAAGGACAGCGGCGAGATCGGCTGCTTCCGCTGGCGGCGCCCGATTAGTGAGGTCGAGGAAACGGATGAAACGCTGGATGCTGACGCGGTTGACTCCCGCCGCGCCGTCCGCGTGTAGATACGCCCTGAGATCCGCTCGCCTGAAAATAGCCCCCTTCGGTCGTGCAGCGGCTCGCCCTTTTCATGTCCGCTGGTCGCGGCGCGCCGCGGGGGCCCTGGGGTGAGGGTGAGCAGGTTGTGGGGCGGCTCGTACCGCAGGAGGTCATCCTCGTCGAAAGCCGCGAGGGTGCGCACATGCCCCTCGGCCGTCTGCAGGCTCATCCCGCCCCACAGCACCTCCCCTCGAACGGCAATAACACCTGTGCTGGCTACTTCGCGCATCCGTGCAACGATTTAATGTGATCGTTGCACGGATGCGCGAAGTAGCCAGCACAGGTATAGCCGGCCTTCTCGTAGGATCGCCTGGCCGGCGCGTGTCCCGAATCTCCGCCCGTCCCGACGACAGCCAATCGTGCCCCGCTTTCCTTCATCCTTTCAAGTGCGATGTTGTTCAGTTCTGCGCCTATGCCACGGTTTTGATAGGCGGGATGCACGGCAAGCAGTTCGACTTCCCCAGTGTGGTCCTCGCTGTTCACCGCATAAGCGACAAATCCAGCGACGATCTCATCCACCTGCGCGACAAAGACGGTGTACATGGCCATGTAGAAAGGGCTCTCCGGCACTTCTGATACCGTCAGCCGCCGCCGTCATCTCCGGTGTAGCACCCGCTGGCGCAACAAATCCATCTTGGCGATCCTCGGCGCTGTGCCTGCATAGAAGGAGAGTAGCCTGAGAAGCCAGGGACACACAGCGTGAGAGGCCTCCCTGGGCAGAAGGGAGATGCCTGTGCTGACCCGATTGTTGTTTCCCGACGTGCCTGGCGTCCGTGTCGAGCGTGTCCAGTATGACGCTCAACGGGTGCAGATAGACCTGATCACCACCCGACGGGCAGCGCGGTGTCCACTGTGTCACCGCCGTTCACGTCAGGTCCGCAGCCGCTACTCCCG
>JAABUZ0100010695.1_pt1 | contig 10139 bp, 13 predicted proteins | sample 5562091 | NCBI WGS metagenome assembly JAABUZ01 (sample SAMN12813069, study PRJNA571459) | rock metagenome | isolation source: Antarctica rocks | place: Antarctica: Victoria Land, Linnaeus Terrace sud | collected 2015-12-21 | reverse complement strand
ACGACTTTCTGAGTCTGGCGGATGGGAAAGCGATCCCCTACGGGGTCTACGACGTCCTGCAGAACACGGGCTTCGTCAACGTGGGGCAGGATCACGACACGGCGGCCTTCGCGGTGGAGAGTATCCGGCGCTGATGGCAGCACCATGGAGAGGGTATCTATCCTGCAGCGCGGGGCCTCCTCATCGTGGCGGATGGTGGAGGGTCAAACAGCGTGCGCAGCAAACTCTGGAAGACGGAATTACAGAGGTTGGCCACCCAGACAGGGCTCACTCTGCGGGTCTGCCACCTCCCGCCGGGCACGAGCAAGTGGAACAAAATCGAACACCGACTCTTCTCGTACATCTCCATCAACTGGCGCGCCCGACCGCTCACAAGCATGGAGACCATGATCGAACTCATCTCGGGGACGACGACGACGGGAGGGTTGAGGGTTGCTGCAGTGGTCGATACCAACATGTATCCGACAAAGACAACAGTCTCCAACGCAGAACTCCAGGCTCTACATCTCGTGCGCGAGACATTCCATGGCGAATGGAACTATGCTCTCCACCCTCAATGAATGGATGCCTTATTTAGGAGAGGCTCCTTAGTGCGCTCACAGGCGGCAACGTACGCCCTCTACTGTGCTGGGCTAATCAATGATTTGCTTGCTATCCCATACACTCCGCTGCTACAGAGTGTTGCAAGTGCTGATGTAGCTATCGCCCATGACGGCGTGGAAGAACTTCGGCGCTTGGTTGGAAATGCTCAAGAAATTTGACCATGTCCCGCCACATAATCAAAGACCTTTCCCGCGATCCTGTCCCATCGCACGCCCGTTCCCCATCCTCCTGACCTCAGGCTAGAACCTAGACCTGCACAAGGCTAGGGCGAGAGCGATCCAGCCAGCATGACCCTGCGACGTAGTCAGTTTGGTGCCTGCTGCAAGGTCGAGGGGGTGTCAACTGGTCAAGCAGCGACGCGTCGGCAATTCTACCCGTGGCCGACGCTCCACTATGTCTGTTCGCTGTGTTCGCACGTTGAGCAAGGCGCTCGTTAACCTTCCTTGACAGGCGACAGCATTGGCATATAATAGGACATATATTCTATTTATGCCGACTCGCCGCTCGGATGTGTACGATAGCGGGCCGACATAGAAGGGAATCGCTGTTTAGGCTTCACTGAAGGCTAAACAGGGACAGCCGACGGTTGGGGCTGCGCCCACACGACCATCGGTTGGGCAGGTCTCACCATTGCCGACGGACGGGCTGCGCCACATCCCGCGACGATGGACCCCTTTGAGACGACTTCTGGTCGCTGGCGCGAGCCTGCCAGGTAACGCGATCGGGAGGGCCGCACACGGTGTACGGAGTGATCTCCAGGGTCACGCCGGGTGCCGTTACCAGCCACTGTGGCTCGGGTGTGTTTACCAAGCAGACGACGGACGGGTGGTGGTCGATGAGCAGGAGGCCCAGCCTCATCTATGAAACCTGCGCGCGATTCGATGACCTGAAGGCGGTCGGTGTGTCGCGGCATACGGAGAAGCTGTACCTGCGCCGCGTGGCTTCCCGCCAGGGACGCACGCTACCGATGCATGGCCTGTCGACTGGCCGCATCCACGCGGACAAGACGCTCGACACCTATAAAGGTGTCGCGCTGCGTTACGCCCACTGGGCGCGTGACACGCACGGCGTGCAGCGGCTGGCCAACCTTGACGCCAACGCGGAGCGCTTTGTCGCCCTGTATCTGGAGGCACGCGGCGCCGCCGGTGACAGCGCCTACTCCCTCAAGACGACCCGCTCGGCCCTGCGGATGTTCCATCGGCCGGCCTACGCGCCCGAGGAGCGTGAGGCGCGGGTCCAACAACTGGGCGGTGACGTAACATTACCGGTCCGGCGCCGTGAGGGGATCATCCGCAGCAGGGGGACCGCGGCCATGGACCACGCCATCGCCCTCGATCGGTACCGGCCGCTCGTGGCCTTTTGCCGCGCCACTGGCCTGCGCCGACGCGAACTGGCGGCGCTGACCGTCGGGGCGATCCGCGCCGATACGGATAGCGGCCTCGTCGTCGATGTCGTCAACGGCAAGGGCGGCAAGATCCGCGCGGTCCCCTGCCTGCCGGGCCACGAGGAGGACGTGCTCGCCCTCGCGGTTGGCCGGTCCCCTGACGAGAAGCTGGTCCCCCACGTCCCCGTCCGCATGGACGTGCATGCCTACCGGCGCCGGTACGCCCAGGACCTCTACACCGAAAACGGTGCCCGCGCGTTGCCGTCTCCAGCGGGGCGGTTGCGTCCGGGAAGCGTCGATACCGCACGGGCGCTGGTCGTCGCGCGGGCGCTGGGTCACGGCCGCATCGATATCGTCCTGCGCCACTACCTGCGATGACCTCCCTAAGACCCGATCCTCCACCATCCCACCTCTATCGCCTGGAGCGAGGGCGCCTCGGCGACCATCTGGTCCCGGTGACGCGCCCCGAGGAGGCCACCCATGCCGGCGTGGTCCTTCTGCGCCGTCAGGCCGAGGACCACGCGCGGGAGGTGGCGGCCCTGCGGGCCGAGGTGGCCCATCAGCACGGGCGCGCCCAGGACCTGGCCGGGCAGCTCGACCGTGCGGGACAGCAGGCCGTTCAGGCAGCGACAGCCATGGCACAGCGGCAGGCAGACGCCGACCGGGCAAAGGCCGCCGTCGCCCGCCTGGCCGAGAAGAACGGGGAGCTGATCGGGGAAAAGCGCCGCCTGCGCGATGCGCTCACCGGCAAGCATCCGCTGCCCGCTGTCCATTACCGCGTCGACATCGATCGTGACGACACGGCGCGTGAGAGCATCCTCGTCGTGTTGGATACCTTCCCCCACAGGGACCGCGCACGTGAGGCCCTGGCCGAGGCGCGCCGCGCCGCCAGTCGCTACAGGGGGCAGCTGCGCAGTCTGCGCCTCGACACGACCGCCTGGCGCGCCGTCGTGCAGAGGGTGGTCGACGGCTAGCACTGACACACGATGATGGCCACGATGGGCTTGGGAATAGAGCCACGTGTGGACGTTTTGGCCCATAACAGGGCGCCGCCGCGGCACACTGCACAACAAGGAGGATAGTCGGCACTTGTCCACGGCGGGAGCCGTAAGCGCGGAGATTCACAGTCGAGAGCGCAAGAGAGGACGAGCAGAAGACGTATCTCGTGGCTATGAGGACGGCCATGGGGTCACGCGCAGCACCTGCGTGTGGGCAACAGACGATGGCTTCAGTACCGTTGTTAGATCCTCGCGTTCGTGCCCACGGAGCGGCACGCCGGTTCTTCACGAGGAATCGACGTGCGCGAGAGCGGCACGCCGGCCTCGGTGGCGGACCGGAGAGACGAGACGTCAAAGCGATAGACTCGGAAGGAGCCCACCATGTTGGAGGAGACAACGAACGGAAGACGACTAGGGCGCAGGCCGATTGTCCACAAGCTTAACATCGCTTATCGGGGCGAGACGGATGCCCACCAGTGTATGGAACACATCCAGGCTGCGGTGGACCAGCTTGTCTGCGCGATCGTCGCGGGGTTTCCCGCGGCCACGCTCCAGGAGTGCCGTGCGCACATCCGGCAGGCTAGGGCCTGGCTGACAACAGCGAATCTGGATGACCTGGATCACGCGACGCGCCGGGACTATGAGCTCCGACTGCGACCACTATACGGGGTAATCGACGTGTGGATTGTCACGCACCACGATGACCAACGCCAGACGAGCATAACGGAGATCTTCCAGGCCCTCGGGGCAGTCACGGTCGAGCTCTACCGGGAACGCGAGCACTGGCAGCGGCTTAGCGAGGAGGGGCATGTCACCGAGCAGGAGCTGGAACACGCAGACGATCTCCTCGAAGATGTGACCTGGGCAGAAGTTCAGGCGGAAGAGATCTTGACCAAGGAGGAACTCGCGGATGTCCTCCGGGAGGTTGACGACGCGCTCGCGACGTTGCCTCCTAGATAGGGCGGACGCGGCGGTAAGGACGGACACAGACGTGTCACGTTCCTACCGCCGTTGCCCATCCCCTGGCTGCCACCATACGTAGCCGTCGATGCCGCAGCCATGCTGCCCGTCGGCGTTGGGCCAGGCGCGCCATGACGCATCACATCGATGATGCTGCCGGTCTGCACACAATGTGTAATGGGTACGCATCCTCCCGCCTCCACCGATGACACGGCGTCATTGCCTCCTCACCAGTCTCCCACGGCGACCTCTCCGCCCGCATCACGTGGCCGCCTGTCGCGCATCATCACCATGACACGTCTTCGCCGACGCCACGTTCGGTCAACGGCGAACATCATAAACGCCGTCTCTTTCCATGCCTGCACCAGCGGCGCGGCAGAGGATAACCCTCCCGCAGGCGCCAGCCCCAACCCATCCTGCCACTCTACTGTATGCCGATAGACGCGCTTTCACATAACGAAAGGAGGCGATGACATTGCTATTGCAATCAGGCCCCTGACGCAAAATAGGTAACACACGCATTGCCAAATCACTTGATTAAGACCTATGTAGGTGTTATAATGAAGAGGTGAGAGCACTGGGTTCTCACGGAAGCGATGAAGGAGCTTCGATCATGGCACAGGCAAGCACCACGCCCGACCCGCATATCACGGCACTGGACGAGACCGACGGCAGCTTTCAGGTGGAGAGCCGTACCCGGCCCGGACTGTCGCATACAGTCAACGTGCCCGCACGTACCTGCACATGCGAAGCGGGCCAGCACGGCATCGAATGCTGGCATCTCGACTTTTGCCGCGCCGTCTTCTACTGGCACCGCTACGACCGCCGCGCACAACTCTGGGAAGCACGTGCCGCCCGGGTCGCGGCCACGAAGGCCGTGCCTGCCGCTGGCATGGCTGCCGTGCAGGAGTGCTACCCGACACCCACGCGATAGAACAACACAGCGGGCGGGTGATGAAGGCACCCGCCCGCTTGAGCACCACGAATGGAGGATCACGCTATGACCACCGCACCCGCAGCTATCCCCATGGTACCACGGAGTGACACGCACGACATCCGGATTATCGTCACGTTTACACCCGCCGATCCAGTCGGCGCGACCGAGGTCGAAATCGAAGGCCTGGATGTGGGCATCTGGCGCTACTACCAACTCGTCGCCGCCGCCGCGCAGCGCCTCACCGTCTACGCGGACGCGTACCGCCGCGCCGCCGAGGACGACCGGGAGGTGGCGCGATGAATCCAACCACCGTAAACCTCGCGCTCCTAGACGACTGGCTAGACCGTCTGGCAACGGAGACCGACGAGGCGCGAAAGGCCGATGCATTCACCGCCTACCTGACGGCGATGTCCCGCTTCTGGCGCTACAGCCAGCAGAATAGCCAGCTGATCTACATGCAACGACCCACGGCGACGCACGTCAACAGCAAGAAGCGATGGGAAGCGATCGGCTACACGGTTAAGCCGGGCGCGTACAAACAGGGCATCGCTATCCTGTGCCCTAACTTCAAAAAGGGCCGTGATGCCCAGACTGGGGAGGAGACGCACGTCCTGACCCACTTCTCAACGGGCTACATCTACGATGTGGCCGACATGGTGGCGGGACCGAACGCGCAGCCCCTACAGGCTCCCTGGCAGACCCTGAGCGGCGACCATGACGCCCTGTACACGCTCCTCCTGGAAACGTGTCGACGCCTCCAGGTTACGGTCGTCCTGGACCCCGATCTACCCGAGGAGATCAAAGGGGCATCGAACGGCAAAGGCACGATCACCCTTCGCGCCCAGGAGGCGACGGGAGAGCGTGTACTCACACTCCTGCACGAGTTGGCGCACGAGACGCTCCACCCACGTGCGCTTCGGGAACATACCGTTTTCACGCGGCAGCAGGTCGAGTGCCAGGCAGAGGCCGTCGCGTACTGTTGCGCGCACGCCCTTGGGATGGAGACACCCAACTCCCCTACCTATCTGGCGCTCTATCACATCGGCAGGGAGGACCTGCGAAAGAATGCCCAGGCTATCGCGGTTGGCGTTCAACACATCTTGCGCGAGGTCGAGCGCGCGAGCGAACCGGTAGCCGTGGTGGCCGCCTGATGGCACGCCAGGCGGGGGTATGGCGTGGCTGTATCCCCGCCCGTTGGCGGCGATGTGTATATACACATCGCCGCCGGGAAGGACGTTCACCATGGGACAGATCTCGGACTCGTCGCAGCGCCGGGCGTGGCGCGTCCCGCTCGGCGACCTCTACATCACGGCAAACATTCTTGACCTGATCGAGAGCGAGGGCATCGACATCGCGGCGCTCATCATCAGGCACTTGACGGGCGACTGGGGCGACATGGACAGACACGACCGCGCCCATAACGACCATGCGCTCCTGACGGGCGCCCGGTTGCTCAGCGCGTACCGGGTGAGCGACACGAAAACAGTGTGGATCATCACGGAATCCGGCAGGGCGGAGACAACTGTTCTGCTGCCCGACGAGTATTGACGGGAGGGCAGACCATATGACACCCCTCACCCCCGACCAGGAAAGGGCCCTGGCACGCTTGCAACGACGACAGATGGCCGAGGCCCGGCGCATCATCCACGCCGTGGCCGACGCGTACGGCATGACGGTCGAACAACTCTAGGGCGCGAGCCGCGTCCAGCCGCTCTCGGAGGCCCGACAGGTATGCATGTATCTGATGCGGACCGATCTGCGTTGGCCCCGGCCAGACCGGGACATCCCGCTCCAGGCCACGCGAGCCGCCAGGCTCATGAAGCGCGACCACTCAACGATTCTCCACGGCGCGGATATGATCGTCCGCAGGCTCGGAGAGGATCGCTACCTCGCGCACATGATCGACGACATACGCGCCGTGCTGCGGCGTGACGATAACCATCCAACAGGAGGACACCATGACCCGGCTACAATCCATTCCCGTCGCCCAGATCGCTCCATCGCCGGACAATACGCGGTTGTTCGACCGTAAGGACAAGGAGGAGAAAATCTCGCTTGACGAGCTGGCCGCATCGATCCATGCGCTGGGCCTCCAGCAGCCGCCCAAGGTCCGTCCGAGCGGCAACGGCAGAAAGCCCTGGGTGTTGGTCTACGGTGAACGGCGTCTGCGTGCCATCCGCGACATCCTCAAGCTGGACACCATCACCGTCCTGGTCGACGACGACATGGCCGGTGGGGACGCTTCAGCCGCCACGGTGGTCGAGAATCTCCAGCGCCGCGACCTGCATCCCATGGACGAGGCCCGAGGAATCGCACTCTTGCGCGGCCAGGGCACGAGTATCAAGGAGGTCGCCCGGCGCCTGGGGCGCCGCGAGGACTGGGTCAAGGAACGCCTGAAACTCTGTGACCTGCCCCGGCAGGTCCAGGACCTCTACCGACACGCGGAGCGCATGACACTCCACCAGGTGCTCGCGCTGCACGACTATACCCACGGCGCGAAGGACAATAAGGGATTCACGGCGCTCAGTATCGCAGTCGCCACAAGCATGGCGGATGGGTCCAACCCCAATGGTAGCCTCACGCATATCGCGGGGACCGGGCCCGATCTCGTCGTCCCCATTACTCATGCCTACCACGAGGGCAACGGACGGTGGGGTGGGAATTTCTTCGATACGCGTGCAGCGTGCACAAAGTGCCCCTTTGCCGCGTATCGTCCAGGGTACTACGACGGAGTCGGCTACTGCCTCCTGCCCACCCATTACGCCGACCTCCAGCGCAAGGGACAGGCGGCATACGACGCCGCACAGGCTGCGCGGGCAGCGGACGCTGGGGCCACAGAGTCCCGGACCACACCAGCCACGAGCTGGCAGGCAACACCAGTCGAAACAGCGGTGGAGAAGGGGAAAAAGACGCGGCAACGCCACAAAGACCAGCACGCCGCCTACTATCCCACCGTGTCGGCCATTGAGCGCACCATCGATATGATCCCGGCGATCGACACGGTTGACGTCGCGGTCCTCTGCGCCTATACGCTCACGACCGATCATGTGGACCATAAGGCTGTGGAGCAGGTCGTGGCACGGCACGCCCTCAAGAGTTTCCCCAGCACGATGCCGACGCCAACACGGGCACAGATCGAGCGGTTGCGATCGTTCGACGGAGTGGCGCTTGTGCGCTACACGCTAGAAGCTTTGCTGCTCACACAGGCGATGCGCGCCCGCGACTACGACCCAGGCAAAGACACGGCAGACCCCGTGCTGGCATTGTACCTACCCGGACAGGTGGTCACCGTTCCGGTGGGGAAGGAGGCCGTCCCTGGTCACGGATACGACGGCACAACCGATACGCTCGATGAGGATATGAACAACCCGGGCGCGGTATGAACGAGAGCCGCGGGCGGCAGACGTACGGAAAGGAGTGAACCCGCCCGCGGCACGCGGGTGCCAGGGAGAACACGGTTAGAGGCAGACAGGAGGGCGAGATGCCTCCTGTCTGCCCCGTGGTATGCCATCCATGGTGACCCACGACCGTAAATCACCCGGCGCCTATCCCGTCCAATACGCGATACTGGACGGGGAGGGTTGGTGCGCATGGGCCACGAAGACAAGAAAATGTACACCACGGCACAGGCGGCGCAGGAATTGGGCATTAGCCCCAACACCGTGCGCGGTGCGATCAAGCGTGGCCGGATTACGGTTGAACGCCTGACGCCTCGTCTCTCGCTCGTGCCACACGACGAGATCGAGAAGTATCGGCAATTGTATCTGGGCAAGCGCGTCGGTGCGCGTAGCCGTCGTCAAGTGATGGCCGCCCCTCCGGAAGAAGCGTCATGATAAGACGGGACAGCGTACTAATGGTCGAGCGGATCAATCCACGCCTCAACATGGTCACAGCCGAGGCGATCGAGCAGTATCGGCGCGACCATTTGGGCAAGCGTGGTCGGCCGCTAAGGAACAAGATTAGCGCGGAGCCCGGTTAGGCTAGCGAGGCGACGATATACGCCGCACGATGCAGTAGCAGGTCATCTACTGTCTCCCCGAAATGCCCGTAGCTGTATCGCTGAATCGCCAAACACTTGATCCACAAGATGCTGAAGCATCTGCTCATCCAGAGCGTCGAAAGATACGACCGGGAGAAGACGTCTTAACCGCTTCATAGCGTCACGCAACAACTCTGACCGAGTTACGTCCCTATATCGATCCGCTGTAGCTAGAAACGATTCACAGATGTGCCCCGCCAGCATTGCACTTCCAGCAAGGTTGGGTCGCTCCGTAATTTGCACAAGTTCATCCTCTCCCAAAAGGTCAAGGTACCTGTATGGCTGTCCCGAGTGGGGTTGCCGAAGTAAATGTGCTCTCCACCAAACTCTACCGAACGTGTTCCGGAGGCCACGACTTCCACCCAGAAAACGGTCAGCATTTGTTCCTCCTGTACTGGACGGAAAGCGCCATCTCACAACGTCAGGCAGCACTACACATGCCATAAACGCCCACACTCCCTGACTAGACGCCTCGGCCGGGGTGATACCCATGCTCTTGTGAAGGATCACTGCTGAGGTCGCATCAAACGATCGCCGCAACATGTCATCGGGTGGATGAGGATAGCCGGACTGCATTGCCGCATCTCGAATACTTGTCTGGATCGTACCCAGAAGAGCCCTGTCAACGCGGTTACCACCTGTTGTCGCATAGATAGCCTCCTGGTAATGCAAAGCGCTCAAAGTCACTAGCTCGCCAGACGCGAGGGATGCCCGCTCGTTGGCTAATCGTCGCGCAACGTAAGGTGTTAATCGAGGATAGAGCAGCATGGGATTCTAGACCTCCTGGAAAAGCCTGAAACGATCCTGGAGGTAGCACTCAAAATTGGCTGGGTCGTACTGACAGAGCTGCCTGACTCCTTCAATACTCTCACCGGGAAAAAACGTATGGATTAACCGCCGAATAGCTGCACCAATCGTTCCGTCCTCGTACGCGTCGGGTTTCACAACAAAATCATCGTTCGCGAGCGCACCAGTGATCATTGTCCGCCCAACTTCAAATCGCATAGCATCCCTGACAGAAGCATCTTGCGGAAGCGTTTGCGTAACTGCACGGGTGACAGTATCATGTCCGGCATTGATGAGGAGCCGGATACTCCCAAGTGCCATCAGGTGCAGATCCTCGGGGTCCCAATCGAGAAACCAAGCGCCGTTCTCCGGTAGCTTCATGTGCTGCGTGAAGTCGATCAGCTCCACAGGAAATCTGGAAGCTTGCCCTTC
>JAABUZ0100010694.1_pt1 | contig 10140 bp, 10 predicted proteins | sample 5562091 | NCBI WGS metagenome assembly JAABUZ01 (sample SAMN12813069, study PRJNA571459) | rock metagenome | isolation source: Antarctica rocks | place: Antarctica: Victoria Land, Linnaeus Terrace sud | collected 2015-12-21 | reverse complement strand
GGGATCATCTCCTTGAGGGTGTGGAAGCAGGCGTTCATCTTGTTCCTCCGCTGGCGCTCGATGGCCGAGTGGGCTGTGCGTCGCGCGGAGTCTCCGCCGCGGCGCTGCTTGGCGGGGGGCTTCTGCTGGATCATGCGGCGGTGGCCCATGGCTGCTGACTGGCGACTGTGCTTGGGGGAAGAGGGGAGGGCGGCCGGTGGGAGGGACAAGAAGACAACCTCCTCGCCGGCATTCCGCAGCGCCGGCTGGATCTCTGAGCTCGTGGGTGTAGGCAGCCTATGTAGGACCTCTGCTCGGTTCCCCTCCTTCTCCATATCCTGATTTCCCATCGGTGGCTTGCCTTGGTGGGTGAGTGGAAGAGTCGCGTGCCTCTGCGCAATTTCTGCTCATGTGCGGGGGCGTGGCAGCGCTCTTGCCTCTCATTGGTCCACGTCCCGCGAAGCTCATTCGAGACAACGAGAATAAATTGGGAAAGAGAGGAGGAGCGAGGAGGAGGATTGGAGATGGCAGGATAGAGGTAAGAGTGTAGAGCAAAGGTCATGTAAAAATCTACAAATCCATGAACCCAAGAAGTAGGAAATTCTTTTGCGGGTGAATTTCCTTTTCCTTTCCGGGCGGGAGAAATACGGGAGTCAGCTTTAAGCAAGAGAGAGAGGACTCGCCAACACCGAACAATAATAAGCACCAAATCGCCTTGCTTCAGTCCTCCTCTGCTATCGCAGCCAGGCAGCTCGTTTAGTTTTGGCGGAGTCGGTGCACCGGCTCCTGCGTTTGATGGAGCGCGGCGGCAGTGGGACCGGCAATCTCTTTGACCTCAGTGCCGACATTGGTGGAATCACGGTTCGGCTTGAAAGGTTCCCCGTAAGCGGGCCGCTTCGAGACAAGCAGCGAACTCCGCAACCGCGCATCTGCCTTTGGAGACTGGCTTAGGGAACCAGTTCTTGGTGGAAAAGGATCCCAGTTCCGGGCCACGCGAACGCGTTTCAGTGATAATGAAACGTCCGGCAAGTGATAGCCCAACCACCAGCCCTGTCTAGATCATCCCTGCGCATCCTCACTTTGAATGCCTGTGGCTTAGCTGACCTCACAAAACAAAGTTTTAGAAATGAAAATAGAAATGGAGACAAAGAAATGGACCATGAGTATAAGCAAGGGTAGAATATGTAGTAGGCTACATGACGGGGGTATAAATATATGCCTACTAATTGCCGAACTCATTGGTCCTAAATTGTCAAACAGGTTCCGATCTTGTTTTACCTGCATTTCCACCTCCGGAATATGGAAATTTGAACTTGGAGCGTTAAGGCGCGGGCGTTTTTCTGCGTTATCAGCGGGCAGGTTACTTGAGGTTTCGAAGATAGCCACACCGAGGTTTTTCATTTCCTCATCAATTTGGTTTTGCTGCGATAACAAGTGCGCGGGTCTCCATCCTTTGCGAGTAGCAATTTGGTCTGGATCAATGCGTTCCTCTGCCCAAGCTGCGTCAACTTCTGCATCATCTGGAGATTTCGTTGTTGCCGTAAGTTAGAACTCTCCAGCATATATTTCACTTCCAATGTAAGCTGCTCTTGTCGTTCCATCGTTCGTTCACGCTCGGCCAGAAACAGCTGGCGGTTTTCTTTTCTCTCTTCATCCAGTCGCTGATTGAACGACGCGGTGGTATTCTTTAAAAGAGCTGCAATTTCTTGCGTGCTCTCTTGGCCCATCCCGTTGGGTGTACGGTTGCGTCTTGCTGAAAAGGATTCCATGTTGCGATCGTACGTCGCTTTTGCGCCCGTGCCCGTCAGTGGCCCATGTCGTGCATTATATTCCGTAATTAACGAGTCTCGGTGGGATGTATCTCTTGCGACTGCTGTGTAACAATTTCCTTTCACTTTTGATATCAAAGGTGGCTCAGCGAAGTTCGCCTCGATAACCCTCTTTCGGAGAAAGCCGGGATACTCCTCTACTACAATCTCAAAAGGCCGAGAGGGTAGGATGGCGCCCGGCGGCCTGATCTCCAAGAATGTCTGTCCGTATTGTATGGTGGAATTACAAAGCGGCTCGATCAACGAATGATTATCAACGGAAAAAACGACCGAATCTTTGCGGGGAGCCATGTAGGAAGAGTATATGGTCAGTCCAGCGGCCTCAATGTGTCGTCGTATAGTCGACACAATTTCGGCCTCGTTCGGATCGGTCAGTCCTTGTTGTAGCCCCAGTGGTCTGATGTCAACCGTGAACGTGCGCGAACGATCCAAGTTAGCTTGGGGCGACCAAATTGTGCGGATCCCCAAATTCAGCAGGTGGTTTCGGAGAGTGTTCAAATTTGGGACCGACGTGTCTCTTATCCATAGATAGTCTCGTTTCGCACCCCTGTCCGCTACTGGAGTCACCACGGTAATGTTCATTTTGTCAAAATCCGGGAGCCTTGCTTGAGAGATAATGTTCTCCATCTGGCGATGCATGTCGTTCCCTTGGGGAAGATTGGTGACGAGTAACTCAACAGAGTCATAATCAGGCGCCTCATTGGCTTCATTGTCAACATCCGTCTCCAAGACCATTCGGCATTTCATCCTCCATGAAAAAATCCACATCCTTCCACAAGAGCGCGTATCTTATTGCGTCCTTGTGATTCCTGTACTCGTGCCCCATGCAAATAGGATGGTTGCCACTGAGCAGTCCGATACATGCCAAGCCCAGCCAGGACCGTGAAACCGTGACTAAGAACCAAAGCGACGAGCGCAAGAAGAGAGACTGTGTCTGCGGGTAGGGACGGAGACGAGAACTTAACCACCGGTGTTGGAACCAGGGCGGGCGAATCCGTGTGCGAAGGCTGCACAGAAGAGAAGGGAACGGGCAGCGGAGGCGAAACTGGAGAAGCCACCAGAGCCACGCAGGGAGTACCCGCAACCTGTACGGTCGCGAGCGCTGGCATGTTGGTGGAGAGGGTGAAGTAGGTAAATGCCGAGTGCATGCCCTGGCTGGCGAAGAGTTGGACCTGCCCACGACAGGCGAGGTCAGCCAGAAGAACAATTGACAGGACAGAGGCACATACGTTGGAAGCGGCGACAAGGTAGCGGGTGTAGAGGAGACTCCGCAGTATTGCCCCTGCCTTTGGTGACTGGCTCGTGCTCACCCCTTGGCGGCATACTTAGCAGCTATTCTTGAGGCAGAAGACCGCTGTTGACGTCTTTTCGCAGCCAAGAAACAGGATTTAGAGACATGATATGAACTGAGGGGCTGCTCGGTAAAGCCTGAGTTGACTTTCCGTCTCTTGTCTAGGATAACAAATACTGGCTTCCCCAGCCACTTAGAGTTTTATCTGTCTTCAAGCAGCTCTCATCGATTGCTCCCATGCCGATACCAAGGCTAATTATGAGTGCCACGGGATCAGCAGGCCCCAAAGTGGGCGGTTGCGGTAAAGTATCGTTCCCAGAGAGAACAGTTGTGGCTGCATAGCTGTTGTGGGTTGTGGCTTAAAGTGGTGTGGTAGAGGAGGAAGAAGAGGGAGAGGGAGAAGGGGAAGTGGGAAGAGCGTATGATAAGGAGCGGGGGAGTGGAGGTGGTAAAATTGATCTGATCTCTGATTGGTGCACTGCAGCAGGTTCGTCATCGTACATCATCCATCTGCCCTCTCATTGGCGCGTTATTTTAAGAAATTGGGCAAACAAATATATGGAGGAGCTGACCTAAATTTTGCATGTCTGTTGTTTGCAGAGAGTCCTTTACTTTTGGGCTTGCTTCGAGGTTGGTTCTGTCCTTGAACTCCTCCAAGCCAATTTCGAGTAATTGATTCAATCCCAAAAACTAAGATTATAACATCATGCTTATTACATTGCCCTTGCGGTCAAGTAGCACCGAATGCTTCATGTATGGTGATCACAGAAACATTCCCCGGCATGTCTCCAGCAAACGACCGTAGCTTCAGCAGCGGATACGTATCTGGCATCAACGTATTATTGAATATCATTGTGCCGATTATCCGTCCTGGACAGTAAAGCGGTCGCTTGGTCGCTTCCTTTATAGACGTACTTGTAAATATACTTAGTTGCTCGGATCATGGAGCAGACTTCAACGTTGATATGGGCAGCGTACTTGCTGGCTAGGTATGGATGAAAAGGAACAACCCATTGAGTCATGCTTGACATCTCGACGCGTTATCGATAAGCTGGAGTCTCTTCTGCGATATTGAGGATACCCGTCATGTCGCATACTCATGTTTCAGATGCACCGTAGTCACCCCTCTGTTCAGCGTTTGCAACTACATCTAACCGATCAGCAAGCAATTACATTTAGCGGTTCTGCTGATATTGATGTGACTCTCGCTAAATTCGGTTCGTTGGAAACTAGGAGAGTTCTCTTCGAAAGAGTGTGGAGTGAGAAAGATACCTAAAATGGTGGGCTATAGAAATATAAGTGGCTGTGACCCGCACAGTCGAGGACAATGAAATAGAGAACAAAGAAATACCACGTAAAACCTCACACCGATATTTTAAATCGGAATCATGAAACGACGCTCACTCAATCCGCTCCCAATAATGGACTTTCTTCACCTCTGCGCCTTCTTTATACTGAATTTCCCAACAGATCTTGCGTGAAATTCGTCAATGCGCCAATGGAGTGCAAGGAAGAATCGCTCCTTTTCTATCGGCAGGATGTATTACGCAGGGTCGCAAGCTGGTGAGCGTTACTACTTATGGCTACTTCTGTCCGTGGTTAGCGGAAGTACATCATTTGAGGATCTTCGAAGCTACGAGGGCGTTGTTTACGCATCATATCGTGTGGCGGGAGGGGCAAGCCCCGATTTCTGCCAATCATCTGCTTGCTGAAGAGGTCAACTACGACGCTTCAGCTCTCTGCTCGAAAGTCACTTAAAAAATGAACACCATTAACTCTGAGCAACGTCATGTGCTGGAGGTCATTTTACATGCAAACGAAAGCAAGTCGTCACAGATCTTTTTCATCGATGGCCGGGACCGTCAAAGCATTTCTGCAAAAACTAAGGCGGTGTTCGGAGAGGGGTTTGAGGTTACCCCCAAATATTTTCCTGAACATCGATCTCGTAGAAAAATGGTCACTGAAACACGAGCATCATGGAACGACGAAGCGGATGCACAACTTGCAGACCTCGTTCAGGAACAAGTCCTGAAGGGCACAGAAGCCAGAGCGGCTTTAAACCTGCGGCGTGGGCGGAGATATGCCAGCAGGGCTGCTGTTATGTCCACCAATCAACTGAAGACTGGCGACCAGCACTTCAGGAAGCTGCACAATTTTTTCCTGAAGTTGAAGGATACCTCTGGCTTTGGCTGGGACGCCGAACATTCGGTTCCGACAGCCGCGGAAGACGTCTGGGATGTTTTCGTACAGAAATATCCCTTGGCAAAGCAATCTCGGGGGCGGGGCTGGCCCCTCTTCAATATACTCCACGAGGTGTACATAAACAGTACACCGACTGGCAGTCACAGTCTTTGCGGTCCGCAGGAAGAGAGCGGTTCTAGCAGCATTCCACGAACTGCAGCAGAACAGCACTCTCCTCTAGGGCTAAAAGAACACGTTTCGGGGCTGCATACCCCGGATTCAGGGTCGAATGCATCTGCTGGAGTATGGGAGAGGGATTCTCCCAAGCCCGAGCTTCCAGCGAGTCTGCGGCGTGCCTCAAACACGCCGCAGAAGGCATTAAGGGGTGTGGTGGCTCACATAGAATATTTCTGATTATTCGGAAAGTGGTTATTTTACGATTATGGAATATTGTTATAGAAGAATTTCCGAACACCCCCTTAATCCTCAAAACCATCAGAAGTCATGGAGCCATTGCCTTTGCTGTAGCTTCTTCTGGCATGGCAGCACACTGCTACCTGGTGGCAAAACTGGACATTTTCGCTTCATATTCCCTTGGAAATAAGCCAGGATTCTAAGTACAACATCTCATACAATAGTCAACTTGCACACTCAGTACGACAAACAAGATTGATACTGTGGGATGAAGTACTAATGCAAAACAGGCGCACCTTGGAAGCTGTTGACCGATCTTTTCAAGACATCTGCAGATCGGTCAAACCGTTCGGAGGCATCCCCATGGTTTTATTACGCGACTTCCAATTCATACTTTAATGAGTCTTCATCGTATTCTATTTACAGGAGGTGTTAACTATTGCGTGCTTAAGCCAACGTCACTTCGCTCTCGTTCACACGTTTCTCCTCGACCTCAGTAGTATTGAGAGCAGCCACCTTCTGCTTGGATAGAAGCCACCCTGGGTTGAGAATGGCAAGCACGCCCATAGCAATCATCATCGGGACAGCATCGAGTCCAATCACATATCCTTCATGTGTAATCAGGTATCCTCTCCATCCCTGCACCAGTTCGATCGAACGATAGACGCCGCGTAGTACCATCATTGTAGTTGAGAGGACTATCGCTGCAGAGACAAGACGCATGGGTGTGCTTTTTCTGATTAGTGGCCAGCCGCGCGTGAGAACAATGCCGAGCATGATGGAAAAGAAACATGCAGAGACCAGTTGCGCAATGATGCCGACGACCATGGTCAGTGTTCCTGGCTGTGTATTGACAGCAGCGCCGGCCAGACCGCCGCCAGTCGCTTGCAATGATAGACAGACCAGATCCACGACAAAGCAGATCCAGAGGTAAGTTTTCGGAGGAAGAGGGAAAACGTGCTTGCCGAGGACGGTGAAGAGAAGCCATAAGGTAATATAGACACCGGCCTGTGTCCATGCAGGGCCCATAATCAAAGTTGCAGTTTGCATGGTGAAGAGAACGCTAGAATATGCGCATTGGTGACTGACTGTCCTTCCAATCCACCCCAGGCACTCAAGTCCGGCGCCAATCACAAAGAAGAGCATCCATATGGTGCGATAGCGGATTGTGAAGGCGAGTTGGGTGAGGGCGATGAGTCCAAAGATGATAACGAAAGCAATTCCAACATTCAGTGAGGGCAGGTAGCCATAATTGTTGTGGATGCTATCGCTGTAAGCAAGGCAGGCTGGCGGGTGGTGCAACATGAGAAGGTTGAGAAGGATGAGAATATATTTGGGGGATTCCACTTGCTTTATAGCTCATGATGATTGCCGTAGGGATAAGGTTCTTCCGCCACACGTCACTACCTCGTGGGACGTGTGGGGGGTATCGGAAGAATCGGGAGTATTTTAGGACGAACGTTCTCCCTACGGGGTCATTCTGATTGGCTGACCTTTAACGTTGCTGCGTCACCATTTTGCACGATGTCGATCACTTCCTAATCCATCCTAAGTTGGCGGCCCGGCGGTAGATCCCGATGAACCATTCGGAACAAGCGCACAGTCTCCTTGACACTTGAGAGTTCATATCCGTGGCTGCAAACCCCTTGTATTACGCTCACTACGAAAGGGCGTCTGCAAGACCCCGCTGATGCCAAAATTCAAGCGAGCTCTAATGGATTTAGGTAATGGCGTGAATCAACAATCAAGTACATAACCTAATATCAGTATCCCTGCCACAAGAAGCAAACTTAAATAGTGTGACAGTTTTGATCTTCAGCCTCTTCTCTCACGGCTTTCACCACAGCCCAGACTCTGTTCGTTTTCGCTGCGAAGAACGACCATATCAAAGAACAATGAATTAATTTTACGCCGTCTTCCAAACAAATCCCGCTACTACTTTTCGTTTAAGGAGCTCATGGATCATATCACGGATAATGTTCCATAACCTACCTCCAACCAATCAATGTTCCTGGCCTTTCATTACACGATTGCAAACTGATCGTTGGCGCCCCATGTATCCTGCGCAATATTGATCCTGCACATGGTCTGTGTAATGAAACCCAGCTCATGATCACACGACTTGGAAATCGGTGCTCGATGCTACGATAATAATTGGCACATCCCATCAAAATCGCGTTTGCCATGATAATTAACAAAGCTCAAGGCCAGACTCTACGACACGTTGGTCTAGACCTACGGTCCCCAGTCTTTTCACCGAATCTTCTCTACTGAAGGCTACATGGTAGAAATGTAGCATGTAGGCTAAGGAGTAGCAGCATGAGCTCTATACAGCTGGCTGTGCTTCGTGCAGTACTCCTGCCATAAAGCAAATTGTTAAAGTTCGTGAGACATCGGATTTGGAACCCGCTTTATGATAGCGACTAAGATCTACACAGGCGTTGAAAGCAGAAGCGAAGGAAAGCAAAACTGCCACCGTACTTTCCTGCTCTACAATAGACGTGCTCCACAGAGAAGCCAGCGCGAGCCCACCAATACTCTCTCTTAGCATGCGGCACGATCTTAAGTATTATACATGAATGACTTCTTATTTGATTAGAGAGAAGATAAACAGGACTTGTTGCCTGTGAACTGCTCAATCACCGACGGAAGGGACAGTCTTCTAGCTAGTTGGTAATATGCATCTTAGGTCTGCTTACCCTTCCCGCTTCCTCACCACCATAACAAATTCACGATACCACAGCTCAGAGGCAAAGAGAAGAAGGAAGACAACATATTCCTATCTAGATATGGTCATAACAGACACTTTAGCCTGACTTGCAAGCTGACAAGCCAGTTTCTAGGAAGCACCAGCAAGGAGGTAGGTCTTTTCCGCTTCCCAAAACCCTTGTGCCCCCAAGGTAAAAAAAGTCTCCATAACGCTTGCTAGCCCTCATATTCACCCCCAGCAATAGCCTCCCTGCAACACCGCCCCCTCGACACGACAGACAGCAGGCCAACAAACGGGCAGGGAAGTGATGGTCCACGCGGATGTAACCAAGGCTGGCTTCTTACATGACGCGTCCGTCAATGAGCCAGCAGCGCCGACTGAACACGTCAATGAGCCAGGCAAATTTGCAAATCGATAGACGTATATCAATGCTAGGGGAATGAGAGAAAGGGATATTATTTACATTATCCACAGTATCCACAGTATTCACAGTGCCAGTAGCCTTGTTTTCTAAATGAGAGCCATTTTCTGGGCTCATATTCCGTCCTTATTGGCGGTGCGCCATGCTCATTTGGTGTGCTCAGTTTATGCACTCAGTGATGTGCTCATTCGCGGCTCTCACATCGGGTTCTCATTTGGGTTCTCATTCAAAGGTGCGTTTGCTGCGCTCATTGGTATGCTCTCTGGTATGCTCAATGGCGTGCTCCTTGGTGTGCTCATTTGCGGCTCTCATTTTGGATTCTCGTTTTGTGTTCTCTTTTGGGTTCTCAGTTGAGGTGCATTTGCTGCGCTCTTTGGTATGCTCTCTTGTATGCTCCTTGGTGTGCTCTTAGTATGCTCTATGGTGTGCTCTTGGTGTGCTCCTGGTCTGCTCTTGGTGTGCTCTTAGAGTGCTCTTTGGTATGCTCCTTAGTGTCCCTTTAGTGTGCTCTTTGTTGTAATCTTTTGTGTGCCCTTTGTTGTGCTTTTTGGTGTCACCTTTGGTACGCTCTTTCATATACCCTTTGGTGTGCTGTTTGTCCAATGGTTTTGAGACGTAGCCGGCTGTGCATTTGGCTTGCTTTGTGTGGTAGCTGCAAGCTTGTCCTTTGTCCTGGGCCCTCTTTGAGTGTTTCACCACAGACGATGTGATTGCTTTGATGAATCCAAGCTATCTCTTATGATTGTTTGTTGAAGGCTTTACCAGCCAATTCATCCTTGCTTTGGGAAACTGGGTGCATCAGTGGCCTAGGGCAGCGGGCCCGTACAGCAGACTGACCAGACAAGTAGAGCCCTCTTGAATGGTCTCTGGCGCGACCACCCATTCAGACAATACTCTGCTTTGGCACACTCTTAACCCATCAGCAGCCTTATGGACAAGCCAACTGACCTAGCGCCACAGCCGCCTCCAGGCTAAACTGCGCAACTAGCAAGGGGCGCTCTATGCATTCTCAGTGGAAGGGGACTAGGACCAACCGACCAACTGGCTAGCCGCGTCAGCGCGCTAGGCATATAAGTGGCCAATGTAGGTTTTGGCCACCCGAGCGGAGCAAGTCTCCCCACAAGACTTCTCGCATCAGCACCTAGGGGTAGCAGCACTAAGCTGCCACCACCATCTTGGGTTCACTGACCTGACCAGCAAAGCCCTTAGAGAGCCCACTGCAGCAAAGGCGAATCGCACTTCAAGACACTATTTGTGGCTCACTAGACCACGACCTGGCTGCGGCCCCTGGGCCGACTTACGCTGATCCCGAACG
>JAABUZ0100010693.1_pt1 | contig 10140 bp, 8 predicted proteins | sample 5562091 | NCBI WGS metagenome assembly JAABUZ01 (sample SAMN12813069, study PRJNA571459) | rock metagenome | isolation source: Antarctica rocks | place: Antarctica: Victoria Land, Linnaeus Terrace sud | collected 2015-12-21 | reverse complement strand
GCCGGATCTGTCAGGACACCCGTCGCGATGGCGGCCTGATCTGCGTGGTCGAGGAGCCCAGCGACGTCATCCCCATGGAGCGCACCCACGAGTACGCCGGGCTCTATCACGTGCTCGGGGGGGCGCTCTCCCCGATCGACGGCATTGACCCCGAGGATCTGCGCATCGCCGAGCTCTTCGCGCGCGTCGCCGCGGCCGATCCCCCCGTGCGTGAGGTGGTGCTGGCCACCAACCCCACCACCACCGGGGAGGCCACCGCCCTGCACGTCGCCCAGGGCCTGCGCGAGCAGGCCTCCGGGATCAGCGTCACCCGCCTGGCCAGCGGGTTGCCCGTGGGGTCAGACCTCGAGTACGCCGACGAAGTCACCCTGGGCAAGGCCTTCGCCGGACGCCGGGCGCTGTGATGCGGACATGGGCCCTCGTCACGCGGGGAGGGGGGCTACGCGCGCAGGTAGGTGAGCACGGCGAGCACCCGGCGGTGGTCGTCGTGAGCTTCCTCGAAACCGAGCTTGCGAAAGATCGCCCGTACGTGACTCTCGACCGTGCGCTGGCTGAGGACGACCCGCTCGCAGATCCCGGCGTTCGAGCGGCCCTCGGCCATCAGGGCCAGGCACTCACGCTCGCGCTCGGTTAGATGAGCTGCCCCCGAGGCACCGTGCACGCTCGACGCACCACCAGCGCCCGCGTCCAGGCTCTCGCCGCGCGTCGTAGGTAAGCACGTAGCCCATCGTCGGTCTGGGGTGCCCAGCATGGGGTTCAACGCCTCGGAGCAGGGACGCGTGGCGCGCGATGGCATGATGATCCGCCCACCGCTTCTCGAGAAGGAATCGACATGTGGACGCGCCGGCCGCCCAATGCTGTAGTGACGACATCCCCCACGAGGTGTGGCCAGCGCCCGCCGGTCGTCTGGTGAGCGTCTCATCTCAGACCATAGTCATGAAGTTCGGGGGCACCTCGGTGGCCGACGCGCAGCGCCTCAAGCGCGCCGCCCAGCGCATCGTCGCCAAGCGCGAGGACGGCTACCGAGTGGTTGCCGTCCTGTCGGCGCGAGGCAAGACCACCGACGAGCTCATCGGCCTGGCGGAGGAGGTCTCTCCGGCGCCCGATCCCCGCGAGATGGACATGCTGCTGTCCACCGGCGAGCGCATCTCCTGCGCGTTGTGCGCGATGGCCATCCACGATCTCGGCCATCGCGCCATCTCCCTCACCGGCTCCCAGGCGGGCATCGTTACCGACACCTCTCACACCAAGGCGCGCATCCTCGACGTCCGTGCCGACCGCATCCGCCAGGCCCTCGACGAGGACAGCATCGTGCTGGTGGCGGGCTTTCAGGGGGTGTCGACCACCCAGGATGTGACCACCCTGGGACGCGGCGGCTCGGACACCACCGCGGTGGCGGTGGCCGCCGCGCTCGGGGCAGACTGTGAGATATACACCGACGTGGCGGGCGTGTTCAGCGCCGACCCGCGCCTGGTGCCCGGCGCGCGCAAGCTCGCCGTCCTGTCCTTTGAGGAGATGCTCGAGATGTCGGCCTCCGGAGCCGGGGTGCTGCAACTGCGCTCGGTGGAGTACGCCCGCAATCACGGGGTGCGCATCCACTGCCGATCGAGCTTTGACGATGCGCCCGGTACCGTGGTGGTGGCCGAGCAGGAGACCATGGAGCAGCCGCTGATCACCGCCGTCACGCACTCGACCGGGGAGGCCCGCGTCGCGCTCCTGGGCATCCCCGACGAGCCCGGGGTGGCCGGGCGCATCTTCGGAGTTCTCGCCGCGGCCAACGTGAACGTCGACATGATCATCCAGAACGAGCCCATCGCCGAGGGGCGTCGGGCTGACATGTCTTTTACTGTGCCCCGCGAGGATCTGCGACCGGCCCGGCAGGCCCTGGAGGCACTGGTGGACGAGCTGGGCATCGATCGCATCGCCGCCCAGGAGACCATGGGCAAGGTGTCGATCGTGGGGGCGGGGATGCGCAGCCACCCGGGGGTGGCGGCGCAGGTGTTCGCCGTGCTCGGAGAGGAGGGCATCAACATCGAGATGATCGCCACCTCCCCCATCAAGATCTCCTGTGTGATCGAGGGCGAGCGCGTCCCCGACGCGGTACGTGCCCTGCACGGAGCCTTTGGCCTGTCCGGTGAGGACACGATCCTTCCCGAGCAGCCGTTCGGGCCCTTCCGATGACCTCCCCATCCCCTTCCGCGCCCAATTCCTCCGACGTCCGAGTGGCGGTGGTGGGCGCCACCGGAGCGGTGGGCTCGGTCATGCTCGAGATCCTCGCCGAGCGCTCCTTTCCCGCCGGCGAGGTGGTGCCGTTTGCCTCCGAACGCTCGGCCGGGCGCACGCTCGACGGCCACCACGAGTTGCCCCTCGTCCCGGTGCGAGCGCTCACCGAGGAGGCCATCCAGGGCTTTGACCTAGCCCTGTTCTCGGCCGGCTCGGGGGTCTCGCTTGAGTGGGCTCCGCGCTTTGCCCGTGCCGGTGCCGTGGTGGTCGACAACTCCTCGTGCTGGCGCATGGATGACCGGGTGCCCCTAGTCATCGCCGAGGTCAACCCGCATGCCCTGGAAGGCCACGCGGGGATCGTGGCCAATCCCAACTGCTCGACGATGCAGATGGTGGTGGCGCTCAAGCCTCTCCACGACGCCGCGCAGATCGAGCGCATCGTGGTCTCGACGTATCAGTCGACGTCGGGCACCGGCGTGCGCGCGGTGGCCGAGCTGCGCGACCAGGCCCACGCCGTGCTGCACGAGTCTCCACCGCCGGCGCCCCAGGTCTATCCCCACCAGATCGCCTTCAACGTCATCCCCCAGGTCGAGGGCTTCTCCGACGCAGACGACTACACCACCGAGGAGCGCAAGATGATGGCCGAGACCCGCAAGATCCTCGAGGAGCCCTCGCTGCGCATCAGCGCCACCTGCGTGCGCGTGCCGGTGGTCACTGGTCACTCGGAGTCGGTCAACGTCCAGACCAGCGACGACCTGTCACCGGAGCGCTGCCGCGGGCTGCTCGCCGGCGCCCCGGGGGTGGCGGTGCTCGACGATCCCGCCACCGCGGCATACCCCCTCGCCCTGGATGCCGCCGGGCGCGACGAGGTGTTCGTAGGACGCATCCGCCGCGACCCCAGCCACGAGCGCACTCTGAACCTATGGGTGGTCTCTGACAACCTGCGCAAGGGCGCGGCCCTCAACGCCGTCCAGCTCGCCGAGGAGCTGCTGGCGCGGGACCTGCTGGGAGCCCGTCGCAGCGGCGCCTCCATCCCAGCGGTCTGACCTTGTCAGGCGCCGGTAACGCTAGGACCGCACGTGAACGGGCTGCAGCCGCGAGCGGGCCACTCGCCTACACCGAAGAACCTGGAACGGCAGCGCACCGAAACTCAGGCCTGCCACACCGTAGCTGCCGCTTCGCGCTCGTGCTGGAGCCGAGGTGGCTGCCCCCCGCCGCCTGTGGCGCGTGCCCGGGTGATTGCGTCTTGTGAGTAAAGGGCGGCGTCGGTGGTGTGTCCGAGCGTCTTGGCCAGGAGAGCTAATGGCCGTGAGATGGGACAGAGGCAGACAGAACCCGATGCGCTGACAGCCCAGCGGCTGGCGTACGGCTGAAGCATCTCGTAGAGGATTTCGGTGCCTGTTGTCCGGGATAGCTGCTCGCCGGCTTCGGCGAGCAGGGTGGCTGCGAGTAGCCACGCGGGATCGTTGCGCAGCATGACCGGTCCGGTCTGGACGAGTTCGTCAAGTAGCTGCTGTGTGGGCCCAAGTCGACCGAGCCGGGCTTCGATCTGGGCGTGCGCGCAGCGCCATATGGGCGCAATCGTGTACCGGGCGGAGCGGGCTTGGGCGATGAGGGAGAGCTCGTTGCTCGATCCTCGCTGGGAGCGAAGCCAAAAGACCTGCGCCTCGTATTCCACGACAGCTGCCTCGCCGAAGGCGGGCTCACCATGGTGCAACGCAAGCTCGGCCAGTCTTTCTCCTTCATCGAGTCGGCCGGCGAGAAGCGCCTCGGTCCCTCGCCACAGGCTAACCCACCAGAGGTATGCCGGCTGATGTGTGCTCTCAGCCAGTTGCTCGAGCTGATTTCGCCGGTGTCTGAACCCCTGGAGATCGCCGAGCTCGAGCGAGCTGGTGGCCGCGCGCGTGTATCCGCGTAAGAGCAGGTCCATCGCCCCGAACCGCTCACCGAGGGCGATCATCTCCTTCGCCAGGGCTATGCGCTGCTCGGCCTCGCCAGCGCCGGCGACGACGTACGACGCGTCGAGGGCCTCGCCGAGTGCGATGGTATCGTCGGCATGGCGCGCGAGCGTGAGCGCCTGCTCTGTAAGCCGCTCGGTGCGTTCGGGTTCACCCGAGAAGTAGAGTTCTCGCGCCAACCGGGCGATGAGCCTCGCCCGCATCGCGGCGTCACCGTCCGACGTCAGGCCCAGCGCTTCCTCCACCAGATCTACGGCGAGAGTATCGACGGGGTCGTTCCCGGGAAAGAACGGCACGCTGCACACACCCAGTGCCGCTTCTGCGAGCAACGTCGCGTCTGGCACCGAGCGCGCAAGGGTTGCTGCCTCGACGAAGGTCTCCCGCACGGCGTTCGCCCCGCCGCTGAGCCGCCGCGCATGCCCAAGGGCGACAAGCAGCTCGCCTCGTCGACGCACATCGTTGGCTCGGGAGGTGGCGAGGGCGGCTACCGCGCGTTCATAGAATATCGCCGCATCCTCATGGCAATGCTGTTGTTCGGCTAGCTGCGCGGCGCGGCTAGCCCAGTCGGCTACCTTGGCCGGGGCAGCCAGCCCACCTGCCCGCAGGAGCTGTTCGGCGATGCGGCGTGCTAGCGGCTCCGTGGTCAACGCCTGAAGTTGGGCGAGTGCCTCGGCGATGCGGCGGTGCCCGTGCGCTCGCCGGGTGTGGGTGAGGCTCCCGTAGATGCTCTCCCGCACAATCGGGTGTCGAAACTCGTAACGTCCCACGGTGCCGGGCACCTCGCGGGTGAGGCCGGCAGCGACAGACTCGTCGAGCGCGTCGAGGGTAGCCTGCTCGCTGCAGACGCCGACGACGACGAGTAGCTGGTAGTCAAACTCGTCGCCCACGCCCGACGCGATCGCCAGCACCTGTCGTGTTGTCGCGGTGAGTCTGGAGAGTTCTTCCTCGACGAAATCGGTGACCCGTTCGGGCAGGCGCGAACCCGCACACCCGACGGTCGCTGACCGCGGCTCGCGCTGTGTGGGTTCGCTGGCGAGCTCGCGCTCTAAGAGGGCCTCTACGAACAACGGGTGCCCATCTGTTCGCGCGTACACAGCGTGCGCGAGCTCAGGCGACCAATTACCGGCTCCGGAAGCACGGGCGAGCTCGCTTACGGCGGACTCGTCGATTCCCTCCAGCAAGATCATGGTCGTCATCGAGGCACGCCGTGCGCGCCCAAGCATCCGACGAAGCGTTTGCGTGGCCTCGACATCGCGGTAGGCCGCGACGATCATCATCCGCGCCTCTGAGGACGCGACGAGCGCATGCTCGAGCAGCCGAATCGTAGGCGGATCGGCCAAGTGCAGGTCGTCAAGCACCAGCACCACCGAACGGTGACGAGCAGCCGCGAGGAGGGTATCCACGATCGCGCGCGCCACGCGTGCGCGATCTCCCTCGGGGTCGCCGGCGAGCGGCGCGGGCAGATCGGCCAGACGTTCGTCGAATTCAGGGATCAGGGGGCGAAGTTCTCCGGCGGTTGGTGGCAGCTCATGGCGAAGGCGCTCTATCGGCGAGAAGCTCGCGTAGTGGCGCAACGCTTCAACGAACGGCTCGTAGGGCGTCGTCGTCTCGATCTGGCAGCGTCCGAGCAGCACGCTGACACCGTCGGCGTTGGCAAGCTGAGCAAACTCAGACAGCAGCCGGGTCTTGCCAATTCCCGACTCACCGGCGACAAGCGCCAGCCGGCGCCCGTCCGTGCCTGACCGGACGAGCGTGCCCTTGAGCCGTTCGATCGCGCCACCGCGACCCACAAACGGAGTCTGTCGTGGGCGAGCCAGGGCTCTTGGCAAGGGCGACGGCTCATCATCGAGGGGTTGCTGGCCCGCTCCCAGGCCCCGGATCGAGTCGGCAACGGCTCGCGTCTCGCTTGACGGAAGCGCGCGTAGGTCTCGCTGAAATCGCTCACTTAGCCTGGAGTAGGTCGCCAACGCCGAAGCGCGGTCGCCGGATGCGGTTAGCCGACGCATGAGGTCGCGGTTTGGCGGCTCGGCCAGAGGGTCGAGTGCCACCTGTGCGCGTGTGTAGAGGATTGCCTTGGCGAGATCGTCGTCGGCCTCCGCCGCCGTGGCGAGCGTGGCCAGTAAGGCATCGACGCGGGCGACATGCTCGTGACGCGCTTGGTGTACCCAGTCCCCGTCCAGTCCCTGCAAGAGCTCGCCGGCCGACAGCTCGAGTGCGGCCTCCCACCGGCGCTCGCGGATGTGCGCCTCGACGAAGCGCACGTCGACGACGACCTCCTGGGTGTCCGCGAGCCCGATCCGGTCGCGCGTCGCGACGAGGTAAAGCGGCGCCCTCGGCCCAAGACTGCCGCGGATCGAGGCCAAAGCGCTACGCAGACTCGCGCGCGCACTGGAGTCGAGGACCTCCGGCCACAGCAGTGCCGCCACGTCGGCTCGCGCGTGCAGGCCCGGGTTCAGCGCCAGGTAGCCGAGCAGAAGTTGGGCATGCCGGCGCGCCGGCAGGCCCAACAACCGCCCGTCGAGCTCCAGCGTCAGCCCCCCGAGCAGCTTGATCACTAACACCCGCCTAGCGTAATACCAGCCGTCTGGGCCAATCACGCCCGTTCACGCGGGTGGGCAAATTGTCACGCGCCAGTCACGGCGTGGCGCGGCGGTGGCGCTACTTCTTCTCCCACCCGGATAGGAGAAGCTCACATGGATTTGCGCATTGTCAGTCTGCTTGCCACGGTCGCCACTGTCTCGGTGGCGTCGATAGTCGGCGCCCGCGACGCCGTGGCTGATCCACTCCTGCCGCCGACTTCGGCCTCAGCTTGGCAACCCCACAACCGGACAGCTCGACCGGACTGTCGCTGCATCTTCTATTCAAGAACCCCTCCGACGCAAGCGCCAAGCCCTCACCGCAGCGCAAGGTCATCATCGAGCTCCCGGCGGGCGCACGCATCGACGGCAATGCGGTTCCGGCCTGCACTGCCAGTGACCAGCAGATCATGCTCGCGGGACCCGGCGCCTGTCCAAGCGCAAGCGCCGTCGGCAGCGGCACGGTCATCCTGACCACCGGAGTTGCCGCATTTGACCCGTTCATCGACGACGTCAAGCTGTTCAACGGAGGAGACGGACTGATTGAAGTGTTCAACAAGCAGGGCTCCGCAACGACAACCGCCATCGGTCACCGCAGCTACACTGACCCTCGCACCCTCAGCGAGACGCCCGCGCCCACCCCAGGCGGACCCCCCGACGGCGAAAGCGCAGTGCGGCAGCTCGACTATCACCTCGACGCCGTGCTGGGCCCCGCCGGCCGGCCCTTCATCACCACACCGTCGTCCTGTCCCGCCAGTGGCCGACTGAGCTCACGCCTCAGCTTCACCACCGCGGACGGCAACAGCTACCAGGTCAACGACGCAACGTCCTGCCAGCGAGAATCGGCCTTTGCCCCCGGGGGCTCCCCCTCGACACGCTCCCCGAGCTCGACATCGCACCCGACGTGCAAGAGTCATCGGCGCTTCCGAATCCGCCTCGCCCACCCGAGACGAGCTCGCTTCCGGTCGATCGTCGTCACCATCAACGGTCGTCGTACCAAACTGGATCCTGTGGCCCCGATCATCGACCTCCGGGGCCTCCCGAAGGGCAACGTCACCGTCAAGATCACCGCCACGACCACCGACGGAACGCGGCTGATCAGCACTCGCCGGTATCACACCTGCAGCCGCGCTCGCTAGGTCTCATTGGGCACGGCGGTCCCGCCGTCGAGCTCGCCGAGGCGCTGCTGGCGCGCGACCTACTCGGGGCCCGTCCCGGCGGCGTCCACGTCCCTGCGGCCTGACCTCGCCATACCCCGACAGCGGCGTCCCTGAGTCAACACATCAGGTCCTCGATCGGCGGCGCCGGTGGGACCGCAGGCGCAATCGACACCGCGGCCCGCCGCCTCCTCCGGCGATCTCCGCGCGCACGATGCTCTTGCCGCGCACGGCCTGCTCGGCCTCCGGGCGCTGCGCGACAATTCGAGGCAGCCCCAGCCCTGCACTGTCATGGCAGAAATGGGTACGAAGAGCCCGGTTCTCGAGGGCTTGCCGAGCATCGGGTGGCGCAAAGCCCGCCAGCCGCGGGACGAGCACAAGATCGTGGTTGCCGCGCCTGACGAATCCGAGGCTGTCCCCGGTCTGGCGGTTCGGGCCGATGATTCTGCGCCCGGCGAGCGGCCCAGGCAGCGGGACCGTCCCCGTCCGATGCGCGCGATGGCCGGACATGCGCCCGCGGGGGTGGGGTATTGACGGCGGACCACGACGGTGACGGTGGTGGCCGTCTCTGTCGCGCTCCCCTGGATGTCGGGGGAGTCACAGCCCCCACTTTCGTAGACGACAACGAGCGATCTCTCGCCGGCTCCTGTCTCTGCGAGAACCCACGGGATGACTGGCCCCGCCGGTGCCCCCGCCCTCGTTTCGCTGCGCACCATGGTGGCGACGAGTGCGCCTGCCAGAACGACGACCGCACCGGCGACCAAGCCCAGGCGCTTGCTGGTCAGGCGGAGGGATGTCACGAGGCTACCTACTGTAGAGCCAAGCGGAGGCCCGGTGTGGATCAGACTGCTTGGAACGCCACACCCAAGCGTCGGTAGGTCTCCTGTGCGCGCTGGTCGAGCGAGAGCAGCGCGTGCCCGTGGGCGTGGGCTTCGAGCGCGACCAGCCCGTCGTAGGTTGCGCCGCCGAATACCCCGGCCCCAACGAAGGTCTCGAGCAGCGGACCCCGATCGGCGTCCGGCAGCCGCAGCGGCGAGCCGCTGAAGCGTCGGCGCAGAACGTCTGCCGCTGCCGTGGCGGGCACGGCGAGCCCGGATGGCAGGCGGGTCAGCACCGAGTAGGCCTCGAGCATGACGTGCGCTGGGAGTGCGGTGATGCTCTCGAGAGCGCGAGCCGCCGCGTCATGCTCCTCGTGCCACGCGGAGAGCGCGGCGATGACCGCACTGGTGTCGGCCGTCAGCGTCGGCTTCTCTCGATCAGGTCTCGGACTCGCTCCGAGCCCAGCGAGTCGACCTCGTCGGCAGCGAACCGGATGCCGTGCGGGCCAGTCTCCACGCGCACTCGGGAGGGAACGGCAACCTCAAGACGGCCGTCGACAGCTTGCAGCGTCAGCTCCGTGCCTGCGGCGAAACCAAGCTCATCTCTCAGACCCTTGGGCACTACCAGCCGGCCTGCCGCGTCTATGGTTGTCCTCATGGCACCAGCCTACCATCCATGTGCCATGAGTAGCCACACAGCGCTCCTTGCCCACGCCGCTCGCTCTCCATCACGACTCGCCCCAGCCCGCGAGGCCCCCCCTTACGCCCGGCCCCGCCCAACGCCCACGCTCTACGCCGCCGCCCCCACCACGCTGGTGCTCCAGTCGATCACGGTGGTGGGCTTGACCACGTGGCGGTTCAGGCCCAGCTCGCGGGGCTCGAGACCGAGGGCCAGCCCCACCAGCTGGGGGAGGTGAAGAACGGGCATGTCCAGTGAGCGCCCGACCACGCGCTCGGCCAGGGGCTGCTGGAGGTCGAGGTTGAGATGACACAGCGGGCAGGGGGTGACCACGCAGTCGGCGGCGGCGTCGGCGGCGTCTCCCAGGTGACGGCCGGCCTGGCGCAGGGAGACCTCCTTGTTCATGGTGATGACGGGAAAGCCACAGCACTTGTGCGAGCCGGCGTAGGCGATCACCGTGCCCCCCAGCGCCTCGATGACCCAGTCCAGGTAGCGGTCGCGGGGGCGCTCCTCGTCGATGCCCAGGCGGTCGGAGGGGCGCACGATGTAGCAGCCGTAGAACGGGCCCACCTTGAGGTTCTCTAGGGGCCGCTTGACCTTCGACCGCAGGGCCTCCAGGCCGATCTCCTCGACGAGCATCCACAGGAAGTTCTTGTTGGTCAGCCCCTTCTCGTAGGTCAGGCCGTCGGCGGCGAGGGTGTGGTTGACGTGGTCGCGGTACTCCTTGTT
>JAABUZ0100010690.1_pt1 | contig 10143 bp, 5 predicted proteins | sample 5562091 | NCBI WGS metagenome assembly JAABUZ01 (sample SAMN12813069, study PRJNA571459) | rock metagenome | isolation source: Antarctica rocks | place: Antarctica: Victoria Land, Linnaeus Terrace sud | collected 2015-12-21 | reverse complement strand
ACGCGCGGTTGACGCGCGGTTGACGCGCGGTTGACGCGCGGTTGACGCGCGGTTGACGCGCGGTTGACGCGCGGTTGACGCGCGGTTGACGCGCGGTTGACGCGCGGTTGACGCGCGGTTGACGCGCGGTTGACGCGCCGCCTCCGGCGCTCAGGCGGCCGCGGGCGTCGGCGTCGCCCCGGGCGGCGCGCCCGCGGCGGCGTCCGGGGTCGCCGCTGTCGGCATCCGGTACCCCCGCCCGCGCACCGCCACCAGCAGCGTCGGCACGACAAACAGCGTGATCGGCGTCGACAGCGCGAGCCCGCCGATCACCGCGAGCGCGAGCGGCTTCTGCAGCTCGCTCCCCGCGCCGATGCCTAACGCCAGCGGCAGCAGGCCGAAGAGCGTGCAGAGCGTGGTCATCAGGATCGGCCGCAGCCGCACCCGCCCGGCGTGCCGGAGCGCGTCGCCCAGGTCGCGCCCCTCGCCCTGCATCACGAGCCGCGTGAAGTCGAGCAGGATGATCCCGTTCTTCACGACCAGCCCGATCAGCAGGATCAGCCCCATCAGGCTCGACACGTTGAGCGGCGTCCCCGTGAGCAGCAAGAGCGCGAGCGCCCCGGCGAACGACACCGGCGCCGCGAGCAGCACGACCAGCGGCTCGACGAACGACTCGAACTGCACGACCATCACCGTGACCACGCTCACCGCCGCGAGCAGCAGGATGGTGAGCAGCGCCTTGAACGAGTCCTGCTGGTTCGCGTACTGCCCGCCGATCTCGAGCTGCACGCCGGCGGGCGGCGGGTTGGCGGCGAGGACGCGCCGCACGTCGCCGACCACGGCGCCGAGCGAGCGCGCGTCGACCTGCGCGGTCATCGCGATCATCTGCCGCTGGTTCTCGCGCAGCAGCTCGGCCCGCGACGTCGTGTCGCGCGTGGTCGCGACCGCGCCTAACGGCGTCGCCGCCGCGCCCGGGCGCACCGCCACCGGCAGCGAGGCGAGCCGGAGCGGGTCGTAGCGCACGGAATCCGGCGCGCGCACCCGCACGCCGATCGCGCGGTCGGAGGTGCGCACCTCCCCCGCGGCCACCCCCAACAACGCGCCGCTCACCGCCTGCCCCACCTGGTCCGCCGTGAGCCCGAGCCGCGACGCCTCGCTCGGCTGCACCCGCAGCAGCATCTCCGCGTTGGGCTCGCTCACGCCGTTGTAGAAGTCGGCGATCCCCTCGACCTTCTCGACCTTCGGCCCGACCCGCGCCGCGTACGCCTCCAGCGAGTCGAGATTGTCGCCGAACAGCTTCACCTCGACCGGGGTGGCCGCGCCCGCGAGGTCGTTGAGCGCGTCGGAGAGGATCTGGATGAAGTCGGTGCGCAGCCGCGGCACCGCCGCGCCGGTCTCGGCGCGCAGCCGGTCCATGATCGCGAACACGCTCCGCGTGCGCTGCGCGCGCGGCACGAGGCGCACGACCATGTCGCCGCGGTTCTGCTGCGTGGCCGCGAGGCCGAGCTCCGCCCCGGTCCGCCGCGAGATCCCCTGGACCTCGGGCGTCCGCAGCATGAGCTGCTCGACCGTGTGCACCTGCCGGTCCGTCTCGGCCAGCGCCGTGCCCCCGGGCGCGAAGTAGTCGAAGACGAACGCGCCCTCGTCCATCTCGGGTAGGAAGCCGGTCCCGGCCCGGCCGTACAACAGGTACCCGGCGACGCCTAACGCGACCGTGAGCCCGACGATCACGAACGGCCGCGCGAGCGACGCGGCGAGCACGTGCTCGTAGCCGCCGCCCAGGCGGTCGAGCCCGCGGCCGATGCCGCGCCCGACGCGCGCCAGCACGCCGCTCCGGGCGACCCCGCGCGGGCGGGCGCCGTCCGCCGCGTCGGCCGCGACGTGCTCGGCGACGAACTGGTCGCTCAGCAGCGGGATCACCGACAGCGCGAGGAGCAGCGAGACGAGCACCGCGATGGTGAGCGTGATCGAGAGCGTCTTGAAGAACTGCCCGACCACGCCCTGCAGCAGCCCGAGCGGGAGGAAGACGACGACCGTCGTGATCGTCGACGTCGTCACCGGCCAGATCAGCTCCTGCAGCGCGTCGCGGATCGCCCGGTGCCGGCTCCCGTCCATCGCGAGGTGGCGCGCGATGTTCTCGACCACGACCACGGCGTCGTCGATGACGAGGCCGATCGCGATCGCCATCGCGCCCAGGCTCATCAGGTTGAGCGTCTCGCCGAACACCCACATCGCGAACACCGTGATCGCCATCGTGAGCGGGATGGCCGTCGCGCTGACGGCGGTGATGCGGCCCTGACGCAGAAACAGGAGGAGCACGACCACCGCCAGCCCCGCGCCGATCAACATCGCGTCGCGCACCGAGGCGACCGACTCGCGCACGAGCGACGCCTGGTCGTACACGGGGCGGAGCACCGCCCCAGAGGGGAGCGCGTGCTGCAGCGACGCCATCACCGCGGCGACGCTGTCGGCCACGGCGAGCGTGCTCGCCCCGGGCTGGCGCGAGATGTTGATGAGCGCGGCCGGCCGGCCGTCGCCCGCGACCACGCTCACGCGGTCCTCGGTGCCGAGCTGCACGTTCGCGACGTCGCGCACGCGGACGCCCGCGCGCACGACCACGTTCCCCACGTCCTCGGGCGTGTGCGCCTCGAGGTCGGTGACGACGAGGAACTGCTTGTAGTCCTGCGGCACGCGCCCGACCGCGGCCGGCGTGATCCCGACGCGGATGGCGTTGGCGAGGTCCGTGTAGGTCAGGCCTAACGCGGCGAGCCGGGCCGGGTCGGCGATCACCTCGACCTCGCGCGCCGCGCTCCCCTGCGCCTGCACGCGCCCGATCCCGGGGATGCGCGACAGGACGGGGACGATCTGGTACCGCGCGATGTCGTAGAGCACCGCCGGGTCGCCCCCCTCCAGGTTGTACGAGAGGATCGGGAAGACCGACGGCGTGAGGCGCTCGATCTGCACGTCGAGTCCCGCGGGGAGCGCGGCCTGCGCGACGCGCTGCTGCGTCTGCTGCAGCGCGATGTTCATGTCCGTGTTGGGCAGGAACGTCACGTCCACCTCCGACGAGCCGCGGATCGAGCGCGAGCGCACGCGGGTCACGCCGGGCACGATGCTCACCGCCTGCTCGATCGGGCGCGTGATGCTGAACACCACCTGCCGCGCGCCGAGCGCGGAGCCGCCCGCGACGATCGTAATGCGCGGGAACTGCAGCTCGGGGTAGATGGCCGACGGCAGCCGCAGCGCCGCCCAGATCCCGGCCGCCGTGAGGCCGGAGACGAGCAGGAAGATGAGCCGCCGCTGCCGGACGAGGAGGTCGAACAGGCTGCTCACGGGTGCGCCGCCTTGGCTGCGTGGGCCGCCGGCTGCGGTGCTGCGGGTTGCGCGGCCGCGTTCTGCGCGGCCGCATTCTGCGCCGCGACGCGGACGCCGTCCTCGACCCCGTACGCGCCCTCGGAGACGACGACGTCGCCGAGTGAGACGCCGTGCACGATCTGCGCGACCTGATCGGTCCGGATGCCGACGGCGACCGGGCGCACCCGCGCCGTGTCGCCGCGGGTCACGACGAACACCTGGTAGCCGTCGCCCGCGGTCGAGGGCACGAGCGCGGCCGCCGGCACGACGAGCGCGTCGGCGCGCGCGCCGGCCTCGATCGCGACGCGCACGACCTCGCCCAGGCGCAGGGCGCGGTTGGGCCGCGTGACGCGCGCGCGCGCCTCGACGCCCCCCGACACCGAATCGACCGCGGCGCCGACCGCGACCACCGCCCCCGTGCCTAACACCTCGGCCGACGTGCCCCCGCCCGCCGTCACGGTCACCGGGGCGCCGGCGTGCACGCGGGCCGCGTCGCCGGGAGTGAGCAGCACGCGCACCTCCAGCGCCGCGGGGTCGACCACCTGCACCAGCGGCTGCGCGGGGTCGGCCGTGGCGTCGCGGACCGCCGTGATCCGCGCCACGACGCCCGCGATCGGGGAGTGCAGCGTGGCGAGTTCGAGCGCGCGGCGGGCGAGGGCGAGCGCCGCGTCCGCCTGGGCGAGCGACGCGCGCGCGGTCTCCACGTCGCGGCGCGCCACGATCCCCTGCGCGGCGAGCCCGCTCGCGCGGTCGTACGCCTGCTGCGCCGCCTGCCGCGCGACCCGGGCCTGGCCGAACGCGGCCGCGAACGGCACCTGGTCGAAGGTCACGAGCGCCTGCCCGCGCCGCACCCGGTCGCCTAACGCGACGAACACCTGCGTGATGCGCGCCGCCGACGGCGCGCTGAGGGTGACGAAGCTGCCCGGCCGCGGCGCGAGCGTGCCCGTCGCCGACACGGTCACGGGCAGCGTCGTCCGCTCGACCGGTGCGGTGCGCACGCGCACCGCGGGCAGCGCGGCCGCGTTGCCGCCGGACTCCGCGGCGGGCGCGGCCCGGCCGCAGGCGGCGAGCGCAGAGGACACGAGCAGGGCGAGGGCGCGCACCGCCCGGGGCATGAGAGATCCTGTCACGGCGAGCGGTCGGAGGCGGTGGCCAGGCGCACGGCCGCGGCGGCGTTCGCGGCCGCGACGGCGTCGGCGGCATACTGCACGAAGGCGTCGCGCACCGACCGCTGCGCCTGGAGCACGGCGGGGAGCGCGGACGCGCCCGCGCGGTAGCCGGTGAGCGTCTTCGCGGCCACGCGACGCGCCGTCTCGAGCAGCGTGCGGTCGCGCGCGACCCGCACGGCGCCGGAGACGAGATCGCGCCGCGCGCGGGCGATCGCGGCGGCCGCGGTCTTCCGCGCGGCCTCGAGCTGCACCGCGGCCCGCACGCGGTTCGCGTTGGCGAGCGCGATGTCGCCCTGAAAGCGATTGAACAGCGGGAGCGGGAGGGAGAAGCCGACGAGCGGCAGCGGGCCGCGCGGGCCACCCGTCGGGTCACGCCCTTCGACGCCCACCTGCACGGACGGCACGAGCGCGTTCCGCCGGCGCGCGAGCCCGAGCGCGAAGTCCTGCGCCTCGTACGTCGCGGCCGCCGCGGCGACCTGCAGCGGCTGTGCTTGCGTCTGCCCCGACCCTGGCCCACGCGCCGCGATCGACGGCTGCCCGGTCGTGATGCCGACCGCCCCCGACGCGCCTCGGCCGCCGAGCACGCTGTCGGCGCTGAGCGCGGACGCGATGAGTGCCGGCAGCGACTCGGCGAGCGTGATCCGCGGCCGGTCGGCGTCGAGCCCCAGGAGCGTCTGCAGGTCGAGCACGCTCGTGATCGCCGTCAGCGAGTCGCCCGCGGCCACGTTCTCTTGCTGGCCGGCGTTGATCGACGCGAGGTCGACGTCCACGTCGCTCGCGTCCCCCGCGTCCCGCTGCACGCGGCTGAGCGTGAGCAGGCTGTCGGCGTCGCGCGCGCTCTGGCGCGAGAGTGCGGCGCGCTCGCCCGCGGCGAGGGCCTGCCCGTAGGCGACCTCGACGTCGTACCGCACCGTGGCGCGCGTGTAGGCGAACTGCAGGCGGGTGGCGTCGAGCGTCGCCCGCGCGCTGTTGACGCGCAGCGACCGAAACGCGGGCAGGTCGAGCGGAATGTCCACGCTCGCGTGCAGCTGCGGCGCGGCCCCCGTGTAGCTCGCCGCGAGCGTCGGGTTGGGCAGCGCGCGGGCGACGACGAACTGCGCGTTCGCGGCCGCCGTATCGGCCCGGCCGACCGCGGCCGTCACGCCGCGCTCGAGCGCGATCGCCACGGCCTGGGCGCGGGTCACGGGCCGTAACGCCGCTGCGGGCGCCGCCGTGGCCGGCTGCGCGCGCGCGTCCGCCCCCCACACGGCGACGCCGACGGCGAGGGGCAGCGCAAACGACCGGCCAGCGGCACGTGGCCGCCGGCCCGGGGGAAACACTCGAAACACCGGCTCCTGGGGGCGAAAGGTCCGTGGTGACTAGGCGAGTTACCAGGCGAGTTAGTGGGCGAACGCCTTTTCGAGGTTGTCGACCTCGTCGAGCACCGGCTTCGCGAGCCGCGCGTAGTCGGCCGTGGTCTTCGCACCGCCGACCTGCGTTACGAGGCTGTCGAACCGCGCCGAGACGGCCGCTCCGTTGTGGGCGGCCAGCTGCGGCTTGAGCGTGTCCCACGTCTGGCGCATGCTCGTCGCGGTGCTGTGGAGCTTGGCGGGATTGTTCGCGGCCGACCAGATCTCGAGCTCGCGCCCATAATAGTCGAGCAGCGCCACCTCGGGCGGCACGGCAGGATGGTACGGCCGCTCGAGTTCGGCGCCGAGCTGGGTCAGGTGGTTCGCCTCGCGCATCGCGTTGGCGTGCTGGTGCTGCGCGATGGCCTGGTCGAGCGCGGCGAGCGCGGTCGTCACGGCGCCCGCCTGCCCGGCGCTCTGCGACAGCCCGGCGAGCCCCGCCGCGCCCGTCTTCAGTGAGTCCGCGGCGGCGCGCGCGGCGCCCCAGTTGTCGGCCTTGGCCATGTCGTACGCGTTCTCGCCATACGTACCGACCGCGGCCACGGCGGGCGGCACCGCCGACGCGCTGCCCGCCATGGCGGACGCGCCGGTCGGCGAGCCGGCCATGGTGCCGGCGGTCCCTGCGGCGGGCGCCGACACGGCCGCCGCGGCGCTCGCCGCGGTGTCGGCCGGCCGGGACGACGTCGTGCTGCACGCCGCGGCAGCGACCAGCGCCGGCGCCACGAGCAAGGACAGGAACTGCACGTGCGACGGGGAGTGCGACATTGGGAGTGTCTCCGCGGCAGAAGCCGCGCTAGACCAGGGTGGGACGGCAGGCGGAGGGGCCGCCGCAGCGCTCCGGCACGGATGGGTGTAGGAGCTGCTCGGAGCATAGACCGCGCAGTTCACCCGGGCCTCAACGCGCGGCGCGGGTGAACCGCGGCTGCCCTTACGCGTCGTTCGGCTCGGCGCGCCCGCCCAACCGCCCGTGCGGGTCGAGCAGGTGGTACAGCCCAGGGAGCAGCCAGAGCACGATCGGCCCCGACAAGACGAACCCGCCGATCACCGCGATCGCCAGTGGCTGGATGAGCTGCGCTCCCTGACCGAGCGCCAGTGCAAGCGGCGAGAGTGCGAGCGCCGTCGCCAGGATCGTCATCGCGACGGGGCGCAGCCGCTTGTGCGCCGCGCGCGTCCACGCCTCCTCCGGCGTGGCCCCGCCTTCGAGCGCCAGCCGGGCCTCGTGAATCACGAAGATCGCGTTCTCGCCCACGATCCCGACCATCATGATCGCGCCCACGTAGCTCGAGATGTTGAGCGTCATCCCGCTCAGGTGGAGCGCGCCGAGCACGCCCGCGAGCACGGCGACCGCGCAGAGCGACACGATGACCGGCGCGCGCCAGTCGGCAAACTCGAACAGCACGACCACCGACACGAGCAGCAGGCCGCCGAGCAGCACGTAGAGCAGCGAGCGGAAGGACTGCTGCTGCTGTTGGTACAGGCCGCCGTAGCTGATGCGCATCCCCGGCGGGAGCTGCACCTGCTGCGTGATCGCCTGGCGGACGCCGGCCATCGTGTGGCCGAGGTCGCGCCCCGAGATGCGCGCCGTGACGCCGACGTAGCTGCGCAGATTCTCGCGGTCGATCTCGACCTCGGGCTGGCCGGTGCCGATCGTGGCGACCGCCGACAGCGGGACGAGCCCGAGCGCGGGCGGCGGCGTGTGGATCTTGACGTCGGCGAGCGGGCCGCTGGTGGGCGCCAGCACGCGCACGTCGTAGAGCCGGTCGGCGATGCGGAGCTGGTTGGCAACCGTGCCCACCACGGCCGGCTCGATGGCCGCGCGGACGGTCTGCGCGGTGAGGCCGTACTGCGCCGCCGCGATCGGGTCGAGGCGCACGTCGAGCGCGGGGCCGGCGATGACGACGCCGTCGGACACGCTCGTCACGCCGCGCACGCTCTTGACCGCGGCGGCCACGTGCTGCGCCGTGCGCTGCAGCTGCGCCGGGTCGTTGCCGAAGATGCGTGCGTCGATCGGCTGCGGCGCGCCGCCCGTGAGGTCGCCGATGTTGTCCTCCAACAGCTGCCCGAAGTCGGCGTGCAGCGCGGGCTCCATCGCGGCCAGCCGCGTGCGGATCGTCGTGATGACGGCGTCCACGCCGCGCCGCTGCCCCATCGGCTTGAGCTTGATGACGTAGTCGCCGCTGTTCGGCTCCGTGATGAAGAAGCCGAGTTGCGTGCCCGTCCGCCGCGAGTAGCTCGCCACGTCGGGGATCGCCGTGATCACGCGCTCCGCGTCCGTGAGGATCGCGTCCGTCTCCGCGAGCGACGTGCCGGGCGGCGTGTGGTAGTCCATGATGATGGACCCCTCGTCCATGTGCGGCAGGAAGTCGGTGCCGATGCGCCCGTAGAGGACGTACGTCACGCCGATGAGCCCCGCCGTCGCCGCGGCGGCGACGATCCCGTGCCGAAGCACGAAGCCGGTGACCGCCGCGTAACCGCGGCCGCCCGCGTGCGTGACCCGGTGCGACACGCGGCGCACCGGGGCGGTGAGGCGGGCCCAACGGCCGGGGCGCGCGGGCGGCGCGTGAGGCGACGCGTTAGGCATCGCGGCCGGCTTCGGCTTCGCCGGCGCGAACAGGCTGATCGACACGGGCACGACGAACAGCGCGACGCAGAACGAGACGACGAGCGCGAGCGCGAGCGTCAACGCCAGCGGCTTGAAGAACGCGCCCACCACCCCGGTGACGAGCACGAACGGCAGCAGGATGACGATCGTCGACAGGCTCGAGCCGACGAGCGCCGAAAAGATCTCGTCGACGCCGGCCGCGGCCGGGTCCCCGGACGTGTCTTCTTCCTGATGGCGCTCGATGTTCTCGATCACGACGATCGCGTCGTCGGCGATGAGGCCGAGCGCGGCGGCGATGCCCGCGAGCGTCATGAGGTTGAGCGTCTGCCCGAGCGCCGACAGCGCGAGCGCGACGATGGCGACGGTGAGCGGGATGGCGACCACCGCCACGACCATCAGCCGCCACTTGCGCAGGAACGCGAACAGCACGAGCGCGGCGAGCCCCACGCCGATCAGGATCGCGTCGCGCACGCCGGTGAGCGAATCGGCGACGAACTTGCCCTGGTCATAGAAGTTGGACCAACGCACGCCGGCGGGCAGCAGCCCCGGCTGCGTGCGGAACAGGTCGGCGACGCCGGTGGCGATGGCCACCGTGTTGGCCGAGGGCTGCCGCACGACGTTGACGAGCACGGCCGGCTGGCCGTCGGCCGTGGTGCGGACGTACGACACCTGGTCGGCGACGCGCACCGTGCCGAGCTGGCCTAACGGCACGGCCGGCCCGACGGGCGTCGGCACCGACAGGGACGACAGCTGGGCGATGCTCGCCACGCGTCCGTCGACGAGCGTGAGGTAGAGCTCGTGGTTCTGCTCCGTGAAGCCGGCCGACAGCACGGTGTTGTTCTGCTTGATCGCGTTCACCACGTCGGCCGCGGTGAGCTTGCGCCCGTCGAGCGCCTGGCGGCTGAGCACCACCTGGAACTCGCGCTGGCTCCCGCCCTGGATCTGCACCTGCGACACGCCGGGGATGCGGATGAGGGCGGGCTTGAGGGTGTACTCCGCAAGTTCCCAGAGCTGCGCCTGCGACTGGGTGTTCGACGTCAGGGCGTAGCCCTGGATGGGGAACGTCGCGGGGTTCATCCACTGCACGTCCACCGTGGTCGACGGCGGGAGCCCGGGGAGCATCCGCTGCACCTCGGCCTGCACGCGCTGCACGGCCACCTGCATGTTGGTGCCCCAGGCGAACTGCGCCGAGATCTCGCTCGACCCGCGCGAGGTGACCGAGCGGACGAGCTGCATACCGGGCACGCGCCGGATCGCCTCTTCGAGGGGACGCGTGGCGGTGGGCATCATCGTCGCCGCGGGCTCGTTGCCCACGCTGGCGATCACCTTGACGAGCGGAAAGGTGACGTCGGGAAAGATGGACGACGGCAGCCCGAGCACGCGATACACGCCCGCCGCGGCGAGCAGCACGACGAGCAGGTAGAGCGCGGTCGCGCGGCCGCGGGCCGCCTGGACGAGCTTCACGGGGCCCCCGGGGCTGCGGCCCCCGCGGTCGCGGGACGCGGCGTGACGTGGGTGCTCTCGGGCAGGCCGACCTGCCCCATCGTCACGACCCGTGTGCCCACCGCCAGCGGGGGCGCGGTGATCTCGACATGGCCGCCCTGGCCCACCCCCGGCGTGACGGTCACCCAGTGCAGGAGGTCGCCCGCGC
>JAABUZ0100010689.1_pt1 | contig 10146 bp, 7 predicted proteins | sample 5562091 | NCBI WGS metagenome assembly JAABUZ01 (sample SAMN12813069, study PRJNA571459) | rock metagenome | isolation source: Antarctica rocks | place: Antarctica: Victoria Land, Linnaeus Terrace sud | collected 2015-12-21 | reverse complement strand
TTTAGCAGCGCAGGGTGCATCATTTACAGACTCGCATGGCATCACTCATCCTAGCGAGCCGAATTACCTGGCCCTGTTCTCAGGTTCGACGCAAGGGCTGACGAGCGATGCGTGCCCAGTAACTTATACGGGAGACAATCTGGCCAGTGAGCTAATAAAGGCGGGCAACAGTTTCGGAGGCTATTCTGAAAATCTACCTGCTGCCGGCTCTACCACGTGCTATGCGCCAGGTCCTTCCAACGCGCTCTACGCACGCAAACATAATCCCTGGGTGAGTTTTTCTGATCTTCCTTCGAGCATCAATATGCCCTGGACCAGCTTCCCGTCTGACTATAGCACGCTGCCTACGGTCTCATTCGTGATTCCTAATCAGGTGGATGACATGCACTCGGCATCAGTGCAGCAGGGCGATACCTGGCTGCAAAACAACATGGATGGCTATGTTCAATGGGCGAAGACGCATAACAGCTTGCTTATCGTGACCTGGGACGAGGATGACGGCTCGGCCACCAATCAAATTCCAACACTTTTTGTGGGGCCAATGGTGAAGACGGGTACTTATAGTGAGTCGATCAACCACTACTCCCTCTTGCGCACGCTAGAGGACCTTTATAAACTTCCCTATGCAAACAATAGTGCTAGTGCTACATCTATCTCTAATGTATGGAAGTAAAAAGATATTTCATGCATTTACTTTTTATGCAAAATACGGGCGGAGCCCGTATTTTGCATAAAAAGTAAATGCATGAAATATCTTCTGGAGAGCAGCAAAGCTCTGGTTATTGCGCGAGATCAAACTCGATAATGCTCTCGCATAGACGCATGATCTCTTTGCCCACCACTTGATGAGCAGGATGAGGCATATAGGCCTGGAGCCGCTCCATGTTTTCAAACTGCATAATCAGCCCATAGCTATAGCCCTGCTGCTGCCCTCCCTGGTTTTTGCCGACCTGCGCATCGACAATGCCAGGAATGATCTGCTGTAGATCTTTTGCTTGCTCCAGAATCGTCTGAATCTGCTCCGCTGTTGTGTCTGCTTTTGGCTTTATCAAGACAACATGTGTAACCATCTGAAATACCTCCTGCTAGTACTACGTCTGAACCCAGCTTGTGTCGGACAGAAAAGTGCCCGACTTCTTTTTGGAAGAAGCCGGGCTTGCTCTCTATAACCATGATCAGCGCATCAATGCCAGCGTCTATCATATCTTCCTCGGCTATATCCGCCTGTGACGAGTTGCAGGAAGGCGACCAGGATGCAGGCCCCGATAAACGAGATGAAGATGCTGCCGCAGAAGTGGAACGTGCCAAGCTGGAGGGCGTTGGCCAGTATGCCGCCAATAAAAGATCCGATCAGCCCTACGACGATATCACCGAGACAGCCGAAGCCGCGCCCACGCACGAAGTATCCCGCCAGGGCACCGGCGATTAAACCAACCAGAAGCCAGGCCACGATATCGCCCGGCTGTAGAATATCGCTAATGTTAATTGTTCTGGCAACAACCATTGAAAAAACCTCCTTACCAGGACGCATAAGCTAGCTTTTAATTTCTCATGATATTGTGTTGCAACATTGTATGAAACACTTTCCCTCTTCCAAGCGAGGCAGTCAAATTTTATACGTGTAACCTGCTTATGAGTTGCGCGGATAGCTTGGTCGGCCTCTTTCCTGTCCTTTCGTACGTTGTCGATCAGGTGCACCATATGCTACTCTATATAGAGCGATGGAAATGTCTTGTCAGGAGTTTTCTTTATTATGCCCTCGGTCTCCGGGTCCTTGCCTTCTTCTACAATAAATCAAGCGCATACAGTAAGAAAAAAAAAGCATCAAATTGGTCCACCATTTTGGAATTTGCCGAGAAATGTTTATCTCTTGCTTATTTTCACTTTGGGCAAAGGCTTTCAACTTAGTATAGCCGCTTTGACACTTAACCTTTATGTGCACAGCCTGGGCTATCGTCCAGACTTTATCGGCTTATTTAGCGCCATGCCTGCACTTGGAGCGCTCATAGGAGCCGTGCCTACTGGTATGCTTGCTGACCGTATCGGTCGCAAGCCTGTTTTGCTGCTCACAGCGTTCTTCACGCCGTTGATCTTGGCCCTGGTTGCCCTGGCCACGTCGGCTCCAATTCTGCTTGCGGTGAGCTTTCTTCAAGGGCTTGTATCGACTGCCTATTGGGTGACGAATCTCCCCTTGTTGACGGAGAGTACGAATGAGAAGCAGCGCGTGGGCGTGCTCGCGCTCAATAGCTTTCTCCTGCTGGGCGTGGGAGCGCTGGGCAATCTTTTAGGTGGAGCGATTCCTGAGTATGTGGCCGCCCTTCTGCATGTCTCGGCTAGCAGCACCCTACCGCTGCGCTGGGGAGTGTTTGCCGCCGCGCTCTTTACGTTTGTATTTGGGCTTCCACTCTGGTTCTTGCGTGAGCCCGCTCGATCAGCCAAACAACCAGCGAAAGCACAGGAGTTGCAGCAGGTAGAGGCTGTAACGATTCCGGAGGTTGCGGAAGTAGTGGCAGAGGCGAAGACGACGCAGCAAGAGAGCTCGTCGTCGGCAGTAAAGGAGAAGACTCCTCTTCTTCTGTTTACAAAGCTGCTGCTGCCCGATCTGATCTTTAATATGGGCGAGGGCGCAGTGGTGGCCTTGATTCAGGTCTATTTCGTGTTGCGCTTCCAGTTGATGCCAGGGACACTGGGCATAATTTTTACAATTTCCGGCCTCTTAGGAGGCGTGCTGTCGCTGACGGCTCCGCTTTTTGTGCGACGCTGGAGTAAACTGCGTATTGTAACAACCGTACAATATATCAGCGCTCCGTTGATGGTACTGATTGGTTTGTCGTCGACGTTGCCTGTCGCGATTGCAGGCGAGTATACGCGTTCGTTTTTACGGACGCTGATTGATCCTGTCTATGCGGCGTTTGAAATGGAGCAGGTGCCACCCAAACTACGCGCTACTCTGGCTGGCCTCTATTCGGTCACATGGAGCGTCGGTTTTAGTATTGGGCCAACTATTGCCGGATGGCTACAGACAAATGTGAATCTAGCAACGTCTTTCATCTTTGGTGCTATTTGTCTTCTGATCTCTCCTAGCTTGTTGCTTGCTTTCTTTGGCAAAAAGAAAGTGTAGTGCGTCTGTTCTTATGAAGGTGCAGCTACTTCCAATTTTCGCGTTTATTCATAGCGAGGCGCTAGAATTGCGAGCACTAGAAATGTTTCAGCCATAAATATGAATATTTGGTCCCAGGGAGAAGGTAATTTGCGTTCTTTACTACGTATTCATTGTATACTTATATATTGCAAGGTGTTGGAGCGTCGGGTGGTTTTTCGTTGTTCTATGAGGAGTGTTTGATGCGGTCAAGTCTCATCGATGATAAACGTGTGTCGGGCTTACAAATGCAACAAGGTGTAACCCCTGCCAGGAGTACTTCAAATTTAGATCCTTTTATGCCAGGTGTCCCGTTCCGTCCTACACCTGTGCAGTCAAAAGCGTCATCATCTGCTTCTCTTCCCACGCCCACTGAGGGCTGGTTTGCGCTTGTTCTTCTGGGCATTGCGCTCTATAGCGTGGTATATGCAATCATTGCGGCCAATTGGGTTCATCATAGCTCTTTTCTGCTCTGGACGCCTGCTGTTGGCCTGCTCGTCGGTTTTGGCATTGCCAAGTTTCCTCATATTCCACAAGCACTCCTGCATCTGACCGCGTGTCTCTTTGGTTTCTTCCTGGCCATCTGGTTGACGAGTGCGCTGGCCTTTCATGTGCCGTGGCGCGTGCTTATTAATGGCCTGCGGCTTGCCTTTACAGGGCATATCTCAAATGAGGGTCTTGCCACCAGCGAGTTGGTATTCTTCTTCTATCTGACGTTTCTCTGCTTCTTTCTAGGCTATTTTGGAAGCTGGCTGGTGTATCGCGCCCGCCTTCCCTGGCTTGTGGCTCTCGTCTATTGCTCTATAATGTTGGTAAATCTGAATTATGTGACGCGCGATTTCAGCTATCTTGTTATTATTATGCTTGGTGCCCTGGTCCTGTTGATTGCGCGTCTGCATCTGGCTTCGCAGATCTTTCAGTGGACGAGCGAGGGCTTGTATACTGATAGTACCTGGTTGCGGACAATTAAACGCCGTTGTATGCAGGTAGCTTGCGGCATTACGCTGCTTGTGTTGTTAGCGAGCTGGCTCCTCCCTTCGCAGCCACAGCCCGATAGCGGCAAGGCTTTTTGGGATCGCCTGGATAATAGCTGGTCAAATATTGTGAATGGGCGACTATCGTGGCAAGATATTGGATCGCTTACATCCCCGTATCAACCTCCAACAAACTTCTTCTCCGATCAGCTTACGGTGACTGGTAGTGTGCATCTGATGGCTGGTGAGGTTTTATACTATCATAGCTCCGATGAGCAGTCGCACTATCTTGAGGGCTTTACCTATAATCGCTTCGATGGTCATACCTGGACATCGTCGGTGACTCCTGATAGTGGGCAGACGTATGGTGTGAATGAACAACTTCCTCCCGATGTTGCCTTACGCGACAATCGTGAGGTGACAACAGATGTGACGCTGACGCAGCCACTGAATGGCAACAAAAATTATGTCTTTGGCCCGGCTCAGCCCGAAAGATTTAATGTTGATACTATTACCTATCACGATATCAATAACACAACTTCTACCACTGCCTGGACAACTATCAAGCCATTTGCCAAAAATGGTTCTTATACAGTAGTCTCTACTCTTCCAATTTCGGATGCTCAGAGCCTGTCAAACGTTCCTCTTCCATCCCAGAGTCAGGAGTTCTGGATACAGAGTCCGAATGGAGCGTATTCTGCTCCGACCTCGCCCTATCTGCAGATTCCGCGCAATATGTCGCCTCGTGTACAGAGGACATTGCAGGATTGGACTGGTGGGTCTAAGAATGCTTACGAGGCACTCCAGAGGCTTGAGGGCCATTTAAGCGACCAGAATCATTTCAAATACTCGGTGGATAATCCGCCGATCCCTGCAAATCAAAACGTGGTTGATTGGCTGTTGAACTCTCAGATCGGCTATTGTACTCATTATGCCAGCGCGATGGCGGTAATGGCCCGCATGCTCCACATACCTACGCGAGTTGTCATCGGCTTTAGTTCTGGTCATTTTATGCTGGATCGTAAGGTCTGGTCTGTGGCGGGAAGTGATGCTCACAGTTGGGTTCAGGCATACCTCCCCAATTATGGCTGGATCAATTTCGATCCAACACCGGGCTTCGCTCTTACAAATAAGGCCGCGCAGGTCACGCCGCCTTCGGTTGTTTCGCAGCCAACGCCAAAACCGGCTGTGGTGGCTACTGCGGCTGCGAAAAAGTCTGCCCAGAAGCCAGTGGCGACGAAGGCGGCTCAACCTGCTCGCCAGTCTCATCCTCTTGGTTCCGCGCAGACCGCTACCGACTATAGTGCTCTTCTACTGCCCCTATCGCTTGTGCTTCTATTCGGAGCCTTGATTTTTCTCCTGGTTGCCGTCTTTATTCGCTGGTGGCGCAATCAATACGCTAATAGTACGGTCGTTTCAGGACTTTTCTGGCGTGCCTGCCGTATTGCGAGCTGGGCGGGAGTCGGCCCTAAGAAGTGGCAGACGCCCTATGAGTATAGTAGCGTCCTGAGCCAGCATTTCCCTCAGAAAGCGCTTATGCTCTCGCATCTGACCGAGTTGTTTGTACGAGACCGCTGGGGGTCGCCGGTTCACGTACCGCAGACACAGGAAGAGGCGGCGGCGGAACAGATCTGGCCTGACCTCCGCACATTATTGTTGCGCTCAATCGTAAACAGAGTGCAGAAGAAGCCCAGGTAACTGTTTCTACTGTAGTCGAGGACGCGCAGAAGCGGAAGCTAGCTTCTGCGTTTGTCTCTACCAGTCTCTATCCAGGTGCGCAAAACCCGCTTTGTTTCCGGTCCATCGATATTGAGCTTTTTAAGTAAGCGTTGAGCGGTGAGCTGTCCCAGTTGGAATTCATCGAAGGCCAAAGCAGGAATGTTAGCCCAACGAGTAAGTGGACTATTTCCAAGAGCTATGATGAGCGGACGCAGATCTCTTTCTGCAAGGTATTCCCGCAATTCTAGCGCACTCAGGTCGCTGGTGCAGAGTATGCCAGACGACCTACTCTTCATCTCTTTTTGCTTCAGCGCGTGGATCGAGTCGTCAAAAGAGTCAACAGTTATGCCTTTCGAGCCCGTAAGCTGCTTGAACATGCTTCGTGTGAGAGTAGGTTCGAGGATGCTATCGGTGCTGGCAAACAGAAATAGCTGTTCGCATCCTTGCTGCTGAAACCATTCGATAGCTGTACGGAGGCCTTGCGCTAGCAGATCCTGCTCCAGAAGCGAGGTAGGGCGTCCGCTCTGTGCCAGTTCAAGCGTTTCGGGCTGGATGACGCTCCATTGAGTGAGCAGAAGACCCTCGACCCGATTGTTGTAGAGAAGGTCAAAGTATGCCTTCTGTCGCTCAGCCTCGCTGTCAGAAGTCATATTTTGGACCGGACAGATGATCAGTTGCATCTGTACCTGGTCCAGACTGGCCTGAATGCCGTTCACAATGCCATTCAAACCAGGATAACTTAAGTTTGGGATGACGAGCCCTATGAGGTCTCCACGTGATCTATGTAGATCGCGTGCGCTGGCGTTGGGGCGATAGCCCAGCTCCTCGACCAGTTTAAGGATGCGCGCCATCGTTGCGGGTGCGATACGGCCATGTCCATTGATCGCGCGCGACACGGTGGCGTAGCTTACGCCCACCAGTTCTGCTATGGTCTTCAGCGTCATCTCACGCTGCGAGGCGGGCGTGAAGCGTTGGGTAGGAGCAAGCAGGAGCCGGGCGGCATCTGGTGCCGCCTGGTGGATCTGGAGCAGGGCTGAGAGCAACTTGCGTTCTAATTGCGCTGGCAGATTGGGACGGATAGCAATCGGCCCTCGGGAGAGCAAGGCAGAAGAGTTCAACAATGCCAACGCAGGCTTCTCTTTTTGCTCGCTGTAGTGAACGTACTGGCTCTGCATTACCGCGCCCGCCGCCACCTCTCCGTGCTCTACAGCCTCGATAACGGCGCTATGGCTGAGCAGAAAGACCGGCTGAATGTCATGCACCGGATCAAGGCCAGCCTGTTGCAGCAGAAATGTTGCAACCAGATAACCAGTGGTTGAGTTGCGATCGACAAAGCCAAATGCTTGCCCTTTTACATCGACCAGACTCTTGATATCGCTATCTGCACGCGCGACGATCACGCTGCGATAGGGGACGGTCGGCGAGTCGCTCGACGGAACAATATCAATCGTATTAGCCAGGGCACGCGCACCAAAACGAGCCTGAGCCAGCACAAAAGCATATGGCCCCAGGCGGGCAACATCAATCTCTCTCCGCTCCATCCCCACTAGCGTCTCTTCATAGTTTTCGCGCAGTTCCACCGCGACCTCTACGCCCAATGCCGAGCTCAAATACCTCTTCAGAGCATCAACATCCACCTCCGGCTGCGCAAAATCGTGCCGCGTCACCGGGTTGATGGCCAGCACTAAACGCTGCTGATCACTTTCCTTTTCGCTTCTTATTTGTTCCATGCAAAGCATTATATCAGGTCTATCTACGTAGTGTCCTTCACAAATCTTAGTGTTTTTCCTTATTACATCATGAAGTTACTATATATAACGCATGAGGGTGTTCTACTATTAGCCCCCCTATGTATGATCAAGACGGCAGATATGTGAGATTTTCCAGAGTACAGTGAGGTGAATTCCTTTCACCTCACTGTACATGATTTTAATGCTTAGCACTCTCCTTAGTAGCCGCGAGGATCGTCTCCGCAACAGCACGCGGATGTGAGATCAGCGAGGCATGACTTGATTGAATTTCTCGCGTCGTTGCATTGATACGTTTCGCCATCCACCGTTCTAGATCGGGGTTGATAGCCTTGTCTTGCTGTGAGACTAGATACCATGAGGGTAGATGTTGCCATGCTGCTGGTCCAGCCTTTTCAGCAAAATTTGCTCCTGCTATTGGTTTCTGACTAGCTGCAAGGGCTCGTGCTTGCCTTACATCAATATCCTCCACAAATACTTCGGGGAAAAACGGAGGGTCAATCCATACAAAGTCTTTCCGATAAGAAGGGACAATATACTTTGCTCCAAATGCTGCTGGATACCGTCCGTTGAGATCAGCTATTGTCTCACCCTCGGCTGGTGCGAAGGCCGCGATATACACGAGGCTAATCACGTTAGAGGCAGAGGCTCCTGCCCCTGTAATCACTGCTCCACCGTAGGAGTGCCCAACCAGAACAGTAGGACCTGAAAGGGAAGCAAGAGCTTGACGCGTCACATCGATATCATCGGCAAGGGAGGCAAGAGGAAGCTCTACGGCGATAACTTGATAACCTGCTTGCTGTAATAGTACAGTAACATCATTCCAACTCGATGCATCTGCAAACGCTCCGTGTACCAGCACAACATTTTTCCCAGATGTTTTTACCGCAGGACCCTCATTCGCGTGTACATTTAGAGGAGAAAGTGCCTGGAGACCTGAGCCGAGGGCTGTGGCAGTCGCTGCTACACCAAGGTGCTTGAAGAGCGTTCTGCGACTAATAAAAGAATTGATCGTTGGTAGAGTGCTATCTTGCTTTGATAGACGAGAAAAGAACACCATATAATATGCTCCCTATAGAATGAAATACTTGTGCTGGAAGGAAATGCGTTTTTATTCCAGCTTCTCTGTTTTCATTGATATGCCGTCACACAACTCCTGTGGACATCCAGAGTATAAAGTAGGGAAGATGAAAGAACTATCCGTTTCTTGCGGTGTAATTCACTATTTTTTGAGGTACATAATATAGGCGAATTTGAAAGCAAGAAGCGGAGTGTAGCAGGCATGGGTCGATGCTACAATGTGACCATACGAGGAAGCATTGAGTTGAGAGGAGAAAGCTATGCATATGGTGATGAAGGATGTTCAGAGTGCTTCAGTAACAGAAAAAGATCCGCGTTGGGCATTGGTTGTGGGCCGCGACGTGAAAGCAGATGGCACATTTTACTATTCGGTTAAGACGACTGGAGTGTATTGCCGCCCTTCCTGCGCGGCACGCCTGGCAAGACCGGAGCATGTACAGTTTCATACAACCTGCGAGGATGCCGAAAGAGCGGGATTTCGTCCTTGCAAGCGCTGCCAGCCGAATCAGCCTGCACTCGCAGAACAGCACGCTGCGATCGTCGCCGAAGCTTGCCGGCTCATCGCGGAATTGGAGGAAGCGCCAGATCTGGAAACATTGGCAAATCACGTGGGGGTAAGCCGCTATCACTTCCATCGCATCTTTAAAGTCGTCACGGGGCTGACGCCACACGACTATGTAGTGGCGAAGCGCACGCAGAGGGTTCGCGAACATCTGGTCACAAGTGAGACCGTCACGGAGGCTATGTATGATGCAGGATACAACTCAAATGGACGCTTTTATGAGGCGACAAATGAAGTCTTAGGGATGACCCCCTCGCACTTTCGTGCTGGTGGCGTTCGCACAGATATCCACTTTGCTATCGGCGAGTGCTCCCTCGGATCTATTCTTATAGCCAAAAGTGAGCGCGGTGTCTGCGCCATTCTGCTGGGTGACGATCCCGATGTCCTGGCACGTGATTTGCAAGACACATTTCCACATGCCAACCTGATTGGCGGAGATGACGAGTTTGAGCAACTGGTGGCAAAGGTTGTGGGCTTTGTCGAAGCACCGGCCGTCGGACTCGATCTGCCGCTTGATATCCAGGGCACAGTCTTCCAGCACCGCGTCTGGCAAGCTTTGCGACAGATTCCCGCTGGAGAAACGGCGAGTTATTCTGAAATTGCTCAGCGTATAGGTTCACCAAAAGCCGTCAGGGCAGTGGCTCAAGCGTGTAGCGCAAATACTCTGGCAGTGGCAATTCCCTGTCATCGTGTGGTGAGACATGATGGCGCGTTGTCGGGCTATCGTTGGGGCGTAGAGCGCAAGCGCACGCTTCTGGAAAGAGAAGCTCGTGCCTGATTCTTTTAATAATGTTTACTTTTTCTACGCATTTCAGACCCTGCCCGAAATGCATAGGAAAAAGTAAATGATTATAGACGACAATCGCTTCAGACAGCAAAGCTGCCTGAAACAGTTCTTAGAGATGGTTTTACGTTTTTTTCATT
>JAABUZ0100010687.1_pt1 | contig 10147 bp, 15 predicted proteins | sample 5562091 | NCBI WGS metagenome assembly JAABUZ01 (sample SAMN12813069, study PRJNA571459) | rock metagenome | isolation source: Antarctica rocks | place: Antarctica: Victoria Land, Linnaeus Terrace sud | collected 2015-12-21 | reverse complement strand
TGGCCGCCTGGCTGCAGAGCTGGGGCGTCGCGCCGCCGCCGGTGGCAACGCTGCCCATCTCGCGGGTCGTGCCCCACATTCTCGTCCTCGGTCCGATCGCCGGACTCGACCAGCAGATCCGAGAGCTGCACCGCCGCCACCATGCGCCGTCGTGAGCCGCGACGACGGGTCGGCCGCGCGCACAACGCAAGGGCGGTTGCCGCGTCGCGACCGATCAGGCGCGGCGAACTGGGCAAGGCTGTCGATCGTCTCTACTCCCGGCATACCGGGGTAGAAGCAGCGCTGACCGCTGGCCGCGTAGTAGGCCGCCGTGTCGAAGACCAGCCGGTAGATGCCGGCCGCAAGGTGTGCAGGTCCGAGCTCTCCGACACGACCATCACGGTCAGTGGTGGCGGTGGCGAGCGTTCGGGTGTCCTGCTCGAGTCGGACGGGGACGCCGGCCGCGGGGCGCCCGAGCGCAGTGTCCAGGACGTGCGTGGTGACGGCGCTCATTGGTGTACCCCCACGTCGCTTCGCTCGCTCATGAGTCCACGACCTTTCGCAGGCGGAGCAGAGCGATCTGGCGGAGCTCGTCGGCGACCACGCGGGCCTCTGTTGCCGCATCGTTGGCGAGCCGGGTGTGGGCGGCCGCCAGAATCTCCTCGGCGCTGCGGCCGGAGGCGCAGATCAGGAAGACCCGGCCGAAGCGCTGCTCGTAGGCGCGGTTCGCCTCGGCCAAGGCGTCTGCGGTAGGCCGGTCGCGCGCAACCCCGGCTTGCTCGCCGCGAGACCATGCGGCTTCGGGGCCGCTGCCCGCTGCGCGATCACCGATGCGTGGATGGGCCGCGAGTGCGCGGTCCACGTCAGCGTCGGTGAACTTGCGCGCGGCGGCGTCGGCCACCTCCAGCAGGGCACACCCGTCGTCGTAGGGGCGGGCGTTGGTGACGGTCTCGGCCCACCGCGGGACGTCGCAGCAGGCGAGCAGCGACGGCAGCACGTCCGCGACGGCTGCGGTGTTGAAGCGGGTGAGTCCGAACGTCGGCGTCATTACCGTCCCTCGCAAATGGAAAACTACTTCCGCTTTACGAAAAGTTACAGTGTGACCCGACTTACGTCAACAGTTTGTTGAAAACGTCCTTGCGGCGCTCATGGCGAGCGCACCCGGTTGAGGTAGTTGTAGACGGTGAACCGGGTGACACCGAGCGCCTCCGCTACCGTCTCAGCCGACTTGCGGTAGTTGAAGGCTCCACGTTCCTCGAGCAAGCGAACCGCCTTCTGCCGACTCGGGCGATCGAGCTCCCGCAAAGGCACACCCATCTCCGCGGCAAGTTCATCGAGCAGCTGACTCAGGTCGCCGACCGCCTCGCCGTTGGGCAGGCGGACACCACCGACCACCGTCCCCGCCCAGAGCAGCGGCACGTCCCCTGCCCGGAGTGCCTCCGGGGGCACCAGCTCCGCAGCGACCTTCTCGGCCAGGGGACGCACGGCAGTGATGAGCGGGTGTTCTTTCCCCACGGTCTCAGACATCGGCGGGGTCCGTCTCGACCTGCATCGTCACCCGAGTCGCGCCTTGGGACAACGCCACCCGTAGGACCTCGCCCAGCGCCGCGATCACCGCCTCCGCCTCACCGGCAACCCCGGTGCCCAGCGGGCCGAAGTCCGGCGAAAGCCCGGCAGCCCGCACTATCTCGAGCGCGGCAAGAGCGTGCGGCGGTGGCTCGCCCTCGCCGTGAAAAGGCTCGGTGGTGAACTCCGCACGCACGCGCATAAGCGCACGCTACGCCCGGTACAACGTCGGTCAGCGCACCTCCGGTAGATCACCCAGGAGGAGGCCGCCGCCAGGCGTAACCGGCACTGCAGGTCCGCCTGGCGGCCCCCGTGCTCAGCTCTGCTTGAGCAGCAGGGCCATCTGCTCGATCTCGGCCTGCTGCGCGGCGATGATGCTCGTCGCCAGCTGTTTGGCCTGCGGGTTGACGCCCTGGCTGAGCTCGGTCTGCGCCATCACTATTGCCCCCTGGTGATGGCTCGTCATCATCTGCAGCCACCTGCGGTCGAAGGCAGCACCGGTCAGAGACCGCAGCGCCGTCATCTCCTGCTCAGTCATCATCCCGGGCATGGTGGGTCCACTTGGCGACCCGTGACCTTGACCGTGGTCCATTCCCGGCATCGCGCCGCCGGTCGGGGCAACCGGTGCCCCCCAGCTGGTGAGATAGCCGGTCAGCTGGTCGATCTCGGGCTGCTGCTCGCCGCGGATCCGGTTGGCCAGCTCGAGCGTGGCCGGGGTGTTCGTCCGTCCCGCGGCAAGGCTCGCCATCGCCAATGCCTGCGCATGGTGCGGAATCATCTGCTGGGCGAAGGTGACGTCGGCCTGGTTGAACGGCCCGTTGGAGGCGGACTGCGAGCTGGCAACGCCCGGCGCGCCGGACGGGACGGTGCTCGCCTCGTTGCCGCTCGAGCATCCGGTCAGCAACAGCGCGGCCGCCACGGCGACGGTGGGCAGGAGTCGTTTCGTACGCATGTTTCTCCTCAGAAGTGGGTCGACTATCGGGTAGGGGTGCGCGTCACCGCACGCACCAGGGGTGGCTCAGGGACGCCTGAGCCACCTGTCACACCCGCAGCACCGACAGCTGGGAGAGGGAGACCACCGTCCACGGCGGGGCCCGACCCCACGCTGCGTATCCGCGGGGCAGGCGCAGCATCCGGGGAACTGAGCGGGGCCCCCGTATCGCCAGCGCGAGCAGCGCCACCGCCGCCAGCGCACTGCCGAGGATCGCGAGACACAGGTGCAGCATGCTGTGCGTCCCACAGCCGCCGGGGGCGTCACAGGAGGCTCCCGGCGCAGGGTGAAGCTGCACGTCGGCAACGGGCGCGGCGGCCATCCGGACAGCGTGGCCGGCCTCCGGGTGGTCGGCGTGCGCGAGCACCTCGGGCAGCCCGATAGCGGTGTGCATCAACAGCACGGCCGCCAGCAGGGCCAACGCCGCCAGCCCACGGGCAGCACCGCGCAGGGGGCCGCGCCGATCCCGTGGTGCCACAACGTCGACGATACCGTCGGCTTGTCGGGAATACCCCGCAGGGGTATACAGTTACCGCACTGAGGAGGTGCCCACCATGCCTACACCGCACCAACATCACGACCGGCAGACCACGTCGTGGTCGATGGCCGCCCAAGCCACCCTGCACTGCCTCACCGGCTGCGCCATCGGCGAGGTGCTCGGGATGGTCATCGGCACGGCACTCGGGCTGCACAACGCCAGCACGGTGGTGTTGTCCGTCGCGCTGGCCTTCGTCTTCGGCTACGGGCTGACCATGCGCGGCGTCCTCCGCGCCGGCGTGCCGCTGCGCGCGGCCGTCGCCACCGCACTGGCCGCCGACACGGTGTCCATCGCCGTCATGGAAATCATCGACAACGGTGTCATCGTCGCGGTACCCGGAGCCATGGACGCCGGCCTGAGCTCGGCATTGTTCTGGGGCTCGCTGCTGTTCTCGCTCGTCCTCGCGTTCGTGCTCACCACCCCGGTCAACCGGTGGATGATCTCCCGCGGCAAGGGACACGCGGTGGTCCATGCCATGCACCACTGAGGGCCAGTCAGCGGCGTGGCATCACCCCCGGAGGTCGCTGGACGCCTCCACACCCAATGCGCGGATGAAGCCGGGGGGCACCACCACGTCGTCGGGCGTCAGTTCATGGATCGACGCGTAGCCCAAGCCCAGCACTGCCGAGTCGATGCCACTGCGCAGGATGTCCAGCACGTTCTCCACGCCTGCTTGCCCGTTGGCCGAGAGCCCCCACAGGTAGGCGCGCCCGATCATCACCGCGCGGGCGCCGAGGGCGATCGCCTTGACGACGTCGCTGCCGCGCCGGATTCCACCGTCGAGGAGCACCTCGACCTGGTCGCCGACGGCGTCGGCGACCACGGGCAGCGCCCGGATCGACGCCGGGGTGCCGTCGAGGTTGTTACCGCCGTGGTTGGACACCGAGATGGCGGTGACGCCGGCGTCGACCGCACGCTTGGCGTCGTCCACGCGCATGACGCCCTTGAGCATGAAGGGTCCGCCCCACTGCTCGCGCAGCCACGCCACGTCCTCCCAGGTGGGTAGCGGCGTCTGCATCCACTCGCCGTAGGCGCCGAAGAAGGTGGGGGCGACGCCTTCGGGGCTGGCCATGTTCGGTGTGCTCAGATCGGGGATCTTGCCCGTCCTGGCGAACTCGATGAGCCACCGCGGCCGGCGCAGACCCTCGGGGGCGAAGCGGATCATCGCCTTGAGGTCCATCTTCTCCGGGATCGCCGGGCTGCCCCAGTCCCGGCCCTGGGAGAACGACCAGTCCAGGGTGACGATGAGGCCGACCGCGCCGGCCGCCTTCGCCCGCGCCACCGCGGCCACCATGCGCTCCCGGCTGCCGGCCCAGTACATCTGGAAGAAGGTCTGCGGGTTGGCGGCCACCACTTCCTCGACCGGCTTGCTGGCGAAGGAGCTCAGCCCGACCGCTGTCCCCCGGGCGGCAGCGGCCCTGGCGACGGCCACCTCACCATCGGGATGCACGGCCTGCACTCCGGTCGGCGAGATGATCACCGGCAGCGCGATCGGCTGACCCAGCACCGTGGTCGAGAGGTCGCGCTCGCCCTTGAGCCCCGCGACGTGCGGCGCGAACCCGAGCTCCCCGAAGGCCCCGGTGTTGTCGTCCACGGTCACCCCGCGCTCGGAACCGGCAACGAGCGCCGCATACACCGAGGGGGGCAGCCGCTTCTTCGCGCGTCGCTGGGCCTCCGCCACCGTCTCGAACCAACCAGTGCGTGCCATGGTCGAACTACTTCGCTCTCATGTCGGCAAGGGGACTCTCGTTGCAGAGGCTCACCGGAGGTTTGGTCATCAGGGTCAGCGGCACCGGCTTGGGTGCCTGTCCGCGGACCGGGCCGCTGTGCGAGTGGTCCCCAGTGGGCTTGGGGGCGACACTCGCGTTCTCCAGCGCCGCCTCGCCGTAGCCCTGCACGCATTCCGGGTCCGGGCCGTCCATCGGCAGGCCGGTGAAGAACTTCGCTGCCATGCACCCGCCGCGGCAAGAGTCGAAGTGCTGGCACTTGGTGCAGGCTCCGCCGGTCTGCGGGGATCGCAGCTCGGTGAACAGTTCCGAATGCCGCCAGATCTGGCCGAACCCGCCGTCGGACAACAGGTTTCCGGCCAGGAAGGCATTGTGGATGGCAAAGGGGCAGGCGTAGACGTCGCCGACGGGGTCGATGAGGCAGACGACCCGACCGGCGCCGCACAGGTTGAGCCCTGGCAGCGCGTCCCCGAAGGCGGCGAGGTGGAAGAAGGAGTCACCGGTGAGTACGCCCTCGCCGTGTGCGACCAGCCAGTCGTACAGCTGGCGCTGCTGGGCCATCGTGGGGTGCAGCTCGTTCCACACGTCCGCGCCCCGGCCGGCGGGCCGCAGTCGGGTCAACCGCAGGGTGGCGCCGAAGCGGTCGGCCAGCGCCTTGAACTCGTCGAGCTGGCGCACGTTGTGCCGGGTGACCACCACCGAGATCTTGGCGTCCCGGAACCCGGCGTCGGCCAGGTTCTGCAGTGCGCGGCAGGCCATCGCGAAGGAGCCCGCGCCACGCACGGCGTCGTTCACCTCGGCGGCGGCACCGTCCAGGGAGATCTGCACGTCCACGTAGTCGCTGCCGGCCAGCCGCTGGGCGACCGCCCGGTCGATCTTCACGCCGTTGGTGGAGAACTTCACGCCCACCTGGTGCGCGGTGGCGTAGTCGACCAACTCCCAGAAGTCGGCGCGCACCGTGGGCTCGCCGCCTCCGATGTTCACGTAGAACACCTGCATCCGCTGCAGTTCGTCGATCACGGCCTTGCACTGGGCGGTGCTCAACTCCCGCGGGTCCCGCCTGCCCGAGGAAGACAGGCAGTGCACGCACGCCAGGTTGCAGGCGTAGGTGAGCTCCCAGGTGAGGCAGATCGGGGCGTCCAGACCGAGCTCGAACTGGTCGATCAACCGGCCGATGGGCGCGGCCGGGGTATCCATGACGGCGGTCATGCGTCTCTCCTGACGATCATGTTCGAGTCGGCGAGGGTGGCCAGCGCCTTGGCGTAGACGGGCATGGACGCCTGCCCCACTCCGGCCGCGGCACACGCACGTCGGGCGTCGGGATGCTGGTCGAGCGACCGCACGATCCCGAGGACCGTCTGGTTCTTCAGAAACGACAGCCGTCGGGTGCCGAAGTGGTACAGCAGCGCACCGAAGGGCTCGGGGCGGACGGCGACCTTCGGGTGCAGCCGCCACGGCGCATCCAGGACGGCATTACCCTCGAGCCCACCAGCGGCCTCGGTCCCGGCCTGGGCCACGTCCATGGTCAGTACACGCCGCACATGCCGTCGATGGACACCTCTTCCACCAGGGTCTCCTCCACCAAGGCCTCCTCCGCCGGGGACTCGTCGGCGGTGGTCAGGGAGGGGTTCTGCTCGGCCATGGGATTCTCCTCGGGTCGGGTCATCGCGAACGCACTGTGATGGGGACCATAATGGCACCGAGTGCCGAAGGGAAGAGGTGAGCGGGTTGCAAACGCAGGAACGGCCCATTCGGGCAGGTCGCCGCCCGTCCACCACCCGGGCGTCGATCAGTCGGATCGCCCTGGCGATGTTCGCCGCCGACGGCTTCGAGCAGACCAGCGTCGAGGACATCGCCGAGGCCGCGGGCATTTCCCGACGCACCCTGTTCCGCTACTTCCCCTCCAAGAACGACGTGCCGTGGGGGGACTTCGACGCCGAGCTGGCCCGGATGCGCGCCTTCCTCGCCACGCTGCGAGCCGGCACGCCGCTCGCGCAGGAGCTGGGCCTGGCGCTGGTGGACTTCAACACTTTCCCGGCCGAGGAGGCACCCTGGCACCGGCAGCGGATGGCCCTGGTCTTCGGTGTTCCCGCCCTGCAAGCCCACTCCGCGCTGAAGTACGCGGGTTGGCGGCAGGTCGTCGCCGAGCACGTGGCCCACCGGCTGTCGCTGGCACCCGAAGATCATCTGCCCCGCTCGGTCGCGTGGATGTCGCTGGGCGTGGCCATCGCCGCCTACGAGCAGTGGCTCGCCGACGAGACGCTGGAGCTGGTGCAGCTGTTGCGCGCCGGCTGGGATGTGCTGGCCGACGGTGTCGGACTGATCGATGCCGCATCCCCTGACAGGATTGCGCCATGAGACGAACCGGTTGGACAGCATCCCTCAGGCAGCAGGACACCCGGCGGGTGGCGGGGCTCGTCACGCTGCTCGGCGGCTCGTCGATCGTCCATGCGGTGCGCCCGCAGGTGTTCGAGCCGTTGGTCCCACCGGTGCTGGGTAGCGCCCGAGCGTGGGTCTACGCCAGCGGTGTCGTCGAGTTCACCTGCGCGGCCCTTCTTGCCGCCCCGGCGACTCGGCGCTCGGGTGGCTGGGCGAGCGCGGCTGTGCTGGTGGGCGTGTTCCCCGCCAACCTGTATTCCGTCAAGGCGGTCGGCCCCAGCCGGGCGAAGCGGGCCGCGGCCCTCGCCCGGATGCCGCTGCAGGTACCCATGGTGCAGGCTGCGCTGAAGGTCGCCCGGGCGGCCTGAGTCGGCAAGGCTCGCACCAGTGGGCTGGCGTGCCGGGTTGCGGCGCAGCTACCCGCGTCCGATGTAGGGCATCCCCGTGGCCAGGATGGTCATCCATTGCACGTTCACGCCGAGCGGCAATCGGGCCATCTGCAGGACGGCATCGGCCACATGAGTCGGATCAAACGTGGGCTCGGCGCGCATTGATCCATCGGCTTGCCGGGTCGAATCCGCGATACCTGCCGTGATATCGGTTGCGGCGTTGCCGATATCGATCTGGCCACAGGCAATGTCATACGCTCGGCCGTCCAGCGAGATCGACTTGGTCAGCCCGGTCATCGCATGCTTGGTCGCCGTGTAGGCCACGCTTGCCGGACGTGGCCGCTGCGCCGAGATGGAACCGTTGTTGATGATCCGCCCCCCGCGCGGTTCCTGGCGCTTCATGATCCGCACGGCCTGCCGCGCACAGAGGAACGCGCCGGTGAGATTCACCTCGATCGTGCGACGCCAGTCGTCGGGTTCGAGCTCATCAATCTCGCCGCCGGGTCCAAAGGTGCCCGCATTGTTGACGAGGAGGTCGACGCGCCCCCAGGCGTCGACAACGCGATCGAACACCGCGGCGACGTCGGCGTCCACCGAGATGTCTGCCGGGACGACGAGCGCGCGCCCACCCGAAGGGGGACCCGAGGCAATCGACTCGTCCAAGCGGGCCCGGGTGCGTCCGACGAACACGACGCGGTACTCGGCGCCGAGCAACGCCTGCGCGATGTGCCGCCCGATGCCCGAACCTGCGCCGGTGACGACGGCAACCGGACCCGTCATAGGAGACCTCCTCATACCTCACGATCACAACGCACACGACAATTCAATCGTGCACGATCGACTACCGTTGCGGCATGGCTGCCACAGTTGATGACTCCATGGTCCTGCCGTCCGACGAATGGCTGTGTCTCGCGCTCTACACCGCATCCCGGGCGATGACCGCACGCTACCGGCCGGCGCTGGCCCGGCTCGGGCTGACGTACCCGCAATACCTGGTGATGGTGGCGCTGTGGGAGGACGGGCCGTCCACGGTGCGGCAGTTGGGGGCCCGGCTGCGCCTGGACTCGAGCACCCTGTCGCCGCTGCTCAAGCGCCTTGACGCGATGGGTCTGGTTACCCGCAACCGGGACTCCCTGGACGAGCGGACCGTGAACGTCGGGTTGACGCCCCACGGTCACGCCCTGCGTCGGCAGGCCGCCGAGGTACCCGCCGAGATCTGCGCCGCCACCGGAATGTCCCCTGTCGAACTGGCCGCCCTCGTCACCCAGCTGCGCGAGTTGACCGCCCACCTCGGGCACTCGACGACATCAGCCGTGCACGACTAGAACGGGTACGGTTGGCGTCACTGTCGACCACAATGAGGAGCACACATGCCTACTCGTACCGCCCGCACCGCATGGAACGGCACCCTGCAGGAGGGTTCCGGACAGGTGGAGATGACCAGCTCCGGCGTCGGCACCTACGACGTCTCGTTTCCCAAGCGCGCCGCTGACCACGCCGGCGGAACCACGAGTCCCGAGGAGCTGATCGCCGCGGCGCACTCCGCCTGCTTCGCCATGCAGCTCTCGGCCGTCATCGGTGAGGCAGGCGGCACTCCGCAGAGCCTGGAGGTGAGCGCGGAGGTCGGGCTCGGCCCCGACACCCAGGGCTTCAAGCTCACCGGCATCAAGATCACCGTTCGGGGCGAGGTGGACGGCCTCGACGAGGACGGCTTCGTCAAGGCGGCGCAGACGGCGAAGGACAGCTGCCCCGTGAGCAAGGCGCTCACCGGCGTGGACATCTCGCTGGACGCCGCCCTCGCCTGACCCCTCGCCCGCCAAGTTGTGCAACTCGGCGCCAGGGGGCTCCCCCTCAGCCGCCACGTTGTGCAACTTGGCGCGAGAGGGCTGGTGTCAGGCCGTGTGGTGGATGGGGCCGGCGGCAGCTGTGAGCGGCTGACCGTCGCCTCCCCACCGGTCGGCGATGATCTCCGCGGCGATCGAGATCGCCGTCTCCTCCGGCGTCCGCGCCCCGATGTCCAGACCGACCGGGCTATGCAACCGGGACAGCTGCTCCTCGGTCACGCCCCGTTCCCGTAACCGGGCCTCGCGGTCGTCGTGGGTGCGCCGGGAGCCCATCGCGCCGACATACGCAGGCCGCGTCTGCCAGCCCTCGTCGGCCAGCGCCAGCTCGAGCAGCGGCACGTCGAACTTGGGATCGTGGGTGAGCACGGCCAACACCGTCCGTTCGTCCAGCCGGCCGGCGTCGCGCTCGGCGAGCAGGTACCGGTGCGGCCACTGCACCACCACCTCGTCCGCGTCGGGGAAGCGTTGCGGCGTCGCGAACACCGCCCGGGCGTCGCACACCGTCACCCGGTACCCGAGGAAGACGCCCACCCTGGCCACCGCGGCGGCGAAGTCGATCGCACCGAACACCAGCATCCGGGCCGGTGGCGCGTAGGAGGCCACGAACACCCGCATCCCGTCCCCGAGCCGCTCACCGTCCGGGCCGTACTCCAAGGTCCCGTTACGGCCGGCGGCCAGCAGTCCCCGTGCGTCGTCGGACACCGCCGCGTCGGCCCGCGCGGACCCGAGCGTGC
>JAABUZ0100010686.1_pt1 | contig 10148 bp, 11 predicted proteins | sample 5562091 | NCBI WGS metagenome assembly JAABUZ01 (sample SAMN12813069, study PRJNA571459) | rock metagenome | isolation source: Antarctica rocks | place: Antarctica: Victoria Land, Linnaeus Terrace sud | collected 2015-12-21 | reverse complement strand
CTGTCGCATTCGTGGCTACGTCTCTACCATGCGCAAACAAGGCCATGCCCTCCTTTCTCTTCTGCAAACTGCTCTCGTTGGGGTTCCTGTCTTTCCTGCTTTCTAGTTCCCTCCTGAGTAGTTACAAGAAATTAATTCTCCTATTTAAGGAGAACACTAGTTCTAATAGGATGTTTCTCTGAATTCTCTTCATTATTTTTACAATAACGATTGCATCATCACCATCCTGTATCTTTGGAGGACAAGACCATGATAGATGACAGCCACAATCTGTTTGGGAAAGTTCTAGGTAACTATAAACTTAAAGAGCTGATCGGTCAAGGTGGAAATGCGTTGGTTTTCCGTGCCTGGCAAGAGAATTTATCACGTGATGTCGCTGTGAAAGTTCTGCGCTTACAGGGACTTGTAGGTACTAACCTTCATAACAACTTTCTCGCTCGTTTTCAACAAGAGGCTAGCGTAATTGCAGCGTTTGACCACGTTCACATCTTGTCTATCTACGACTTTGGAGAGCAGGACGGTTTAGCATACCTTGTTATGCCTTTGTTAAGTAAAGGAAGCCTGCGGGATATATTGCATCAAAGCAGCTCACTTTCTCTCCAGGAGTCTCTTACTTACATTCTGCAAGCCGCTTCAGCACTTGACTATGCCCATGCTCACAAGGTTATTCATCGAGATCTGAAACCGGCAAATTTCCTCATTCATAACGATGGGAGGCTTATACTTGTCGATTTTGGTATTGCCCATCTTATGAAAGAAAGCATGATCCTGACCAGTACAGGTGTGCTACTTGGCACGCCAGAGTATATGGCACCAGAGATGATACATCCAGAAATGATACGAGGTCAGCATGTTGACCATCGTGCAGACATTTATGAATTAGGCATCGTTCTCTATCAAATGCTCAGTGGTAAGCTGCCCTTTAAGGATGAGAATACGTACTCTGTCCTGTTGAGGCAAGTGCTGTGGAGAAAAGCTTTTTGTCAGAGAACCATATCTGTTGTCTTAAAAAACCAACGTTTCCTGAGACGAGTTATGGACTGAAAGACGTACAAGACTCTGCACCTTATGACGTGAATGATGCTGAAAACACCTTTTGCTCTGTGAGGCACTCTCCTCTCTCTTGGAAATTTCAGCCAGAGGAAAGGAACCTCATAGCGCAGAGCAAAACGTCTCAAGGCTCATGGAAAGACATTTTCCTTGGAAAGAAGTGAAAAGGCGCAAGTTCTGTTTGTGTGATACAATATGCTAGCGTTTCATACATGCGTCGTCTCCTGACGTGCGCTGGCAAGCAGGGTCACGACCGAAGACCTGTGAATGGACTAGAAGAAGGATAGCAAAGATGAGTGTTGTTGACCAGACTCGGGTCCAACCATTTGATGTCGCCACCATTATGGGAGGCTTGTACGGGGATGGAATCCTTGGGCTGAAAGCTGCCTTTCCTCGTCAATGGATCCAGGAACTGGCAGAAGAGATTAACGTCCTGTTTGAGGAAGCCTTACAACGGCCTGGTGGGGCGGTGGGCCGGGGACCAAAGCGGTACTATGTGGAGATCCACCCGGAAGACATCCGTGGGTTTGTCGATCTGGCTACCCACCCCTGGGTGGTCGCCGTGTGCGAAACGATCCTGGGTCCACAGTATAAGCTTGTCGAGATTGGGTTCGACGTGCCGTTGCCCGGTGCACAACATCAGCCCTGGCACCGCGACTTTCCTACTCCGCAGGATACCCTCGTCGGTCGTCGCCTGAATTCGCTGGCATTCAATCTCACGACGGTCGATGTCTTGGAGGATATGGGTCCGTTCGAGATTGCACCTGGAACACAGTGGGACCCATCGGTGGAGTTCCAGCATGAGATGTTTCCGCCCAAAGCCTTCTACCCACGGTACGAAGCGCGTGCTCAGAAGAAAATGCCCAAGATGGGGGATATTTCGGTTCGCTCGGCGCTGACCATCCATCGAGGCACCGCCAACCGGTCCAGTATGTCTCGGCCAGTACTCGTTCTTGGCGTCGATTCCCCGACTGCCAACAACGCTGAGCACCATGACCTGCAAATCACCCGCCGTTTCTTTGAGACGCTCCCGCAACAGGTGCGCGATCACCTGACCTACCGATTGGTTGATGCGTTGGAGCCGATTCATCAACTGCACCAGATTGAAACCTTAATGATGGGCGAGGCCTGATCCCAGGCATGTTCTGTCCACTCAAACGGTACTACCAGGCCAATCCCTCTACGTACGAGGGATTGGCCTGATATCGACTTTCCACATCTGCTCCAGTCAGCGGCAAGATGGCAAACTGGTTTTCCCAGGAAAGAAAGCTCGCCACAACCTGCTTGACATATCCCTTTCCTGCCCATTGGCCTCTGTGACGGTCTCAGCAACATGATCATGTTTGTGGAAATACATCTGTTGGTTTTGAGAAAGATGGCAGTCATCTCCATCTGATATTCTGTTCTGATAATGGGCACGCGGTGTAAACTGATACCCCTGATCTGAGAGTACGCTGCTGATTCTGTTCGTTTGGTAAGGCGAGTATCTTCATCTTCTTCTCGCCTCACCAAACGAACAGAGGAGGAGTAACGCAATGTGCACGTTTTTTACATTACGGTCAACCTATGGTACGAGAAATCTTCATCCATAGCAGGAATCATATCTGTCTCCTCTTTGAGTCCCGTAGAGGAACCGTTACCAGTATGATTGCTGAAGCGTGCTAGAAGAGAACCTGTGTCCAATGAAATGAAGAATGGAAATGCGCTCCTTCATGATGCGACATCCTCTTGAGTTCTCCTTGCACAGAGGCAGAACCAAAGAAGATGAGAACAAGAGGAGTCCATACACGTGAGCAACACCTCATGAAAGGCTTCATGTTGTGCAGAGAAGACAACGTGCGACCGTGAGGTGATAGGAGGGAACCTCTATGCGTAACTCTCTTCTGGCAGGTGCGACACTCGTGGGAAGTGCCGCTCTTCTAACCAGACAGCTGAGAAGATATCGCTCCACGAGGAAACAAGCTGAGCATGTGAGTCAAACGGAAGCGTCCTATCGTCATGCGAGCATGCGTATCCTCATCTTAGGTGCTGGATTTGGTGGACTGGCAACCGGGCTCGCCCTCGATCAACAGCTGAAACAGGTTCGCAAGTGTAGCGTTTTGGTTGTTGAACGCGATAATGATTTGCTGTTCACACCCCTGCTGTGGACGACCGCTAACGGGCGCACCAGTCCAAATAATGTGACAGTTCCAATTCGTGACTTTCAGAGAGGCAGACGCTTCCACGTCCTGCACGCCGAGGTGGAGCGGATTGATCTTGACCGTAAGGAAGTCCGCACCTCTGCTGGTGTTCGTCCCTACGATCAGCTCGTCATTGCGCTCGGCAGCCACACGGCAATGCCGAACCTTCCAGGCTTGCGTGCAAATGCCCTTCCATTCCATACTCCTTCCGATGCCTTACAGTTGCGTAATCATTTGATAGATGCCATCGAAACGGCTCACCGAACCGAAGACGCGCAGGAGCGCCGAGCATGGTTAACGTTCGTTGTGGGTGGTGCAGGTGATACAGGTGTTGAACTTGCTGCTATTATTCATGACTACCTCACGACTGGTCTCTTTCGTGCCTATCCGTGGCTGGAAGATGAGTCTGTGTGCATCGTGATCATTGGACGTTCTGAGCGGGTTCTTCCCAGCAGTAAGCCGAATACGTCCCGCCGAGTTCAGAGAGTGCTCGAACGCGAGGGTATCGAAGTCTTGACTGGAACCGCAATTACAGGAGTGTCTGAGACGGTGGTAGAGACGAGTGCTGGCCCTATTCCAGCACGGACGTTCTTCTGGGCAGCAGGAATCGCAGCCCCTGACATCGTTCGTCAACTGCCAGTTCAGCATGCACCGAATGGTTCCATTCTTGTCGATGACCATTTACGTATCACTGAGCATTCAGAGGTCTACGTGATTGGCGACTCTGCCTGGGCTTATGATGCGGCAGGGACTCCTGTTCCAGCAACAGCACAGGCTGCACGGTTACAGGGAAGGTATGTCGGCAAGACGATTGCCACAGAGTATGCAAAGAAACCAACACACCCGTATCGCTACACAACGCTTGGACACTTAGCATTGCTTGGTCGCTACACAGGTGTTGCTGAACTGGGTCCACTCACGTTTGACGGACCTCTTGCCTTTCTCCTGTGGCATCTCGCCTACCTGTACCGTAATCCATCATGGACGAAACGGATACGTCTACTCGTCGATTGGTTACTCTCTGCCATTCTCGGACGTGAAATTGGGCAACTGCGCCTAGAGACGGAACATCTTCAGCACAGGAGCATTCTGGAGAAAGCGGAAGATGTCGTATGAGCACATGCTGTGAGAAACGTCTTTCATGAACTGGTGAAACCAAAGATCAACGTTATGAAAGGGTTCTGTCAGAACTGAAACACCATCTTGGCACAGTGGTCCTCTTTCTGTTATGCTCATCCTACAAATAACCGCATTGCGTGAGGAATAGAGACTGATGAATTGTCCTTCTTGTGCTGCTACAACCATCAAGGAACGTGCGAAACAGACGAGGCTCGGTTACAACACGTTCTTTTGCTCTCACTGCCGCTGTAGCTTCAATGAACGAACAGGCACACTCTTCAATGACCTTGAATTCCCGACGGACATTGTCCTGCTGGCGGTCTTGTGGCGGCTACGTTATAAATTGAGCTTACGTGATATCGCTGAGATGTTTTTATGGCGTGGCTTTGCGTTTACGCATGAAGCCATCCGAGAGTGGGAAACGCGGTTCGCCCCGTTGATAGGGGAGCAAGTGCGGACAAAACGACGAGGACAGGCAGGCAAATCCTGGTATGGTGATGAAACGTACCTCAAAGTGCATGGGAAGTGGTGTTATCTCTATCGAGCCATCGACGGGGATGGCAATCTGGTGGAGTCGCCGCTGAGCGAAAAGCGCGATATGGAGGCAGCTCAGAAGTTCTTTGAGCAAGCTGTTGTCGTTGTTGGCCATGCTCCAGAGACGGTCACGACAGACGGACATCGTTCGTATCCCCGTGCCATCCGCGAAACCATAGGATGTGAAGTGGAGCATCGGACAAATAAGTATCTGAATAATCGGCTCGAGCAAGATCATCGTGGGATTAAACAGCGGTACTACCCCATGCGTGGCTTTGGAACAGTTGAAGCGGCTGCACGTTTCTGTTGTGCCTTCGACGAATTGCGCAACTCTTTTCGTCTCCACTACACGATGGGAGAACCAATTTCACTCCCAGAACAGCGGCGCGTGTTCCTCCAGCGACTTGCCGCCTTAAAGGCGTTCATGCAGCCCGCTTCATAGCAAGAGACGCATGACATCGCTTCTACTCAATGAACCTGATGCGTTTCTGTGTTCTCAGTTCTGACAGAACCCTCCACTACTAACGACTAGTGAGGGCAATCATGGTTATACTGCACCCGTTATTAAGTCCTCCTTGTTCACGATTAGAAAATCCTGGTCGAATACGTGATTATGACGTGCAAGTCAATGACAGTGGCAAGGGGGTGAAAGGGCACAAACGTTCCATTCTCGTGCATACGTTGGCATTGTTAATGGCAGTGGTCATAACCTCGGCACAGCACACAGCCCTCCAAGTCGCCCGGAAGATCCAACGGACTGACACCTTCAAGCAGAGGTATGCCTGCGTGCGGGCATTGAAGCGACCATCTCGCCAGGAGTGCGTGCCTTTGATTTGCGGCGTTCTCGGTAAGTGGGAATACCAGAGACGCATTTGCAGCACCTTGGCATTGCAACAGCGATCAATCTGGTCCGCCTTGTCGTGTGGCTCGATGGCGATCCGCTTGCTCCTACCCGGGTTTCGACCTTTGAAAGGCTTTTCAATGTAGCGTAGGGAGTTTACCAGCAGTGTCAAAAGTGGGACTGGCTCATATTCGCAGAGGGATTTTCGAAAGAAAAGCTCCGCCAAAGCTACGTCCCCATCCTGGGTCGATACTGTATCGCCTCCGCGACATGATTGGCTGCAATCATCTCACTTTCAGCAAGATCAGCAATACTTCTTGCCAGTTTGAGCACACGATGAAAGGCTCGGGCTGATAGATGTAACTGCTGCATCGCGGCTTTGAGCAATTTTTCTGCCGACGGGTCAACTTGGCAAAAGTCACGGACCTCGGCAGGTCCCATCTCGGCATTACAGTTCAGCGTTGTTCCGGTGAAGCGTTGTAGTTGGCGTTCACGTGCAGCTTGAACACGCTTGCGAATTGTGGCGGAGTCTTCTACTTTGCGTTTGTCAGCAAGCTTTTCATAATCCACACCTGGCACCTCGACATGAATGTTAATACGGTCCAGTAAGGGGCCACTAATACGCTTTTGGTAACGCGTAATGGCGGTGACGGAACAGGTACATTCGCGCACAGGGTCCATAAAATAGCCACAAGGGCATCCGTGTAGCCCACATTCCGCAGTTTGATTGACAGAAATGGCAAAAATTGGTAGGGTCGGGTCCACCGAGTAGGAGGACTCACGATGGAAGGAACAGAGGAATACGTCAATGAACGGCTGGATCACCTGGGAATTGTAGCGGGAGTGTGCCAAGAGATCGGACTAGCCGCATGGCTGGATGCTCAAGAGCCAGGGAATCGCCAACAGGTAAGCGTGGGAACTGCCACAGTGGCTATGCTCCTCAATGGATTGGGATTCAGCAACCGCCAATTGTACTTGGTCCCCCAATTTTTCGCGAATAAACCGATTGAACATCTGTTGGGGCCGGGGATCACTGCTGAGATGCTCAACGATGACTGTTTAGGACGCACGCTCGACTGGCTCTATGAGCATGATCTGACGAAGCTGTTTGCTGGGATAGCCACCCGGGCACGTCAGGTCTTTGGGGTCAAGGCTGAGCAAATACACGTCGATACGACCTCATTCTCAGTGAGTGGCGAGTACACGAGAGAGGCCGATGAAGCTTCCCAGTCCCAAGACGGCGTCATCGCCATCACCTACGGCTACTCGCGGGACCATCGGGAGGACTTTAAGCAGTGGATGCTAGCCTTGGCGACCACGCAGGAAGGGGATATACCGCTCTTCATGCAGCCTCTGGATGGCAACAGCAGTGACAAAGTGAGTTTACTGGCAGCCATTCTCGCCATCCAGAGCCAATTGCGGGAAACGGAGGAGGAGGCGAGCGTGTATGTCGCGGATAATGGAGTCTACAGCGAGGCGAATATGCGGCAGTTGAACCAAGCTGGCGTAAAATGGATGAGTCGTGTTTCGGAAACTCTCACGGAGGCCAGGGAACTTTGGGGGAAGGCAGTGAGTACTGGGAGCAGTCGGAGGATGGCATGGCCCGTTGGTTCAGCCGCCAGATGAGCTTGCCTCAGGGCAACGAACGATGGGTGGTCATCTACACCCAGGCATCGGTAGAGCGCGTTCGGCAGACCATGCAGCGCCAAGTGAGCAAAGCGCAGAACAAATGGGAGCAAAAATGCTGGCATCTAGGCAATCGCCACTTTGCCTGTGAAGCGGATGCACGCATGGCTTTAGAGCGCGAACTGAAAGGCAAGCCCCTCTGGCTTGATGTTCACAGTGAGATCATCGCTCATCGGCAGTATGCAGGCAAGGGCCGTCCGCGCAAAGATGCTCCTCCGAGCAGCTACCAGTGGCAGATCGTGGCAAGCGTGAGCATCAATTATCTCCAGGTCGTGCAGGAAGTCTTGCGCAAAGCCTGCTGGATTGTCGGCACCAATGTGCTGGAACCAGCAGTCCTCTCCAATGAGGCCCTCATCGACACGTACAAAGACCAGGGCAGTGTGGAGCGCGGCTTTCGCTTTCTCAAAGACCCGCTCTTTCTAGCGTCATCTGTCTTTCTCAAGAAACCGGAGCGCATCCTGGCGCTGAGTTTCATCATGGTGCTGTGCCTGCTGGTCTATCGCTTAGCTGAGTTCCGGCTCCGTTCTCGGCTGGCCCAGACCCAGCAGACCATTCCCGATCAAGTCCGCAAGCCCACAGCAGCCCCCACCATGCGTTGGGTCTTTCAATGTTTTGAGGGCATTGAGTTGCTCCATGTGCAGACGGCGGCAACTTCGCTCGTCCTCGTCTTAGGCCTGCAAGCCGTCCATCGGCTGATTCTCACCCTCTTAGGGCCACTTTATGAGAAGATCTATCATCCCTCTAGCTGGAACGGGGGATGTGGGATAGAATAGAGGAAATCAGGGGAAGAGACGAAGGAGAAGAAGAGAGAAAAGGCGAGCATCCAGACTCATTTTGCATCTCAGATTCGCCTCATGTAGGCTGTCTTATCAAGCGGAACCAGAGTGTAACCCGCTTGAAGCCTGAATGAATATGATGAGTCCAATTGGAAGAAATGAGGGAGGGCCGATAGCTATGGTCTCACAAAAGGATATCCAGGAAGCCATTAATACCTATTTCGACGCAAACAATGCTCTCGATGTGGATGGCTTTGTCGACGCTTTTGCGCCGAATGCATCTATGTACAACAATCCCGGAGCACCGCCGATTACTAGCCAAGATGCCATTCGGCAAATGGCGCAGCGATTCATGGCTCCGTACTCGCAGATGAACGCAACACAGGATCGCGTCTTCATCTGGGGGAATGGGGCTGCCGTTTTGTACACTGCCCAGCTCACAGCGAAGAATGGGCGTACTGCAAGTGTGCAGGGCATCGATATCTTCGAAGTCAATGACCAGGGCAAGATTCAGGTGATCCGTTATTATTGGGATCCGACACCCCTGGTGGCTATTTTACGTGATGAGGCGCAGTGATTGAGAACAAGAGTGCAAAGTTCCAGGATGGCCATAGCGGTGGTAGTGTTGCAAATAAAAAGCTGATCTGCTACAGTGGATGAAAACGAGCAAAAGAGGATCCTTTTCATGAGCGAGCAGAGCCAGAATCCATTCAAATGGTGTCACTTCCAAGCCGACATCATTCTGCTGTGTGTCCGTTGGTATGTCCGCTATCCTTTGAGCTATCGCCAGCTGGAGGAGATGATGCTGGAACGTGGTCTGCACATCGATCATACGACGATCTATCGCTCTCGTCCAACGGGACGCTCCTGAGCTTGAGCGGCGTTGTCGCCCTCATATAAAGACAACATCGGACTCCTGGAAGGTCGACGAGACGTACCTCAAAGTCAAAAAGGAATGGGTCTACCTCTATCGAGCCGTTGAGTCGGCATCCGAAACACGCTCGACTTCCTGCTGAGCCCAACCCGAGATGGTGAAGCTGCCAAACGCTTCTTTGTGAAAACCTTTGCTGCCTCTCATACCACGCAACCACGGGTGATCAACGTGGACAAAAACGCCGCCTATCCCAAAGCGTTTCATGATCTTAAGGTGGCAGGATGCATTCCTGAAGCGTGTGAATTGCAGCAAGTCAAGTATCTCAACAATCTCATCGAACAAGACCATCGCTTCATCCAACACTTCGTCAGCGACTGACCAAGCCAGGAATGGGCTTTTTCTCGTTGGAGACGGCGTGGCGAAGCGTGCAAGGATTTGAGGCAATGAATATGATACGCAAAGGACAAGTGCAGGGCGCGAAAAGAGGGGATGTAAGAGGTCAAGTTGCACTGATTGCCAAGCTATTTGGAGCGGCAGCATAACTGAACAAGGGGAACCTCTCCTCGTCCATCTCGCCTTCGTCATCGTTTTTGCAACACAACCAGTTCAGCACACATTTCTTCGAGAAGAGTCCAGTTTGTGTATTCCTTTCGCAACATTTTCCAATGTAGAAGATGCATTTGCAGCTCAAGAGATGCGCCTTTGCAATTCCTTCGGCAGCTTTTGCTCTCTGAAAAAGGCTTTTGATGCCTTTTTGACCTTTTCTGAAGCTTATATGGATGTACTTACCCTTATATCAAAATGTCAGGCTACTAGCAGGGCAATCGCATCTAATTACCCCCATCCAGGACACGCAACAGGTAGTGAGTGTCCCACCCGGCTTTCAACCGCTTAGCATGGATGCCCACCGGCGACGAGCGTTCCTGGCGTAAGAGGTTGAGGCTGATCTGGCGCAAGACGGCCAGATTTTCATCGGCATGACCGAGTCGAACCCGCGATTCCTCTTCGCCAAACGCCACATCGAGTACCCAATGCAGGCTGTTTTCGATCCCCCAAGGACTTCTGACGGCAGTGGCAAACGTTTTGAC
>JAABUZ0100010682.1_pt1 | contig 10151 bp, 12 predicted proteins | sample 5562091 | NCBI WGS metagenome assembly JAABUZ01 (sample SAMN12813069, study PRJNA571459) | rock metagenome | isolation source: Antarctica rocks | place: Antarctica: Victoria Land, Linnaeus Terrace sud | collected 2015-12-21 | reverse complement strand
CACCAACGGCTCGTACGATCCGAGCCCGCAAGTCCGCCGACAAAGGTAAAGCCATGCCGAAGCCTCCCGCACCGGCATCCCTGAATCAGACCTAGCGATTCCGCGCAACACCAAACCGCTCTAGCTCGGCCAGAATTCCTCGGTCACAAGGAGGCAATCGTATGACGCGACCTGTAATCATTGCCGCTGCGATCTCGTACGTGGCGGCGATGAGCATTCCATCGACGCCGGCCTGGGCCGGGTCCCCCTACTATCGCGAAAAGGCCCGCGCACCCTCACGACCAGATCCCGATGCCAGTGGGGTCCCAGGCATCCCCAACCTGCAAGGTTGCATCAAGCTCTGCGAGCGCGACCTCAATCCTTGTGATCCGCCCGTGTATAAGCAGGCCGATGGGCGCTGCAACTACATGGATTGACAACGCGTCCGCGAGGGAGCGAGACGCGGCTTGACCCTTCGCGCCGGGGGCGCCGGGACGTCACCGCCGGCTCCAATCCACTACAGGACACGGCACGAGCGAATGCGAAGGCCGGCGCGGCCCGCGTTGGGGAACAAAACGCACGGGCACGGCCCCATCTTTCTGGCGAACGCCCGCGGGGTAGCGTCGGACCGAGCGTCTCAGGGGGGCGCTGCGGAAGCCGCATTCGGGGACGCTGCGGTCACGCGCCAGATCGCGTTTCCGACATCGTCCGCAATCAGGAGTGCTCCCGTCCGATCGAGGGCGACGCCCACCGGCCGACCCTTGGTCTTGGCATCGTCCGAGATGAAGCCGGTCACGACGTCCTGGGGCGGGCCGCTCGGGCGACCGTTCTGGAACGGCACATAGGCGACCTTGTAGCCGACGGGCGGATCCCGGTCCCAACTGCCGTGTTCGCCGATGAAGACCCCGCTTCGGTACTGGTCCGGCAGGCTCGTCGCCTGAGTGAAGACCATGCCGAGCGGCGCGACATGCGAGCTTAGCGCGTAGTCGGGTGGGATCGCCTTCGCCACGAGATCCGGCCGCTGCGGCTGGACGCGCTCGTCGACGTGCTGGCCGTAGTAGCTGTAGGGCCAGCCGTAGAAAGCGTTCTCCTGGACGGCCGTCAGGTAGTCCGGCACGAGGTCGGGTCCGATCTCGTCGCGCTCGTTGACGATCGTCCACAGCTTGCCGGTCGTGGGCTCGAACGCCAGGCCGGTCGGATTGCGCGTGCCCGAAGCATAGATCCGCTTCATCCCGGTCGCCCGCTCCACTTCCCAGATGGCGGCGCGGCCTTCCTCCGCCCCGATGCCGTTCTCGGTGATGTTGCTGTTCGAGCCCACACCCACGTAGAGTTTCGAACCATCCGGGCTGGCCGCCAGGCTTTTGGTCCAATGGTGGTCGGGCGACTGCGCCGGCAGGTCCGTGACCATCACGCCCGGCGCCGTGATCTGCGTCTCGCCCGGCACGTAAGGAAACCTGAGGAGCGCCCCTGTGTTGGCGACGTAGAGGTCGTTCCCGACCAGCACGACGCCGAAGGGCGAGTCGAGGTGGTCGATGAACACCGTGCGGACGTCCGGCACCCCGTTGCCCTTCGTGTCACGCAGCAGGCTGATCCTGTTGCCGCCAGGGGCCGCGGTGCCGGCCAGCGCCTTGATCCTGCCTTCGATGTAGTCCTTCGGCCTGTAGACGGGCGCCTTCGGGCCATTGGCTTCCACGACCAGGACGTCGCCGTTCGGCAGGGCGTAGACGATCCTTGGATGCTCGAAGCCTGTCGCGAAGGCCTGGACATGCAGCCCGGCCGGGACCAGGGGTGTCTCCCCCGGGTTCCAGCCCCTGGCGGCCATCACCTTCATGGGAGGCAACAGGTACTGGTGTGGATCCGGCAGTTTCGGATTGGCGCCGTACTGCGCACTGGGGTCGCCCGCCTGTTCGTCGCAAGCCGCGAGGGTCAGGACCGAGAGGACGACGAGGCTCGCCCGGACAAGGACGCGGCTCATGGACGGGTCTCCGCGGATGACGGAGCCTGGTAAGAAGGGCGGGAACCCAGGGCCCAACCGCCGGCCCCCATCAAGACGAGAATGATCGCCACTACGGCTGAAAGAACGATCCCTTCTGGAACAACGGCCGTGTAGGCGTCACGGCTGTGGACGAAGGCGTTGAGCACCGAGAGCAGGGCCGCGAGGGTCAGCCCCACGAGACGCAGCCAGGAAATCCTCGTCACGCGCTTGCGAACGAGGTCGATCACGAAGGCGATGCCGGCAAGAGCCGCCATGATCAGGCCGGCCACCAGCAGCCACGCCGAAAAGTTATTCCACTGGAACAGCAGGCTTTGCCAGTAGAGTAGATCCGTGAAGAAGACGGCTATCAGCAACGAGGCGCCGCAACCGATGAAGCCTGGATGAAGAAGAGCTGGTCGGCGTTCAGGAAGGTAAGTTTGGGCCATAACGCCGCCTTCTGCCGGAGGGGGTAAAATTTGAGAGCAATGGCACCCGGCAATCCCCTGAGGAAGTCCAGTTGCCCGACCAGACCCGTGACATGCGGCGAACGCCCCCGTCTTGGAGCGAGTTCCAGAAGCACGGGCCATAGCAGGAGGGTGCCGAGCGCTTCGTTCCCCTCCACGCCGAGCTTTTTCCTGGACAGGCAGCCCTGACCGTCGAGCGCCATGTGCAAGGGCCGATCCAGCTCACCAGGCAGATCGATGTCGGGGACTGCCTCTTCGAGCGCTTTGGCGATCTCGACGGTCGCCTTCGAGCAGTTGTCGAATGCCGATGGCGATAGTGCGCGTGCTATTCCGACCCCAGTGACGTCTGCACGGCTTTGGCGAGAGCCAAGTGTTGCTCGAGAAGTGGACCTGTTTCGGAAGCGTACTGGCGCAGTGCCACATTCTTGGTCGTTGAGGCTTGATGAGCGAAGCGTTTCAAATCGTCCTCATGGTCCTTGATCTGTGCCTTCATGAATGCCCCTTCGAATTGACGGTCTGTCAGCGGGTCCAGCTTGTCGTGCGTAGTCTGGCCTTCCGCCCCGATTCCCTCGGGCAGCCCGGCATGCTCAGCATCCGCCACGGCCGCGAGGTGACTTTCAATGCCCACGTGATCATCGACCATCAGCCTGGCAAAGGCTTTGATGGCGGGTGACTTCGCCTTCTTTTCCGCCAGCAGGCAAAGTGCGATCTCAGCCTGGTTGTCCTCGGCCGCGTAGGTGAGAAATTCCTTATCCTGCTGAGTCAATTGCTGCGGCTCATCTGCGGACGGAGAGGGAGATGATTGCGCCAGCACGGGCGTGGCGATGACAATCGCGACAAGTGAGGCAAGGCAGACACGGCGAGTCATGACGAAAGCTCCTGGGATCGATCACACCTCAACGGGTTGCATCAGAGATCGGTCCCGTTCGGCGCTCGGATGTGGCATCTCGCCCAACCGACATCGGCTGTCCTTCGCCGCTGCCCCGAGCAGGATCGCGCGGACCCGCGCTGCTCGGCTTCCTCGATCTCCTGGAACGCGACATTGCCACCCGCCCCGACCGCCTTCAGCCCGTGCCGGAGCGCCTCGTCGCGCGGGCGCAGGATCTGGTTCACGACGTTGAGGTCGATCTCGATGGATCGCTCTGAGCCGACAAGGTGAAGGTCGGTGGCTGGGAAGTCTACGCCCACCCGCTCTTTCTCGACCAGCTCGACGCGCTCGTGACGGGGGTCGAGCGCGCACGGAGGAAAGATGCCGAGGGCTACGCAAGCGGGCGCGACGCCAAGATGCTCGCCGCCGTGCTTAAGTTTGCGTTCGAGGACATTCCCGCTGACCCAGCCGATCAGCGGTTCGAGCAAGGCGACACGCTTGGGCCTGAGCGGAAGCACTGGCGCCGCGCCAAGTTTTTCCAGCAGTACCGGCTCTTCTTTCGCTTCAGCTCCGCGGCCAAGATCGTGGTGCTCGCCTGGGTGAACGACGACCAGACCAAACGCGCCTGTTGGAGCCGCGCCGACGCCCACGCGGTATTCGCGAAGATGCTGAAGAGCGGCGCCCGCCCGACGAGTGGAACGCGTTGATGGCGGCTGTGAAGAAGGCGTCTGCGAGTCGGAGTTTCGCGGCCGCTGGCCCTGCTCGCCCGCGGCAGCCGTAGACGGTCCGGCGTGCTCACGACGGAGAGCGGAGCAGGGCGCGGTGTCACCACCTCCGGTGGCGCGGCTCATCACCGACTTCGCGTGCGAACGCAGATGCCGTCGACGGCGCGCCACAGATCGCCTTCCTCGCTTGGCTGCAAAGCGCTGACAGAGCGCTAGCGTGCACATCGACTATTGTGGCGTACACAAAGGAAAGGTTGGCGCGCCCCGCAGGATTCGAACCTGCGACCCTCGGGTTCGAAGCCCGATACTCTATCCAGCTGAGCTAGGGGCGCTCGGCTCCCCCTATGGCACGGATCGCACCGCCGTGCCGCTAGTTTTCGCCCGCGACCGCAAAAATTTCGGCAGCGTCAAACCGGCCAGCCTCGGCCGCGAAGTTCGTCGGGGCGCCTCCGCACGTATCGTCCGGGACTGTGGGGTACCCTGCCCGGCCAGAGCGGCATGGTCGGGATGGACCGAGACATCATGCGCCACCAGCAGGAAGCGCCGGGCCACCTCGGCATAGCCGTCGTAGAGGAGGTCGCGGTTCTGGTCGACTAGGCGCTCGCGGTTGAGCCGATACCAGCGCGGAAGCTCGTACCACGGCATCGACGGCCGTTCGTGATGGGCCGCATGAAGATTGTTGTAGAGGAACAGAAAGCCGAGGATCGGCGCATTTTCCACGATGGCGGTGCGCTCGAACACACCCTGCGCGGCCCGGTGTTCGGCAAAGGAGCGCAGCAGGAGGATCGACGTGCTCGGATAGACGACCGCGAACGCGTAGAAGAGCGGGTCGATGCGGCAGACCCCGACGACCCAGACCAGAATTGCCGTCACCATGAAGGCGTGCCAGGCCCAGATTCGGCGTGTCGCCCCATCACCGGCCCTGAGTGCGCGGGCTTGTCCCAGGAGATAGCGCCCGATGTTCCAGGCCGGGCCGAAAAGCAGTCGTCCCGCCAGGGTGGTGTGGAAACGCACGAAGCCACGGCCGAGCGGGCCGAGACGAGCCCAGCCGTCAGGCGACCAATAATAGGACTCGGGATCGTCCAAGGGGTCGGTCAGCGCCTCGTCGCAATGATGCACCAGATGGCTCCTGCGATAGGACTCGAACGGCAACCAGAGCGAGAGCGGCACCGCCCCGAGCGCCCGGTTCAGCCTGCGCCAGGGTGTCGGATGCCCATGGATGAATTCGTGCTGCATCGAGGCCTGCAGAGCCAGCAGCGGCGCCGCGAGCGCTGCGAAAAGCGGCGGCGGCAAACGATCGTGGTGGAAGGTCAGCAGAAGGAAGCCGCCGTAGACCGCGGCACAAAGCAGCACCGAAGGCCACTCCACCCGGCGATGCCGCTGGCGACCATTCGTCCGGGAATGTTGCGTGCCGTCCAATGCCGACCTCCGATCGCGAGAATGAGACCAGCCTACGCGGCATTGCATCTACTTCAACGGTAGACTTATCGACATTGGCCTCCGTTGTTGACGCTTTCCCCTTTTTGTTTACTGTTCCACCATATGCAGCGATTAAGCACGCCCAGTTTGTCGTCGTCACGGACCGATACGGTCGGGCTGTTCCGTCGACGGCTGGAGTCCGTGATGCTGCGCGCGGGCCTGAGCCCGGCGGCCTTCGCTCGGCAGGCGGGGATCGACCGCTCGACCTTGTCGCAGTTGATGACGGACGAAAGTCCTCGCCTACCCCGCGCCGAGACCCTGATCGCGCTCGCCAAGGCGGCGCATGTGTCGGTCGACTGGCTGCTCGGTTTGAGCCAGCGCGAGGAGGTCGGGGCCGAAATCATCGAAGCCATGCTGCAAATCGAGACGTCGGATCATTTACCGGTGGACGACCAGTTCATGCAGTGGCTCAACGAGGCGGAGGGCTACCGCATCCGCACGGTGCCGGTCGCCCTGCCGGATTTCCTGAAGACCGAGGCTTTGTTGCGTTTCGAATATGCGGGCGCTTTCGCGGCAGCCGCTCCGGCGCGCCTCGATGCCGTCCAGGCGCGCCTCGATTTCATGCGCAAGCCCGACAACGACGTCGAAGTCTGCGTGGCGCTGCAATCTCTCTGGGCGCTGGCGGCCGGCCAGGACCTGTGGCAGGGGGCGGACCGCTCGGAGCGGGAGGCGCAGCTCCTCTACATGGCCGAGATCTACGGCGGCGCCTATCCAGGCCTGCGGCTCTATCTTTACGACCTGCGCGACGTCTATTCCTCACCCTTCACCGTGTTCGGGCCCAAGCGCGCCGTGCTGTTTCTCGGGCAGGCCTATCTGGTGCTGAACGGATCCGACCATATCCGCATGTTCGCGCGCCGCTTCGACGATCTGATCCGCCGGGCCGTGGTGCAGCCCCACGCCGTGCACCAGACCATTCGCGAACTGGCCGGCACCGTGGTGTGATGGTGGGGCGAGCGCCACGGGCAGCAGGTCGGCTGAGTGCAGCAGCTCGAGCCTCTGTTTCACCCGTTCCGACGGAACACCGCCACCACGATAGGGCCGCCCCGAACGGCGGGGCCGAGCCAGTGCCCCTGCCCGGCCGCTTCACGCGGCTCGGCATGCGATCGCCCGCCGTCCCGCACGGTAAAGCCGTCGGCGGCCGTGATCTCGATCCGGGCCGGGTCCCGGAGCAGCCCCATCCCCAGCGCCTTGAGGTAGGCCTCCTTGGCGGTCCAATATCGCAGAGCCATGACGGGCCGGACCTCCTCGGGCGCCGCCGCGAGCGCGGCGCCCTCGGCCAGGGTCAGCGCGGCCGCTAGCGGGCCGGGATCGGCCAGCGGCTCCAGGTCGATCCCGACCGGCCCCTCGGCCAGCGCAAAAGCCGCGAGGCCTCCGCGGGCCGATAGCGACACGAAAAGGCGCGGAGCTTGCGGCCGGTTGCGCGTCCGAGGCAAGCGCCGCTGCCGCAGCACCGGCGCGCCGCGCGCGTCATAGCCGACCACGACCGCGTCGGCCGCGAGCCCGAGCCGTTGCGCTACGAGGACCCGCAGGAGCGCCCGCCGCCGCAGATACAGGCGCAGTGTCTCGCCCCCGCGGCGACCCGCGTCGGCCAGGTCCGCGGCATTCGGGGCCGGCAGGGGATCCGCGACCTCGTCGACATCGCCGACCGCCACCTCGATGCCCGACACCTCGCCCTGCCAGGCGCCGGGCCAGGACAGGCCGCGCATCATGGGGCTCCGATCGGGCGCCGGGCGCCCGCGCGACATCCCGCCATCAGAGCACACCGAGGGGGCGCCAGTCGACCAACTCCTCGATGCGGCGCGACAGGCCCTCGCGGGTGACCCGATAGGACGCGAGGAGGGTGTCGCGCGACCCTTCCGCCGCGGTGGGATCGGCAGTCGGCCAGTAAATGACGTCGACCGCCATGGCGCGCGTATACTCCAGGGCGCGGTGGTGGGCTTCGGGCGACAAGGTGATGATCACGTCGAAATTGTCGTCCTCGAGCTCCTCGAAACGCCGCGGCCGATGGCCCACGGTGTCGAGGCCGACCTCGTCCATGACGACGTCCACGAAAGGATCATGCTGGCCTGGTCGCACGCCCGCCGACTGGACGTAGATCGAGCGGCCGACCAGGCGCTTGGCCATGGCCTCCGCCATGACGGACCGCACTGCGTTCTCCGAACAGGCGAAGAGGATCGATTGCGGCCTGGCGTGCAGAGCGTTTCCCCTCGGGCCTCCATCCCCGCCAGGACGGCCAGGCGAGTCATCCTTTGTAGTGCAAAGCCGTCAGCAACGTGAAAAGGCGCCGCAGCGTAGCATGGTCGGTTTCGACCTTGCCGCGCAGCCGCTCGCCAAGCAGTCCGGCACCCTCGTCGTGCAACGCCCGACGGCCCATGTCGATCGCCTCGATGCGGGTCGGCGACTGGGTCCGGATCGCCTGGTAATAGCTGTCGCAGAGCAGGAGATAATCCTTCAGCACCGAGCGGAACGGCTGCAGGGACAGGAGGTGCGACATGACCGGCGCTCCGCCCTCGTCGGCGACCGCCAGGATCAGCTTACCCTCCTGCAGACCGATGGCGAGCCGGTAAGGACCGCCGTCCCGGCCCGAGATCCCGAAGCGGTTCTCCTCGACGAGATCGTAGATGGCGATGCCGCGCTCGTGCTCCTGGTCCGGGTTGCCGCGGCCGATCGAGCCCTCGTCGAGGGAAACGGCGATCAGGCGTTTGGGATCCGCCGGGTCCGACATGACGCTATCCTCGGAGCCGGATCGCCACCGAATGCGCATGGGCCGCGAGACCCTCCGCTTCGCCGAGCGCGATGGCGGCCGGCCCGAGCGCGGCCAGCGACGCCGCATCGCATCGCAGTACGGAGGTGCGCTTCATGAAGTCGAGCACGCCGAGGCCCGAGGCGAAACGAGCCGAGCGGGCGGTCGGCAGCACGTGGTTCGAGCCCCCGACATAGTCGCCGATGGCTTCGGGCGTATGGGGTCCGAGGAAAATGGCGCCCGCCTCGCGGATGCACCGGGCGAGCCCGTCGCCGTCGCGCGCCATGATCTCCAGGTGCTCGGGCGCCAGCCGATCGATCAGCGGCACCGCGGAGGCGAGGTCGGGCACCAGGATGATGGCGCCGTAGTCGCGCCAACTGGCCTCCGCGATGGCGCGCCGCGGCAGCGTTTCGAGTTGCCGCGCGACCGCTGCTGCGACCGCATCGGCCAGCCCCGGATCGTCGGTGACCAGGATCGACTGCGCCACGGCGTCGTGCTCGGCCTGGGCCAGCAGGTCGGCCGCCACATGGGCCGGTTCAGCCGTGGCGTCCGCCAGGACGACGATCTCGGACGGGCCCGCGATCATGTCGATCCCCACCCTGCCGAACACGCGGCGCTTGGCCGCCGCCACATAGGCGTTGCCGGGCCCGACGATCTTGCTGACCGGCGCGATCGTCTTGGTGCCATAGGCCAAGGCCGCGATGGCCTGGGCGCCGCCGACCCGATAGACCTCGTCGACGCCGGCAAGCGCCGCCGCCGCCAACACCAAAGGATTCAGCACCCCGTCGGGGGTCGGCACCACCATGACGACCCGCTCGCAACCCGCCACCTTGGCCGGGACGGCATTCATGAGCACGGACGACGGATACGACGCCGTGCCGCCCGGCACATAAAGCCCCACGGCGCGGATCGCAGTCCAGCGCCAGCCGAGTTCGACGCCGAGCGGGTCGGTCCAGACCATATCGGCGGGCTTCTGCCGCTCGTGGAATGCCAGGATGCGGTCGCGGGCGAGACTGAGTGCGTCGAGGGTCTTCCGCGGCACGTCAGCCGCCGCGGCCGCGATCGCCTCCGACCCGATCCGGATCCCGAGGCGTCCGATGTCGACGCGGTCATAGCGGGCCGACAGGTCGACCAGCGCCGCATCGCCGCGTTTCGCGACATCCGCGATGATGGCGGCCGCCGCGGCGTCGACATCCTCGGAGACCTCCCGCTTGGCCACAAGGAGCGTCCGAAAGCCCTGTTCGAAATCGCGCGATCGGGTGTCGAGACGGGTGATACTCTGCATGTGAGTTGCTTAGGACGTCGCCGTCCGCCGCTCAAGCCGGACCGAGGGATCGACAGGAATCGAGCCCGCCTGCTGACTCGCGCGGTCAATGGCCTGCTTCCTCATCGAATGCGGAGGCTCTCCGTCTGAGACCCAAGAGGCGGGTCAGCGCCCGATGGCCATCATGCGCCTTTGCCCCTCGCTTTCCTCCTGTCGGACCGATCCGTGTCGTCAGGTTCGACGAACCTCGCGAGTGCCGGAGGCATGAAGGCCTCATCTTCGGCCTGACCGATGGTGAAGGGGCTCACCGCGGGAAACCGCGATAGCGGCCTGCCAGTCTCGGCGGAGGCCTCTCTTCGCGCGTCGTCATAGGCGCCGAGGAACAGGTCGGATCGCCTGGCCTTGAGGCCGGGGTTGTCCCGCAGCAAGCGTTTGACGTTGAGCCGTTCCCTGATGACGGTCGCGTTCCAACTCCTGCTCGCCATTTCGGGTTGATGCAGGGCTTTGAGCAGGTGCATCGCGATCAACCGGTACGCCGACTCGAGCGCGGCAGCTTCCGAACGTCCCAATGTCTCGATCTCTTCGGCGATGTTGGCGAGGTCCGCCCGATGGACGTCACCCGAGCGGAGCAGCGCGCCTTGCTGCTGAGACCAG
>JAABUZ0100010679.1_pt1 | contig 10152 bp, 10 predicted proteins | sample 5562091 | NCBI WGS metagenome assembly JAABUZ01 (sample SAMN12813069, study PRJNA571459) | rock metagenome | isolation source: Antarctica rocks | place: Antarctica: Victoria Land, Linnaeus Terrace sud | collected 2015-12-21 | reverse complement strand
GGCCGCCGCGCCCGACCTCGCGCGTGATCGCCTGGCGCACGAGCTCCTCGTCGTACTCCCCGACGTAGGTCTTGACGGGCCGGCGGCCCTCGGGCGGGGTCTCGATCACCGAGATGTCGCGCAGGCCAGCGAGCGACATCTGCAGCGTGCGGGGGATCGGCGTGGCCGACATCGCGATCACGTCGACCTTGAGCTTGAGCTGGCGCAGCAGCTCCTTCTGCTTGACCCCGAAGCGCTGCTCCTCGTCGAGGATGAGCAGCCCGAGGTCCTTGGCGCGCACGTCGCGCGAGAGCAGCCGGTGGGTCCCGATGAGAATGTCGACCTTGCCGTCGGTGAACGCCTTGACCGCCGACCGCTGCTCCGCGGCGGGACGAAAGCGCGAGACGTGCTCGATCGTGAACGGGTAGTCCTTCATCCGCTCGGAGAAGGTGCCGAAGTGCTGCTGGGCGAGGATCGTCGTGGGGACGAGCATCAGCACCTGCTTGCCGGCGCCCGCCGCCTTGAACGCCGCGCGCAGCGCAACCTCCGTCTTGCCGTAGCCCACGTCGCCGCAGACGAGGCGGTCCATCGGGCGCGGGGCCTCCATGTCGAGCTTGACCTGCTCGATCGCCTCGCGCTGGTCGGGCGTCTCCTGGTAGGGGAAGCGGTCCTCCCACTCCCGCTGCCAGTCCGAGTCGAGCTCGAACGCGAAGCCCTCGCGGCGCCGGCGCTGCGCGTAGAGGTTCAAGAGCTCGCCCGCGAGCTCCTGAGCCGCGCGGCGGGCGCGGGCCTTCATCTGGTCCCACCGGGTGCCGCCGAGCTTGGAGAGCGGAGGGTGGGAGCCGGCGGCGGTCGCGCCGACGTAGCGGGAGATCTTCGCGAGCTGGTCGACCGGGACGAAGACGCGATCGGAGCCCGCGTACTCGAGGTAGAGGTAGTCCCGCGTGACCCCCGCCACCGTCTTGGTCTCGAAGCCGGCGAAGCGCGCGATCCCGTGGTCCTCGTGGACGACGATGTCGCCCGTGCGCAGGTCGGCGAACGAGCGCAGGGCGCCGCGGCGCCCGCCGGCCGGGGGCTGAGCGGCGGCGCGGCGGCGGCGGAAGAGCCGGTGCTCGGGGATCACCGCGAGCTTGAACTGCGGCGCGATGAAGCCGTCGCGCAGCCGGGCGCTCGCGAAGCGCAGGGCGGCCGCGGCGGGAGCATCTCCGTTCACCCACTCGACCTTGAGCCGCCCGAGGTTGTAGGCGGCGCGCTCGCCCTCGCCGCGCTGGGCGAAGGCGGCAAGCGTGCGGTAGCCCGAGCGCACGAGCTTCTCGAGCTCGGGCTCGGCGTCCTTGATCGAGCGCGCCGCCACGTCGGCGGCCTGAGCGCGGAACTGGAAGGGCTGGTCCTGGTCGATCGAGGACAGGCTCACGCGCGCGCGCTGCCCGAGCTCCGCGGAGATCTGCTCGGGCGCCACGTAGAGGTGATGGGCGTCGGTGTCGTGGAAGGCGGCGCACACGTCCTGCCAGTGGTCGGCGAGCGCCGGGGCGAGCTCCTCCTCGGCCGCGATCACCACCACCGCCTCGGGCGGCGCGAGGTCGAGGAACGCGCCGAAGCGCTCGACGGGAAGGAGCTCGGCGATGTCGGGCCGCTCGCTCGGGTCCTCCAGCGCGGCGATTTCTGCGAGCTCACGGTGCTCGGGAGCGAGCTCCGCGGCGGGGGCGATCTCGACCCGCTCCGCCTCCCCGAGCGAGCGCTGCGAGAAGGTGGAGAACCAGCGCAGCGACTCCACCTCGTCGCCGAACAGGTCGACGCGCACGGCCCGATCCTCCGTCGCCGGGTAGACGTCGAGCAGGCCACCGCGCACGGCGAACTGCCCGCGATCCTCGACCTGCTCGACGCGCTCGTACCCGGCGGCGACCAGGTCGGTGGCGCTCTCGTCGAGGTCGAGCAGATCGCCGCGGGTGATCGTGAACCCGTGGGGCCGCAGCTCGGGGTCGGGCACCTTCTCCGAGAGCGCGACCGCGCTCACCACCACGACCGGTGGCTCGTCGGAGGCGGAGGCCGGGGCGGTCAGGGCGTCGAGGGCGGCGATCCGCAATCCGACGAGGTGCGGAGGGGGCGCGAGGTGGGACTCGTAGGCCACGCCGCGCGAGGGGTAGAAGCGCACGGGCCTGGGGTGCAGCCACGCGCGCAAGTCGGCGGCCAGGTCGCGAGCCTGGCGATCGTCGCCCGCCACGACCAGGGCCGGGCTGCTCGGCGCGTGCTCGGCCAGCGCGGCGATGAGGTAGGGACGCAGCGACTGCGAGACGAACGCCCGTCCACCGTCCCGCGCGAGCGTCAGGGTGGCGGGATCGTCGTCGGCGTAGGCGAGAAGGGGGCGGAGCATGAGTCGACGGCGGGCGCGGGGCGCTTCGCCGGGCTGGTCAGTCTAGGAGGGCGACCCGGGGTACCGAATGGGGTACCCCGGGTAGCCGCACCCGCGAGGAGGTCGCGGCGCTGACTCGCAGGGCCGCGCCAGCGAGGATCTCAGCCACCGTCACCGAGGACGAGCGCCTCTGCCGCGTCTCGGGCATGCTCGACCAGGGCCGCGACCTCCTGCGCCGGCTCGCGGAACCTCCCGAGCACGTAGGCGGCGACGATCTCCGGGTCGGTGGAGTCCGGGCGCCCGACCCCCACGCGCACGCGCCAGAACTCCGCGCTCCCGAGCTCGCGCTTGAGCGACTTGAGCCCGTTGTGCCCGGCGAGCCCGCCGCCGAGGCGGACTCGCACCTCGCCGAAGGGCAGGTCGATCTCGTCGTGGAGCACGAGCACCCGATATAGCTCGAGGCGGTAGGCGCCGCGCGCCGGGCCGGCCGAGCGACCCGCGTCGTTCATGTAGGTCTGAGGCTCGAGGATCGCGACGCGCGGCGCGTCGATGCCGACGCCGGCGCGGCCTTCGCTCAGCAGGCCGGCGTATCTGGCCTTCGGCCGGGGAAGATCCCATCGGGCCCGCAGCGCTGCGGCGACCGCAAAGCCGACGTTGTGTCGCGTCCCCGCGTAGGACGGCCCGGGGTTGCCGAGCCCGACGATCAGCCAGTCGAGGGAGGGGACCCGCCGCTCGCGCAGGGCGGGGCTCAGCCCGGGACCGTGCCGGCTTCGGCGTCAGGCGCGTCTTCGCCGGACTCCGCCTCCGCCTGGCCGCCGGCCTCGCCGACCCGCTCGGTCTCCTGCTCGATCTCCTCGTCGGAGGCGACCTCGAGCTTCGGCGGGGAGCATGTGGCGATCACCGTCTCCGGGTCGTCGATCAGGGTCACCCCGCTCGGCGGCCGGAGCGCTGCGAGCGCCAGCGTGTCGCCTATCTCCATGCTCGAGACGTCGTGGGTGAGCTGATCGGGAATCTCGCCCGGCAGCGCCTCGATCGTCAGCTCGCGGGTGACGAGCTCGACGATGCCGCCCTCCACGACGCCGGGCGCCGCGTCGACGCCTTCGAGCTCGAGGACCACCACCGCTTGGATCGGTCGGTCGAGACGCACGCGCAGAAAATCGATGTGGACGGGCTCTCCGTTCACCGGGTGGACGTCGAGCTCCTTGACGAGCACGGAAGTGCGGGCGCCGTCGAGGGTGAGGTCGATCACCGCGCCCGAGTGCGCCAGCGCCCGGCGCAGCGTGAGCGCCTCGACCTGGAGGGGCAACGGCTCCTCCCCCCCGCCGTAGACGATCCCCGGGACCTGCCCCGTACGGCGCAGGCGGCGGGTGGCGCGCGAGCCGTGCACCTCGCGGGCGGCGGCGGTGAGAGTGGTGGTCTCCGACTCGGCCATGGGCGCGCCCGATGCTAGCGAACGGGTTCTCATCGGCCCGAACGGCGCTACGCTGCCACGATGGCCTCCTCCACGCAGCTTGTGCTGCTGGCGGCGGGGATCCACCTCGCCGGGCTGGCCCTCGCGCTCGTGCTGATCTTGCCGATCATCCGCGGGGACGAGTCGTGGCTCCGCCCGCCCGAGGATGGGGAGGATGGCGGCGGCGGCAACGACCGGCGCCGCCCACACGCACCGGTCGGGCCGAGCGGCGGCGGCATCCCGCTGCCCGACGCCCGCCCGGCTCGCCGGCGGCTGCGCGAGCCCGCCCGCCTGGGCGACCTGCGCCCCGCTCCTCCGCGGCGAGGGCCGGTGCGCGAGCCGGCGCCCACGCCGCGCCGGGCCCCCGCGCGCCGCTAGCGCGGTTCTTCAGCGCCCGGGGCAGCTCGCGTCGCCGCGGATCGGCGCCGAGAGCGCCGTCAGCCCGACGCGCAGACCGGAGATCGGGTCGCCCTCCCGACGCACCCCGACGCACTGCACCACGGGCAACCCGGGCGCCACCCGCCACGCCACCCGGGCCACGCCGCGGGACCCGGCGATCGAGAAGCGCGTTGAGGGGTCATACGCGAGCACCTGCACGCGCCCCGGGCGACGCAGGCGCCCGGCGTTGGCTTGGGCCGAGGACCGGCAGGCCGGCTCTGCACTGCATCCGCTCAGCAGTGCCGTCAGGCCGCGCGCGTTGCCGCGCGCTTCGGCGTCCAGCAGCTGCACGATCGCCGCCCGTTCCCCGGTGTTGGCGCTCAGGACGCGCGCGAGCAGAGCGCTGATCGCCAGAAAGGCGAGGACCGCGACGACTATGAGCGCCAGGCGAGCGGGGCGGGACACGAGCGGCATGTTCGCGGACCGGCGCCCCGAATCGGTTCTCGCGCCGCCCGGCGGGGTAGGCTGCCCGCCGTGAAGATCCTCTACAAGCCGTTCGGCATCGTCATCGGCATCCTCTCGGGACTGTTCTCCAAGAAGCTCTTCGAGTTCATCTGGTCGAAGATCGACGACGAGCAGCCGCCCAAGCCGACGACCCGGAGCTCGCCGTGGCCGAAGGTGCTCGGCGCCGCCGCGGTGGAGGGAGTCGCCTTCAAGGTGACCCGCGCCGTGGTCGACCGCGCCGGGGCGCGTGGCTTCGAGCACCTCACGGGAGTCTGGCCCGGTCCTAAGGTCCCCGACCCGGAGTAGAGCCTCCGCCGCCCCGCAAGACGAAGCCGCGCTCGGCCAGCTCCCCGAGCGCGTCCTCGAAGGCGCCGAAGTCCTGGCCCAGAAGCAGCTCGATCGGCCGTCCGCTCGGACCGCTCGCGCGGACCCAGCGGCGCAGCACCGCCGCTCCGGCGCGCTCCTCGGCCTCGGCGAGCAGGTGGAGGAGGATCGGGATCTCGGGCCGGTGCTCGAGCTGGCCCGAGACGACCATCAGCGGGTCGGCGTCGAGCACGAGGCAGAGCTCCTCGTCGCTGAGACCGAGGAGATCCATCAGCCGCGCCGCGCCGCCCGAAGCGCCCATCCTCCGCGCTCTAGAAGAGCTGGTTCTCGCCGCCGAAGACCTTGCTCACCGAGCCGTCGGTGAAGATCTCGCGGATTGAGTTCGAGAGCAGGTCGGCACAGGAGAGGACCTGGACGTTCTCGGGCATCCCCGGCCGGGCGGGGATCGTATCGGTCACGACGATGCGCTCGAACCCGGAGGAGGCGAGGTTCTCCCACGCGTTGCCCGAGAAGACCGCGTGGGTGGCGGCGGCGAACACGCGGGTGGCGCCCTCGTCGAGCACGGTCTGCGCCGCCGCCTTGAGGGTCCCCGCGGTGTCGATGATGTCGTCGACGATCACCGCGGTGCGGCCCTTGACGTCGCCGATCACGTAGCCGATCTCCGCCACCTGCTGAGCCGGGCGCTCCTTGGTGAGCAGGGCGAGCGGGGCGCCGATCTTCTCCGCGAACTTCTGGTTGAGCTTGGCGCGGCCGACGTCCGGGGCGACGACCACGAGATCCTGGAGTCCCTGGTCGGAGAAGTACTGGCTGAGCATGAAGAGGGCGGTCATATGATCAAGGACGACGTTGAAGAAGCCCTGGATCTGCCCGGAGTGCAGGTCCATGGTGACGATCCGGTCGATGCCCGCGGCCTCGAGCATGCGCGCCATGAGCCGGGCGGTGATGGGCTCGCGGGGCGCGGACTTCTTGTCCTGGCGCGAGTACCCGTACCACGGGGTGACGGCGATCACGCGGTGCGCCGATCCTCCCTTCGCCGCGTCGACCATGGCCAGGAGCTCCATCACCGCGTCGTTGGCGGTGAGGCCGATCTCCGGGTTGCCGCACGTGGGCTGGACGATGAAGACGTCGGCGCCGCGGATCGACTCCTGGTAGCGGCAGTACACCTCTCCGTTGGAGAAGGTCTTGAGCGTGACCCCACCGAGCTCGACCCCGAGCTTCTCGGCGATCTTGTGCGCGAGCGGCTCGTTGGCGCGCCCCGAGAAGAGCATGAGCCGCTTCTCGTATCCCGTCGCCAGGGCGGTGGAAGGAGTCGCGTGCGTGCCCAGCGCGCTCATCTCGGGGCGAGTCTACGGGAGAAGCGGGACGTCACGCGCCCGGTGCTCCCGGTCGCCGCTGCGCGTAGCCCTCGACGTTGCGCTGCGGCTCGCGCGCGACGCCCAGCGCGCCGGGCGGGACGTCCTCGACGATCACCGATCCGGCGGCGGTGTAGGCGTCGTCGCCCACGCTGACCGGCGCGACGAACGAGGTGTTCACGCCCCCGCGCACGCGCGCGCCGATCCGGGTGCGGTGCTTGGCCACCCCGTCGTAGTTCGCAGTGATCGTGCCGGCGCCGAGGTTGCTCTCCTCCCCCACCTCGGCGTCTCCGACGTAGGAGAGGTGGGGGACCTTGGCGCCGGCCCCGATGAGCGAGTTCTTGATCTCCACGAAGGCGCCGGCCTTGGCCCGCTCGCCCAGCACCGCGCCCGGCCGCAGGTAGGCGAAGGGCCCGACCGTCGCGCCCGCGGCGACATCACAGCCGGTGAGGTAGGAGTGCGCCACGCTCACGTCGTCTCCGAGCGCGGCGTCGATGAGGGTGGAGCCCGGGCCGACGCGGCAGCCGGCGCCCACGCGCGTGGTTCCGTGCAGGCAGGTGAACGGCGCGATCATTGCGTCGGGCTCGATCGCGACCTCGACGTCGATCAGCGTCGAGGCGGGATGAAGGATCGTGACGCCCGCGCGCTGATGGGCCACATGGATCCGCCGCTGGGCGATGGCCGCGACCTCGGCGAGGTCCACACGATCGTTGACGCCGAGCGTGAGCTCCGGGTCCTCGAGCTCGAGCGCGTGGAGCGTGCCCCCCGCGGCGCGCAGCAGCGGCAGGACGTCCGGGAGGTAGAGCTCGCCCTGCGCGTTGTCGGACTCGAGCCGGCCGAGCGCGTCGCGCAGGAGCACCGGGTCGAAGGCGTAGACCCCGGCGTTGATCTCGTTCACCGCGAGCTCGGCGGCGGTGGCGTCGCCGGCGACCTTGGTCTCGACGACCCGCTCGACGCTCCCGTCGCTCGCGCGGAGCACCCGGCCGTACCCCGCGGGGTCGGCGAGCCGGGAGCTCAGAAGCGTCGCCGCGGCGCCGCTGCTCGCGTTGGCGGCCACGAGCCCCTCGATCGCGGCGGCGGTCAGGAGCGGCACGTCACCCGAGAGCACGAGCACCGGAGCGCCGGCGTCGAAGTGCCCGGCGGCGGCGCGCACCGCGTCGCCGGTGCCCTTCGGCTCGGCCTGGATCGCCAGCTCGACGCCGGGAGGAAGGGCAGACTCGAGCGCCCGGTCGGGGGCATCGACGACGACGACGCGACCGGCACCCGCGGCCCGAGCCGCGGCGATCACCCAGAGCAGCATGGGGCGCCCGCACACGGGGTGCAGGACCTTGGGCAGGGCCGAGCGCATGCGCGTGCCGCGTCCCGCGGCGAGGATGACGGCGACCGGGGCGCTCACGGGCGGGATGCTAGCCGCGGGCCTAGAATCGAACGGGCTCGCTGGGGGGTCGTCTAACCGGACAAGACTCCGGCCTTTGAAGCCGGCGATCGGGGTTCAAGTCCCCGCCCCCCAGCCTGAAGCGCGGGCAGCGGACGTTCGAAGATCCTCTCAGGCGCTCGGCAGCCGCGCGCGAAAGGCGCCCCCCTCCGAGCTGGGCAGGCAGACCACGTCGCCTCCCGTGGCGCGCGCCAGACGGCGCGCGAGTGCGAGCCCCAGGCCGGCGCCACCTCCCGGCTCGCCGCCGCTGACGCCGGGCTCGAAGATCCGCTCGCGCTCCGCCTCGGGCACTCCGGGACCGTCGTCGCGCACCACGAACTCGACCGCTCCGTCCTGGGCGGCGACGCTCAGCGTCACGCGGCTAGCACCGTGGCGACAGGCGTTCTCGACGAGCGGAGCGAGCACGCGCTCCACGAGGTCGACGTCAGCACTCACCCGCAACGCGGCGGGGGGCGGCTCGAGGCTCACCCGCACGCCGCGCTCGGAGGCGAGCGCGGCGCCGGCCTCCGCCGCGCGCGACGCGGCCTGCGTGGCATCACCCGAGCCGCGCCCGAGATCGGCGTCGGCGCGGGCCGCCAGCAGCAGCGTCTCGAGCGTGCGGTCGAGCTGCCGCGCCGCCCTACGCACGGCTTGCAGGGCCTCGCGGTACTGCGCGGACGAGCGCTCGCGCCGCAGCGCGAGCTCCGCCTCGGCCACGACCTTGGCCAGGGGGGTGCGGAGCTCATGGGAGACCTCGGCGGAGAAGCGCTGCTCGTGGCGCAGGCTCGCCGCAAGGCGGTCGAGCAGCCCGTCGAACGTAGCGGCCAGCCGCGTGAGCTCGTCGCGCGGCGGCCCGAGCGCGAAGCGCCGGTCGAGGTCGTGCGCTCCCCAGTCCGCTGCCGCGCTGGTCATCCGCGCCACCGGTCGCAGCGCGCCGCCGATGACGCCGCGTGCGGCGAGGCCGACGAGGACGAGAACCAGAGCGGCGAAGATCAGCGAGCCGACGAGCGCGGTACGCGCGGTGCGCTCGTAGGGCACCAGCGAGGCTCCGACCGCGAGCGTGCCGAGGCGGCGGCCGGCGCCCATTATGGGGACCGCGTAGAGCCGCGTGTCGCTCCGGCGGCTGGAGATGAAGCGCCGGGGGCCGGCGGCCAGGGAGTCCGCAAGCGCCTGGTCTTCCACCGGAGCGCGGGGACGCTCCAGGGCGCGGCGCTCCGCGTAGACCCACACCTGGCTGTCGACCGCCGCCGCGTCGGGCGCCTCGCCTACACGCAGCCGTCCGTTCAGCGTGGAGAGCGTGGCGAGCTCGGCGGCGGCCCGCGTACGAAGCAGGTTGTCGGCGTCGCGGGCGAGCCGTTGGTCGAGGAAGAGGTTGAACCCCGCGGTCAGCGCGACGAGCGTCGCCAGCGCGCCCACGAGGACGACGACGAGCAGCCGGCTCCGCAGCCCGCGGGGACGCAGCCGGCTCATTCCAGCCGGTAGCCGACCCCGTGCGCGGTGACGATGCGCGGCGGCGCGGGCAGCTGATCGAGCTTGCGCCGCAGTCGGGCGACGTAGACGTCGAGCGTGTTGTCGTGCACGATCGCCCCGTCCGGCCACGCGGCGGCCACGAGCTCCCGCCGGCGCACCGTCGCACCGGACCGGGCTGCCAGCGGCGCGAGCAGGCGGAACTCGGTCGGCGTCAGCGGGACGGTGGTCGATCCCCCCGTCACCGCGTGGTTGACGGGATCGAGCCGCACGCCGGCGACCTCGGCGCCGGTCTCGGCGGGAGCGCCTCGCCGCAGCAGCGCCCGCAGGCGCACCACGAGCTCGGCGAACGCGAACGGCTTGGCCACATAGTCGTCCGCCCCGGCGTTGAACCCGGCCACGCGATCGACCACCGCGTCGCGAGCGGTGAGGAAGAGGACCGGGGCGTGGACGCCGCGGGCGCGCAGCGCCTGGCAGACGTCGCGTCCGTCGGCATCGGGAAGGCCGATGTCGACGATGATGAGGTCGGGCGTCCCCCGACCCACCGACGTGATCGCCTCCGCCCCGGTGGCGACGGTCTCGACGGCGAAGCCCTCCTCGCCGAGGCCGCGCCGCAGCAACCCGCGCAGATCGGGATCGTCTTCGACGACGAGGATCGCCGGGCCGCTCACGTCAGGACTACGGTACCTGCGGCCCGCGCCTCGCGCTCAGGACCCTGGGCGCCTCATTGCTCTCGGAGGATCGCGCCGAGCGGCAGCTTTCGCAGCCCGCGGGCCGCGAGCCCGGTGGCGATCAGGGTGGCGAGGATCGCCGCGCCGGCGAGCGCGGCGAGGAAGGCCCAGGGGATCGCCAGGGCGTCCGGGGGCGGGTCGAAGACGTGCTGGAGCATCGCGACGAGCATCTCGGAGAGCAGCCACCCGAGCACGCCGGCGAG
>JAABUZ0100010678.1_pt1 | contig 10152 bp, 14 predicted proteins | sample 5562091 | NCBI WGS metagenome assembly JAABUZ01 (sample SAMN12813069, study PRJNA571459) | rock metagenome | isolation source: Antarctica rocks | place: Antarctica: Victoria Land, Linnaeus Terrace sud | collected 2015-12-21 | reverse complement strand
GGCGACGGCCGGGAGCCAGCCGGCCTGGCCGCGGATGAGCGCGTCCTCGCAAAAGAAGAAGCGCTTGAGGATAGCTCCGGTATCGAGGCGCGCCAGGCGTGCGCGCGCGCGGTCGCTACGGAGGTATGTGTGGTCCGATACGGTCGTCATGTGCCCTCACCTTGACTACGGTGGCGCGCATATATCGGTCACGCGCCACGGCGACGCTCCCCCCCATCGCCACACAAGTTTCATGAACTCATCATGCGTACGATGGAATGAATCTATTATACGCCCAGTATCGCCACATTGTCATCGGTCCAAACCCCTGGCGCTCTATTATCAGGTCGCCGAAATCCTACGCCAGCGCATCAGGGACGAAGAGCTACAGCCGGGGGACGCGATCCCGACGGAGGAGGAACTGCAGCGCCTGTTTGGCGTCAGCCGGGCGACGATCCGCCAAGCCGTGAGGGCGCTGGTCGGCGACGGGCTGCCGCGGCTCGAGCGGCCGCGTGGGACGTTCGTGATGCACCCAAAACTTCAGGAGACCCTACCCGAACTGATCAGCTTCTCCAATGAGGTGCGGCGGCAAGGTCTGGAGCCGTCGGCGCGCGTGCTGTCCGTGGGGCTGGAGCCCGCCCCCGCGCATACAGCCGCGCGCCTAGGGATCGGGGAGGACGAGATAACGTTGCGCTTGGATCGACGGCGGCTGGCCAACGACAAGCCCGTGGCCCTGATGCACTCCCACCTTGCCCCGTGGGTCGGTCTCGCGCCGGACGACGACTATACCGGCTCGTTGTACGCGCTGCTCGCACGCCGTGGCATCTACCTGGTCGACGCCGACCAGATCATCGAGGCGGCGACGGCGACGGACGAGCAGGCGCGCCTGCTCCTCTGTGGACGCCGCGACGCGCTGCTTAAGGTCGATCGGGTCACCTACAGCGCCGACGGCCGGGCGGTCGAGCACGTCGTGGCCCTCTACCGTGCCGATCGCTACGCCTATCGCCTCCACCACGGGTCGGCCGTGTCGGGCGCCGGCTATATCCATACGGGTGCTGGGTCGTGCTGATTTAGAAGCCCCGTACCTGTTTCATTGGGGCGCGCTGAGAAAGGCTATACTGTAATGTAGGATAATGGATAACGACGACTATTACGCCCAGCTGCGGGCGCTGGCGCAAACGCTGCGGCAGGCCGGCCGCGAGGTGGAGCGCGGGCTGACACCGGCGCTGCGCGACGAAACGCCTGATTGGCTGTTGGAGCGCCTCGACGGCGCGCTCCGCGCCATCGAGGCGACGGCGGGCGAGGTAGGACGCTTCATCCGCGAGGACCGCACGGGCGCGTATACAGCGCCGCCACCGGAGTACGCCGGCGGCGAGGATGAGGCGTAGTGGTCGTTTTTACTGGGAGCGCCAGCGGACAGAGCGGTGAGCTCCAGCCTGACCTTAAAAGGTCTGCCTGGGCGCGACACGCGCGCCGTCTGTCGATCATGCGGCTACCGCGATGAGCCCCCAACAGACCTTTCAAGGTCCGGCCCCTGCCATGCGCTGTCAGGCCGCTGCCTGTCAAGCGCAGGCCGGCAACGGGCGCCATTACAATCTCAGGGCGCTGCCAGTAGAGAACGGACGGTTTGTTACCGGATGTCGAGCAACTCGACGTCGAAGATCAGCGTGGCGTTGGGCGGGATGACGCCGGCGGCGCCGCTCGCGCCGTAGCCGAGGTCAGGCGGGATCGTCAGCCGGCGCTTGCCGCCTACCTTCATGGTGGCGACACCCTCGTCCCAGCCCTTGATCACCTGGCCCTGCCCGATCCTGAAAGAGAACGGCTGGCCGCGGTCGACGCTGGAGTCGAACTTGGTCCCATCGGTGAGGTAGCCGGTGTAGTGCACCACGGCCGTTTGTCCCGGACGCGGACTGACGCCCGTACCTTCCGTGGTGTCCTCGTAGGTCAAGCCTGATGGTGTCGTCGGCACGTCGCGCTCCTTTTCTTAATTCTCAATCGCGTCTATCGGCGGCACGGCGCGCGCCGTTCCGGCCTGCTCCTCATTGTACCGGAGCGTGAGTTTACTGCTGTTTAGACAGTACCATATCGCCAGGGTCCGTGAAAATTTCTGGGAGCGCGGGCGTTTCGCGGTGGGGAGAGGGGCGTCTGATCGCGCAACGCCAGGGTACGCCCGTCCTCCTATATGATTAGGATCACGCTATTCGTGGGTTAACGTGTAGGAAGCGCACGCGCAAGGAGGCAGGGCCGATGAAAATCACGGATGTCAAATGTGCCGTCCTGGGGAACAATCCGGTGGTCCGCATCGTGACCGACGCGGGTGTCAGCGGCTACGGAGAGGTGGAATCCTATAAATCCTACCTCAAGCCGCAGGCGCTCCACTACAAGCAATACATTCTGGGCGAAGACCCGACCGATGTCGAGCGGGTGATGCTCAAGATTCGCCACCGGGGCTCGTTCAAGCCCTGGGGCAGCGCCGTGAGCGCGATCGAGATGGCGCTGTGGGACATCGCAGGGAAGGCCGCGGGCCTGCCCGTCTACAAGTTGCTGGGGGGCAAAGTGCGTGATCGCGTGCGCGTCTACAACGGCGCGGTCCGTTTCCCCATGGACGGGCACGCCCCCGCGGACTACGCCGACACGATGGCCAAGATGAAAGCCGCCCCAGAGGGTTTCACGATCATCAAGCAGGGCATCGGTTTCCACGGGCCGATGACACGGAGCATCCCCGATTTCTTCTACGGCGACCCAGGGGACGGCGGCCACGGGGACTACAACCGGGGCCTGCTCACCGAGCGCGGTCTGGCGCATGTCGTCGCCTGTGTCGCGGCGATGAAAGAGGTACTGGGCGACGCGATCGGCCTCGCGCTGGATTGTGGCCCCGGGTGGACGGTCCCGGACGCGATCCGGCTGGCGCGGGCGCTGGAGCCGTTGAACGTGCTGTGGCTGGAGGACCTGATCACCGGCGACTACACGCCGTACGTCAACGCGGATGTCTATCGCGAAGTGACACGGAGTTCCTCGACGCCGATCCACACGGGTGAGCAGATTTACTTGCGCCAGAACTTCAAGGAGTTGATCGAGGGACACGCCGTCAACATTATCGGCCCCGACCCCTGCGACATCGGCGGTCTGGCCGAGTTGAAATGGGTAGCGGAATACGCCGACCTGCACGGCATCCTGATGGCGCCGCATGGGACCGGCGACGGGCTGCTTGGCCTCGCGGCCCTCGTCCAGGTCTGCGCGACGCTGCCGCGCAACTACATCGCCTTCGAGTACCCCACGGGCCAACCGGAGTGGTGGTACGATATCGTAGACGGGTTGCCGGACCCGCTCGTCAAGGACGGGTTTATCGAGGTATGGGACCGCCCCGGCCTGGGGGTGGAGTTCAACGTCGGGGCGGCGCGCGCCTATCTGCCGGACGAAGACCGCGATTTCTTCGACTGAGCCGCGCGGGCGTACCGTCCAGGGTCAATGAGGGGGAGGATTTTGATGAAGATCACGGCGGTCAAGGGGTTCCCCGTGCGATGTGGTCGTCGCAACGTGTTTATCGTCAAGGTCGAGACCGATGACGGATTCTATGGATTGGGCGAAGGCGGCATGTCCGGCCGTGAACGGGCCATGCAGGGCATGAGCGACGATTTCGCACAGTTCCTCGTCGGGATGGACCCGCGCCGCATCGAGCATATCTGGCAGACGCTCTACCGCGGGCACTACTTCGAGGGGGGCAACAATCTGGCGCAACTCGAATATCGACCCGAGATCGACCATGGCTACCCACGCGATCTCTTCCCGACATGCCCGGTCCTTGCGGGCGACAGTTTTCCCTTGCCCACGGCGTCGGGTCTGGGCGTGCGCTTTAACGAAGAGGCCGCGACGGATTATGCGTTTGCCTACTGGGAAGCCCCCCATTGGCGCCGCCGTGATGGGGCCAGAACGAATTGGTAGCGGCGATACGCCTGACAGAGGGCGACGGGCCCTCGTGTGACGTTGTGACCCTGGGCGAGACCATGGTCCTGCTCTGGCCGACCGGCGACGCGAGTCTGGAAGACGCCGCGACGTACGAGCGGTCGCTCGGCGGCGCGGAGAGTAATCTGGCGATCGCGTTGGCCCGTCTTGGGCTGCGGCCACGCTGGATCAGCCGGCTTGGCGATGACCCGTTCGGGCGCTATACGCGCGCGGCGCTGGAACGGGAGGGCGTCATCGTCGACGCCCCCGTCGACACGGGCGCGCCCACGGCTGTCTTCTTCAAGGAGCGCATCGCGCATGGCCCGCGGCGCGTCTATTACTATCGCCGGGGTTCAGCAGCAAGCCGGATGGAGCCGGCGGACCTGAGCGCCGCCCAGTTCGCGGAGGCGCGATTGTTGCACCTCACGGGCATCACCCCGGCGCTCTCGGCGGGGTGCGCCGCGGCCGTGGACCGCGCGATCACGCTTGCCCGTGCGGCGGGGGCGCGCGTGTGCGTCGATCCCAACGTGCGGCCGCAACTTTGGCCGGAGCCCGCGGACGGGGTCGCGGCTCTGCACGCCCTGATGGCGCGCGCCGACCTCGTCCTCCTGGGCGACGAAGACGCCGCCTACCTGTTCCCCGGCCTGTCTGAGACAGCCGTCCTGGGCGCGGTCCGCGCGCTGGGTCCGCGCATGGTCGTGCTCAAAGTGGGGGCGCGGGGGGCGCGGGCGGTGGTCGAGGGAGAGGATGTCAGCGTCGCGCCCTACCCGGTCGCCGTCGTCGACAGTGTGGGCGCGGGCGATGGCTTCGACGCCGGGTTCATCGCGGGGCTCTTGCGCGGCGACCCGCTGCCGCGCTGTCTCGCGCTGGGCGCGCGCATCGGCGCCGCGGCGGTCGCGACGACGGGCGATTGGGAGGGGTACCCGACGAGCCGTGAGCTTGGCCTTGACTAACACGTAGCAACCGATAACCGACGATTGACGACTGAGGAGATGACGATGCTCGATCACGATGAGTTGCTGGAGCGCACACGGAAGGATCGCCTGGTGGCGATCATCCGGCTGCGCCACGAGGCGCCGCTGGCGCGGGTCGCGGAGGCCCTGGTCGCGGGTGGCATCCGCGCGCTGGAGTTTACCTTGACCTCTCCGGGCGCGGTCCCGGCCATCACGGCGTGCAGGGCGCGCTTCGGGGATGATATCGTCGTGGGCGCCGGGACGGTGCTCGACGCGGAGGAGGCGCGGCGCTGTCTCGACGCGGGCGCGCAGTTCCTGGTCTCGCCCGGCTTCGACCCGGCGGTCGTCGCGCTGGCGCGCGAACGTGGCGCGCTGGCGCTGCCCGGCGCCCTGACGCCGACGGAGATCGTGACGGCGTGGCGGGCGGGAGCCGACGTGGTCAAAGTCTTCCCGGCGCGCGCGTTCGGCCCGCGCTACATCACCGACCTCCTGGCGCCCTTGCCGCGGGTCCCGCTCATGCCCACGGGTGGCGTGGACGAGACGAACGTGGTCGACTACCTGCGGGCGGGGGCCGTCGGCGTCGCGGTCGGCGGTCGGCTGGTCGCCGAGGACGCCGTCGCGCGGGCCGACTGGGACGCGCTGACCGCGCGGGCCCGCGCGTTAGTCGCGGCCGTCCACTGGGTGAGCGACCAGCCGTGACGGCGTGGACAGCTATACAGCGCGAGACTGGGTGTCCATGCCCCGCTATGCCCCCGCCGATAGCACATCGTTAGCTTGGCATCATCAAGATACGGCTTTGACGCGACATGGCGCCTGCTATGTCCTTTTACCCCACACCGACCCCGATGGCGGCCAGGGGCAGGCTCTCGGCGCGCGCGTGCACGATGGCCGCGGCACGCGACGCTAGCAGTTCGAGGCCCTCGCCGGTGGCGGCGCTGACGGCGACGCCGGTGGGGAAGCGGTCCCACAGCGCGGCCAGCCGCGCCGCGCGCTCCTCCGGCGGGAGCAGGTCGACCTTGTTGAAGACCGCCAGAACCGGCGCGGTCGTCCCCAAGGTCTCGAGTTCGTCGAGCACGACCGCGGCCTGGCCGAGCGCGTGCGGCGACGACGCGTCGATCACATGCAGCAGCAGGTCGGCCTCGTTGAGCTCTTCGAGCGTGGCACGGAAGGCGGCGACGAGCCCGGCCGGCAGCTTATGGATGAAGCCAACCGTGTCGGTGAGCAGCAAAGACTCCGCGGGGCCGACGGACCAGCGCCGCGTGGTGGGGTCGAGCGTGGCGAAAAGCTTATCTTCGGCCTCGACGCCGCCGCTGGTGAGCCGGTTGAGCAAGGTCGATTTGCCCGCGTTGGTATAGCCGACCAGGGCGATGCCGCGGCCGACGTCGCGACGCTTGGCGCGCTGCGTGGCGCGGGCGTGGCGCACACCCTCTAGCTCGCGCTCCAGCTTGGTGATGCGGGCGCGGATCTGGCGGCGGTCGGTCTCCAGCTGCGTCTCGCCGGCGCCGCCACGCGTGCCCGTGCCGCCGCGCTGGCGCTCCAGGTGCGTCCAGAGGCGCGCCAGGCGCGGCAGGCCGTAGCGGGCCTGCGCTAATCGCACCTGCAACATGCCCTCGTGCGTGCGCGCGCGCTGACCGAAGATCTCCAGGATCAGCGCCGTGCGGTCGATCACCGACCCCGCGCCGCAGACCGCCTCCAGCCCCTTCTGTTGCGCGGGCGAAAGCTCGTCGTCGGTCAGCACCAGCTCGCACTCCTCGGCGCGCATCAACTCGGCCACGTACTGGGCCTTGCCCTCGTTGAGGTAGGTGCGCGGGTGCGGTGAGCGCAGGCGCTGGCTGACCAGGCGCACCGGCTCGATCCCGGCGGTCGTGGCGAGGCGCGCCAACTCCTCCAGGCTCGACTCGACATCCCAGGGTTCGTCCGCGCCGGCGGCGGAGGATGGCCCCGCGGCGGCCACGGCGATCAGGATGGCGCGCGGCGGACCCTGCCGCGCGCGCGTGACGCGCAACGCCGACGGCGCATCTAAATCCCCGGCTAGCCGCTCCGTCGCGTCGTGGCCGTGCGTGACGCTGCGTCTATGTGTTCCTCGTGTCATGTTTTCTCCAACAGATGTATTAACCTTTATTGTACCACCTCCCGTTTGCTACACTGGAAGGCCGGTATCTATGGTTGTGTCTGTTGGAGTTGCGCCTGGAAATAGCTTCTGTTCAGGCTGTAGATTCATCAGTCGTTGGTTTGCGCTCATCGAGCCCCGTTCGCGAGTTGGCGCGCCTCTGCCAGGATCGAGAGGGGGCGGCTGGTCGTAGCATTGGACGCGGCCTCTCGAGCGGTGTTGGACGCGGCGGCTTGGGCGGCGCCGGGCACGTCAGGCGTGGTGAGCCGGATCGAACTGGGCGCGTCGCCATTCACGGGCGTGGCCACTCCTTGGAGCACCTGCGAGACCAGCCGGGTCGGACGCGAGGCGCCCGGCCGGTCAATCATTTTCATGAAGGGGATGGCTGGGACGGGCTGGGCGCCGTCATCTTGAGCGCCGTGGCGTGCGCCGACGTCCTGCCGCCGGACGGCTCACTATCCATCGCGGCCCCGGTAGACATCGTGGCCGAGGCGGTTTTCACCGCGTCCTCGCTGCTCCTCGTCGCGCTGGTGCAGCGCTTGCGCCGCGCGCATACCGTGGCGCAGGCCGAGATCGTGGAGCGGCGCCGCGTCGAGGATGCGCTGCGGGTCAGCGAGGGGCGCTTGCTCGCCGAGCACGCCGCGGCGGAGGCGGCGCGCCAGGTCGCCGAGGGCGCCCTGCGCGTCCAGGACGATTTTCTGGCGACGGTATCGCACGAACTGCAGACCCCGCTGACCGCTGTCGGGGCCGGCCTGGGGCTGCTGGGCATGAGCGCGTCCGAGCGGCTGCGCCCCTCCGAGCGAGCGTTGCTCGACAACGCGCTCCGCAACGCGGAGCTCCTGCGCCGGCAGATCTCCGACCTCCTCACGCTCAATAAGGTGACGGCCGGGGCGCTCGCGCTCGATCGCGAAGCGCTCGACCTGCGCGCCGTGGTTGGCGAGGCCGCGACGGCGATCCGCGCTTTAGCAAGGCGCGCTTTTTCTACCTGGCGCTGCTGGCCAGTCTGGCGGCGGGCGTCGCCATTACCTTCCTGGGTATCGGCCCGATCCACCTCCTGTTCTATGGCAGCATCGCGGGCGGGCTGGGCACGCCGATCACGCTGGCCCTGATGATCCTCGCGGCGCGCGACAAGAAGGTCATGGGCGAGCGCCGCGTGGGCCGGGGCCTGGCCGTCGGCGGCTGGATCGTGTTTGCCGCCGTGACGGGGGCGAGCGTGATCTATCTGTGGCAGACGTTCGTGCCCTGACCCGTTCGACCGGGATTAGCTGGCTGGCATGTAGGGTATGGCACATTACAATAAGTGAGAGGAGGAGGTGTGATGGACGTGGGTGTAACGCCAGTAGCCGAGCGCGACCCGGACGCGGCCTGGGGCGAGCCGGCGCGAAGCGAAGCGGCCTGGCCGGCTCGGCTGGCGGTCCTGGCCGCCGTGGCGCTCTATCTCATACTGCCCGATGGATTGACACTCGGCATCGCCTTGAAGTGGGGCGTAACCATCGTCGAGGTGGCCCTCCTGATCCCGCTGACTGTCGCGCCTCGGGCCGCGCGCGGCCCGAGGCGCGACAGTGGGTGCGCCCGGCGGCGGTCGCGTTGATCGCGGTGGTCAACCTCGCCAACGCGCTCTCGCTGGTGCTCCTCGTCGACGCGCTGCTACATGGGAGGAGCAACCTGGGGCACGTCCACTTGACCGGGTCCACGCTGATCCTGGCCGCGATCGAGATCTGGCCACGCCGCACAGCTTCTTGGTGGTGTTGACACCGTATCCGAAGAGACCTATACTGCACCTTGTCAACTAGAGGGGGGAGTATGAGCACGGTCGAACGCGGCGTAGGGCAGAGCAGAGAATTCATGAACGCGCTCTATGCACAGTGGAGCGAGACACCGCACGCGACGATCGACGCGGCGGTGCGCGCGCTCCAGGCGACGACGCGGCCGACACAGGCCGTGCTTGCCGCACGCCTCTTCGACGCGTATGCGCGTGTCATCGGCGATGTCGACGATCGGACGCTAGGTGACGCGGCCGGCGCGGGCTCCGACTACGAGGTGCTCCTGCGCTTGCTCGAGAACCCCGAGGCCATGGGCGTGCTCAGGGCGCGAAACCCGCTCCTTCCGGCGCGGCTGCGTTGGCTGCGCGACCGTGAGCGCCTATTGGAGGCGGAGGGGGGCGCGGCGTCGGTAACTGAGGTCGCGGCGTTACTCCACATGACGCGCCAAGGTGTCGATAAGAGGCGCAAGGAGGGGCGTCTCCTGGGACTGAACGTGGGGCGGCGTGACTACCTGTACCCGTTCTGGCAATTCGCCCAGAGCGGGGTGTTGCCTGGCCTGGAAGTGGCGCTCAAGGCGCTGGCGCCGCTCGATCCATGGGGACAAACGGCATTCTTGTTGAGCGGAGACGCGCGCCTCGGCGGGCAGCGGCCGTTGGACCTCCTACGGCGCGGTGAGGTCGATCCTGTCGTCGCCGCGGCGGAGCAGCACGGCGAGCAGGGCGGTGGCTAGGGCGAGACCGGCGCCTCCGCCACTCGGCCCGCTGCCCCCGCCGCCGTCCGACTTCGAGACCTGCCTGTTGCCTTTCATTCATCTCGACCGTCCCTGGCAGCGCGCGCATGGCTGCGCGCACGGTCCGATTTATTTCAACCCGAGGAACACCGCCCGCTTCAACGCGCCGAACGGGGAGTACGGCACGATGTACGTGGGCGACAGCCTGGCGTGCTGTTTCGTGGAAACGTTCGGGCGCCTCGACACGCCGGCCGCGACAACGGTGCGTTCGGTCAGTGAGGCGCGACTGCGCGACGTGTGTATCGCGGTGATCGCGCCGGTACGCCCTCTTGCCCTGGTAGACCTCACCGGCCCAGGACTGCGACGGATCGGGGCCGACGCCCGCCTCATCGCGGGCGACTACAGCGCGTCGCAACGATGGGGACTGGCGATCTGGGCGCACCCGACTCAACCGGACGGTATGCTCTATCCGGCGCGCCACGACCCGTCGCTCCAGAGCGTCGCCCTCTTCGACCGCGCCCGGGACGCCGTGGTAGCCGGGGCTACCCATCCCACTCGCATCAAGCTAATCCTGCCAAGGCGGGCTCAAGGAGGAGTTGATAGGTGTTAGGCTTCTTTTTGCGGCGGTTGAGGCGGCAGCCGGCCGCGACGGAGCGCTGGACGACCGTGAGCATG
>JAABUZ0100010677.1_pt1 | contig 10154 bp, 11 predicted proteins | sample 5562091 | NCBI WGS metagenome assembly JAABUZ01 (sample SAMN12813069, study PRJNA571459) | rock metagenome | isolation source: Antarctica rocks | place: Antarctica: Victoria Land, Linnaeus Terrace sud | collected 2015-12-21 | reverse complement strand
CACGAAACCGCGCACATGGGTGGCAGAGAAATACTGGCACGTCAGCGCGGGGAAATGGGACTTCCGTGTCATAGAGGGGCCACGCTTGCGCAAGCACAGCGACACCCCCATCCGACGACACGCGAAGATCAAAGGGGCAAAGAGCGTCTTTGATGGAGATTGGGCCTATTGGGCCACGCGGCTAGGCCACTACCCCGACGTGCCGCGCAAGGAAGCTATCCTTCTGCGGCGACAGGGGGGTACGTGCGCCTGGTGTGGGTTGCAGTTTACAAGTGAAGACCAGCGCGAAATCGACCACATTCTCCCCGTCGCCGCAGGCGGGCAGGATGTCCCGCAGAATCGCCAACTCCTTCACGGACACTGCCACGATGCGAAAACCGCGCGGGATGGGTCCGGCGCGGGACGAGGTACTCATGACAAGAGCTAGCGACCCGAGGAGCCGTGTGAGCGGAAACGCTCAAGCACGGTTTTGTAGGCGGGGGGGCAGAGGCGACTTTTCTCCCCTAGCCATCTATCGCTATGACGACGCCAATCCGAGGGAGGCCCGCCAGGGGCTGACCCGCTACCTCGACTTCTACAACCACCGACGCCCCCACCAGGCGCTCGGCTACCAGACACCGGCCGAGGTCTACGTCGCCCCGGTTGCGACCCGATACGCCACCGACGACCCACACAGCCCCGCCAGCCGGCGGGAGAAAGGAGAGGTCTCCACCTTAAAGTGCCCCTCCCCAGTGTTTTGACAAAATGGTCCACCATAATCCTGCCATCGCCGTCGTAGTTCCTTGACAGTCGTGCCATAGAACGCTACCTTACTCTCCACGGGATACCTCCTCTGCGTCCGGTTGTCACACCATGGCACTAGGGTACGATATCCCGCTCTTTTTACGATTCTTTTTCTGGAAGTCTATAGCATCAAGCTTCTTCGGCGTCAATCTTTGCATTGCGTATTAGTCCTGGCACCAGCCAGCATCTGCCCCGTGTCACCCCCTATGTAGACGCAGCAGCGCGTCTGGCTGGATAATTAGCAGCGCTGCGCACTCAGCTGGTCATGAGCATGAGGAGGACGCGGCCGACGGCTCACTGCCCCAGCCTAGCCTTGCCACACAACTCGGCATCGCTGGTAGCCTGATGCCCTATCTCACGACCATAGCTCCCTCGATCACGCCCGAACGTGGATCCAAGCTATAGCTGCGGCCAGCATGCAACTGTACAATCTCCGCCGTATCGCCGATTTCTGCTTTCAAGTCGTGCATGAAGCGCATGGGGTCAACCAGTGTGGGGTACCAACTTCCATTGATCAGCTTCGGTATGTCGCGCCAGAAACCCTCATCGTCGAAGGTCACTCCGGGTGCAGGCTGGCCATTGCGCCAGTTGATGTAGTGAATGTCCTCCTCTCGCACCGTGAGAGGCATCGGCCAGTCGGGCGTGTTCAGCCGATAGTGGATGGGAATGACGTACTTGGGACGAACCAGTTGGACCATCCGGCCCTCTGCCCCGTCTAACTTGCCGATGGGAAGGAAGAGGTAGGTCACCTTGCCCTGCAACTGAGCCAGTTCGTCAAAGGGCTCCGTGATGTCACCTGGATGATAGAACGAGAGGCCCGTCTCCTGATCTGTCACCACGTACCCCACGGTTGGAAACGGTTCCTGAAGGGGTGTTCGATCGCCCCACTCTTCTGGCTGCTCACCGCTGGTCACTCCCAGGACGTGTATGCGGCCCATACGCGCTTCACTCGGACCATCATACCGAGTGCCACCTGGCGTCACCTGTGGATAGAAGACCATCGTGCGATATCGATCCGCCCAGGCCAGATCAGAGGGTTTCGGGCTCTCCGTCGAGTAATGGAGCTGAGACGCGAAGTACGCGGACTTCGGGACCACGAGCATCTTCAACCGTGGGCTCTCAGCTAAGGGGCGTAGCGTGCGTTCGTCAAGGTGATCATAGTGCTCGTGCGTGATGAAGATGTAGTCTAGCGCCGACTCTTTGGGATACAGGTACGGGTCAAAGCCCAAATCAAGACCATCCAAATGGATCTCGATGTTGGCGATCCCCCACCATGTGACTGTGCCGAGTGCCATCTGCTTGACCTCCCTTGTCATCTCGCGTTTTTCAGCCTCTGTCGATGCTCAGGGCCACCTGCGTATTCATCAGATAGGGGAACAAGACGGCCTGCATGTCGCTCATAGACAGGACACTGTCATGGACGACGATGCCCAATTGCTCCTTCATAAACCGACGTCGTGCCGCGATGCGCTCCGCCACATCCGGGAACTGCCCAGCGATTTCTTGCTGTAGCGTGTCATCGGCCAACACGATCCCATCTTCCACCTGCACACCGAAATAAGGCTTGCCCGGGAACGAAATAATGTCACATTGCACCCCCATACCGGAGTGCAGAACTGTTGGTGAATTCGCGTAGAAGGGGGAATGGGTCCATTCATCCCAATGGATCAAGTGACCCGGGTTCAGCGTGACACCGAACGCCTCGTTCTCGACAAAGTCTTGCACGGCCGCGTACACGTCACCCGCTGGCATGCCGACGCGGATTGTTTCATACCACCGCGCCAGCGCCTGGAAGTAGGGTATGTACAGGTCTTCGACGACACGCTTACGCTCCTCGGGCAGATCCTCGGGGCCATGAGCAGCCAAGCCGCCCCGCGCGATGTTTCCGCCCCACTGTCCGAAACCAAAATGGACGAAACCGCCGGGCTGCAGGATCGAATCCGGTTGCGGACTCGTCAGTCCGTAGAAGGCATAATCTTCGAAGCCGAAGATGATCGGGTAGGATAGCGGCACGACGCCGGTGTACGTGAGGAGCGGGGCTGCCTCTGTTTCGGACATACCGAACCGTAGGTTATCCAGTACGTGCTTGACCCCTGCGTACACATACCGCGTGCTGTTTTCCATATAGGCAATTTCTTTTGCCGTCAGATGGTGTTTCAGACCATGCTCTGGGTCCGTCATAATGTCCGTGACATTGGCGACGTTCTTGGTGCCAACCTGTGCTCGCACCGCATCAACCATGTACGCTGGCGCATCGATGCGCTGCGACGAGTGGCTGAATTCCGGGTAGTATTTCTCGCCGATAATCCCAACCTTGTGGCCGTGTGCTAAGCCAGCGCGGGTGAACACATCTTCGATGTCCACAGAGCCACGACGGGGCTGCCCTTGCAAGCTAAAGGATGGGACAAGCCACTTTTCAAGATCTTCCAGGGGAGAAATATTGCTGTAGGGCAGGCCCTCATGTCCAACCATTAGTATGGGCGGGCGACCCTGAGGCACCACGAGTAACGTCTGTTCAAACTTGACATCATATCCAGTCAGGTAATAGACGTTGGCGAACGCTGTCACATCGCCATACACGATTATGTAGTCGAGGCCTCTAGATTCCATTGCTGCGCGCAACTTGTCAATGCGTGCGCCAAAATCGCTGCTCGTGAAACGGGGCATTGCTGCGGGAATGGTTGGCGCTGGCAACGAGATGTCTTTCACCTGTATAGATGACGCTATCATGACATCCTCCTCGTGTGATCGAAACGTCAACAACTGTTTAGGCATGCGTACTAATTAGGGCTCGTCAATGAACAACGTATCCACTTTTCGCGCCCGTTCGTGCCTGAGTGGGGCACAAGATCGACGACGTTATTCTCTGGCGGACCCTTAGGCGTACGTACTAACCGATCTTGCTAGCTCAACGTCACTCTCGTCTCGGGCGGCACGGCGTACGATCGTCTCGGCATCACCGATAGCTACCTAGTGTCAATCCACTGACGATGTACCTCTGCAGATACAGGAACAATACGATTAGCGGCAAGATGGAGAAGAGGGCACCAGTTATCACCAAGGGGTAGAGCGGCTGGCTCGTGCCGGGCGAGTTGGCCGTAGACTGCCAGATGGCTAAACCGAGGGTGACCGGAAAGAGTTTCGGGTCTGAGAGGATCACCAGGGGCAAGAAAAAGTTATTCCATACACCCACGAAGGTGATCAAGAAGAGGGTGATGAGGCCGGGCATGACAAGACGCAAGGCCATGACCCGAAACAGGAGATACTCCGAGGCTCCATCAACGCGCCCGGCGTCTAAGATATCAGCGGGGATGGCATCGGCCATGTACTCACGCATGAAGTACACCCCGAAGGGGCTCGCCATCAGGGGAAAGACCACACCCGCATAGGTGTTGATCAGCCCGAGGGTTTTCACGAAGAGAAAGATTGGAATGACGAGGGCCGCCGGTGGAACCATGAGGGCTCCGAGGATGATTGTGAAGATCACTTTGTTGCCCGGAAAGTTGTATTGTGAGAAGGCGAACCCAGCCATACTCGAAATCAGCGTGGACATGAGCCCGATGCCACCCGCATACAAGAGCGAATTCAACATCCAACGGAGAAATACGTTGTCCTGGTAGGTAAACAACCAATGAAGGTTGGTGGCGATCTGGAGATCGGGGCCGAACCAAAAACCTGGAGTTGAATATAGAGTCGCGTTTCCTTTAGTGAACGCAAACAGCAGCCAGGCTAAAGGCATAGTGAAATACACCGCCATGAGCAGGAGGGCGCTGCCGACGACGCCGTATCGCCACGAGAGCCTCCCTTCTGCCACGCCATGTGCCGTGATCGGACGACGCCTGTTCCTTGCCTTCGCTATCACGACGGTCTCCCTTCCTGGCCACGCCTGATGACATACAGGAACAGGCTCGACGCAACGCAGGTGATGACCGTTAATAGGACGGCCAGGGTCGCGGCATAGTTGAAAGCACCGAAGGAGAAAGCCGTATTGTAGATATCCAGATTCGGCGTGTAGGAAAATGGGATCGAGGTCAGGGATGATAGGATATACGGCTCACTGAAGATTTGCAGGGTTCCTATGATCGACATGACCGACGTGAGCACAAGCAGCGGACGCAGTAACGGTACTTTCACCCTAATGGCCAACCACAACTCGTTGGCGCCATCCATGCGCGCCGCCTCGTACAATTGAGGGGAGATCGCGGCAAGCCCGGACGTATAGATCGTCATGTTGTACCCGATCCATCCCCAGGACACCATGTTCATGATGCTGTAGAGGATGATATTGGTATTCAAAAGGCTGATGTGGAGGCCCAGCGCGTTCAAGATTGCTTGCAACGGGCCAATGGTCGGAGCATAAAGGTAGCCCCACAGGATGGCTCCCACCACCCCAGGCACGGCGTAGGGTAGGAAATACAAGAGACGATAGAACCTGCGCGCATGCGCGAAGGGACTATCCAGGAGTAACGCCGAGACAAGGGCTGCCAGCAACATGGTGGTGACCTGGATGACGCCGAAATAGACCATGCGCGCAATCGCGGACCAGAAGTCGGTGTCGTGCAGGGCCACCTCGTAATTGTGGAAACCAACATAGACAGAACTGAGGCCCCGCGACGTCTGCAGGCTCATGATGAACGCGTAGACGATGGGAAACAAGAAAAAGGCGAGAAACAGCAGCAAGAATGGCGCAAGGAAGATGTACGCGGTACGGTAGCTTCCCTTCTTCATCCTTGCACCCTCTCTTTTCTCTTCTTCATCCTTGCACCCTCTCTTTTCTCTTCTTCATCCTTGCACCCTCTCGTTAAAGAGTTGCAGGGGCGTGACATGTTGCCCACATCCCTGCAACGCGTCGCACGCTACAGCGTTACTGTGTCACGGTGTAGCCTTGCGTCTCCCCGTAACGGGTCACTGCGGCTTGGATAGTGGCCAGGGCTTGGTTCCAGCTTTCTTGGCCGTTCATGGCCTTGCCAAACTCCACGGTATACTCGTTGTTGGCATAACTGGTCCACGGAGTCCATTGGAAGCTCGTGTCGACCGCATTTGAGGCCGCAACGAATACGTCATCGCTCCGTTGGCCGCTTAAGATGGGGTCAGGCCGGTGAAGATAGGGATCGTTCAGCGCATACTTGTCGGCAGGCCACAGCCCACGGCCCCCCAGGTTACCGGGCAGGACATTGTAGTGGATGGCCTGCGCGTGCGTATTAATCCAGGCAGCAAACAGGAGCGCGGCATCCGGGTGCTTGCTTTGCATGGTCACGGCGTTGACGGACCCGCCCCAGTTACCATCGATAAACTTGTTGCTGGACCACTGGGGCAAGGGCGCGACTTTCCATCCCGAATTAGGCTTCACGTACGGGCCCAATTCATAGCTTGTGCTCCATGCCGCGCCAACAAACGACGCGTACTTCCCACTTTGCAGATTCTTGATCCAATCGGCGCTGAAGTCGCCGGCCGGCTGCACGTATCCGAGGCTTATCATTTTACCCCAGAAGGTCATCACCCTTTGGATGACGGGCGAGGTAAGGTTCACCTTCCAGCTGTTCGATCCGGTCGTGCTGTAGGGATGTGCACCTGCGGCCCACAGCAAGCTGTTGATCCAGGATCCGTTGTTGAAAGTAAAGAAACTCATGTAGAGTTGGGGGTTGACCTTGTGTAGCTTGGCCGCGTCGGTGGAGAAGTCGTTCCAGGTCTTGGGCACCGTGAGGCCATATTTCTTGAAGGTATTGGCATTGTAGAACAAGGCAAGCGGCCCCGAATCTTCGGGAATCGCATACACGCTTCTACCCGAACTCACCTGGTTCCACGTCCACGGCAGGAAGTATGGGCGATAGCGGTTCGCCCCGAGGGGGGCCACGTCTCGCAAGCCGCCCGTCGCGATGAACTGGGGGACAGCATCGATGACTAATTGGGTCAGGTCTGGAGCACCCGCGCCGGCCTTGATGACCGTCAGCAGTTTCGAGTACTCCGTCTGTAAATAGCCGACGTTCTCATGCAAGACCCGAATGTTCGGGTACTGCTTTTCAAATGCCTTGATGAGGGTTTCCGTATGTAGCGTCCACGACCACCACTTGATCGTGACCTTATTGGCGTACTTGGGGTACGTTGGCTGAATCACTGGACCGGCCGACGAAGTGGGTGATGTAGAGACGAACAGGCTGCATGCTGTAAGAGCTGCCAATAAAGCCGAGCGTTTCATGTCTATCTCCTTATACAGGAACTTGATATTTTGATATAAGGACCAAACGAGTTGAGGCGGCGAACAGATTGCGGTTTGGACAACGGGCATAGGTCAGTCGATCACGGTCCGCCAAGCGCTATCACCCGACCTACGGCGGCCTGCACAGTGACACGGCCGAACCTGCTACGGCGACAACTTGACCATAATCCTTATATCAAAACGTCAGTACAGGAACTGTTACGTTCACATCGCCAATGACAGGTAGCAACGCGACTGAGCGGGCTGTGGGGGAGATCGTGGAAGCATGAACAACCGGTTGCAACGGGGTACAGAGTAAGTAGCTCGTCCACTACCTGCTTAAATTAGTCAAAAGGCTGGCATAGAGAGCCGTGCTTTCTCCTTCAGCGCGCGTAATTCCCCCAGCAATACACCAACACGAGTGATACACAGCCCCCTTATTAATTCGCCCTCCAAATTATATAGATCATAGCACCAGGCAGGGCGTGGTGTCAATAGCGAGAGCTCGGCATGGCAGGGCAATCGCATCATGGGTCCTTTACCAACAGATCGTCGGTGTCGCTCTCGCTAGCGAACACTCAATTCGGTGACATGCCCGTACCGGTGTCCGGTACCGAACGAGCGTCGGAGAAGGGGCCGTCATGCGATTGCCCTGCTCGGCATGGGGTGTACCCCAGAAAAATGAACTCGGAGCGAAACGCGGCGCCGTCTCGGTCGGCCACTCGATCCTCATCGCCTATCACATCCTGCAGACCCACGAGCCCTACGACGACCTCGCCATCCGTCCGCGCCCCGCCCGTCGCGCGCCCACCCCCGCCTATCTCGTCCAGCAGCTACAAGACCTGTGGTTCGACGTCTCGATTGCCCCGAGAGCGCCGGCCGCGTGACCCCATTTTCACCTCAGTCCCCCATGGCCCCGGCGGGGGGCCACCCCCGCGCATGAAAAGCCTCTCGACGTGGTGTACGCTAGAGGGCGATGGCCCTGATAAGAGGTCGGGACCCGTTGGTGCTGCGAGCCCGCATCTCAGTCTGATCCGAGTGGTCGAAGGCACCTCCGTCTGTGGCCCCCGTGTGGGGAGCACGCACATCAGAATCGTATGGAGCGGCCACTCCGACAGGCCATCGTTGGCGAAGGGGGAGGACCGATGGAAACCGAGACCGGTGAACCGATCAGTGTGGTGCATCCGTGCTGCTGCGGCCTGGACGTGCATAAGCGCGAGGTGCAAGCGTGCCTGCTGACCTCGCTCGCGGGTGGGCGCGTGCGGCAGGAGCAGCGCACCTTCAAGACCATGACGGCCGACCTGCTCGCGCTGCTGGATTGGCTGGTTGCGGCGGGCTGCACACATGTGGCGATGGAATCGACCGGGGTGTACTGGAAACCCATCTACAACCTGCTCGACGGGCACGTCGCGCTCCTGGTGGTCAACGCGCAGCACATCAAGCAGGTGCCGGGGCGCAAGACCGATGTCAAGGATGCGGCCTGGATCGCGGGTTTGTTGCGCCACGGCCTGCTGCGCCCGAGCTTCGTCCCTGATCGCGACCAGCGCGAGTTGCGCGAACTGACCCGCTATCGGATGAGCCTGGTGGACGAGCGCAGCGCCGAGGTCAACCGGTTGCAGAAGACGCTGGAAGGCGCCAACATCAAGGCCGCCGGGATCGCCACCGACATCATGGGTAAGTCTGGGCGCGCGATGCTCGACCTGCTGGTGGCGGGGCAGACCGACCCGGCGGTGCTCGCCCAGTGCGCGCGGGGCCGGATGAAGGAGAAGATCCCGCAGTTGGAGCGGGCGCTGGCGGGGAGCTTCGGCGAGCACCAGTGCTTCTTGGTGGCGCGCCAACTCGCGCACATCGACTTCCTCGATGGGGCGATCGCGGAGGTGAGCGCGGAGGTGGCGCAGCGCCTGGCCCCTTTTGAGGAGGAGATTGCCCTGCTGGACACGATCCCGGGCGTGGGCCGGACGACCGCCGAGGCGCTGATCGCGGAGATCGGCCTGGACATGGGCCAGTTCCCCTCGGCGGCGCACCTGGCCTCGTGGGCGGGGCTGGCCCCCGGCAACCACGAGAGCGCGGGCAAGCGCAAGAGCGGGAAAACGCGCAAGGGCTCGCGCTGGCTGCGCGCCGCGTTGGTCAACGCGGCCCACGCGGCCGGACGAACCAAGGACACCGCCGTGGGCGCGCGCTATCGCGCCCTGGTCGCCCGGCGCGGTAAGAAACGCGCCGCTGTCGCGGTTGGTCATGCGATCCTCCTCATCGCGTATCACGTCCTGCAGTCCCACGAGCCCTACGATGATCTCGCTGCTCGCCCCCTCCCGTCTCGGTGCGCGCCCACACCGGCGTACTTGGTCCAGCAACTCCACGATTTGGGGTTCGACGTGTCCATTGCCCCACGAGCCCCGGCCGCGTGACGCCCCTTTTCACATCAGCGGACAGCTCAGCCCTGTCCATCGGTACCCTCCCCATGCACGCTCTGGGCGTCTCCCGCGCTCGTGCCCTCTTCGGAGGGTACCGCCTTTGCCCCCAGTTCCTCTCGCTCCACTATTTCGTGGCGTACCCGCGTGCCTCGTGCCTGCGTGCCTGTTTGACTAAAGCATCTGAATCCTTCAATAATGTACATTGGCCCTAATACTAATACTAGTTGCCGCTGCGAAATGGAATGGTCACGCATATGCCTACGGTTAATCCTACTAAAATCGCAACACTAGTATGAGGTTTGCAGCCATGATGACCAACAAATGACATGTGCCAGGGCCGGTGCCGCATCGGCAGAGCCATTTCGCAAGATGCTGCTGGCGAACCTCAATGGAGCCTTGTCGGCAGGGCAATGGCACGCGTGACGACACGCAGTTTGACGCGCTCGAAACCCCTGAGGGAGGGTTCGCCAGCAGCATCTTCGCAACGGCAACTAATACTACAACGTTACTTGTCCCCTGAGGCCGTGCTATAGCTTGTCAGGTGCGCCTACTAACGATGAAAGGTGTTGCTCATAAGAGCCTTGTTTGAACAGTGACAAGAGGGTTGAACGGCATGCCTTGGGGAGCGGCACTCCCCGCGGTGTGAAGCCCGTTGACAAAGAGCTGAATCTCCGAGCCAGTCCAGGGGAAACGGCGCGAACCCTGTGCCCTATGCTGACGAAAGAAACCTGTGTTTGAAGCGTCGTGACTATAGAATGGCGAAA
>JAABUZ0100010676.1_pt1 | contig 10154 bp, 7 predicted proteins | sample 5562091 | NCBI WGS metagenome assembly JAABUZ01 (sample SAMN12813069, study PRJNA571459) | rock metagenome | isolation source: Antarctica rocks | place: Antarctica: Victoria Land, Linnaeus Terrace sud | collected 2015-12-21 | reverse complement strand
AACGGGGATATTGGGAAAAAGAGCATGGAAACTCACAAAATCGCTCGTTCTTTCCCCTTGAAGGCTCAACTTAACCTTGCCGCTCAATATTTCACATCAATTTTTACACAAAACCCGCAACCAGTTGTATGACATCCGACCCACAATCGCAATTGCGAAAGCTCACATCAATATGCCGGAACTGCAAGAAGCGGTGGGAAAAGGGCGGTTGCCGGTTGATGGCAAGATTCTGAAGCCGGGTGGCGATTTAGTCGTAACCAAGGCAGCGATTGAGCCAGTCTGGTATCTGCCAGGAATTGCCAAGCGATTCAATATCACTGAAGGAGAGTTGCGCCGCTCTTTGTTTGAACAGACGGGCGGGATGTTTCCTGAACTGGTTACACGCTCAGATTTGGAGGTATTTTTGCCGCCGATTGGGGGCATCACGGTGTATGTGGTGGGGGATTTGGCAGCAATTACTGACCCGAACAAACCCTTAGCTGTGCGGGTTCACGACGAATGCAACGGTTCCGATGTGTTTGGTTCGGATATTTGTACCTGCCGTCCTTATCTGGTGCATGGCATTGAAGTGTGTGTCCAGACGGCTCAAGAAGGTGGCACGGGTGTGATTGTCTATTGCCGCAAAGAAGGTCGCGCTCTGGGAGAGGTGACGAAGTTCCTGGTTTACAATGCCCGCAAGCGTGCTGTGGGGGGTGATCGCGCCGATGCCTACTTTAGTCGTACTGAATGTGTGGCTGGGGTGCAGGATATGCGGTTTCAAGAACTAATGCCGGATGTGCTACATTGGCTCGGTATTACCCGCATTGACCGAATGGTCTCGATGAGCAATCTGAAGTATGACGCTATTACGCAGTCAGGGATTGAAATTGTTGAGCGGGTGCCGATTCCAGAGGAGCTGATTCCACCGGATGCACGAGTGGAAATTGAGGCGAAGAAGGCAGCTGGCTACTATACGGAAGGTGAGGTGCTGTCTACGGTTGCACTGGGTGAGGTTAAGGGGCGGGGTTTGGTGGATTGATGGGTACAGAAGAGATACGAACCGCCAAGGCGCAGAGGGCGCAGAGGGAAGAGGGGGAGGAGGTGATTGCATATCTTCGCTCTCCGGCTGCTATTCGGGAGCTTTGTGGTTGTTTGTTTCGGTTGGCGTGTGAAGACCGGTTGAAGCACTTTTGCTGTGATTTGACTCGGTTGGGTCGGGTGGCGGATTACGTGATTCAGGTAATACGTGAGGAGTACCCGGATCTGCAAATTCCGTTTCATAGTCGCTGGCGGCATTTTGAGGTTGGAGGTTTCCCACGTTTAACGACTCTGGACGGTTTACTTGCGGGACTGACGCCGGTTGAAAGAGCTGCTGCGAAGTTTGATTTGGTGATTATTAGTGTGTTGCTGGATGCGGGTGCGGGTGAGCGCTGGCAGTATTATGAACAAGAAACAGGTCTTGTGTTCCGCCGGTCAGAAGGGTTGGCTGTGGCAAGCTTTCATCTGTTTTGTCAGGGGGCTTTCTCTAGTAATCCGGACGGTTTGAGAGCAGACGCCCAAGGACTGCAAGGATTGACGCAGGAGGTGCTGGCAGATGGGTTTCAGGTGAATCCAGAAAATCCCTTGGTTGGGGTGGCTGGGCGGTTGGAATTGCTGCAACGGTTGGGGCGAGCGCTACTCTCTTGCCCCCAGATGTTTGGACATGAAAACCCACGCCCAGGACACCTGGTAAATTACCTACTAGAACAGTCAAGCAACGGGCAGTTGGCAGCCCAAACGGTGTTAATTGCTGTTCTGGAGGGACTGGGGGATATCTGGCCCGGACGGTTGGAAATTGCCGGGGTCAATCTGGGCGATGTCTGGCCTATTTCAATCCCTATTTCAATCCCTAATAGGGATTTAAACCCCAGTCCCACTTCGATTCTACACCGCCGGTTCGCTCGCGGGGAGTCCCCGTGGCGGCTGGCTGACCAATTTACGGATAGGTCTAGTAACGGTTCATTTACCGTCTTAGTGCCTTTCCATAAACTCTCTCAGTGGCTCACCTACTCCCTCCTGGAGCCACTGCAAGAACTCGGTCTGGAGATCACTGGCCTTGATGCCCTAACTGGATTACCAGAGTATCGCAACGGGGGTTTATTTCTAGACTTGGGGCTATTGCAGGCTAAACACCCAGGTGTATTGCAGCAGCGTCACCCAGTTGGGTCAGAGGTAATCGTGGAGTGGCGGGCGTTAACGGTGATTCTCTTAGATCACGTCGCTGCTAAGGTGCGCGAAAAGCTGGGCATGAGTACTGAGGAACTGCCACTGGTTAAAGTCCTGCAAGGGGGAACCTGGAGTGCTGGACGGAGACTTGCAACTCAACTGAGAGCCGGTGGCGTCCCCCCGATTCAGATCGAAAGTGATGGAACAGTATTTTGAACCGCCAAGACGCCAAGAGCGCCAAGGAAAAACAAAAATTCTCCTCTCTCCTCTCTGGGCGTGCCCCAGGCACCGCCCCTACATCTCTGCGCCTTGGCGGTTCGTACATTCTTTTATCAGTTCTCAAATATGCCAGCTGAAGTCACACTAATTGACCATCCGTTGATTCAGCACAAGCTGACACTAATGCGTAAAGCCGAAACCAGTACGGCGAAATTTCGCACGCTCCTAAAAGAGATTAGCCTATTGTTGGCTTATGAAGTAACGCGTGACTTACCGCTCAAGTATGAGCCAATCAAGACACCACTAGCTCCAATGAATGCCCCAATGCTAGCTCCTGATAAGAAGTTGGTCATCGTCTCGATCTTACGGGCGGGTCAGGGGATTTTGGATGGGATGTTAGAACTGATTCCATCGGCACGGGTGGGCCATATTGGTTTGTACCGCGACCCTAAAACGCTGATCGTGATCGAGTATTATTTCAAAGTCCCTCATGATGTGGACAAGCGAGATATGTTAGTGGTTGATCCGATGCTGGCAACTGGCAACTCAGCTGTTGCAGCGGTTGATAGGCTAAAGGAGACTAACCCTGTGTCAATGAAGTTTGTCTGCTTACTTGCTGCACCGGAAGGGCTAAAACATTTCGCACGGGCGCATCCAGATGTCCCCGTTTATACAGCTGCAATAGATGAGCAGCTGGATGACCACGGCTACATTGTGCCAGGGTTAGGGGATGCGGGCGATCGCTTGTTTGGGACACAATGAATAGAACCATCATTGATTTCTTGTTTAAAGTTGATTGGCATAAGCTCTTTGTTCCTAACCTCTCCGTAGCAGAACTCTTCATCCGCGGTTCACTGGTTTACCTGGTGCTATTCGCGATCCTGCGCTTCCTCCCAAATCGCCAGGTGGGAGCGATCGGCATTACCGATCTACTTGTGGTGGTGTTGTTTACCAACGCTGCCCAGAACGCGATGGAAAGCAACTATACGTCGATTACCGACGGCTTTATTCTCGTAGCAACGATCATTTTCTGGAACTACGCCCTCAACTGGTTTGGCTATCGGTTTCCGCCAATTCAGCGCTTCCTTAGTCCTCCGCCTCTGCTGCTGGTGAAAAATGGTATAATGATCTACCGCAACATGCGCCGGGAGCTGATCAACGAAAGTGAGTTGATGAGTCAGCTGCGTAAGCAGGGTGTGGAAAAGCTTGATGAAGTGAAGAAGGCATTTATGGAGGCTGACGGCAGTATCAGCGTGAGCGCACACGAATCAAAATCCACTAGTGCGTCTGAGCAGCGATTGGGCTGAGTGCTTGCGTTATCTATTTAGCTTGCGTAGAATTGAGGATTTTTAAGAGAGCTTGTCTATATATCTCTATACCTTCTGCATTGAGATGGACACCATCAATCGTTAAATTTTCTTTCAGAGCCTGACCTTTAAATAGAGGCTGTATACCTTCAGCTTCAATTGGAACCTTCTGTGTTGCAGCAACTTGACGAATTAAAGCGTTGATTTCCTCTACTCTTTTAATGGAGCCTGCTAAATTCGGCTCATAACTTGCAGCAACAGTTGAATAAAAAGCCGGAATTAAAATCACCTGTGTAGCCCCCAGTGATTGCACTAGTGCAATCGTCTCCTCCATTTGCTTGACAAACAGAGCGTTACTAGTTCCGTACAAAGCGTCATTTGTACCAATAGCAATAATTGCTTTTTGGCATTTCAGATTTGCAGAACTTAAAGTTTTTAATTGTTCAACCAGTGAAGTTGTACTCAATCCAGGTAGCGCAAAGTTATAAATTTTATCCCCAAGGGTATTGCCAACGCCAGAAGAAATAGAATCACCAAATAGGCATCCATAATATTGCTTGCTTTGGGTATCAATGTCTTGATATTCAACTGCAAGTTGCCACCAGGCTGCCGAACTGAGGTTGTCGGTAAATAGATTCTGAGATGAGATGGAGTTTAAAGTCTTGGGTTGGCGAGGGTCGCCAAACATGAATTTGACTAGCTGTGGAGCTTCACCCAAGTCGAACGTTATTCTTTGACTGGGATAGGCTTCTAGAAAGCTGATTAAGCTCAAACCTTTTGGTGTTCCCAAAATAGAGGCAGCTCGTAAAGCCAGAACTCCTGCATTGTCACGACGTATAGTTACTTTGGCAACCTCAGACAGAATTTTTTTACCCAACTCCGTATCTAGCACTTTATCCACAGTCACAATATTAAGGGGAAGCTTGACTTGGAGAATCTCTTGTACAGCTTCTTGATTTTTAGAACCAAGAAAGCTGAGTAAATGCTTGAGCTGAGAAGAAGCCGAATGCGTTTCAGCATATGTACGTAAATCTTTAACAGAGAGCGATTCCTCAAACACTGCATATCTGAAGGTAATTTCTGAGGCAGCGAAGCTAGGAGCCAAAGAAAAGATGCTTTCCATAGCTAGAAATAGCAACGAACCTGACAACGCTGATACGAGACAACGCCAACGGTAAATTTTATAAGATGGCTGAAATGACATATAGCAATCATACTTGATTTGTAAAGTGTTCTCCGGCAATAGTAGCCAGTAGCTAGGTGCCTACTGACTACTGACTACTGACTACTGACTACTGACTTACATTATGGCTACAGCAAAGTCTGTCAAACAATTAACCGCCCAGTGGATAACGGCAGAAAGCTTTCAGCAGTATGGCCAGGTGATCCACGCTTCTAGAGACGGCAAGCCCTACGATTCAATGGATGCTCAGCTAGTACTCCAGAACGGCATTCCTCGCTTCTACATCATGCGTCTTCACCAGAAAGGCCGTAAATTTCACACGATTACTCGCCACGTTCAATGTACGCAGTGTTTAGGTTCGCTTTTATCCAAGGAATGGTTGATTGCAGTTGCCCCGCCAACAGATGCGTCACGGCCGGTACTAGAGGAAATCGCAGCCTTTCGCATCCCGGCTAATTGCTTCATTAAGTTAAACGTTGGCACTTGGCACGCTGGTCCCTACTTTGATGATGAATTTGTCGATTTTTATAACCTTGAACTCAGTGACACGAATATCAATGACCACGACAACTATAACTTTTTGAAAAACGACAATCTAGAATTAGAAATTGTCTTACATTCTGACGACTGACGCCTCTCTCGTTGGCTTCAAATTTCCACTGCCCCCAGAGCTTTCAGTGTTGCAATAGTCGCTTCAGTTAAACCTGTAACACCGCTGATGTTCATACATTCGTAGGGTCTTTCCGCTCTCAGAGTTTTTAGGCACTCACCCGTCTTTACGTCCCAAACCTTAATAGTCTCATCTTGGCTGCTACTGGCTAGGGTTTGACTATCAGGACTAAAGGCGACTGCTTGCACACACTTGTTATGTCTCTGAAAAGTTTTCAAGGCAAGACCAGTGTCCACATCCCAGAGGGTCACTGTTTGGTCGGCACTGCTACTGGCTAAGGTCTTACCTTGAGGACTAAAGGCAACGGCATTTACCCAATTCGTACGTACCGGTAAAGTTCTCAAGGCAAGACCTGTATCCACATCCCAGCAGCGTACTGTTTGGTCGGCACTGCTACTGGCTAAGGTCTTACCATCTGGACTGAAGGTGACTGAGAATACCCAATTCGTATGTGCCGTCATTGTTCTCAAGGCAAGACCAGTATCCACATCCCAGAGCCGAATTGTTTGGTCGGCACTGCTACTGGCTAAGGTCTTACCATCTGGGCTAAAGGCGACTGAGAATACCCAATTCGTATGTGCCGTCATTGTTCTCAAGGCAAGACCTGTGTCTACATCCCAAAGTATCACTGTTTGGTCGGCACTGCTACTAGCTAAGATCTTACCATCTGGACTAAAGGCGACTGAGAATACCCAATTCGTATGTGCCGTCATTGTTTTCAAGGCAAGGCCAGTGTCTACGTCCCAGAGCGTTACTGTTTGGTCGGCACTGCTACTGGCTAAGGTCTTACCATCTGGACTAAAGGCGACTGAGAATACCCAATTCGTGTGTGCCGTCATTGTTCTCAAGACAAGACCAGTGTCCACGTCCCAGCAGCGTACTGTTTGGTCGGCACTGCTACTGGCTAAGGTCTTACCATCTGGGCTGAAGGCAACTGAGAATACCCACTTCGTCTGCCCTTGCAGCGTTTTGCGGCATTGACCAGTGTCCACATCCCAGCAGCGTACTGTTTGGTCGGCACTACTACTGGTCAACGTCAAACCATCTGGACTGAAGGCGACTGAGAATACCCAATTCGTATGTGCCTGAAGAGTTTTACGGCATTGGCCAGTGTCCACGTCCCAGCAGCGTACTGTTTGGTCGGCACTGCTACTAGCTAAGGTCTTACCATCTGGACTGAAGGCGACTGAGAATACCCAATTCGTATGTGCCGTCATTGTTCTCAAGACAAGACCTGTATCCACTTCCCAGAGCCGAACTGTTTGGTCGGCACTGCTACTGGCTAAGGTCTTACCATCTGGACTGAAGGCGACTGAGAATACCCAATTCGTATGTGCCGTCATTGTTCTCAAGGCAAGACCTGTATCCACGTCCCAGAGCCGAACTGTTTGGTCGGCACTGCTACTGGCTAAAGTCTTACCATCTGGGCTGAAGGCGACTGAGAATACCCAATTCGTATGTGCCGTCATTGTTCTCAAGGCAAGACCTGTGTCCACGTCCCAGAGCCGAACTGTTTGGTCGGCACTGCTACTGGCTAAGGTCTTACCATCTGGACTAAAGGCGACTGAGAATACCCAATTCGTATGTGCCGTCATTGTTCTCAAGGCAAGACCTGTGTCCACGTCCCAGAGCCGAACTGTTTGGTCGGCACTGCTACTGGCTAAGGTGTTACCATCTGGACTGAAGGCGACTGACCATACCAAACCGGTGTGCCCCTTACAGATCAAAACTTGTTTCCCATCCGCAACTCGCCACAAGCGAATCTCACCATTAGTATCACCCGTAGCCAAAAGGTTTCCATCCGGACTCAAAGCCACCGACAAGACACTACCTATGGTTTCAGTAAAAACAGACTTAGTTAGATCAGCGTGGTTGAAATTGACACGATGTAAATTCACCCCTTGTAGGTCTGCTTGCCAAACAGTCAAATAAGAAAAATCATAGCCAGTCAAATCAGTTTTCAGATGCCTTAGCATGTTGAGAACGTTTCCACCGGTATACCCTGGTTCTAGTGGAGATTGTCGCAACATTGACAGTATTTGAGTTAGCTGATTTTCAATGCTACTTTTGCTTCTAAAAACAGTGTTCATTCCCTCTAGAACTGGTGTGAGGATAAAGCGAAATTGAGTTTCCTTAATGTAATCCTTGGCTTGGGCTTTGAGCAGAGCATGACTCCTAAATAGGAGAATTTCCTGAGTAACAATTTCTTCACAAATTTGCTCGACCAATCGCTCAGTTACGTACTCCATCACTACAGGTTGGAGCGAGAACAGAGGGACGGTACTCCTCTCAATCAGGGAACGCCCTCCCAGAGATTTAAGTGCTTCTGGTAATTTCTGTTTTGAGGCTGGGGATAAAATATCTTTTCGCAGTTCTGGGAGAGAAACCGGTTCTCGATTAATCGCCAGCCAGTACATTACCTCCCTTTCTAACTCTGACAAGCGATTGAATTGACGATCTAATAGATCTCGAATATCCTCAACAACTAACGTTCGTTGGCTCAGATATTCCATCAACTCAGAAACATTACCAGCAAACAGCTCTTGAATTGCAGCGGCAACCATCTTCAATGCCAAGGGATTCCCGCCATAGTGATCAATCAGCACCCTCCACTCAGACTCTGTCCTGGAGAAGCAACCCTTAGCTTTGAAAAGCTCCTGCCCTTCTGCTTCCCTCAGTCCGCTCAGTTGTAATGCCCTAACGGGGAGTGCCTCTCCTTCGAGTAATGCAATTTCTTTGGGCTTCTCTCGACTCGCCAGTACTATGCAGCTTTGGTGCGCCACTTCTCCTACCAGCCGAAGCAGCTCCCCATACCCCTCATATCCTTCAAGATATTGTCCAGCTCGGCTATCACTGCGTAAAATCGATTCCGCATTATCTAGTACCAGTAGACAGCGATGCTTTCGGAGATAATCAATCACTCGCGATACTCTGCCACTTACGGTTTCTGGTAAGTCAGTTTCTGTTTCCTGCTCATCAAACAGGAATTGGCTCAGGTCGGCTAAGATTGCTTTAACAGACGGAGCGTCTCTGAGCGATCGCCAGATTACGTACTCAAAATTCTCCTTAATTTGTTCTGCAAGCTTTACAGATAGAGTTGTTTTACCAATTCCCCCCATTCCCAAAATTGCCACTAATCGGCAGTGATCCCGGAGTATCCATTGCTTTAGCTTGGAAAGCTCTTCTGTACGTCCATAGAAAACTGACACATCAACTGCCTCTCCCCAATCTTGGTGAGGGTTGGCGGTCACTCCCTCAGAATCCATCTGGATAGGAACTCCTCTCAAAAAGGAGGGAATTGAGGTGGAAATTCTGACTGCCTCCAACTCCTTAATGTTGTAATTGTTACCTATGCTCTTTTCAGTGCCTAGAGGTGTAGCTAGTTGAGTTTGTTGCGCTTCTCCTACTCCTACTCTTTCAAATAAGGTTTCGCCAGCGGCGACGTTTCGTCTTCGCTGCCTCAGTAATGACTTGAAATTACTTTTAGTGACATTTTTACCCAACGCCTTTGAGAGTAACTGCCATAACCTAGAACCAACGTCCTTTATGTAGTTAGGGTCATAGCTAGAGGTTTCTGCAATCTCTGAATAAGTTCGCCCTTCCCAAGATTGACGAAAAACTATATCTTGAATGTCATTTAAACACTCTTGCTGGAGAACTGTATCCAAAATTACTAATGCTTCTTCAACATTCATATTTTAAAGGTCCCTGAATATTTTATTTTGGTTGTGTCCGAGACGGTGTAGCAAATGGTATCCAAATTTACTAATGCTTATTCAATATTCAGAAGCAGAGAGCGAGTTGGCGGTTCGCGCTTAGCTTCCCGGAAAACTCGCGGTAGCTACACCGCAAGTTCGCTTTCGTGTCGTATGACTGTTCGAGTCTTGAAGACAAAAGTTAGACAGCTTTATCGGCAATACGTAATTGGTTTAGTCATATATTAGTCTTACTGTAATAATACTGCCATTCCTGAGATTGCTGCTTTACTAACTCTTTAAATTAGCTCATATCTGCCGTTACTTTGTAAAGTGTGGGAGGTAAAATTTCCGGCTTATCTCTGGAAAACCCTTATGCAGCAACTATTTCAGCTTTATAACTACCGACTATTTCCGGCTTTTGCTCACTCGGCTGTAGGAGTTTTGTTTGAAATTATAGGAGATTTGGTTTCATAGTAAGGTAATATGACATTACTTTTTAAGACTTTTTATGACTGACAAGACTTTAGCAATAGCTTAACCTCTTTGAATTAAGGAGCTTCAGCGTCACCTGATGCCAAGCCAAGTTCAAAGGAGAAACTGACCGATGAAGTCCTCGATTGCTTCACCTCAACCTCCGGCTATATCCGGCTCAGTCACAGTCATTATCCCTGCCTTGAATGAGTCCGGCAATCTCGAACGGCTCCTACTGGCGGTAGAGCAAACCTTCCACAATCTAGGTAAAACTTTGCCAGTACTGTTAATTGACGATGGCAGTACAGATAATAGCCCCCAACTTCTCAAGCGTCTGATTCAACATTACTCCTGGTTGAAAGTGATTCGCCATCCCCACCGCCGCGGCGTGACTGGGGTGTGGAAGACAGCTTTAGCCCATA
>JAABUZ0100010675.1_pt1 | contig 10155 bp, 11 predicted proteins | sample 5562091 | NCBI WGS metagenome assembly JAABUZ01 (sample SAMN12813069, study PRJNA571459) | rock metagenome | isolation source: Antarctica rocks | place: Antarctica: Victoria Land, Linnaeus Terrace sud | collected 2015-12-21 | reverse complement strand
TCCCCGTGATCGTCTTCTCGATCCGAGGGTAGCGGGATTGGGCTCACAGTGGGGCCAGTTTAGAGCGCCGTTATCGCTCCAAGTGGGGCCAGTTTAGGCCGCCGTATACATGCCAGTCGGGGATATGCTCGAGAACTTCGATCGCGATCGCGGTGTCAAACGCCCCGTCGTCGAACGGCAGCTTACTGCCGTCGTAGAGCACAACGTCACGATTCAGGGTCTGTGCCGTAGAGACGTATTCCTCATTTACCTCGATGCCACGGACGGAAACCCCGCGTTCCGCAAGGGCGGCAATGTACACTCCGATGCCACACCCGACATCAAGCATCGGGCCCCTCCCGTACGACATGATGAGGGACACAACTTCGGCGCTCGCCGTGGTAACAGGCGGACCCGATCCATAAATGTCGTTCCGGTGCAGAACACGGCCAACAGCGGCAGCATCAGAAAGCGTCTGCTGGTACGGTAACTCTGGCATTACCTCAGACCCCGCCTGAATGGGTATAGGCGGTTGTCCAATGACTCGTCGTGCGAACCGCGTGCAGGCAACCCATAGCTTACCGTGGCGGGTCTGCGGGGGAGCAATGCGCATCTGCGTTTGCCAGACGCGTTCTAGTGCTCGAAATGTGAGTCGAGATTCTATCCTTTCCAGTCGATCGGATAGGCTGTCTCGCTTGCGAGAGAGTACCGTGACTTCCTGCCGCGTCCGCTGAAGGTCGGCGCTGGAACTTTCGTACGTCGTAACTCTCGCTTGCATCATGCGCAGAGCGCGATCCTTCTCTGCCATCTGGGCGGCCAACTCCGCGGCGTAGCGATCCTTCTCTGCCATCTGGGCGGCCAACTCCGCGGCGTAGCGATCCTTCTCCGCTATCTGCGCACTGAGTGCGCGAATGGCACTTCCCGTCGCTTCCGCGCGCGTCGCCACTTCTTCCGCACTGCGCTGTCGCTCCTGCTGCAGCACCACACGCCGTCCAAGCTGGTAGAAAAACTCGCGGATGCGGCTGACATTCTCGCTTCCAGCGTCCAGCAACTCCGACAACTGTCCCGGTACTTCCTCACCGAAGAGTACCACGCCCAATCCGTGTCCATGCGTGAATTCGAAGTGCCGATACACCGGGGCGAGTTCTTCCCACAGTTTCCATGCCCCAAAATCGCCCTCGCGCACGTTGATGTCGTGAAGAAGGACAACTCCTCGCTCGCTCATCTTCGGCAACCAGGTCTGCCAGTCATGCTTGACGGCATCGTAGGTATGGTATCCATCGATATGAAGCAAGTCGATGCTTCCGTCCTCGAAATGATCCACCGCCTCGTCAAAGGTGCTCTGAACAAGGCGAGAAAAACTGCCATACAGCGGATCGTGATGTTCCCGCAAGTGCGCAAGCACCTCTTCTCCATAGAAGCCGCTTTGCGGGTCTCCCCGCCAGGTGTCAATCGCGTAACAACGGGTGTCCGAACTCAGTTCCTTCACGGCCTGACAGAATGCGCAATAGGAGACACCGTTGTGCGCTCCTAGCTCGACAAGCGTGCGCGGACGTACGATGTCCACCACGGAGAGCCCGAATGGGACATGCTCCAGCCAGGCCGAATCAACGATCCGCAACGGGTAGGAGAACGCGACGGGGTGGTCCAGCGGATTCACGTGTTCACCAAGCGGTGTTGACCATTAGGCACTCTAACCCATTGCCGGGCGCATGCGCAAAGCAATGCTACCGGCGTGCAGGGCTTGTGAATTATTGTATTCTCACGTGCCAGGCCGAAGGTTCCCAATTGGTAGCCGCCGCACTGAATATCGCCTGTGCCGGCGTCTCGCTGCTCTACCCCGATAGCTCTTCTCTTTGACGGGACTGGTGCCTTCGACGAGGAGCGCCTGCCGAACTCGTACAATCATGTTGATCTATGTCTGCGGTTGTGCACACGTGGCTATTTGGTGGTCTATACCCCGCACGCCTGCGTTCTACATGGTGAGTCAGCTTCGCGCGGAATCGACCTCCACCTGTAGGCGGCGTTCCGTGGATCGCAAAACTCGCTGGCTATACGCTTGCTCTTTCGCAGTCAGCGCTTGCTGCTACAATTTTCTCCTTGTCGGGCAGGCGATTCGAAGTGACGTCACCGAGATCCCGTAATGACATGCCCCGTCGCCAGAGCAGGAGTAAACCCGGAAGAGTAACAATGGCAACCTCGATGGCGTTCCACGCAAGGGAGAAACCGAAGGCGGTGTTGAAAGGAACCCGGAAGAGATGCAGGATGTACACAGCCACTGCCTGAAAGGTGCCAACACCGGCCGGAGCAGTCGGAACCGCCAAGCCTAGGACGGTCGCTGCTAGGAGAAAGGCCGCGCCTGTGAACGGCAGGTTGATGTGAAACCCAACCAGTAGGCACAAGAGGGCCGCCGCGTGCGCACACCAGGCAGCGCAGTTCCTTCAACACATGAAACGCAGCCAAAAAATGCTGTACCTGTCGTAGGAATTGAGCAAGCCCTGTGCCGACACGCGGTAGGTTCTTACTCCGTTCCAGCAGCGTATTTGAAAACCAGGCTGCCAAGGCAAGTACCGTGATAACGAGCGCCCCGACTCCTAGAGATCGTTCCGACATGACTCTGTACCGCGCTCAACTCAGGCACTGCCAGCACGCCTACGAGCAGAAAGAGCACAAGCGTGAGCCCCCAATCTATTGACGAGCCTCAGAAGCACTCGTTTTGGATGGGTCACTCGATCCACACCCCTCAGGCAAAACGACCAGACCTGCCGAGTGCAGGGGCACAGCGAGCTCGGGTCGTGTATGCTCTCTTGTTCGTTTGAGCTAAGAAGCAGAATTATGCTCGTCGCGCTCAACTGGCTCGGGACGTGGTAGCTCGGCGAGCTCCCGACGCGCGGCTTAAAAGCACACCTTTGCTGCTAGCCGACCGTGAACTTCACTGTAGTGGTCGCCGCATAGTATGCTCTATAGTTCTTTGCGACAATGAGAAGTCGCAGGAAGTGGCTACCGCGCGTTAACTGTCTGCCCGGTATTGAGAGGTTGAAGCCTGTAACGGCGTACGCCTGGTTATGCAGGACACGAGCAACATCAGGGCGTGCGAAGTGATACCGAGCCTGAAAAGCCACTTTATCATCCACGCTCACAAGGACACCGCCCGCCGCTGCCCGAGCACCTGAATCCACTGCCCATCCCCCGATATTTAGCGGAGCGTTGGTTGGTATCTTGATCTGTCCGCGGTTCGTCAAAGTGTGTCCACTAATGATGTCGACGGAGTAGATAGTCGGCCGTGTGAGCGCCGCTAAACGAAATGTTTGAAATGCAACACGGCTACCCAGTACAGAAGACGTCGTCCCATTCTTGCTCACGAGTTTCATTCTGAAATGATGAATACCGAGAGACAGGTTCGACGTTGGGAAGTAAACGGTAAAGCCAGAGTGCTCGGCTGCCTTCATGTGAACTGCTCGAGCAACATCAGGACGTGACAGCCCATACGTGGCATGGAACCTTTCACGCCCATCAATGATTACAATCACACCTCTGCCCGGTACTCTGGTCTGTCCATCTATAGCCCAGCCCGAAACCAAGAGTTGCGCCCCGGTCGGGAATAGAAGCGGTTGTGGAGACGGTAACCCCGGGACAACTACCGTGCTAGACCGGATAAGATCGACGGCATACAATGCGTGGCTGGCATTTTTGAATGCGTTTACCCATATCTGCGACTGATGAAGAGCAGTCGCTCCGGCGGCGTCCTGAGCGGTCCTTGCATGAGCTGTCGAACTGAGGCTCCAGGTAGCGGCCAAGGCCACAACAAGTATGGATAAACGACACTGCATGATTGACATGATCCCGTCCGATGGCTAAGTAAATTTGCACTAGTCGCATGCATCTCAAGTGTAAATCATGCACCCGCGATGGTGCAATGTGGCACTCAGTGACGAGGAGCGGACGCGCTCCCGACTGACACCGGTCTTCCGCCCAGACGGCACCATTGATGGACACGTCAGCACCCCGGGGCAGACAATCCCCACCAGTCGCTGAAGCCGGTGCTCCCGATCCTCCTCCATCAACGAGAGGATCTGAGGATGATGCCGAACGTGCCGTGCTCTGTGCCCTGGGCATGCAAGGGGCCATCGAACCGGTTGCTGTAGGCCCGTCCATCTGCAACACCCCCTCATGTATCCACAGGGCCCGCTAACAGACCCGACGCAGCGCGCCCAGATCGTGGAGAACGAAGAGAAGCGTCCGACCCTCGCTCTTCATCTGAACGATCCGCTCCAGGCATTTCTCCTGGAAACTGGCATCCCCAACCGCCAGAACCTCGTCGAGGAAGACGATATCGGGCAGAATGTGCACGGCAATGCTGAATCCGATCCGCACCATCAAATCCTTAACTTGTAACCGATGATGACCAGTAGGGGCCACAACCTGGAAGCGCCAGGCACGAGCTGCGGATTCGGGAAGAAGGCGACGACGAAGGGCTAACCCGCTTTATATCCCGTCTGGGATGTTCTGGAAGCGTGGCTCGACCACGGGCAGTTCGTCGAAGACCTCCTGCCCGTGGTCGTCCCTCTGACCCCGCTTCCGGAACGGCACAATGCCGTCGAAGTGCGCATCGATGGCGTCGACCTGCCGGCGTCCCTCGTTCTTGGCCCAGAGGAGAATGTTCTCGCCTGTTCCGATGTTGTTAATGGTGGGAAATCGCGCGCGAAGATCTGCTCTCCGTTCCCACAGCGAGACCAGAATGGGCGGTATGACACGTGAAGGCGCCAGCGGCAGCTTCACCCCGAAATAATACGTCCCAGCAGCGATAGAGAGTGCTGCATCCTCGTTCAAGAAGCCGTCGATCGTCCCCAGGGGCTGGTCGCGGAGGTCCCGCATGGACGCGCGCAGGCGGTCAACCGCAGGGTCATCGACGTGGCCAAGGAGCGCCAGGTATGTATTGAGCATGGCCCGAAGGGCGAACGATGGCATCTGAAAGGGTTCAACTCCGGCGCGGAGAAGCGTGAAGGGGGCAAAGACTTGTGCCATGCCCTGATGGCTTGCATTGAAATAGTGGCCAGGCACACCGTGCAAAGGAAAGACGAAGCTGCAGTCGTGGAAGACGTAGCCTCCCTCACGCAGCACCCGGAACATCTCCTGCGCGGCGATGAAGGGTTGATGGAGGTGCTCCACGACTGCCAACGAAAACACGAAGTCAATGCATTCTGGAAGGATTGGCAGCGCATGGGCATCACCCACTACATCGACGTAGGGGGTGAGGGTGACATCCATCCAGATGAGGTTTGGGAGACTGAAGGCCATGTTGCCGGCTCCGATTTCAACGGAGATGGAGCTGGCAGGCAGAGATTGCAGCACGACTCGATGAGTCCATGGATCGTAGCCTTCACGGACATCGAGCTGATCCTGATGGTGGGTAGCCGGGATGCTGCAATCCGGGAGCAACACAGGTACATCGCCGACAATGGGATAGGTACGCCCGCACCGGGGACATACCAGGGTCTGGCCGCGACGATCGACGCCAACCTTGCACAGTGGACAGGCCAGAATGTCGTACAGACTTGTGGGGGGCCAGCCTGGGACGCGGTCGCCTCCATCCTCTCCCACGCTGGCATCTCCTTCTGTCTAGCTGCGTCGGGAATACCGACTTCACCAGGCTAACACAGTAAAAGCGCGCCTCCCTCCCCACGCTGAAGAAGTTCAGAGAGATCCGTTACAGTTGACGGATGTGGTATCAGGCGTAGCTGCGGAAGTCCGACGTGGCAAAGCGGCCTCGACCATGCGCGAGAGTCTGCAGCGTATGGAGACGCGGCTTCCCTTTGCCATCAAGGGGATTCAGATCGATGGTGGGAGTGAGTTCAAAGCCGAGTTCGAGGCCTACTGCTGCGAGCGCGGGATCCACCTCTTTGTCCTGCCACCCCGCTCCCCCAAACTCAATGGCATGGTCGAGCGGCTCCAGCGAACCTACCGGGATGAGTTCTATGCCTGAACGCGTGTACCCTGGCCACGACAATGACTGCTACTACGGCCATTTAAGCGTCTATCGATTCGCCGCGCAGTTCTGTGGGGATGCCGAGGTTCTCGATGCCGGATCCGGTTCGGGCTACGGCGCCGCGTACCTGGCGGACCATGGGGCGCGCTCCGTCCTTGGCGTGGACTGCGAAGGGGAAGCGGTGGGCTTCAGCCGGGACTGTTTCACTCGACCGAACCTCGCATTTGAGTGCATGAGCGTCGAGGACCTTTCTCCCTTGCCGGACGGCCACTTCGATGTGGTGGTTTCCTCAAACGTGCTCGAACATGTGCGGAGCGTGGCCGGCGTGATTGGAGGAATCCGCCGCGTCTTGAAACCGGAGGGCATGTTCATCGTGACGGTTCCGGCCGCGCTGGAGGATCCTCAGGTCGTCGACAACCTGAGAAACCCCTATCACACGATTATCTGGTCGGCGCGTCAGTGGTACACTGCGTTCATCGCGTACTTCGAAACTGTCCAGGTCTATCAGCATGCGTTCACGCGGCATGACGTGACGCTGAATCTGGCGAACGCGCCGGAGGAGACGGTCATCGACGAGCGAGATTTCGCCTTCTACCCCGTTCAATTTGAGGAGTGGGGCGCGCGGCCGAGTATCTCTTTTACCCTCGTGGCCAGCAACCCGCGGCCAATGGAAGGACTGCCCTCCACCATTCCCTTCGTGGACACGTCCTTCACCCGTGACAAAGATGATAGGACAGTTACCACGCTTGCCTCACTCGCCGTCAAGTACTGGGACCTGACACAGTCGCTCACAGACATTGTGGAAGGGCAACGGCGCCGGCTGACCAGCGAGTTGCAGGCAAAGGAGCAGATGGAGGCTGTTGCCGAACTGCAGACACGGCTGGAGGAAGAGCACATACGGCAAGGGGAATTGCAGACACAGCTCGGCGACTGGAGTGCGCACTGGACCAACCTGGAGCGTACATTCGCCTGGCGGCTCCTCATGAGCGGGAGGCGGCTCCGCATGGTAATTGCACCGCCGGGAACGATCAGGGAGCGAGTCTGGCATCGAATGCAGGGCGTCTCACGCCCTGCTCGCTAAGCGACAGGAATCTCTTCCAGGAGGGGATAGAGTTGACGAGGCTGGATTCGCGGACTTCATAGCATGGAGGTTGTCACCATCGCGGATGTAAACAAGCCGCATATCCCCATTCCGGCCACCCTCAAGACAGAGACAGGCGCTGTGATCGAGGGAATAAGCAGTTTGGGTCAATCCGTCTGCGTGCTCTCCCGGCCACAAGGCGATTAGCCGGGACTCGCAGTCTACTCAGACGGAGTCTTGTGAATAACGGCGAAGAGCTGATTGTGGAACGTCTCGCCGTTGACCTGAAATGCTGCATACATCGTCACATCGCTCCTTACGTTCGGGAGCGTGTTCAGGTACGCGGTCATAATTTCCCGCGTGAAGAAGTTGACGTGCGTTGCCTCCAGGAGGTGCCACGGCACGACGAGGTGACGGGACATGCCGGGGATCGCACCGATATTCGGGACGCTGACCAACACGCACCGCCGCGCCACGCGCAACATCTCCTGCAGGACCGTCTCCCAGTGGGGTATATGCTCCAACACCTCGAGCGCCATGACGGTGTCGAAGGCGCCGTCCGGAAAGGGGATCGACGTACCGTCATACAGCCGGACGTCGCGACTGAGTGCTCTGGCGCTAGCCACGTAGCCGGCATTGACCTCCAGACCGACGCCGGTCATCCCATGCTCCCTGAGAGCAGCCAGGTAGATACCCAGGCCACATCCGATGTCGAGCACCGGCGACCCCGCGTGGGCGGCAACGAGGTCGAGGCACTCAGGGCTCGGCGTCGTAGTTGGCGGGCCGGAACCGTAGATTGCATCGCGGTGCAAGACGTGGCCGGCGAGAGCAGCCGCCGAGAACGTCGTCTCATATGGTAAGTGCTCGGCAGGCGGGGTGGGAGAGAGTTCCTACGTGGGTGGGCGGACGGAGCTGGTGCGCGTGGGCCGGGACGCACGACGCGCGACCAGGGCAAAGCTGGGCCCGTTCGGATGATGGACATGATCGAGGTTGATCCGGATATCCTCCATCCCCAGAAAATGCAGCGCAGCAAGAATATCGTTTCGTTCGAGCCAGGCGGCGTTCGCGCCGCCAGCGCAGAACCCTGCCCAGTTGAGGGCGTCTCCATACGCGTAGTGGTGAAGGGTATGAGGAAAGCCCTCGACCGTGACCCATTCTGCACCCACGAACTTCTCGGCCATATACGGCAGTTCGGCAAGAATGTCCGCGTCGAAGTAATGGGTCCAGAGGAACAGTTGGTCACACGACCGAGCCAGGAGCGCGAGTAGTTCGATGGGGCTCTGCATATGGTAGAGCACGCCGCTGGCGGTACCAACATCGAAGCGCGTGGTACCGCTCCGGAGATACTCGAGGAAATCGCCGCACAAGAACCGGGCGCGGCGCAGTCCCATGATTTCCTTCACCACCAGGCACTTGAGGTACGCGCGCGTGTTCGCCTCGATTGCAACAATGTCGGCCGCACCCGCAGCCTCCAGCATCGAGGTGTGTCCGGCCTCGAGCGGGCCAAGCTCGAGGACAGTCTTCCCTTCGATGCCGCCGAACTCGGCCACTGCCCAGGTGATGCGGTCGTCGGAGAACAGCGGCGAGTTGCCGGTACCCTCTACGCTTGGCACGGCGGAGGACCACTCGCCCGCAAAGATGTCGACAGCATTTTGCGCGCTGGGTGCGGTCAGGATGTACTGGTCAAGGATATCGTGGCGACCTTGCCCCACTTGCTCCTCTCAATCAGACTGTCAGGTAACCCTTATCTCGAATCGCCGAGGCGGCACGGAGTGCGCTTTGAGATCCCAGGTAAGGATCCGGACCGTCAGATAGTGTGTCCGCCATGGCTTCCGTCGCTCTCGTGGTGCATATAGTGGTATTAATACCAATCCCGTTTGATCATGCCGCATTATCCGCTGGTAGGCGATGGAGGTTCTCGGCAATCCAGTGCCAGCCGGTGAGGCTCGTGACCCACTGGGGATCGGCATCGAGTTCCGCCAGGATCGCCTCGACGGCCGCCACCTTGTCGGCAATGGCCGGATAGACCGCACCCTCGATCCCGGCCCGCAGATGCTCGAAGACGCGCTCTGCCGGATTCAATTCCGGGGCATAGGGCGGTTGCTCAATCAGCGGCAGCCCCAGCGCTCGCACCGTTGCATCACGGTGGCTCGGCGCCCGATCCCACACCAGCGCCGCCAGGTCCGTCTCGGTTTGGGTCGCCTCCACCAGCGTGCGCGCCACCGTGGCCTGCATGCTGTGACTCCAGAACCACCAGAGCCGTCCCTGCAGCGGGTCAACCGCCAGATGGAGGTAGCGCCACTCATAGACGCGCTGGATGCGCTGGCACACCTTCACGCCGCATCGTCCCCACACCCGTCGGGTGGTCCCGATCAGCCCCACCCGCATCTCGTCCGCCCAGCCCACGCCCTTCCCCGCTGTGATGCCGGCAGCCATTAGGGTGTCAGTAAGCCCCCTTTTTTCCAGGCCTTCTGGTCCTCCAGGTTGGCCTTGGTGTGCAGTGGACGTGGCACCTTGGGCGCACAACGCAACCGTGCCAGCAGGGTGTACATCCCGCCTTCGCTGTACGTCACTCCGAAGGTCTCGGTGATCCATACCCGGATGGTGGCTGCGCTGCGGAAGCGTCCGGTCTCCACTTCCTTCGCCACCTGTTCCTGTTGCTCTGGCGTCAAGCGTGGCGGCTGCCCTGGTCCACCCAGCCGGTGGGAGCGCACCGCCGTCAACCCGCCACTGCGATACCATCGCACCCAGCGCTGAACGGTGCGATAATCGACGCCCACCACGGCTGCCACCTCGCCCACCAGCCGCGTGTCACCACGCAGCAGCCAGAGCGCCCGCACCCGCTGCCGCAGGGCGGGATCCCGCTCGGCCCGGTATGCTGTGCGCAATGCTTCCTCGGTATCCTCGTCTCGCCATGCCACCACGAACGGTCGTCCTCGTCGTGCCATCTCGGGTTCCTCCTGTCTGACCCGATTTTACGGCATCAACACCAGGGTTTGGTATAACGGTAGTTTGTTGACCGGGGTGAGAAGCGGGTAAAACAGAGGAGCCCCGGAGGTGCTGCGTTGTATGAAGCCCTATCCTGTCTCTGTCCGTGTGGCGCTGCTCG
>JAABUZ0100010674.1_pt1 | contig 10157 bp, 9 predicted proteins | sample 5562091 | NCBI WGS metagenome assembly JAABUZ01 (sample SAMN12813069, study PRJNA571459) | rock metagenome | isolation source: Antarctica rocks | place: Antarctica: Victoria Land, Linnaeus Terrace sud | collected 2015-12-21 | reverse complement strand
ACATCTCGGTAGCGTCGTCAAGTCCGCACGCGATACGATGAGGAAAGACAAGGGGCTGAACGGCGACCTCGACCGGCTTCCGCTGCTTACGTGGCTGATGTTCCTCAAATTCCTCGATGACCTCGAAACGTTGCGCGCGTACGAGGCGGAGATGAGCGGCGATCCGTTCCGCCCGGCTGTCGAGCCGCCGTACCGCTGGCGCGATTGGGCGGCGCACGCGGACGGCATCACCGGCGACGCGCTGATCGCCTTCATCAACAATGACGAGGCGACGCGGCCCGACGGGACGCGCGGCCCCGGCCTCTTCAAGTACCTGCGCGGCTTGCAGGGTGCGAGCGGGCGCGACCGGCGCGACGTGATCGCCACCGTCTTCAACGGCGTGGACAACCGGATGCGGAGCGGCTATCTCCTGCGGGACGTAATCGCGAAGATCAACGAAATCCACTTCACCGCGCACGATGAATTGCACACCCTCAGCCGCCTGTACGAGTCAATGCTGAAAGAGATGCGCGACGCGGCGGGCGATTCCGGCGAGTTCTACACGCCGCGCGCCGTGGTGCGCTTCATGGTCGAGGCCGTCAATCCGCAGTTGGGCGAAACGATACTCGATCCGGCGTGCGGCACGGGCGGCTTCCTCGTGGAGTCCTTCACGCATCTCGCGAAGCAGGTGGCGACGATCCCGGACCGTGTGACGCTGCAAAGCCGGACAATCTACGGCGGTGAGGCAAAGCCCTTACCGTACCTGCTGGCGCAGATGAATCTCCTGTTGCATGGCCTCGACGCGCCGCAGATTGATCCTGGCAACTCACTGCGCGTCAAAGTAACGGAGATTGGCGACCGGGACCGCGTAGACGTGATTCTCACCAATCCGCCCTTCGGCGGCGAGGAAGAGCGTGGTATCCTCGGCAACTTCCCACAGGACATGCAGACGAGCGAAACCGCGCTCCTCTTTCTGCAACTCATCATGCGGAAGTTGCGCCGCACGCCGACGCCGGGACGCGCGGCGGTCGTCGTGCCGAACGGCACATTATTCGGGGATGGCGTCTGTGCGAGAATCAAGCAGCAATTACTCACCGAGTACAACCTGCACACCATCGTCCGCTTGCCGAACGGCGTCTTCGCTCCCTATACGAGTATCCCGACGAACCTGCTCTTTTTCGACCGCAGCGGCCCGACCGAGGATGTGTGGTACTACGAGCAGCCGCTGCCGGAGGGCAAGAAGAACTATACCAAGACCGCGCCGGTGCAATTTGAGGAGTTCGCGGACTGCTTCGCATGGTGGCAGAACCGCGAAGAGAATGAGCGCGCGTGGAAAGTGCCCGCTGCGAAGATTCTCGCAAACGGCTGCAACCTCGACATCAAGAATCCGCGTGGTCAAGTAGACTTTGCGCACCTGCCGCCCGAACAACTCGCGGATGACATCCTCGCCAAAGAGCAGCGCATCGCGGCGATAATGGCTGAAATTAAGCACGCCTTGATGAGCGCAGACGCATGAGCATTACATGGATAACTGAACCGCTTAGTAAAGTTCTCACAGAACGCAAGGAAACGCCATCCGAGGCGGCGATAGCCAGCGGTGAAATAGCTATCGTTGCCAAAGTAGGATTCGACGATGGAAAGATTTACCTTCGTACTGGGAGTGAGACGAAGACTGGAATGATACTTGTTCGTCCGGGAGATCTCCTCATTTCAGGGATCAATGCGGCGAAGGGTTCGATTGCCGTTTATGACAAAAAGAATACAGAGCCGATTGCCGCCACAATTCACTATGGCGCGTATGTCCCCCATGAGGATCGAGCGGATGTTTCGTTTCTATGGTGGCTTCTGCGCGGTGACACGTTCAAGAAATTGTTGCTCAGGCACGTTCCCGGCGGAATTAAGACTGAACTCAAGGCGAAGCGTCTCTTGGCTGTCCCAGTTCCCCTCCCGCCGCTCGCGGAGCAACGGCGCATCGTGAAACGCATTGAGGAACTGTCTTCCATGATCGCAGAGGCACGCGGGTTGCGGCGGTTAGCGGCAGAAGAGAGGGGAGCCTTATCCATATCGGCGATTTCCAATATTATGACCCATAGCAACCTTGACGGGCGTCTTGCCGATGTGCTCACTGCAAAACCGCGAAATGGCTGGTCAGCGCGTTGTGACAACGTTGAAGGTGGTATCGCCGTATTGTCATTAGGAGCGGTAACAGGCTTCACGTATCGTGCAAACCAATACAAAACGACCTCTGAAGTGACAGACGCTAACGCACATTATTGGCTTCGCCCCGGCGACCTACTAATCACGCGCAGTAACACGCCCGACCTTGTCGGACACGCGGCAATTTACAACGGCTCACCGTTTCCATGTATTTATCCCGACTTGATGATGCGCATTGAAGTGGACGATGCTCGCGCCGACGCGAGATTCGTGCATCGCTGGATTCAGAGCAACACAGTGCGCGACTATATTGCCGGGAATGCAAAAGGCACGAGTCCTACGATGAAGAAGATTTCGCAGGGTACAGTCATGGACATCCCGTTCCCGTCACATCTTCCACTGCCCGAACAGCGGCGGATCGTGGCATATCTCGATGGGATACAAGCGAAGGCAGAATCTGTACGGCGGTTACAGGCAGAGACAGCGGCGGAACTGGATGCACTCCTACCCGCCGTGCTGGACCGCGCCTTCTGCGGCGAGTTGTGATGGTAATCGTCATAACATAGAGCAGCGCGCGTCAAAAAGGCGGCGGAGCCTCGGTCGGCTCGGAAGACAAATAGTCAAGGTCTAGCTTGTATGAGCGGAACACGAGTGGCAAGTTTACAGCCTCGGCAGCGATGACGTGTGACCGTTCCTCGTCAAGCACTACGGTTTTGAGATTCAGGTGTGGTATCACGACAAAGGTGAAGAATCGCTCCATATCGTCTGGATCAACGCCGGTGGGATTATCGGACACGGCATATAGCACATATTGGCTTGAGTCGGAATCGGTCATTACAAGGAACGCACCAACTCCGGCGAAGAACCACTTCCAAGCGTTATCTTTGCGCTTCTCGATAAGCGGTTTCGTAATGGCTTCATTGATCTCATGAGGAACTGGTCGTCGCCATGTTTTTTGGGCGAGATTCAATGCGAAATCGCGGCGGTACATGTCGCCGTTAGGCAGACACTGCCGCGCAGCGTGCTCTGCGAGGGCAAATTTGGGTATAGTGATCATCTGCCGAAAATCTGCGACCCATGAGTGATTTTCGCCCGTTCTCGCCAGGTAAAAATTGGGACTTCGATGTGTTTTGCCCTTCGCATCTTGGGTTAGCATCTTTATAGCTCGAACAAGTGTTACGGCTGGCTCACGCCTAAGACCTTGGATGATGTCACAGCGCTGTGAGACGACAAGCCAAATATCGTCGTCAGGATCTCGTTCGTCCTGAACGCGTGTGTTCGGTACTGTCGCGTGATGCGCTTCTCTGTGCATAGGCGCGCGGTGTTCGCATGCGGCGAACAAGGCAGCCTGCGTACTCGCACTCATGGACTGGTTCGAGATATTGGAGGGAAGCCAACAGCCCTGCTCCCAACAATCCCTGATCAATTGATCTAAGAGTTTTTCCTCTTCGGATACGGACATCGAAAGCGCCCTCGTGCTAGGTTGAGGGCGCTCATTTTCTATGTCCGATTCTACATTTGGGGCGGTTGCCATTGTGTTTGAGCCTTCGTACGACAATTACAACTCGCCATATAGCTCACGCAGATGGGTAATGGCCTCGTGAGACATGTTGGGTGTCTGACCAATAAAACGGGTCATTGGACGCGCACCCTGAAGGCGCTCGACGTACGCATCAAGGTAGCGACATCCTACAGCAAGCGCGCTAGGTTCATCACTCGATACAATAGCAATGAAATCATGCCCTTGATAATCGAGAGGGGTCAGAAGCGCTGATCTGAAGTCAGCTGCCTCTCGGAATAGTGAAGCTCTCTGTTCGACCGCTTCAGCAATCGACCGAATCCGTGCAGCTCTGTGTGACTCTGTAGGTTCACCGTCAAGCAGATTATAGAGGTGTCTCCGCTTGACGCCACACAGTCTCGCGACATCTGTTACCGACAATGCGGTAAGCTGACGAATAACTCTAAGCTCATTCCCAACGCTATCGCTCGCTTCCATCGGAACCGGAGCAATAACGAAATGGCCATATAATGCCAACGTAATATTCTCTTGCCGTGCCCATGTGTGCATCGGAACTGCCGTCATATTTGGTGATAACACCGATGCCCGAAATACATGAGCCTCGCTAATTTCAATACCATGGGCGTTTGTTCCATCTGCATGGGACAAACGCCACCCTGGATAAGCAACCGTTCTTTCGTCGCTGACGATATTCATGCCGTTATCCCTCCGGATTAAACGACGACCACAGTTCATCAGTAACTGATTGCCGAAGAAACCTGAAGATCACATGGTTCCATGTAGCCAGTATACTCACCTGCTGTTGTATCTCGAATGACCTTGGTTGATCGTCATATGCATCCACGTCGATGAGAAAACCCGGAGGCAATTCAATGTCATCCGCAGGTGGAGAAGAGCCATAACGAAATAGAAACAATCCCTCAGACATTTGGAATCGGACCTGATGCTGTGATGAGGTTGCAATGGCATCGAATTGCGCTCGTACAGCCATCTCGGTTTTGAGAAGGTGATCACTAACTAGACCCGCCCAATCCTCGGTATTTCGTTTATCTTCCTTCTGAATTACGTTGGTATATCGGAGACCAAGCCGGTTCTGGCGAGTAACACCCAATTCTTTCTGAAGAATTCCAACAAGCTGTTCCCATCGAGAAGCAAAGTGGGCGAAGCGCTCGTATTTTTTCGTCTGCAAGGAAACGAACTGGTCCGTTAGATTGATCTCCGTATCTTCATCCGTTGCTATAAAGCGAAAAAGCTCGGAGAAACTAGATGCAATCTTAGCTTCGTCTCCAAGTTCCAGCCCCATAAGCACTCGAGACCGGGCAGCTTCTGGATAATCTTCTGCCAACGCTTTCTGTATAGACCGAATCGCTTGATTATCGAACCCAAGCAGCTGTGGGAAACGCATTTGGCAGATCATGCGATACAGCGGGGGGGTTTGCAGTTTGACATGATTAGCGTGCCCGTTTAGCATTGTAGCTCCCTTCATTGCACAGTGTATTGCACATACTGGCTTTTCACAACCTCCTTAAGCACCGAATTCTTATAGCCATTTATGACTCGTTAGCCCGTTATTGCTGGCAAACTGTTCCGCAGCGGCATAGCATTTTCCGCAAAGCGTTCGGCGGCACGTTATCCCCCACGGCATCGCGGATCATCTGCCGTATTTCCCGTCGCTGCGAATCCCATTCGTATTGGCTGAATCCCGGCAATGCCTTGCCGCGCCGCTCACGACGTTCCCGTTCCGTCGCGCGCCGCTCATCGCAGGACGCCCGCACCGCGTCCGCTTCCTCGCGTTTGAGATACCGCTTGCGGAGCCGTCCGCCCTCGCGCCACATCAGGCAGTAGTACGGCCCATATCGCTTGCCGCTCCGTTCCCGCCACTGCTCACACACGCTGCCCTTCACGCCATATCGCGTGTTGGGTAACGTTTCTGGTATTTCCGTCGCAACGGTTGCACGAATGTCCATTACGCCATTTCCCGCGCCGTTCCATCAACCGCGTTGCCGTGCTCTTTCGCTACGGGCGATGCGGGCATGTTGATTTGCGAACCGGCGACGTTCACCTGTTTCCGCGCGACGTTCACCTGCACAGCCGGTGTGAGCAATCGCCGGACGCGCGCCAGCGTCTCGCAGGCACGCAAATAGCGCCGCTGCGTCATTGTCACTTTCCGCTCCCAATAGTCCGCCTGCTTCAAGGTCAACGAACCGGTCATGTTCTTTGCATAGAGGCGTTGCGTTGTTTGCTGCACGATCCACGCCTGCACGACCGCCTCGATCAACCCGCGTTCCAGCGCCGTCGCGCCTCGATACCCCATATCATCCCGCATCGCGGCGACCCCATGGCGGATGCTCTCCGTCACCGCCCCGCTGCCGCGCGTCATCTCGATCAGGGCGTCCGTCGTGCGTTCTCCGAGATCGAAGAGGATTTGCCACAACTGCGGATGCTTGTCCATCGCGTCACGGAGTTCACGCATTGCCTTGGGGTCCGGCTTCTCCTTGTTCGCCCGCTTGATGACATCGTCCAGTTCCTTCAACAGTGCGGCGGTCGATTGTGCCGGGACAAGGCTTGTGTTCGGTTGCTCAGTTGCGGTCACGTTCTTTCCTCCATTGTCCATGATGCAGATGGTATCCCGCGAGCAGGAATGCCACCGTCGCCAGTTCCGCCGTCAGGTCGCCGTATCGCTGTTGCGTCGCGAGCATCGCGTCAACGTGGTCCGTTTCCGCCTTTTCATCGTGCCGCCGCAAATCTTCCCGATCCCGTTCCAAGTCTTCCAACACGGCGATCAGCCGGGCCGTCTCACCTGCGCCAACATATTCCGAGACGACGCGATCCCCGATTCGCCGCTTCCGGTAGTAATAGGATCGCCCGCCGCGTGTCTCTAATCCCATGTGCTACACTCCGTTCGCTTCCCCGCTTGCGACGCTCATGCGGCGGTGCCGCGCACGAGCGGCCAGAGCAGGCCGACAATCCGCACGACACCATCCCGCGCCGACAGACTCTGCTCGATAGCGCTGAGATACGTCCGGCAGAGGGTCGCCAGTCGCGCCCGCTCGCCGTACCGCGCGAGGTCGTCCGGCAGCGGCACCGGGTCCGGCAGGTGATCGAACGTGCCGTCCGTGAGCCAGTTGTGCAGCGTGACCGCCGCGCGCTGATAGTCGCAAAACGGTAGGGGCTGAGGTTCCGGTACATCCGGTACGCCGGTACTTTCCCTTCGCTCGCTTGCCAATACCGGTACCGGATTGTGGCGCGCGACCGGATCACCGTCCGGTACGGATACCGGATCGTCGGCGACAATGCCGGTTCGCGTCCGATCACCCGGCAGCGCATCCTCCTTGCTCCCATTCGCTTCTTCCCCGTCGCTACCGGATGTACCGGCAGTCGGCGGTATAAGGTGCCGGGTATTGATTGCGAGAACGCGCTGCCGCCGCCCATCTACGACACGCGGCACGGTGTATCCGCCCGGTTCGACCGCAGCGAGCAGACCGCGCTCGTGCAGCCGCTTGCCAAGCGTCTTCGGCGCGATGCCGAGCGGTGCGCCCGTTGCCGTTGCCAGTCGGTTCGCCGCGACGTACGCCGCTTCCGGTAGCAGATAGAGGGTATCGCCATCGAGCCAGCCGATCCGGTTCCCCTTCGCGACCGGGACGCGCGCCGCGTCCCCTCCGTATGGTTCCTGTAGCCGCCAGCCCCACGATTCCGGGTGCGCTGGTTCGCGACCATCCGTGCGCGCAACATGTGCCTCGCCGGACGCGATGGCAGATACCAAGAGGTCAAGGAATCGGCGCGTCGGCTCTTCCGCCCGCTGATGCCCCGCCTGCTCACCGGCCAGCATACCGAGAGCATCCCATACCCGACGCCATAGCGCCGCGCGTTCATCTTCCGATAGTGCGCCCGTGTCAGCCGCGAATGTGAGCCACTGTTGCCATGCGTACGCCAGATGCGCCACAACATCCGGCGTCCGCGCGTGCGTGCTGTTCAGCCGCCACGCACGCTCACGCAGTCTCGCCAGGTCCTCCCCTGCCGTCTCACGCAACGTTTCGATCCGATCCGCAAGCCAGCGGACATACCCTGCCATCGCCGAGGCATAGACGCCCGCCGCCGCATCTCGCTGCAACGGCGTGAGCACCCGACGGTCAACATCTCCCGGACTGACTTCGACAATCGCCAACCGCGCGCGCAGTGACTGCCCGTGCGGGACATCCTCCCCCGTGCTGACGATCACGCAGCGCGGCGGAAAATCGGGCCGCAGCCGCCCATCGGCGTACATCCGCCCGCGCCCCGCCCCGTTGCCCGCCCCCCGGATCACCCGATCCGCCGTCGCGTGCAATCGGTTGATGTCCTGCTGGCTGCCGTGCGGCGCGAAGTCATCAATGACGATCAGTGCGTCTTTCGCCTCGAAGGCGAGCCGTTCGAGCGCGTTCGCCGTGGATGCCCACTGAGCGGGGAGATGCGTCCGGTCGAAGCCCGCGCCATAGTGCTGCATCGCGAGCGCGGCGAGTTCGCTCTTCATCACCCCGGTCGGCCCGGCGAGATGCACCGCCATGTCCGCAGCACGAACGGCATTCAAAGGCGCGCGATAGACCGCACCGAGCAGCGGCACGGTGATTTGATCCGGCGCGACATCGAGGACGGCAAGCGACGCGCGCACCGCCTGTCGCAGATCGTCATCGGTTGGCGAATGCGGCAATGTCAGTCGCGCCAATGGTCCGCCGAGCCGGACGATCACATCATACGCCAATCCGTCCGCGCCGATTGCGCCGCCCGCGTGCAGATACATCCATGCGTCGTCAATCTGACGCCAACCGGAGTGCGCGTACTCGCGCCGCCGCGCAACGTCGGGCGAAAGGAGTTGGATCGCCTCGCGCGTCCGGTCCTTTGCCCCCATGCCCGCCGAGACGATGGCGCGCATCCCCCATGATGCGGTCGGCCAGTTCATCGCGGCGAACTGCGTGAGCGGCACGCGCACCGGCGGCAACGGCGATCCGTCCGCGAGCGTTCCCGCGATTACCACTTCGCCCCGCTCCGACGCGCCATCGTCGGAGATCACTTCCTCGATGATCGTCGCGGCGAAGTTCGTCAGGGTCACGGGCTCGGTCGCTTCATTCCCAACACGCCGTAGGTGGATGATCCGATTGTCGCGGACGATGTATGGCCCGGTGGACATGGCGGCGTCGCGCGGCGGATCGCGGATTTGCGCCGTGGCGTACTGCCACAAGTCGTCCTTCGTCTGCCCCGCCGCGAAGAAGTCATCGAGGCCGACCTTCGCGCCGCCCGGACCGGGGGGCAGATAGATCATCTCCACATGCGCGCCGCGTTGTCTCAGGAACGCGCACAGGCGCACGAGCGCGGCGTAGACGGCGGCATTCTCCATCACATCGGAATCAAACGCGATCCGCACTATCCGCCCGTTTAGCGCGATGTGCTCCCAATCCGGCAGCGCGACCTTCCCGTCATGCTCGTTGCGCCCGCGCCAGTTCCACACACCCAGCAGGGCGATGCAACACAAGTCCTGCGAGACCGCGCTATCCGCCTTGCGCGCCCCCTCGGTGATGACGAGCGGAATGGCGGGATCGCCGAGCATGGCATGGATGCCGCGCGGCACGTCCAGTGCCATGCGGGAGCCGGCCGGAGTTTCGTACTTCAGTGGCTTGCCATCCTTGACGCGCGGGGAATCCGGGCGCAACTGATAGGTCGCGATCTCCCCGGTTACGCCCCACACTGGAATGAGCAGTGCGGGGACATTGCACTGTGCGTCGCCGAAGCCGAGTCGCCGCGCGTCCGCCTTCGTCGTGATGCTACGGTACTCGCGCGCTGCCGCAACATCGGGCGTGATGCACGATCCCTCGATGAGGTTACGATGCTGTATTAGTAACGTTGTCTCCATCGGAATCTCCGTTCGCGGAGACGCCGGTACGGGACGGATGTATACTGTGTTTGTCCCAACAGTCCATGCCGCCCGCCCGGACATCTCCGGGTAAGCGGCTTCACGCCGCATCATTGTCCGCATTGACGGTCTGCCGTTCGATGTAGCGCAATAAGGCGGTGCGCGGTATCCGCACCGCCTTCCCGAACCGGACATGCGGCACTTCACCAGACGCAATCATCTGGTACACGCGGGCGCGGGAAAGCGCGAGCATCTTCGCGGCCTCTGAGACGTAGAGCAGTATAGGGAGGGCGGTGTCAGTGGCAATGGGTGAAGTGGTCGAGGCAGCAATGAGGGCGGCGATCATGCAATATAGTCGAAACATAGCGCGGCACTCCTTCATCGGAAGAGGACTCGGTGAAAAAGAAAAAGCCGCCCGCCCCTTGCGATCACCACCGCAGAGGGTCGGGGCGGCTCCGTTCGTCGGAGTCCGCGCACATTGGTTTGTGGTTACTGTAGGAGCCTCACCACCTTGCGATCAGGTTGCGCTCTTTGCACAACTTCCACGAGCATTGGACGGTTATCGGCAATTTTTCGGCATTGATCCACAGCATCAGGTGATCGCTGTGGTCGATGTCGGGA
>JAABUZ0100010672.1_pt1 | contig 10159 bp, 14 predicted proteins | sample 5562091 | NCBI WGS metagenome assembly JAABUZ01 (sample SAMN12813069, study PRJNA571459) | rock metagenome | isolation source: Antarctica rocks | place: Antarctica: Victoria Land, Linnaeus Terrace sud | collected 2015-12-21 | reverse complement strand
TCGGCGCAGAACCGGGCGATTGCCCCCACCCCGGCCTCGACCGCCCGTCCGTAGGCGATCGCGTCCGCCTCTCCGCACGCCTTGCGCAGGCTGGAGAACTTCGACCACGAGGTGAGGATGAAGCCGCCGTTGCGGCCACTGGCCCCGCTGCCGCAGAGATCGGCCTCGAGCAGCACCACCGCTGCGCCCGGCCGGCGCCGCTTGAGCGCGAGCGCTGTCCAGAGCCCCGTGAAGCCGCCGCCGACGACGGCGACGTCGGCCGAGGCCGGCAGCTCGACCTCCGGCTCGGCTGACCCGGCCTCGTGGGCCATCGCCTGCTCGAACCACAGGGAGCTCGTCGCGGTGCCCGCGATGCCGCGGCGCGGGGCGACGCGAAGCGCATCCCCGCCGCGCGGGCCGTGACGTCGTCTGGAGAGCATCGCCACCTAGGGTGGCGCAGACCGCAGCTCCGCGCTGCCCGAGGTGTGGCCCGCCCCCTGGCCGAATCGTCTAGAGGATGTTCACCGCCCGGGCGACGACGAGGCCGATCGTGACCAGCGAGACGATCGACTGCAGGCCCATGATGCCCTTCGCGGCCGCGGTCAGCGGCAGCGTGTCGGTGGGGCTGAAGGCGGTGGCGTTGGTGAGCGACACGTACAGGTAATCGATGAACATCGGGCGCCAGTGCAGCGGCTCGATCCGGTCATCGCTCATCTGCGGGAAGAGCAAGTCCGGAGCCTGGTCGCGGCCGGCGGCCCGCGTGCCCGGACCACCTCGGTCGGTCTCCCAGTACCACAGCCCGAAGATCAGCACGTTGGTCAGCCAGATCAGCGCCCCCGCGACGATCAGCGATCGGCCCTTGGTGACGTTGTGGTGAAGCAGCTCGTCGGTGAGCAACACCAGCGAGATGATGTTCGCCAGACTGACCAGGGCGGTCAGGCTGAGCGCCAGTCGCCGGCGCCCCTGATGCTCGCCCTCCAGCCGGCTCGGCGAGGCGAGCGTCAGACCGACCAGCAGCACGGCCTCGCACACCGGCAGCAACCACGTCGGACCGGCCGTCACCCGCTTGGGCAACAGCAGCTGCAGCCCGATCGCCACCAGCACCGACGCCTGAGCCGGCCAGTGCGGCTCGGGCTGCGCGGGCGGCGGATACGGCCGGCCGGCGGCGCGGGCGGGGTGGGCGGGGCCTGTCTCGGTCTCGGGGTCCGAGCCCGCCATCAGTCGCCGCTCACGCCGCAGTCGCCCCTTCGCCGGAGACCCGGTGCCTGCCCTCGGCAAACTCCTCGACGATCTTGGCGCAGAACGCGGGAAGGTCATCAGGGTTGCGGGATGAGACCAGCCCCTGATCCACGACGACCTCTTCGTCGACGACGTTGCCGCCGGCGTTGCGGATGTCGGTGCGGATGCTCGGATAGGACGTGAGTGTCCGGCCGCGGACGAGATCGGCCTCGACCAGCGTCCACGGACCGTGACAGATCACGCCGACCGGCTTGCCGGTCTTGAAGAACGCCTGGAGGAAGCCGATCACATCGCCGTTCTGACGGAGCTTGTCAGCGTTCACCGTCCCGCCGGGCAGGATCAGTCCGTCGTAGTCATCCACCGACGCGTCGGCGATCACCTTCTCGACGGCGATCCGGTCAGCCGGCTTCAGGTCGTTGTTCATGGACCCGCCCTGCAATTCATCTGACATGGCCTGCTCCTCGGGGTCGTCTTGCTGGGTCGTGGGCGGGATTGCGCGCGCAGCGCCGGTGATGCACCGGCGCCTCACGTGTCGCGGCCCTCCGCGCAAGGAGGGGTGCCGGCACGGTTGCACAATAGATGTCGGGTGTCTGCCTGAGCCCGGCGCCTGCCGCTTAGATCCACGGTGCGCTGACCCCGGGAGGCGGATTCCAGGGCGGCATCGTGCTGCCCGCGGCACCCGCGACCATCATGATCACCGGGCGTTACGTGGAGCTCAAGGCGTTGACGCCGGATTGGGCGATCGAGGCCGCCGAGGCGGTCGGAGCCGCCGGCTATGTCCTGCTCGGTCTCGGTGGTCTGGTCTTCGCGTCGGTCTACTTTCAGAACTCTGGTGCGCGCCATCCTGTGCCTGACGGTGCTGCACTCCTCCACCTACGTGCTGCTGCTGGCGATCGGCTACCACACGGGAGGGCAGGCTCCGACGTCGCCGACATCCCACCGCTCAGCCGTCTCGTCGATCCTACCGTCCAGGTGCTGGTGCTGACCGACGTCGTGATCGAGGCGACTGTGACCGCACTGCTGCTTGCCCTCGCCGTGCAGGCTCACAAGCGCTTTGGCAGGCTGGACCCGGCCGATCTTCGCCCACTGCGCGACTGAATCGGCGCGCGTTTCGACCGTGCGACAGCTGACCGCCCTCCCGATCGTCGTCCCGTTCATCACCGCAGCGCTGCTCGTCATCCTGCGTCCGTTTGGCCGCCGGGGGCTCAACGATGCGATCAGCGCGAGCGGCGCGGCGGCCGTGCTCGTCCTCTGCGTGATGCTCTTGGTTTGCGCGCTCCAGCATCCGATCGCATACTGGATGGGCGATTGGCGCCATCCACGGTGTCACGGTCGGCATCTCACATGACCGCCCGTCGATCGACCCGGCCGGCGCTTGTCGCCGCCGCCGCACTGGCGCTGTCCGCCTGCGGCGCTCAACAGCCCCAGCCCTCGGTCCTTCAGGCCCGTACGATCAGCAACGCCCTGACCTCGATCGCCAGCTCGTGCGGCCAGGCCTACCGGCGCAGGGAATTCGCCCCGGGGGATGACCTCCGGAGTCTCGAGACCAGCGCGTCCTCGCCCGGCAGCTGGTCCCATTCGCCTCCCGGCACCTCTGGCGTCAGCCGGCGGTCACGCAGCGAAGACGCGCCTGCCGGCGGCGGCGCGTTCACCTTCGAGCAGTTCTCGCTGGCCCTCGGCACGGACGATCAGCCCGTCGAGCTCGGTGTCGTTGAGGCCCGGGTAGCGGTCTGACACGTCTTTCAGCAGCCGCCACAGGGACGCTTTGCCCTCCACCCCCAGCGACAGTGTCTCGATCGCCATGAACAGGGCAAGCTCGCTGCCGCCAGAACTGACGCCGGTAAGCTTGATACGGCTGAGCTTCTCCATCAGCCAGGTCGTGGCCTGCTTGACCGGATTCTTCGTGGTGCCCAGCCGGTCCATCAACGCAGACAGCGTCTGGCGGTCGGCCTCGATTTGCCCGGCGAGATCCCGAAAGCGACTGGCGTGCTCAGCATCCTCGATCTGAGATGCGATCTGGCCGGCCAGCTCGCTGCCGAACATCGCGCCGGCGAAATGATCGTTGAGGTATGTGTCCATCGACTTATCGGCCATCGCTCTCCCTCATCATCGCCGGGTGTTGCCGACCCCGTCACGTAGGCTATCCAGAGGATCGCATCCTCGCTCGCGATGCTCGCACGCCGGGTCGATGACGGCCATCTCGCTATGCCGCAGGGGGATCTGCGGTGTTGCTCCAATCGACCTCAGCCACCGCGCCGCCGGTGATCGCGAAATCCCGGGCTCGGGGCTGGTTGTGAAACCACAGCGTGTAGCGGCCCTCGGTGATCTTGTCGAACACCGCGGCGTAGCTGGTTCCGTCGGGCGTCGGCCGCTCGAGGATGTGCTGGTGGAAGCGCTCGTCGTCGCTGCCGGCCGGGCTGACCTCCACCGGCGTGTCGATCAACTCTGCGTCGGCGTAGACGATCAGCGCCCCGTTGGTGCCGCCGATGTCCAACACGACCGGCTCGGGATGGGGGCGGTAGACAGGTTCCTCGGTCATGTGATCCTCCATACAGGGTCGGGCGATCGGGCGGATGCCGGCCCGGGGGCCGGCATCCGCTGACGCTCAGGTGATGATCCGTTGCCCGACCTCCGCAGCAATATGCGGAGGCCGAGCGGTTCGCGTGAGCCCAGCCGCCTAGGCGGGCGGGGTGTCGAACCCGTCGTGCGGGCTTCCCAGGTAGGGGAAGTTGGACAGGAACCTGGCTTCACCCTCCTTGCCCATCCCGGGAGCGCCGGTCGGGGGCTCAGCCACGCCCTGGTCGAGCTTGCCCGCGGCGTCATCCGGTGTGAACGACTTGTCCACCAGCGCGTACGTGACACCGGCCAGCGCCCGCAGCTCGATGGTCACGATGTCGTCGATGACCCGGCGTCCATTGGGGAAGCCGGCGGCGTCGTTGCCGAGCAGCCCGAGGCGACTGGCCTTCGCCGGGTCGGTCGGCGGAACCGCGACGTTCAGTCGCAGCATGTCGCCCAACGTCTTGCCGGTGGTGTTCTGGAACCCCGGGACGACCCCCTTGGGCAACCCGGTGAGGAAGATGGCCTCGATGTCCGCGCGGGGCTTGCCCGACTTGTTGAGCTTGTCCAGATTCGGGAACACGCCCGGATACAGCGCCGGCAGCAGGTTGGCCAGCTCGGGATGCACGACGCCCTGGGTGAAGCCCTTGTCGTCGATCGGGTCGCTGCGGTTCCACTCGTCCTTGCGGGTCTGGATGACCAGCAGCTCGTTGAACAGCGGGTTGGCCAGCCGTGACACCTGCACCCAAGGTCCCCCCTCCGACCCGTTGCGATGCTTGTCGCTCCGGACCTGCATCTTGCGACGCGATGCTCCCGCCCAGATACCGATCGTCGAGTGCTTGCCCATGACGTCCGTGGGCCTGCTGCCGTCACGGGTGAGCTCTGATATGGGGATCTGAAGCGCGATCGTATGCACGTTCGTGCCGCTCTTCAGCGTGTCGATACCCGACGCGGCTGCCATCGATGCGTATGCGTGATGATCCTGGAACGGCCGCAGATCGCCGAGGTCGAAGATCGCCCCCAGGTCGGCGAAGAACCCGTCGTTGCGCTGCCCGGCGAACACCTTGACCCCGCCCGGCAGATCGTGAATGGCCTGCGACGCCAGATTCGGATAGTTAGGCGTTGAGGCCGGCCCGATGTTGCACGGCGGACAGGCCAAGTCGTTACCGATCACCTTGGAATGAAAGCCCTTGTTGTTACCGCTCTGCGTGTGGGCGATCGTCTTCGCGCCCTTGAGCAGGGCGACTGAGTAGGTCTGGCGGCGGTTGAAGTGACGGTCGTAGATCGACGAGATCGGACCGGTGTTGTAGAGAAACGTCTTGCCGTTGTAGACATGGGTGGTGAAGTGGAACTCGTAGGCGATGTTCGCCACGCCCGACCCGTCGTTGCAGATATAGATCCGGTAGCGGACGTCGTCCCCGAACTCATAGAAGTTCGGACCCGCTGCCGCGGCCTCCAACGGGATGTAGTTGGAGAGGATCGTCACGGTGTCCGGCCGATCGGGGCTCACGAACGCGTACGTGTCCGTGTTGTCGGCGACGGGATCCTTGCTGATCTCCGGAGCCTCGCGATGCGATGACATTGATGTCTCCTTTAGCCGTGCTGAGGATTGGCCGCGTCAAGCAGACGCTTGACGAGCGCGGGGTCGTGATAGGTCCGCTCTGCCGTCCCGGAGATGACCGTGACGACGCCCTTGTCGGCGTCGTGCACATACGCCATCACGGGCTCGGACGGCACGTCGCCCTGCGGATCGACCAATCGGGCGGGCGCCTCCTTGGCGGCGGCCGCAGCCGGCGAAGCCAGCGCCACGATCCCCGAGGGAAGCACGGTGACGGCGATCCCGGTGGCCACGCCACCCGAGGTGCGAAGAAACGTCCGGCGGTCAGAGCCCTTGCGCTCCACGCCGCCCGCATCCAGATCTGAAGACATAAATCCCACTCCTTCTCGATGACCGGTCCTAAGAAAGTCAGACAAGGAGGGTTACGGGCGATTGGGCCCGATCGGATCAATCCGGGTTGCACCCGCACCGAGAGGCGATGCGTCCGGGTCAAGATCGCTCCGCTCCGTTGACGCCTTCCCGACCGTGCCGGCTCCGGCTGGGTCTTGTCTGCACGGACCCGTAGGGGGTATGGGTACTGGTAGGCTCAGATGATGTCGCCGTCGTCGCCAACGGGCTACTCCACGACCAAGCCACAGCTTGCCGCGCGACTGAAGCGGATCGAGGGTCAGGTCCGCGGCGTCGAGCGCATGATCGATGAGGATCGCTACTGCATTGACGTGCTGACCCAGATTTCCGCGATCCAGGCGGCGCTGGACAAGGTTGCGCTCGGGCTGCTTGACCAGCACGCCGCCAACTGCGTGCTCGGCGCTGCTGACCAGAGCGCAAAGACCGAAGAGATGATGGCCGCCGTCGGAAGATTGCTGCGCCGCGGCTAGCCGCCTCTCAGGCCGGACTGCCGCACGGTGGCGGGCAGCTCGGCGTGCTACCTCGAAGCTCGGGCGCTGGCCGCGACGGGCTTGGTCTGCTGCAGTGGATAGCCGAGGCGGCCCCACTCCGGCACGACTCCGTGGGTTGCTTTTCCTGGCTCCAGCTGGTCGTCCCCCCGTGCAGAAACCCCCCAGCTTGCGCCGCGGTGTCCCGGCGTAGCTCGGCGGTCGAGGTGCGGCGGCCCGGGTATGGACATGTACCCGGGCTCGGCCCCGGCTGCCTGACCGGCTCCCGGCAGAGAAGCCTCTCGGCCTGTTGGTCACGTGATCCCTACTTGGCGTCAAGCGCCGCTCTCGTCATGCTCCTCACGCTGTGCGGCAAAGTGGGCGGCTAGGGTCTGCCGGCGGCCTCGACGGCGTAGCGCTGCGCCGGAGGCGACAAGGCGCCGTACGCGACGGGTGGGACCACGGCTCACGACAACATCATCGTCGCAATCGAAGCCCATCACGATTAGGTCCCGCTCGTCAGGGATGCCTCTCAGCTGCTTTCCAGCGCGGGCGGGTCCAGTGGCCCGACAACGCGACGCACCGTCGTTAGCCGGAAATGTCCACCACTCGTCGAGTGCAGCCGCCGGGCTTTGATCAGGACGACATCTGCCTCCCTTTACGCTGGCCGGGTGCGCCATGCGTCGATCATCACGCTCTGTGTGCTCGCGGCGACCACCGCAGGCTGCGCGTCGACATCGGCCCCCGGGTCCGTGCCGAAGCGGTCGCTGCCGGTGGTCACGGCATGCCTGCGCGCAAAGCGCCTCGCCGCTACACCACTGAAACGAAACACAACCCTACTCGACAGCCTTCACCCACGACCAATCTCGCTGCTCTGGATCCGGAACGGCCCCGGCGCGCTGATCGCGCTCTACGCCACCGACGCCGGCGCCGTGAAGATCTATCGCGGTCTACGCACAACGCTGCCGGTGCTGCAACACGACAACGCGCTCGTTCTCTCGCTGATCATGCCTCAGCCGACGCGCGCGCTACGAGCCCGGATCGCCAGATGTGCCTTCGGTCCCGGCGCCAAACCGTCAACTGGTCCCATCGTCGGCAAGAGGGCATAGCGGCCCAGGGTCAGCGGCTTGACCAAACGTAAGTTAACGCCTACTGGCCCACGGTTGACCGCGGCGCAGGCTCGGACGTGCGCCCGTGCGTCCATCTTTCGCCCTGAGGACAAGGTCGGAGGGTGTCCTTCTCCAGATCGCCAGCCGCCGCTCATGAACGTTCGGTCGAGATCGGCTATTGGTCCTCGAGCTTGAAGCCGATCTTCATCTCGACCTGGAAGTGCGCGATCTTGTCGCCCTCTACGTGCCCTCGGATACTGCGCACCTCCACCCAGTCGACGTCACGTAGGGTCTTGGCGGCGCGTTTTACGCCGGACCGCATCGCCTCGGTAATGCCGTCAGGCGAGGTCCCGGCGACCTCAACGATCTTGTAGGTGTCGGATTCCGACATGTCTGCTCCTTTGCATTTCCTGCTGACCACCACTGGCTACCGCCGGGAGCCGTGTTCCTAACCCGCACGCCGCGGCTACGGCTGCGGCTCGAGGCTGAAACCGGCCGCCCCCAAGCCGCTGCCGCCGAGACAGACGCGCGAACTACCCCGTCGAGCCGTCCTGGCTTGTCCGCCTCCGGAGATCGTGATCGGCCTCCGGGGACCCCAATAGTTGTACAAGCCTGGGTCAGAGTTGTACGATCTTGGTATGGCGACGATGAACATGAGCGCCGCCCGTGAGCATCTACCCGATGCGGTGGAGATGGCGCGCACCGAGGTGGTGTTCCTGGAACGCTTCGGGCGCCCGGCCGCGGTGCTGGTCAGCCCGGAGTGCTACGAGCAGCTGCTGGCCGCGCTCGAGGACGCTGATGATGCTGCGGCGTTTGACGCCGCGATGAGCGAAGAGGGGCCCAACATTCCCTGGGAGCAGGCGAAGGCCGACCTCGGCTGGACGTGAGCCGGTACCGGGTCGAGCTGCGCCCCGCCGCCGTCAGGGCACTACGCAGGCTCGACCTGCCGGTCGCCCGGCGCGTCCAGCCCGAGTTCCGCAGCTGCGGAACCCGGGTCCAGGGCGCGATCGCTTTGCTGGCCGAGGATCCTCGCCCACCGGCCGCGCGCGCCCTGAAGGGCCGTCCGGGCTTGCGCGTGCGCGTCGGGGACTATCGGATCATCTATACCGTGGCCGACGACGTGCTGTTGGTGGTCGTGGTGACACCAGGGCACCGGCGTGATGTCTATGACCACCGAAATCAACCTGCCTGAGCCTCGCCAACCGCTCGTGGTTCGCGCCCTTTGGCCGGAAGCGCGATCGGGTACTGTGCCCCAGCGAGGCATGATCAGCGCGATCGGTTTGGTCTTGGCCCGGCAGGGTCACGGATTGGCTTCCTACACTCCATCTTGCTCGCCGATACTGCCGTGCCGGTATGGCACGAGGCCGCCGGAGAGCTCCCCTTCGTATTTGTGGGTTCGGCGGCGGCCAGCGCCGGCGGCGCCGCTGCTGCCCTGACCCCGGTTGCCGACGCAGGTCCCCTCACCCCCACGTCAAGCACGCAACGACCTGCACGGCGGCCCACCCCGAGGATTCGTCGGCGAGATCCGCAACTGATCACCTCCGCTCAACCCGGGTCTAAGCCACCCGGACGCTCATCGCGCCGAGCGGCGTGCCATCACAGCGACTTCGGCCGGCCGAATCTTCTGCAAGTGCGTGTCGGCGTGATAGCGAACACGCAAGGTGATGAGCCGGCAGACGCCCCGATCAACCGCGGTGATGGCTGCGTTGTTGAACGGCACGAGGCCGTTGCGCCATAGGCGCAGCGTCGGCGGAAACATGTGGAGAACTTCGCGCTCGATCGTCAATCCCGCTGCGACGAGTTGTCGTCGCAGGATGCTGACTGGGATGCCACGTTCGTGCGGCGTGAGACCTGGACGATCCCGAGAGCCCCAGTTGCCGCCCATATCGGTGATGGGCTCGCGAAGTAGAACCAAGCCGCCGGGCTCCAGCACGCGGGCGAACTCCTCAATGATGTGCGAGACGTTCGGAATGTGATGCAGAACGTCAAAGCAGGTAATTAGATCCACACTGCTGTCAGGGAGCGAGATATCTCCGTTCGGCTGCGCCGCGATCCTCTCCACGGGCATTATCAGCCCGGGATCGCGACCGTAGGACTCCGTCGATTCGAGGAGGGTCAGCTGCTGGATGCGATCAGCGAGCGGAACGAGTTCGGTGCCGTAACCCGCACCGAATCCAAGTGCATGCCGAACCTCCGTCCGGCCGGCAGCCGAGCGTAGAACAGCTGGCGGTTAAGCTCCGCATACCCATACTTGTCCGGCTCCTGCGACCCTCCGCCCATCTCGAAGTAGGCGTTGGCCTCGTCTTCGAACCACGCCTGAATCTGCTCGAGCGTGAAGTGATCCCCATACAAATCCTCTCCGCGAAGTTCCGCTTCACGCGGCGCGGGAAGTCCCTCGGCAATCACGGCGAACACTATACGAGGCCCTACCGGTCGCCCCCTTGGCCGCCATCCGCGCCTGGTAACACAAGAGGTCTTCGACCGGGTGCAGCTGGTGTTCAGGCCCGCAATCGCAGCGGCGAGCGCGACCGCAAACAGTCGCACTACCTGAAGGGCATGCTGTTCTGCGGCGAATGCGGTTGCCGCTTCGCCTGCTCCCGCAACCCTGGCAACGGCGGCACCTACGACTAGTTTGTCTTCTCCGAAAAGCAGCACGACCGCTGCCATCAAAGCTACAACCGGGCCGACCGGACCGACGCGATGCTCGAGCAGTACTGCACGCGTCGTCGTGACGCCGGACACGCAGGCAACGTTGCGCGACGTCATCGCAGCCGAAGCGAATCAGATGCAGGCAACGAGCGATAAGGAGCGGACTCGCTGCAACACCGTGCTGACAGTGCTCG
>JAABUZ0100010664.1_pt1 | contig 10164 bp, 11 predicted proteins | sample 5562091 | NCBI WGS metagenome assembly JAABUZ01 (sample SAMN12813069, study PRJNA571459) | rock metagenome | isolation source: Antarctica rocks | place: Antarctica: Victoria Land, Linnaeus Terrace sud | collected 2015-12-21 | reverse complement strand
CGCGTCTGCGGCAAGAGCAAAGTGGCCCTATCATCACGGGGGAACGCTTAGCGCAAGAAGCGGGAGTTGAATGGAAAGTTGCAAATCGTTTCCTTCGCCAACGTGGGTATAGCTTTCAGACGGCCTCGCAAGAACGACTTGAGAACGCGTTCACGGCCTTACAGAAGCAAGAAGATGCTCTTATCACTGGCGAGCTTCTTGCACAAGAAGCTGGAATATCGCGAGCCATAGCAGATCAGTTCCTTCGCCAACAGGGGTATAGCATCCAGGCCGTTCTTCAGGGACGACTTGAGAACGCGTACGCCCACATGTCGGCCTACAAAGAGGCAATCAGTTGCCGCAAACTTGCCGAACAAGCTCACGTCGGCACTTCAACGGCCAGGAAATTTCTCCTCTCCATGAAGAGTGAGCAAGAGCAAAAGGAGACCGTCTATGCCTAAAGAGATTGGAATTGATCAACTCCGCTTTTTCGTCTTGATGGTCCAGGGCCATGTAGACGATGTAGCGCGGCTGGCACCAGGGTATAACGTTGACTTCTGGCGAACGCTGCGCAAGCGTTGCCCTGATCTGATCCACGCGATAGATGAGGCATTCACTGGGGAATGGAGCACGCTCACCTTTACCAACGAGATTGCAAGCTTGACGTTGACCTATGGCGATATTGTCGCAGCGACAGAAGTGTTACGACAGCCACACGACGGCAAAGAGGACGAGGTATCCACGTATGACCACGAATGAGAACTTTGAAAACCTCGACCTCCACGCAACCCGCGCCCTGCATGAACTTCTTGCAGGGCGCGTGCCTGCTGAAGAAGATACAAAGATACTCACAGGTGATGTGAAGGCATGCATTGATGCCCTGGCTGAGGCGCTCCAAGCTGATGGCGTCCAGGCCGTTCGAAAATCATTTCTTGCGCTTACACATGACCGGCCCTGGCTTGCAAAACTTGCCTCAGACAGTGGGCAAGCAGAAACCGACAAGCAGAAACGGCGTATTCGCTTTCTTCCTGATAGCGAATTTGAGAACCGACCGCAACGCAACTGGCTTATTCCAAAGATCATTCCTAAAGCGAGTGTCGTTCTTGTCTATGGTCCTCCTCGCTGTGGGAAGTCGTTTCTCACAATGGCCTGGTCACTGTGTATCGCATCAGGAACGCCCTGGCTCGGACATCAGGTTCAACGAGGATCAGTCGCCTATATCGCTGCTGAGGGATCACAAGGATTAGGATCGAGGATGAAAGCCTGGAAAGCGCATCACGGCTACACGGGCGGTGATACTGGCGTTCTCTGGTATGACGAACCGGCTATTCTTACAGACCCTGGCCAGTTCAACGAACTTGTCACCTCACTACGCGAAGACTTCACTGATCCACCAATTCTCTTCGTGGTTGATACACTCAGCCGGTGTAGTGCAGGTGCAGATGAGAATAGCGCGCCGGAGATGGCAAAGTTCTTAGCAGCTGCAGATATCCTTCAGCAAGAATTTCATTGTACGGTGCTCATTGTCCATCATGAGGGCAAGGACGGGCAAAAAGGCCCACGCGGGAGTAGTGCCCTGATGGGCAATACAGAAACCGTGATAGGCGTTACGCCGACGGATGAAGGATGTAAGGTCTATTGCTCAAAGCAGAAGGATGCGAAAGAATTTGATGACATCGCGCTCAAACTGGTTGAGGTTCGCTATGGTATGGAAGAAGAGGAAGCGTCAGCGGTGCTCATCGCTGGCAATGAACGAGCGGAACCGTTGCGGCCGGACTCTCAATCGGTTATTCTCGCCTGCCTCCATGAAAAACAACTCTCCTATGGTGACTTAGAACGGGCATGCCTGGACACTGGACAGAAGGAAGCAACGTTTAAGAAAGCGTTTCGCGTCTTGAAAGAGGCTAGAACGGTTGTCAAAGTGGGCAAGCTCTGGCAAATCAACCAGGGGAATACGCTCGACCTTGAGGTTTCAAACGAGGACGAAACCGACTAGTACTAGCAAGAGAAGGCTAGTACTTTCTGGTGGGATACCTGGGATACTTACGGGATACTTCCCAAAGGTATCCCATTTGGTTGGGGCGGGGAAAAATTTGGGATACTTGGGATACTCTCTATAGAGAGTATCCCAAGTATCCCAAATTTTTCCCCCTGGCTACCGGTGGTGGAAAGAGGAGAGAATCTCATCTAGAAGCTACTGATATTCCTGCATAGGATGAGGTCACCCGGTAGATGAGAGAGTAGCGGGTCAGTGAAGAATCCCCTCTCTGCCATATGAAAAGTTTCCCTGAAATTTCAAGCACCCAACGAAACGAAAAACGGTGTCACCTCAGTGTACATTCTGTGTACTTTTGCTGTTCTACAAGCTCACCTTTTTACCAGGATTTTACCTCACTTTATCAGATTAAACCATTTTTGCAGAGGCAAATTTCACCTGCAAATTTCACGCATTTCTCCGACATTTTGTCGGGAAACCCCACCTTCCATTGTATCAGTCTCTCAACGTTCACTCCGACATGTTGTCCGTCCGAACTTCTTGCACTGCTGCTTCACTTTGAAGCTCCAGTGTGCAACGTTCACAGCCTCAAAGTGAAGCAGTGAACTTCTTGCTACAGAGATGAAAGCATGCCAATTTCAGAGTCAGATTCAGAGTCAATTTCAGAGGAAAAGCGTGGCGGTTACACAGCCCCGTAGCAGCGCCTTCCCGCTTCTGAAGCTCGCTTTTTTCCACAACTAATACCAGACTAGAGCATGATTAAACCACGAGTGCTCGATTCAATTTCAGAGCTACATTGAGCGCTCATTTAGACTCCGATTTCAAATCGGAGTCAGTGAGGTGTAGTATGTCGCGCAAACACTCAAAGAGAAAGAAGAACTACCCCCACAACTGGGACAGGGCATCACTCACCATTAGGCGGCTTGCAAATGGCTGCTGTGAATGGTGCCATCAACCGTCTGACCATCTTTCCGTTCACCATATCGGCGCACCTCGGCCTGATGGTGTTAGATGGAAGAAAGGCGATCCATCAGATAAACACGATATCAGGCGTGAAAACCTCGTTGCTCTCTGCTATCCCTGCCATTGTTCCGTCGATCATCTGGACAAAATCAAAGCCAAGCAGAAGCTACAGAGGGCCAAGCGCAGAGAGAAGCGAGAACGACATGCCGCGCTCGGTATCGGGACCGGCCTAATCCCCTATGTATCCCCTGCAGCTGCATGATAGATCTCACTGTATCATTTTGTTGAAAGCAACAAAATGGTAGCTTCAACCATGTTACCGACAATAGCAAAATGGTCTGACTCTCCTCTGCCAGGCCAATCCGATTTGAAATCGGATTCGAGCACTCGGACAATTTGTCGCAGTGCTCACGTTGCCTGCTTTGATTTCGCTTCATTTTGAAGCAGAAACCCCTTCTACCAACCGTGATTCTTTATGCCAGTTGGTTGTAACTTTGTCGGCTCCGACAAAGTTACAACCGTTCACTGCCTCGATTTCAAATCATGCCAGTGAGCACTGCTTCAAAATGAAGCTACCCTAAAAACAACTGTGCAGGACAGGAATTCAAGCGTATGACTCGACGTATTACCATAATGACCTCATAGGATGCATGAGAAAGCCTTTGTGTGAAATGAGACGTATGATTTACCTCTCAAACAGACAAAGGCTTTCTTGCTGATTGTAGCGCGATTTTGAAGGTTTACAGAAATTGAAGCCTTCTTGCATAAAGAAAGTGAAAAGAGAGACGATGCCCAAACGAAGACAAAAAGGACTCAAAGGAAACGGGTCGGTCTTTCAGCGCAAAGATGGACGATGGGTAGCGCAGTTCATCGTTGAGGAGACAGGGCAGCAAAAGCAACTCTATGCACCGACAGAGAAAGCGGCACATGAGAAGTTGCAAAAAGCATTGAGGGAACAAGAGCAAGGAGTCTTAGCCACCGGCCCACAACAAAAGCTAGGTGACTTTCTCAATTGGTGGCTGGAAGAAGTTCACAAGGTTAAATTGCGCAAAGGCTCTTATAGACGATACCGCAGTGCTCTAAATATACACATCTTGCCTGAACTTGGAGATATCCCGTTACGTAAGCTTACGCCACGACAGATACAAGCATTCTACAATAAGAAGCGGAAGGAAAAGCAATCACCAAGCTCGTTGTACAACATGCATAAAGTACTTCATGGCGGACTAAAAAGCGCTGTTAAGCTACGCTACATCTCCTATAATCCCTCTGATGGCATCTCACTTCCAAGCAATAAAGCAGTAAGATCTGGTCTATCACTCACACTAGAGCAAGCTCGCCACTTGCTGAAAGTGGCCCATGGGCACCGACTAGAAGTATTTATTGTTCTTATACTCACGACAGGCATGCGGCATGGAGAGTTAACTGCACTTCGTTGGAGCGATATCACCTTCGCAACGGAAACAGAGATAGGAAGCATTTTTATTCGTCTCACGGCGGAACGTCGAGGGCGAACAGAACTTTTTGAAAATGAACCGAAAACAGAAATGAGCGGCCGCACGCTCCCCCTCATTCCTACTGTTTCTCGTATGTTAGAGGCGCATCAACAACAACAAGAGGAGATGAAATGCAAAGCAGGAGCACAGTGGAAAGAAATAGGACTTGTGTTTGCTAATCGGCAAGGAGGTCACTTGTATGGTAGCAATAATCGCGAAGCGTTTTACAGGCTCTTAAAAAAAGCTAATAGTATTCCCGATGAGTCAGGTACGCTACTGAACTTACCTGACGTTCACATTCACGATTTGAGGCATACTGCTTCAACACTTTGGGAAAGCTTGGGAATCAGTGAGAAAATGAGACAGGAGTGGCTAGGGCATACCACTGTGAAGATGACCAGGATTGTGTATACTCACGTTATTCCCTCAATGCAGAGAGAGGCGGCAGAGAGGATAAACGCGCTGTTTTAGGGGTATTCTGAGGAGGTAAACTGTCAGCACTACTGTCAAATACCTGCTCTAGCTATCACGTGTATGGCTCAGGGCAGTATTTGACGGGGTCCGCTAGGAGGATTATAAAATAACAATGGGACATTGAATGTCCCGCGTTACCCTGTGCTCCAAGGGAGTCTGATCACCGGGCATTTCGATCATGAGGCCTTTACTCCTTTTTTTCGATTTCAATTGAAAAGAAGAGGGCGCAAGACGTTGTCTTCTCATTATACCAGAATAAACGTCACATAAACAATTCTTCATCAGAACGCGAAAAAGGACGGAGGACTCGCCCTCTTCTCTTAGACCTTTGCCCGCAACCACTGCAACGCCTGCTCATATTTCTTCGGCCCTCGAAACAGTCGCCCCTCCCCCTTATGATTATCTAGACGGAAAGAATCACCTACAACCCCATTGGGCAGCCGCGCCCACTTCAACTCATAGCCCAGCTCAGAGGCCAACATATTAATCAGCAGAATCGCCTTGCCTGTCTCCATCTTTCCCTCAATTCCCTGGTAATTTTTACACCAACAATGCTCATATCTTATTCTAAATAACCCATCCTTCGATAGTCTTTGCCAACCTCTAGAAAACATCAGCATTCCCGGAACGGGCACACCTCTCGCCTGCGCCTTTTGAGCCGTCGCATATTCCTTTTCTAACGTTCTTCCCTCGACATATACCTTTAATATTATATCTGAGTCTGCAGTCAAAAATATCGCTCTATCGGGCTGAAGATACAGAGGCTTCAGCGTTTCTTCCGAACTTGTGATTTTAGCAAGTGTCCTCTTTGCCGCCAGTTCAAGCGGATTCTTCATCGTTATAAAACCTCCTTGCATTTGACAAATGTTTCTAAAAGAAATAATATACAAAGGTAATGATTGGTCATTACTACTATATTCCTCTTTGTTTTATCAATTGAGGATGCTATCTCTGTTTGAAGAAAGGATTGTTATGTCAGAAACTTCCTCGCCGCTGGATGATGCAGAAGAGGTAGATTCCTCTGTTTCATTGCCTTCCGACCTCACAATCTGGACAAGTTTTCTGCTCTGGCGAACTACCTCGCTTGCTCAAGAGCGCATTCGGGAAACGCTTGCTGCCTTTGGGCTACGTATTCCTCACAATACGGTACTCACTTTGCTCGCGGCTGGACCACGCACACAGGTGTCGCTCAGTGAGCTTACACAGACTGATAGAAAGACGATGGTCACATTGGTTGACGACTTAGAACGCATGGGGCTGGTCGTTCGCAAGGTCCACCCTCAAGACCGCCGTGCTCATCATGTCACATTGACAGACGAGGGCAAGACACTTCTAGCACAGGTACATGAAGAGGTTACCGAAACAGACGCAGCCTTCGTTGCACCACTCTCCACTACCGAGCAAGAGCAGTTCCGCTCTATGCTTTTCCGACTTCTTAGTACTCATCTATCTCTGAAAGATGAGAAGAAGGAACAAGGGAAATAGACTCTGTATGTACGTTTATCAAAACCGAAAGGAAGACAGAAAATGACAACAACTGTTACGACGGGACGACCGATTGCAACCTTGCTCAACATCTTTACGGTGACACCTGAGAATCAGCAAGCGCTGATTGATCTGCTCGTCGAAGTTACAGAAACAGAGATCAAACATCGGCCGGGATATATTTCGACAAATCTCCATAAGAGCGTTGATGGAACTCGCGTGATGAACTACGCACAGTGGGAACGGCAAGAGGATGCCGACGCGCTCTTTACTGATCCACGTATTGCAGACTACTTCGCGCGAGCGGCAAAACTGGCGACGAACGTTGAACCGCACTTCTATGATGTGTCTTTTACAGATAGTCAGGCATAGCTGGAAGGCTCATGCATAACTAACTTCACTACCCCTATGCTTTGACAAAATATCTTGTGAAAGAGAAAAGAGAGAAAATGATGACTGATCATGCTGTTGTCCAGTTTGTTTGTTTTACGACTCCATTACCACGTATAGTCTTTACTCCAGCATGGGTGCCTTTCGCCAGCACGTTCCTTGCACAGGGTTTACAACAGATCGTTCTCGCTGAGCGTATCGGACAGTCATTGAGCACGAGTACTGTCTTTGATTATGTCTCGCGCAACGTATGGCCGGAAGAGGCATTCACGCGCTCTTTGCAGTCGGGACGCGTTGGGGACGGCGCGGGTGGGCCAGTTCGCGCAGAGCAAGGTGGCACATTCCAGGTGACAGAGACGGTTCCAGGACCTGAGCAGCCCGACCGCGAGAAGGTTGTAGCCCTGCTAAGTGTCTCAAATCACAATGCTCCTGCACTTAGCATAGCCATTAAGGATGCATTCGCTGCACTATCAGATGTAAGCGTATCTGTCTATCAGGATAGTGCTACCGGTGAGCGTCAACGCTTCGATATCGTTGCCGAAATATACAGCTTACGGAATCAGGGTACGGAACTGGCAACGCGTCTAGATAATGTAATTGCGGGTGCAGTCGATGTTGCTCAAAGTTCCATAGGCGTCTATCGCGAAGTTTTGACTTTGCCTCCTCTGCACAAATCGTGAGCTGCAACATGTCCTTTAACTGTCAATTTTTCCCTCACATGTATTTATGAAAGGAAATTTTATGCGCATCTTCGTTTTTGGAGCCACAGGCTATATTGGAGGCGCTATCGCGCAGCGTGCGTTGCAGGCCGGGCATATTATACAGGGACTTGCTCGCTCTGATCAGGCAGAGGCGACGTTGCGCGAGCGAGGAATCGTTCCCGTGCGTGGAAATCTAGACGATCATGAGTTGCTGGTCCACACTGCTCGCGCAAGTGATGCGGTCATTTTTGCTGTCTCTTATGGTAGTGATATACAGGCGGCGATGCGAACTCTATCGGCTGCGATCAACGCTCTTCTGCTTGGACTTGAAGGTTCTTCCAAAGCGTTTCTCTATTCTAGTGGTATTGGCGCATATGGCGACACTGGTATACGCGAGGTTGACGAGGACGAACCACTTCACCCTGATCCTCTGTTTGCTCCTTTGATTCAAGTCGAGCAGGATATTCTAAGCTCAGCATCACGCGGCGTGCGGAGTGTTGTTATCCGAGCGGCCCAGGTCTATGGAGGCGGTGGGGGCGGCAGTGCTCCATTCGTAAGTCTCATCGACATGGCACGCCAGATGGGACATGCTGTGTACATCGAGGCGGGCACAAATGCATGGTCTACGATTCATCTGGACGATCTTGCGAATTTGTACGTGCTGGCCCTGAACAAGGCACTGGCTGGTACGCTACTTAATGCAGCAGCAGAGCCGCCAGTATCTCTGAAAGAGATTGCTGAGGCGGTGGGACATGCTGCCGGGCTTGTCGATTCGCCACGCTCTCTCACAATGGAAGAGGCAAATACGGCCTTTGGCCCGTTCATGACCAGCTTCCTTGCTCGCAACATGCGCGTATCAAGTGCTCGTGCCATGTCTCTACTCGACTGGCAGCCTGAGAGACCTTCCGTGCTGGATGACTTGAAGCACGGCTCCTATCGTTCTTCATCGACCAGATAGAATAGCAAGCCTCTGGATACGTGAACTTTGCTCACGTATCCAGAAGCAGTGCAGAGAAAAGAAAGATATCCTATCTATAGGCTCTCCTATATATGTTAAGCATGTCAACATTCTATCCTATCCATCAGTCACAAACTAAAATAATTGAAGTCTAATAATTAAGAAGCTCTCTTCTAACACAAAGCATCTATTTCATTCTAACAATAGGAGACACGGCAATGGAAACTTCACTTGGAGCTTATGTGGAGGCGGCACGTGCAGGTGATCTTGAGGCTCTAGAGACATTGATCGGTGCCGTTCAGCAGCGCGTCTACGGCATTGCACTGCGGATGCTGGGCCATCCACAGGATGCGCAAGATGCGATGCAGGAGATTTTGTTGAAGGTTGTGACCAATCTTTCGTCATTTCGCGGCGAGAGTGCGTTTACGACATGGTCCTATCGCATTGCCGTCAACCACTTGCTGACGACGCGCAAGCAGCGCTCCGGCCACCAATCAGAAAGCTTTGAGGAGCTAGCACAGCGTATCGAGGCAGGGCTGGCAATCACTACGGGAGGGGTGCACGAGACGAGCGCGGATCAGCCTCTGCTGGTGCGCGAGATGGAGCTGGAGTGCACACAGGGGATGCTGCTGTGCCTGGATCGTGAGCAACGGGTGGCCTATATTCTGGGCGAGGTGTTCGAGGTGAGTAGTCAGGAGGGGGCAGCGATACTGGACATTACGCCTGATGCATTTCGCCAGCGCCTCACCCGCGCCTCACCCGCGCCCGCAAGGCGCTGCGTGGCTATATGCAGGGCATCTGTGGCCTCGTCAATCCCGCCAATCCCTGTCGCTGCAATCGACAGGTTCGTGCAGCGGTGAAGGTCGGCGAGCTCAAGCCTGGACAATTGTTGCCCTTCGCCCAGCATCCCACCTTGCCCATCACCTCCATCTCGCCCGCCGCCGCCAGCCGTGAGCTCGCCACTCTCGACCGCGTCGCCGCCATCTTCCGCTACCACCCAAACTATGCCGCACCCACAACCTTTATCACACAGATGAAGCGCCTGCTGACCTCCGAGCAGTTCCATCTCCTCTCGCTACGCGGGGCCAAAGCAGTCACAATCGCACATGCAAATAGTCTTTCTCCATGAACACTTTTGAAGGAGTGCTCACTACATCACAAGGAGAAAAAATCTATGCCTATTATCGAGATCACCTATCCAGCCAACGCGCTCAACCAGGAACAGCGCCGCGATCTAACAACCCGCCTGACTCCACTCATTGCGAAGTGGGAGGGTCAGCCGGACAACCAACTAGTCGTCAACAACACCTGGGTTGTGCTGCACGAACAGCCGCTGGGCGAGTTCACAGTCGGCGCTCAGCCATATACAGGTGACACACAGCCACGCTATCTTGTGACAATAAAAACGCCCGAAGGTGCTTTTATAGCCGATGGCAAACAGGGCATCGCCGACGAACTGACTCGCGCTATCCTCGCCATCGAAGGCAAAGAGCTGGGCGAGGACGCCTTCTTGCGCATCTGGTGCATCTTTCAGGATGTGCCCGATGGAAGCTGGTCCTACGGTGGCCGCATCCTTAGCCATAGCGAGATCGCTGCTGTGACCAGGAGAGGTTAAGAACCGACTTGATCATGTTACAGTGAATACGAGATGCGTGGGAAGCCGGGCGGAATAAATACGGCCCCTAATGAAAATGTACATTTTCATTAGGGGCCGTATTTATT
>JAABUZ0100010662.1_pt1 | contig 10166 bp, 5 predicted proteins | sample 5562091 | NCBI WGS metagenome assembly JAABUZ01 (sample SAMN12813069, study PRJNA571459) | rock metagenome | isolation source: Antarctica rocks | place: Antarctica: Victoria Land, Linnaeus Terrace sud | collected 2015-12-21 | reverse complement strand
AACGTCATCCCCAAATTGCTAAAGTTACTCAATCTAGCGGCGGTGACGTTGAGACTAATGATGGTGCTAAAGAGCAAACAGAAGCTGCTAGCTTGCACTCCCTAGCCAAAATCACACCCCAGCAGGCCCAGAAAGCTGCTGAAACTGTTCAAAAGGGGAGAGCTAGCCGTGTGAAGCTAGAAAATGAAAATGGTAACTTAGTCTATGCAGTGACCATTGGTCACCAAGAGCTGCTAGTGGATGCTGGCAACGGTCGAGTTCTCTCCAGCAGTAATCCAAACACTGAGCAAAACGAGGGCTTGCAGACTCGTAGTAGTGTTCAAATAGCTCATCCCAGTCATGGAGATGGCGAGACCAACGATGGTAAGAAAAAGTAAGTCTTGATACTAACGGGGACATTAGCAACGATGCTGCTGGGAATGTTATTTATCACCGTTAATTTGCATTCTGATTCAACATGCGTTAACACAGTTCCTAATAATATAGGGTCTAAAATCAAATACCAACTCCTTGGCATAGGACTTTTGGTATCTGTGGCAACGGGCTGCAGCAAGGCGCAACAGTCTGCAAAAGCCAACGGTTCTCCTCCGACTCCTGTGGAGTTGCGGACTCTACAGAAGAATACCCTTGAGAATAGCACTGAGTTCGTTGGGACGCTGCAAGCTGAGCAAACCGTTGAGCTAAAGCCCCAAACGGACGGACGAATTGAGCAAATCCTCGTGGAACCTGGGGCTCAGGTGAAGCAGGGACAGCGACTTTTCATCCTCAACCCCGATCAAACGAAGCCACAGCTCAACAGTGCCCAAGCCAATGTCAATTCATATGTGGCAGCCCAGAATAGTGCAGTTCAACAACTCCGGGTGGCTCAGTCGCAGTTGGCTTCGGCGCAATCGCAATCCGAGTTGGCAAGGCTCAACAACCAGCGAAATCAATACCTCGTTGGTCAAGGGGCGGTCGCGCAATCTCAAGCGGATCAAACTGCAACTACGCTGAGAGTGCAAGCCGATGCCGTCAGAACGGCGCAAGCTCAAATCAGTTCTGCCAAAGCGGCGCTCAATCAAGCAAACGCGAATGTCCGCAAAGCGCAGGCGGATGCGGCTACAGCTAGGATAAATTTTAACTTTAAACAGGTGAACGCCCCGATTTCAGGCGCGGTTGGTAACTTCACCCTTAAGGTGGGGAATTATGTCACCACAGGGCAAACCCTAACTTTCATCAACCAAAATAATTTCTTTGATCTCCAGATTCCGATTCCGCTCAGTAACTCTGGGCAACTGCGAACCGGTTTACCAGTACAGCTACTCGATCCCAATACCGGGAATCAATTGGGTTCAGGGAACATCTACTTCGTTTCTTCCCAGACAGATTCGACAAATCAAACCATTGCGACTAGGGCACGCTTCTCGAATGCCGGGAACAAACTGCGAAACGCTCAGTATGTCAAGGCACGGGTGATTTGGCAAACCAAGCCGGGCATCTTAGTACCCATAGAAGCTGTGACGATGATCGGCGGACAAGGCTTCGTCTTTGTCGCTGCGGATAAAACGCAGAATGGCAAAAACCAACCCATAGTTCACCAGGTTCCTGTAACGTTAGGCAATATTCAAGGACAGAGCTACCAAGTCGTGCGTGGGCTAAAGCCGGGTGACAATGTTGTCGTTTCCCAGACGACCAAGCTGAAAGATGGTGCCTCTATTACTCCCCAGGCAGACAAGACTTCTAGCTCCCTAAAATCTTAAGAGGTAGACTAAGTGATCTTTTCCATTGCTAATACGTTCATTAAGCGACCCGTCTTAACTACGGTCTGCTCCATTGTTATTGTGTTGCTTGGGGGAGTCTGTCTGCCGCTGTTGCCGATCGAGTATGTACCCCAAATTGCGCCTATTCAGGTACAGGTTTCTGCTGGCTATGTCGGGGCTGACCCTCAAACCATCGAAACCACCGTCACCACGCCGATTGAGCGAAAGTTGACCGGCACCCCTAATATGCAGTATATGACCTCAAACACTGTTGTGGGCAATAGCAATATCTCCGCTTTCTTTGGGGTGGATACCAACAAATATATAGACCAGGTAAACATTCAGAATAACCTGCAACAGGCACTCCCCCTGCTCCCTTCCACCGTTCAACAGCTGGGGGTAACGGTCAAAACTGCCTCGACCAGTATTCTGCTAATCTATGGATTCTACTCCCCGGATAATACCTATGATGCAACATTTATCAGTAACTATGTAGATTTGTACGTTAACGATGAAATTGCCAGGGTGCCCGGGGTTGGACAGGTCACCATTTTCGGGCAACATCAGTATGCAATGCGGTTCTGGTTAGACCCCAATGCCCTTGCCAGTCGTGGCATCACCGTGCCAGACGTGGTCACTGCCGTGCAATCCCAAAACGTTGTGGTCGGCGGTGGGGCGATCGGGTCGGAACCCGCTCCTAAAGGTCAGCGCTATCAAATTCCGCTGAAGCTGCAAGGTCAATTCAAAAATGTGTCGGAAGCGGAAAACATCGTGGTCAAGGTGGGAAACAACGGCAGCCTGATCAAGCTCAAAGATGTGGGGCGGGTGGAACTGGGATCACTAGCCTATACTACCGTCGCCAAAATCAATGGCAAGCCAGGGGTTGCCTTGAGCGTCTATCAGTTTCCCGGCAGCAATGCGCTTGATGTAGCAAAACAAGTCCAAGCTAAACTCCAGGAGTTGGAGCAGAGTTTTCCACCGGGAATCAAAACGGCACTCGTGTATGACACCGTAAGCTTTATTGAAGAATCCAATAAAGAAGTCATGATCACGCTGCTCGAAGCCGTTGTTCTGGTAATTGTGGTGATTTTCGTGTTCCTCCAGGACTGGCGTGCCACCATTATTCCCGCCATTGCCATTCCGGTGTCGCTGATAGGTTCGATGATCTTTGCCAAAGTGCTGGGATTTTCTATTAACAGCCTCACCATGTTTGGTCTGGTACTAGCGACGGGTCTAGTGGTCGATGATGCGATCCTGGTGGTGGAAGCGATCACTGCCAAGATCCAGAATGAGGGCATGTCGGCACGTCAAGCCAGCGTTAAGGCGATGAACGAACTCACTGGTGCCTTGATCTCCACCTCCCTAGTGCTGATGGCGGTGTTTGTTCCAGTCTCATTTTTCCCCGGAGCCACCGGATTGCTGTATAAGCAATTTGCCTTGATCATTGCCTTCTCGATTGCTGTCTCCACCTTTAATGCTCTCAGCTTTAGCCCCAGTATGGCTGCCATTCTGTTGCGTCCCCCAAGCGTTGCAAGTGGTCCGTTGGGCTGGTTTTTTAGCAAATTTAACCAAGGATTTGGCTGGGTGGGGAGCCGTTACCAAGCCATTGTCGAATTCCTAATTCGGATTCGCTATGTGGTCATCGGGGTGTTTGTGGTCGGACTGTTCGCTACAGTCTGGATATTCCAGACGGTTCCGGCGGGATTTGTTCCGAGTGAAGATCAAGGCTCGATTCAGGGATTAGTCCAAGGTCCCGATAGTGCGTCTGTTCAGTACACAGAAGGTGTTCTTGACCAAGTGCAGCAGTCGCTCAAGAAGGTGCCTGAAATTCAGGCTACGACAACGATCGCTGGTTCAGGGTTTAACGGAAACGCCGCCAATCAGGGAATCTTCTTTGCCCATCTCAAACCCTGGAGTGAGCGAACCAAAGCAAATCAGGGTGCAAGTTCCATTCTGAAAAGCCTGAATGGAGAGTTTAAGAAGATTACGAGTGCAACCGTGGTTGTTTCTAGCCCACCGCCGATTCCGGGATTCAGCCCCTTAGGGGGTGTGAATATGCAGATTCAGGATACTACGAACGGTCGCTACAGCTTTCAGGAATTTGCTGCAAGTGCGACGGAGGTGCTTCAGAAAGCAAATCAGACCGGAATCTTTACGCCTCCCGGAGCTTATACTCAATTCTCCGCTAATACCCCGCAGTATGAGATTGACATCAACCGCGATCAACTCAATGTCCTCAATGTTGACTTCCAAAGCGCGTTGACTACGTTAGGCACCAGCATCGGTTCGTCCTACGTGACTCAGTTTGTCCTGGGGCCGCGCTATTACCAGGTGTATGTCCAGTTAGCTGGGGAGTATCGCAGTAAGCCAGAGGATATCAAGCAGCTCTATGTGCGATCCAGAAACGGCAATATGGTTTCACTGGCTCAGGTTGTCACCATCAAACCCTACACTGGACCAGCGGTGATTTCTCACTTCAACGAGTACCGCTCAATTCTGATTCAGGGCAACCAGGCATCGGGTTACAGTAGTGGACAAGCGATCAACGCGATCAGCAAGGCATTTAAGGAAGCCAATCTAACGGGGATCAAATTTTCCTGGGCAGATTTGTCCAGAGAGGAGGTTGCAGCAGGTAGTCTGGGTACATTAATCTTCCTATTCGGCATCATCATGGTGTTTCTGGTGTTGTCTGCCCAGTACGAGAGCTACATTGACCCGATAATCATCCTGCTGACGGTGCCGCTGGCAATCTTAGGAGCGCTCGGTGCCATTGCGCTGCGGCGGTTTTTCGATCCCTTGCTGGCAAATGATGTTTATTGCAACATTGCGCTGGTGATGCTGATTGGACTTGCAAGTAAGAACGCCATCTTGATTGTAGAGTTTGCCAATCAGGCACACGAACAGGGCATGAGTATCACCAAAGCAGCGGTGACTGCCGCACAAGAACGGTTCCGCCCGATCTTGATGACATCGTTTGCTGCACTTGTCGGATTCTTTCCGCTGGTGGTTGCGAGCGGAGCCGGGGCGAATTCGCGTCACTCTCTGGGAACAGCGGTTTTCGGCGGTTTGCTGGTGTCAACGTTTTTAAATCTACTGTTTGTGCCCGTACTCTATGTCGTGATCAAAAGTCTGGAAGCCAATTTCTTTAAGGACAAAAAGGAGCCGAAAGAACCGCCCTCCCCGCCCTCATCATCTTCTCAATCGGACAGAGCAATGTCTCCTGCTAGCGCAGGTGAGCCGGAACCACAGGAAACGACCCACAAATTTCAGGATGAGTCTTAAGGTTGTGTTGCAAAAAGTTGTTGATGACAGAAAACTCCTTGACTAGAGAGTTAGCTATGCAACTACTCCAAAGATTTGATTGATGAATTTTACCCGTTCTTTAACGGCTCGTTTCTCCACTTCTTTAATTTGTCCTTTTCGCGCCATCATGTTCATAATTGGAGTTTTGACTAAAAACCTAGGAAAGGCAGCGTGAAAGGCTCAGAGGCTGCCGATGGGTAGATGATGAGAAAGCCATAATCCTCAAATCTACCGAGATGATTTTCGATAAACTGAAGCAGTTCCGTCAATCGGCGTACACACTGTTAGGCAAAGGAAAAGATGCCATTTTTGACCTGATGGATGCGGTCTTGACAAGTCCACGGGTCAACTCATTTGTGGAACTGTCACTGTCGCCAGTATAACGACTACGCCTGGTCGAGTGTGTATGCCGGATTGCGTTCCAGCAGACCGCAAAGAAGCAAACTGATGAAGCTTGGCATCGAACAGATGCCAACCGAGCCTCGGCCTCTGTTAGCAGGAGATCATACCGCTTGGTCGCGCTCCTATGCTCGGACACTAAGAGACCGCACAATTGAACATCAACCGACACTGATAGCAGGCAACAAGCCAATTGCTGTGGGGCACGGGTTTAGTACTATCGCTTGGATACCGGAGGCAGAAGGCAGTTGGGCCTTACCGTTACGGCATGAGCGGATCACCAGTTTTGAGACTCCTCTCTCGCGAGCCGCATTTCAACTTAAGCAGGTCTGTAAGCAGATGCCAGTGCGACCGATAGCCACTTATGACAGTGAATACGGCAACGCTTCGTTCGTCAAACAGACAGCGGGGATTGCAGCTGATTTATTATTACGACTGCGCCCGAACATGTGTTTATGGGGTGCTCCACCACCTGACTCAGGTAAGGGACGATCCTATTGTTCATGGAAATAAATTTAAACTGGCTGACTCCAGCACTTGGGGAGAGCCAACTGACACATTAGAGCTCGAAGACTCGAAGTGGGTCACGGTTCAGATTCAACACTGGTCTGGGTTACACTTCCGCCTAGCTGCCATTCATCCCCTGCAAGTGCTACGGATTACCGTTGTGGGCAAGCATGTTAGCAAACGTTCTCCCAAGCCGATGTGGCTGGGTTGGCTGGGTGAGTCAATGCCGGTGTTGGAGCAGACATGGCGATGCTACTTACGAAGATTTGCCGTTGACCATTGGAATCGATTTGCGAAGCAGCGGTTGCATTGGACACTGCCTAACTTCAGTACAACCGAGCTAGCCGAACGTTGGAGTGAGCTGATGCCGTTGCTCAGTTGGCAGTTGTGGTTGGCGCGTGAGATCGTACAAGATAACCCCTTACCTTGGCAGAAGTCTCAGACAGAGCTAACCCTCTTGTCGTGTGGCTCAGGGATTTCCAGCTATTTTAGCGGCGATTCACACACCGGCGAGTGAGCCTAAACTCAGGGGAAAGTCTCTCTTGTTGGCCCCAGGGTCAGTCGCGTCCGAAGAGAACTCGCTACCCAGTGGTAAAAAAGACTACGCCTAAACCGAAAAAATCAGTGAAACAGCAGAGTCAAAAGCCTGCTTAAACCCTGAAAATAACTGACATGTACCCGTGCTCAGCATGTTCGGACTGCTGAGTTAATTTCTCATGTCCATTATCCGTATTTCCTGAGCCGGTTATTCAAAACTCCAATATAACCCTTGCCCGATTAAAGTTAAGCGGAGTAAGGGTTTTAACAGAGTGTTGTTTTTTTCGCCTGGCTTTGATCGGGGTCAATCCTTTGTTACACAAGGCTTTGAGCGATTATGTTCGCAAAGTTTGTGAGAAAATGCGGGATTAGCACCTGGTCCTCGACGCTCAGTTTACTGGGTCTCCCAGGCTTCTTCTTTTTCGGCTCGACCTGTTCTCCAAGCACAGTCACCATGCGTGTAAACGTTTGGAGGTGAACTCCACAGAGTCGTTTGAAATCTTCTGGCTTGAGCTGCTGGTAACGCAAGTAGGTACTGATTCGGCCTCATTTGACCTACTTTTTCTACCACATCCTCATTTATGCAAGAACTCTATTGAGCAGAGCTGCCACTGGTGCTGCTGCCCTTAAGAGCGTTGGCAAGTTGCAGATGTTCCTGATCTACCGGTGAGAACTTAGCGATAAAGGCTTGCACGTCCTGATCTTTAGCTGTGCTGGCGGCACGCTTATCCTCGGACACGCTAGCGGCGTTCGCCTTGGCTACTTCTTGTGTGTACTCCCGATCAAACTCCGCGCCAGATAGCCGCATCAGGTGGGCGAGCTTGCCCCTGTCCTGTGTACTTAAGTCCACCGGCAGTGTCAGTCCCTTCTGGCGAGCTAGCTGCATCAATGCTTTATTAAACTGTGCATGATCATCCATAATGCGTAAGGCATACTGCTCTAATTGGGGGCTCTTGGCCTTCTGCACAGCCAGTTGCGCGGAAATAAACTCATAGATGCTATCAGTAGCATTTTTGGTTAAAAACTGCTGTTCTGAAGCGCTGAGCGCAGACATTCTACTTTGACGCTGCATCTGGTCCTGCTGCATTGGGGTCTGTTGCGCTACGGTGGCCCCTCCCAGCACCATAAACGCTGCTGCCGCTACCAGGGTGGTGAACTTGAGTTTAATCACTGGTGTTCCTTACTGATGGGGGTAGAGTTATGTCAATTTACTTTCCTACTTTGCTGCAAGGAGTTTGTTAAATACTCTTCACTAAGGCATATTGTTTCCAAAAATGGAGCTTAGGGTAAATTAAACAAAGAAACTTCGTAAGGATTCAAGTACTTGAAACCCTTGCGTAGACAGCATTTCAGGTCCAGACTTCCCGACTAAATCATTTAACTCAGATCTTGCACCTGGAAATATTGATGTCAAAACCAAGACTACGTGCAACAGGAATCAATCGCTGAATACTCAGTATAAAAAAAAGACACAACTATTTGAGGGAAAAAAGATTTCAATGCAGTTTGAGCAGCCTCACCCCAGTTAGGTAGACTGGGGAATTGGGTTAATAAATAAGTCCAATGAGTAATAAGATACAGCAGATTCCAAGTAAGACGAGTACACGGGTTGTGCCAGAGCATGAGAGTTTACAGGTCACTTGTGTACTTCATCAAGCTGGAATCCGTTGTGAGCAGTTAGAGACAGGATTAGCCAACGATACATACCAAGCAAAGTACTTTGACCAAAACGATGCAAACCAAAACGGTGTTTTGCGATTTTAAACCATCCTTCGATCTGCCATCTACGCTTGACCCACCATTTAATTGTGCTAGCTTTTAAAGGTCTTGTAGATAAAACAAACCTTTTTTCAAACCTGCCATTTTCTCGTTTAAGATAGTACCAAGCGACAGTAACAGAAAACTTTAATCCGACTAAACGTACTTGTTGACCCTGTCTATGTATATGTCTTAAAACTCGTCCATCTATTAATTTACGGCTGATAGCAACACCTGTGATTGCATAAAGTTTCAGTTTGCGTATACCGTGAAGAAATTCTCTACTCCCAAAGGCTGTATCAGCCAAAATCATCACCTGAAAATTCGACTTTAATTCTTGAGGTAAACGTTTAACCAGTTTTAATCCTAGCTGTGCGGGTGAAGGGCCGCCCTTGCCTCTCCATACCCGAAAACTCCAAGGTATTCGCCATTTTCCAACGACTAGATAAAGCACTACCAGATGTAGCCCACGTTTTTTGTTATAGACAGAAATTAGCTGCTCATATTCTTTGAATTTACCACATTTTTCCAAAGTCGTGAGGTCAATTATCACCTGTAAAAATGGTTTGCTTCCTCTTAACCTCTCGGAGAAAACTTGTTTAAGCGCGTGATTACGAATTGTACGAATTATGTGACTAGTTGACCAAGGATTGATATTTAAAAATCTACTTAATGCACTTGCTGACTTTATTTTAGAGTGTTCTGGCAATTGATTTCCTTGCGCCTCTAAGAACAACCCTAGCATTGCTTCTAGATTTTCTTTTTGGTACTGTGTTGGCATTAACTCAGATAAGTTGTAAACTAGATCTTGGGCGTCGGCAAGCATAGTCTTGCTTTTTTACGAAATATACTTCACGCCCTTTGTCTCATATTTGAGTCAATATGGCAATATCACAATTATTTAAAAGTGACCTAATTTTGGAGCTAGCGTGAGCGCCTCATTCGTTTTTATTAAATTATTTATCTAAAGCTGAGATTGTAATACTACGCTTTTGATTGTCATATTTATAACTCACTAACACTTAATACTGGTATTTTTTATTGTTGCAATTTACAACGCTGATTTGTTTATTTCAGTATTTACACGCAAGGTGCAAGATGTGAGTCAAGAGAATGCTGCGTTGATGGAACAAGCAAAAATTACGTTTCCTCAAGTAGTGGCTCTTGAAGCGTTACGCGATCGCATTTTATTTGACCTCAAATTGGGTAAGCAAGCGCCTGGATACAAGGCTGCCCAAAAAGCTCTAAATCGGTTTATCGCTAAACTGACCCACCCAGACAGGAGGTTTTTTTGACTTCGCCAATAGTATCATCAATGGAACAGAAAACCGGGATAAGAAAATTGAGAAGAAAAATAATCAGCTTCGCTAGCCATGTATATACATAGCTAAAAGCATTGTTGCAAGAGGGTTTTATAATTTTATTAGTATAAAAACAGCGCCCGAATTGTTATATAATTTAAGAACAGAATACCGGGATAAGCCGGAATTCTTAGAAGAAATCGTCCAAAAAGCTGTCCAACTCTTCGCGTGCGTATTGGTCGCGAAATGGTCGCAATTCTCCCCACCGGTCAGTCAACTTTGACACGCCTCAGCAAGGTTTCGATCAACTCGTGTCATTCGCTTGACCGATAACGCATCTCGCAAGCGGCCATACATCCTATACCTTAGAATGCTTCCGCGCTGCGGTGTGGTGGCTTACAGCCGATCTGGCCTGTCGCTTGGTGCCGTGTCCAGATCCGAGCCAACTGACTCGCGCTCCTCAGGCGTGTTCACCGATGGGCTCGCGGTGTATCGCAACCCGTCGACGAGCAGAGCAACCATGCGGCGCGCGTAGTCGGTTCGGTCGTCGTGAGCCGACATACACAGGCTCCCAACCGCTCTCAGTAGGTCGTCTGGCTCGATATCGGTACGCACCTCACCC
>JAABUZ0100010657.1_pt1 | contig 10168 bp, 9 predicted proteins | sample 5562091 | NCBI WGS metagenome assembly JAABUZ01 (sample SAMN12813069, study PRJNA571459) | rock metagenome | isolation source: Antarctica rocks | place: Antarctica: Victoria Land, Linnaeus Terrace sud | collected 2015-12-21 | reverse complement strand
GCGTGTCGTTGGACACATCCATTTTGGCGTCGATGAGCGCGTGCGAGTGGTCGATGTCGTCGGTGTCGGCGGCGTACTGCGCGGGGCCGATGCGGAACGGGTGGATCGTCGCGACCGTCCCGTCGGTGTTGGTGATGGGCTGATAGAAGCCCGGTGTCTGGGCGGGCGGCTGCGAGTAGAGGCCGTCGGCGCCGGGATACGTCCCGAAATACGAGTCGAACGAGCGGTTTTCCTGGTAGAGCACGAACACGTACTTGACGTGTTGGCGCAGCTGCGTGATCTCCTGCTGTGGGGTGACGGCGGCGCCGCGGGCCGGGTGGATCGTCGCGCCGATCCTATCGGCGAGGCCAGCCGGAGTGACGACAGCGCCGAGGATGATGGCCGCGGCGACGGTGGCGATGGGACGGTACACGCGCATGGGCATCTCCTTAGTCGCGTTGTTTTGCCGCGTTGTTGCGGGTGGGCGGGGCAATGGGCAACGAACGTTGGCCGCGTGGACGCGGGTGACGGGGCGCTACACGTATTAGGATACACGTTAGAGATGGTTTCATGCATATTTCCACGGACGCGCCGAAATATTTAACATAGATTTAACATTACTTGCACGAAATTCACAAGAAAATCCCGTAACTTGAAAGGTGTACGGCAGAGGCCGCGCGGCGTCGTCAGCCCTCTCCAAGGTGATGGGAGCTACGACGAGGTGTACATCGGGATGCGCGGCAGCGAGCGGCCTTGACCGGACAGGAATCATGAGCGCCGCGCATTTGTACGCGGCGTCCGCGAGAAACGCGGCAAAATGTAGGCCGCTAAAGAAGTATAGTCAGGAGAGCAAAAGGTATGATTCGCACACATCAGGCGTCGCGCTGGATCATGGGGGCCGCGGGCGCGGCGGCGGTCGGCGCCGCCGTTATTTCCGGAGCGGTGAGTCCGGCCCCGGTTCCGGTCTCGGCCGCGACAAGCATCGTCGGGGCGGGCTCAACCTTCGACCTGCCGTTTTTCAACAAAGCCTTCCCGATCTACGACAAGAGCAACGGCGTCAGCGTCAATTACCAGGGCATCGGTTCGGGCGGCGGCATCAAACAGTTCACCAGTAACACCGTCGATTTCGGCGCGACCGACGTGCCCATGAACGCGTCCGAGTTGGCCGCCGCGAGTAAGACAGGCAGTTCCGTGGTGCAGATCCCCGTCGCGCTCGGCGGCATCGCCATCGCCTACAACCTGCCCGAGGTCGGCTCCAAGGTGCTCAAGCTCGACGCGGCCACGCTCGCTAATATCTTCCTGGGCAAGGTTACCAAGTGGAATGATTCGTCCATCAAGGCGCTCAACCCTTCGCTCAGCCTGCCGGATCTCACCATCTTGACCATTCACCGCTCGGACGCCAGCGGCACCAACTACATCACCACCAACTATCTGAGCTCGGTCAGTTCCGATTGGAAGAGCAACATCGGGACCGGCAAGAGTGTGCAGTGGCCGAGCAACAGCGAAGGTGGCAAGGGCAACCCCGGTGTGTCAGCGGCGATCAAGCAGCATACCGGGGCGATCGGGTACGTAGAACTAGCCTATGCGCTGGACAACCATATCCCCTTCGCCCAACTCAAGAACCAGGCCGGCGCTTACCTGTTCCCCACGCAGAACTCGGTCAAGGCGGCGGCGGCGCAGTTCCCCAACGTCAGCTACAAGAGCTTCTCGATTGTGAACGCGCCCGGTAAGACGAGCTATCCTATCGCGGGGTATTCGTGGGTGCTATTACGTCAGCAGCCTAAGAACAACGCGCAGGCCCTGGTCAAACTGTTCCGCTGGACGGTTTCGACTGGCCAGATGTACGCCAGCCAGTTGAACTACGTGGCGCTGCCCAGTAACGTGCAGCAGCAAGCGCAGAGCGCGCTCAACGGCGTCAAGTAAGCGTCACGCTGGCTTTTACAGGGCGTCACCCGGAGTGCGATCAGGGCTCGCGAGAATTCACGAGCCCTGGGTATATAGTAGAGACGGGCAAGCAACGAGAGGAGGAACATCATGCCACGCTTCTCATACGATGATCAGGTGACGACCGACCAACCCGGGCCGTCGTGCGCTGCCGCATTGCGTGCGGCGATGCAGGCGCTCGGGGCGACGGTGGAGGCGGTGGGTGGCATGGACATGGAGGCGGAGAAGGGGACGCAAGCCTTCCGCACATGGGCGGCATCCTGTCGTCCGCGGACATGCTGCCGGTGCACATTCACGGGCATGTGGAGGATATGGGCACCCAGCGGGTCATCTACCTTCAGGTAGCGGAGAACATGGGGCTGGGGCTGATGCACGGCATGGAGAACAAGTATCGGCAGCATTGCCAGGATGTGCTCGCGCGACTCAAGAGCCAACTCGCCGAGCAGTTGAGTACGACGTAGCTGAAGCGCCACAACTCGTCGATCGGGGGCAGGGCAACGACATCTTGGAAGGGATCAAAGCAGTACTCACCTAACGGTTGTCTTGCAACGTTATTTTGCAACATGGAGGATAATGAGGATAGAGGATAATAGAGAGGTGTCTACGCTCGATCTGCGCCCGCGCACGCTCCGGCCGCCGCGACCGGCCGCGCCGCCGCCGCTTCCGCCGTCCGAACAGGACAAGGCAGCGCCAGTGCGGCGGGAAGCGGCCGCGCTCAAAGGCCGCCATCCCGGCGACGCGATTTTCCACGGTCTCACCGTCGTGTTCGCCGCGCTGGTCATCATCATCGCCGCCGGCGTTGCCCTAACGCTCATAGTGTCGGCGTGGCCGTCTCTTACGCGCTTCGGGCTGGGCTTCCTCACCGGCAGGACGTGGAATACGCATGGCGATAATCCGGACACGGGCGTCTACAGCGCGCTTATCTTTATCTTCGGCACCACGTATACGTCGCTGCTGGCGCTCGTGCTGGCCGTGCCGTTGAGCCTGGGGGTGGCCATCTTCCTCTCGGAACTGGCGCCGGCGCGCCTGCGCGGGCCGGCGTCGACGTTGGTCGAACTGCTGGCCGCCGTGCCCAGCGTGGTCTACGGGCTGTGGGGTATCTTCGTGCTCAACGGTCTGCTGGCGCGACCCGTCGAGCCCTGGCTGGGCGCCCACTTCGGCTTCATCCCCCTTTTCAGCGGCGCACCCTTCGGCTCGGGCATCCTCTCGGCCACCCTGATCCTAACTATCATGATCGTCCCGACGATCACAGCTATCTCGCGCGACCTACTGCGGGCGGTGCCGCGCGAGCAGCGCGAGGGCATGCTCGCGCTCGGCGCGACGCGTTGGGAGACGATCACGCGCGTCGTGGTCCCCTACGCCCGCGCGGGCATCGTCGGGGCGATCGTGTTGGGTCTGGGGCGCGCCATCGGCGAGACGATGGCCGTGACCATGGTCATCGGCAACGGACGCTACATTGGCCCCTCGTTGTTCGCTATCACCGATACGATGGCCAGCGTCATCGCCAACCAATTCACCGAGGCCACGGGGACGATCTACCCCGCCGCGCTGCTCGAACTGGGCTTGCTCCTGTTCGCCATCACTATTATCCTGAACGCGTTGGCGCGCCTGCTCGTGTGGACGGTCGCGCGCGAACCGCAGACCGGGAGGAGCCTATGAGCGCCGTACCCGTTCCTCCGACACAGCCTCTGCGCGCCAAGCGCGGCGGACGCCGCCGCGCCACCAACAGAGTGATGCTGGCCTTATGCGCGTTGTGCGGGATCATCGTGCTCATTCCTCTCTTCGTCGTGCTCGTCTATGTAGTGACGCAGGGCTTTTCGGCGCTCGCGCCGTCCCTTTTCACGACGACACACAACAACGGCGGCGGCCTGCTCGACGCCATCACCGGCACGCTGTTCCTGATCCTGATCGCCTGCGCCGTTGGGCTACCCATCGGGCTGCTGGCCGGCGTCTACCTGGCCGAGTTCGGGCGGGGGCGCTTCGCCACCGCCGTGCGCTTCCTCTCCGACATTATGGCCGGCCTGCCCTCGATCGTGGCGGGATTGGTCGCCTACGGCCTGATCGTCGCGCTGACGCATGGGTTCTCCGCGCTCTCCGGCGGCGTCGCGTTGGGCCTGCTGATGTTCCCGACGGTGCTGCGTACCACCGAAGGCGTGCTGCTCCTCGTGCCCAACGCGATCCGCGAGGGCGGTTTGGCCTTGGGGGTGCCGCGCTGGCGTGTCATCGTCAGCATTGTAGTGCCTACCGCGGCGGGCGGGATCGTCACCGCGATCATCCTGGGCATCGCGCGCGTGGCGGGGGAGACTGCGCCGCTGCTCTTCACCGCGTTCGGCTCGGGCGATCTCCCGAAGGGCCTGCTGCAGCCGTCCAACGCCCTATCGCTGGCGATCTGGAACAACTCGCAGGCGCCCGACCCCCAGTCGCACGCGCAGGCCTGGGCTGGCGCGCTCATACTCGTCGCGCTAGTGCTGCTTCTCAACGGTCTGGCCCGCCTCGTCGCACGGCGCTATGGCGGCGTCACACGCTAGGACGCTCGTATGGCCCTGACGGTCCCGCGGGGCTCGTGCATTATCCGTGGAACCGAGGCGTACAATGCTGCGTAGGGGCGTATGGTTATACGCCCCTACGATAATGCACAGACCCTGATGGTCCCGCGCTGTCGTGGACGAATACCGCGCGGTCGCATACCATGAATCTGTGCCCCAGTAGGTATAGCGTGAGTAGGAGGAGCACAGATGTTGAAGCGGCGCCCACGATTGGCCGGACTCGCCGGACTCATACTGGTCGGGTTCCTGGTGGCCGCCGCCGGCGGAGTAGCCGTGGCCGGCCAAGCTAACGCTCATCAAAGCCACGTCCTCGCGTCGTCCGGCGGTATCCACAAGATCAAGCACGTCGTCGTGATCATGCAGGAGAACCGCTCCTTCGACAGCTACTTCGGGACGTACCCCGGCGCCGACGGCTTCCCCATGATGAATGGCGTTTCCATCGTCTGTGTCCCCGATCCCAAGAGGGGTAACTGCGTCAAACCCTACCACGATACGTCCGACCTCAACGGGGGTGGCCCGCACTTTAGCGCCGACGCGCGCGACGATATCAACAGCGGGAGGCTGGATGGATTCATCGCCCAGGCCGAGCGCGGCCGCCGCGGTTGCTTGAACGCGGTCAACCCGGCCTGTACCAACAGCACGAACCCGGATGTGATGGGCTACCACAACGGGAGCGACATTCCCAATTACTGGACCTACGCCAAGAACTTCGTGCTGCAGGACCACATGTTCGCGCCCACGCTCGCGTGGAGCCTGCCCACCCACCTCTACATGGTCTCGGGCTGGACAGCCCTCTGCCACCGGCGTCACGTCGCGGCGAGCTGCTCGACCGTCATCGACAACCCGGCCTACCCGCCGGACTTCGCACGCGGGGCGCCGCCGCCGGACTACGCCTGGACCGACCTGACCTATCTGCTGAACAAGCGACATGTGAGTTGGGGCTACTACGTCTTCGCCCAACAGAGCCTGTGTACGCGGTACGTCTTCAGTTGCCCTCGGTCCGTACGGCGCGCGTCCACGCCCGATATCTGGAACCTGCTGCCTTTCTTCGACACGGTACGCAATGACAAGCAGCGCGGGAACGTGCAGGACATCTCGAACTTCTATGCCGCCGCCCAGAAGGGCGCACTACCGGCCGTTTCATGGGTCATCCCCTCCGGCGCGGTCAGTGAACACCCGCCGTCGCTCGTCAGCGCCGGCCAATCCTACGTCACCGGCGTCATCAACACCATCATGAAGAGCCCCGACTGGAACAGCACAGCCATCTTCCTCAGTTGGGACGACTGGGGCGGCTTCTACGACCATGTGGCCCCGCCCGTCGTCGACGGCAGCGGCTACGGTATCCGTGTGCCGGGGCTCGTGATCAGCCCCTACGCCCGCCGAGGCTACGTCGATCATCAGACCTTGAGCCACGACGCCTACCTCAAGTTCATCGAGAACGACTTCCTGGGCGGCCAGCGGCTCGATCCGGCGACGGACGGCCGGCCCGACCCGCGTCCCGATGTGCGTGAGAACGCGCCGCAACTCGGGGAGTTGGGCAACGACTTCAATTTCAACCAGCCGCCGCGCGCGCCGCTGCTCTTGTCGACGCAGCCGCGAACCGACCTGGTGAAGCCGGCCGCCACTCCGACTCAGACGCCATAAGCTACGGCTTTCTCAGCCATTTCTCAGTCTCATCGAGTACCCTACGCTAGAATTAGGATTCGCGCGCGAGATCTTGTCGTCCCATCGGTTTGTTGGTTGGGCTATGTCCGCCGGCGCGCATGGCGCCGGCGGCGAGGGGGGAAACGATGAACACACGGTCGGCACGACGTATCGGAGGGGCGGTTGCTCTCTTGGCGCTCATCATCATCGCCGTCGGCGCGTTCGGGTACGCGCGACGGGCGGGGCCATCGACGAGCACAACCACGGCGACCGGGGCGACCGGCGGTATCCACAAGATCAAGCATATCATGGTGATCATGCAAGAGAACCGCTCGTTCGACAACTACTTCGGGACATACCCAGGCGCCGACGGCATTCCCATCAAGAACGGCGTGCCCACGGTGTGCGTGCCCAACCCCAAGAGCAAGAGTTGCGTGCGTCCCTACCACGACCGCGCCGACCTGAACCTGGGCGGCCCGCACGGCGCGTCCGACCTGGTCGTAAACGTCGACGGCGGTAAGATGGACGGCTTCATCAACCGCCTCCCTGGCAAAAACCTCGACCTCTATCCCGGCTCGCCCGTTTGCGCGGACCAGTTCAACACCAAGTGCACCGGCGGAGGGCCACCTGACGTGATGGGCTACCACACGGGCGACGACCTGCCTAACTACTGGGCCTACGCCAAGAACTACGTGCTGCACGACCACATGTTCGAGCCGGTCACCTCCTATAGCATCGCCGCGCACCTCTACATGATGTCGGGCTGGGCGGCGCAGTGCTCCAAGACCGGCGTGGCGTCGAGTTGCCGCAACCAGTCCGCCACCCCGCCCGTGATCCTACCCGGCGCGATAGGTCAGAGCATGTCGCGGCCCAACTACGCCTGGACCGACCTGACGTACCTGCTCAACGCGCATAAAGTGAGCTGGAAATATTACGTCGCCAACGGCACCGGCCCCTATTGCAGCAACAACTATACCGACACGAACTGTAGCCTCACGCTGCAAACCCCACAGTACGGCACACCGCAGCTCTGGAACGTGCTGCCCTACTTCACCGATGTGCGGGACGACAAACAACTGAGCGGTATCCAGGAACTCGGCCACTTCTACACCGATGCCAAGGCCGGCGCCCTGCCGCAGGTCTCCTGGATCGTGCCCAACGCCGTGGACAGCGAGCACCCCGCGGCCCTGCTCAGCACGGGTCAGTCCTACGTCACCGGCCTCGTCGACGACATCATGCGGAGCAAAGACTGGGATAGCACGGCTATCTTCCTGGCCTGGGACGACTGGGGCGGCTTTTACGACCACGTCGTCCCGCCGAAGGTCGATCAGAACGGCTATGGCATCCGCGTGCCCAGCCTGGTGATCAGCCCCTACGCCCGCAAAGGGTACATCGACCATCAGACGCTCTCTTTCGACGCCTACCTGAAGTTCATCGAGGACGACTTCATGGGCGGGCAGCGCCTCAACCCCAAGACGGACGGGCGGCCCGACCCGCGGCCGACCGTGCGCGAGAATGTGAAGACCCTGGGCGACCTGACCGCCGACTTCGACTTCAATCAGTCCCCGCGCGCGCCGCTGCTGCTCTCGACGACGCCCAAGACCGATCTCATCGCGCCGCCCACGCCCACCCCGTCACCGACGCCCAAGCCGGCCGCCGCGGCGGCGACGCCCAAACCGTGACGCCCCGCGCCCAGTTAATGGGAGACGAGCAACACGACGGGTGTGTGCTCCTGCGTGAGGACCTCTTGGGTCGTCGCCCCCAGTGCCAGATGGGCGGTGCCTCGGCGCGTTGTCGCGCCGAGGCCGATCAACTGATAGTCGTCGCGCCGCGCTTCACGGAGGATCTCGGCACCGGGATCATCGCTTGTCCGCACACGGTGGGTCACACGCACACCCTGGCCGCCGATCTGTTTCGCCAGGCCGCGCATCACGCCGGTGATGGCGGTGAGCCCCTGGTCATCCTCCCCATCGTGCGTGGAATCCGCCCAGGTGGCGACGAGGGGCCGCGCCACATGGAATAAGACCAGCTCGGCCTCGTTATGACGGGCCAGGCACGCGGCTACGTCGATCGCGGCCATGGAATGCTCCAGACCATTGATGGGCACGAGGATGCGGTTCGCGTCGCCGCAAGAGACGCCCTTGCCCGCGCTGATTACGACGAGGACATCCGTCTGGCCGTCGTTGATGATGCGATCGTTCAGGCGCCCAAGCGAAAGCAGCGACGCCGGCTGTGGCGGCCGGGCGCCGATCGCGACGAGATCGTAGCCCTTGGCGGCGGCGAGGGCGTCGCGCGGCTGCTGCTGTGCGTCCGCGCGACGCTGGGCCGGCTGTGCCTCCGGTGCCGCTGTGGCCGCGCGCAAGGCGTCAGGCGTCCGCCCGTTGCTTAGGGCCGGTTCGAGTTCGGGGCGATGTTCCACGTCAAGCCGCGTCACGTCGAAGACCTGGTTGTGTGCCTGTTTGGTCGTGGCGATGCACGCCACGACGTCGGCGACGAGCGCGGGGAACAGCGGCGGCGCGACCGGCGTCAGCACGCGCTCGACCCGTTGCAAGTAGGCGTGCTCCGCCGCCTCTTCCCGCGCCAGCCGCTCCGCCTCGGCCGTCGACGGCGGCGCCTTCTTTGCGAGCAACGTGAGGAGCGGCGGTGAGATGAGCACGGTGAGCATGGCCGCCACGGCGTACGTGGTGTATAGACTGCTCGAGAGAAAGCCCAACTCGGAGCCGACGACCGCGACGATCACGTCCGTGCCGCCCTTCAAGTTCAATCCGACGCCCACCGACGCGGCTTCCCACCAGCTCAATCCGCCCAAGCGCGCCGAGGCCGCCGAACCCAATCTTGACCAGCGAGGCGACGACGAGCAGTAGGACGATCGTGATGATCGCCGAAGGGCCGCTGGGTTGGGTAAGATCGACGCGCATGCCGGCGAGTACGAAGAAGACGGGACCAAACAGGCCGAGCGTCATCGTCTGCATGCTCTGGGCCAGGGGCGGGCTGACGCGCGGCGCCCCGCGCAGGAGCACGCCGACGATGAACGCGCCGAGCAGCGGGTGCAGGCGCATCGCGTGTGTGAGCGCGCCGACCAGGAACGTGAGCACGAGCACGAACGAGATCGGTCCCCGCGTGATATGCGTGGCGTCGGTGACGCGGCGCATGGCCCAGAAGGTGAAGCGCCGCCCGAAGGTCAGCATGAACAGGAAGACGCCGAGCGCCGAGACCACGCTTTCAGCGGCCGCGAGCAGGGGGGACGAGCCCTGCGCCGAGGAAATGACGGACACGAAGACCCACACCAGCACCTCGCTGCTGACCCCGGCGACCAGCATCACCTGGGCGTAACTCCGCCGCATGACGCCGCGCTCCAGCAGGATCGTGGACGTGACGGTGACGGCCGTGACGGACAGCACGATGCCCAGGAAGATGCCCGACTGCGGCGGCTGGCCCAACACCAGCCACGCGAAGAGTGTCCCCGCGACGAGGGACGCCCCGATGGCTCCCGCGGCCGTCAGCGCCCCCGTTTTGAGTTGAATGCGCAAGATGGCGGGGTCGACCTCCATGCCGGCGAGTAGCAACAGCAGGATGGCGCCGGCCCAGGAAAACAGCGAGAGGCCATTGCCGACGGCCGGCTCGCTGAAAAGCGTGCGATAGATGAGGGGCGCCAGCGCGCCGAGGACCGAGGGGCCGAGCACGAACCCTGCCACGAGTTGGCCGAGCACTTCGGGCTGATGGACCCGGCGCGCCACCTCGCCGGCCGCGCGCCCGCACAGCAGGATCACGCCCAGCGCGACCAGCACGAGCAACAATTGGTTTTCCGACAGGGCGTGCATGTCACCGTTTCCTTAATAACTATCATTGTCGTCACGGGCCGGTACAACCCCACTAAAGTGTGGAGCGGGGCGCGAATGACAGGAACGGGCCGCATGGGGCATGCTAACGCTAGCCGTGTCTGTTCCACACGGCCAGGAGCGCAGGCCGCATGGACCCGTCCATCGTATTTTGCGCCACGGAGACCTGTCCCGACAAGGGACGCGTCGGCGCGGGCAACAGTGGCATTCACAGTC
>JAABUZ0100010656.1_pt1 | contig 10168 bp, 15 predicted proteins | sample 5562091 | NCBI WGS metagenome assembly JAABUZ01 (sample SAMN12813069, study PRJNA571459) | rock metagenome | isolation source: Antarctica rocks | place: Antarctica: Victoria Land, Linnaeus Terrace sud | collected 2015-12-21 | reverse complement strand
CACGCCATGCATGACACGGCAAAGCCTGCATGATGCGCCGACCCGTCGCCGCGCGAGACACGCAGCGAGCGGAGGCGCGGGCGGCGCGCCTGTACGCCGCAAAGCCCTGCGCGAAGCGCGCCAGGAACGCCTCGTCGACCGCCCAGGTCGCGACCAGGTCCGGGTGCTCCATGAACTCCTGGTCGTAAGCGCACAGGGAGTGCGACGGCGTGTCGGCGTCCGCATCGTCCGGCGGCGCGGCCCGCTCGCCCGCGTCCGCGTGGTGCGCATGGCCGCCGTTGTGCGCGTGCCCGCCATGCTGCTGCCACCCCGCGCCGGCCAGGCCCGCCGCGGCGGCCGCGAGCGTGGCGGCGACGGGGTCGCGCGGCGCGGGCGGCGGCACGCGCTCCAGCGTCACGTCGTACGTGAACAGCCCCATCGCCTGGTTGCTGCCCTTGACCGTCACGCAGTCGATCTGCGCGCGGTGCGGCCCGCTCGGCGGCGCGGCTGCACGCGCGAGGCACGGTGTGCTGGCAGGGCTGCTGCTCAGGGTGGGGGTCTGCGCCGGGCGCGCAGAGACGGCATGCAGCGCGGCAGCGCGCATCTAGAGCCTGCTTTCCACCGTTGCAGTAATCGGCGACGCGAAGAGGGTGCGGGTCGTGCGCGCGCGCACGAGCGCGCCGCGGCCGCAGACGCTGCGCGGCGGGGGCGGCGCGCCTGGCGCACGCGCCGCCGCACACCGGCGGACAGCATGCGCGCAAAGTCCTCACTCAGCAGCAGCGTCACGCCATACTGCTTGGTCGCGGCCTCCAGGCGCGCGGCCAGGTTGACGTTGGGCGACAGGTAGCTCGCCTCGATCTTGTACTCGGACCCGATCGCGCCCTCGATGGCCCAGCCCACGTGCAGGCCAAAGCCCAGGCGCACCTGCGGCGCGCGGACCTTGATACTATGAGAGGCAGGGGGTGTTGCCCAGGAAGGCTGGACGGCAAGCATCAGGACATGCAGTGCGCGCGTGGCACACGACGCGAATGCTGGCAGCGCTGTCGCGAGTGGCGCCGACAGAGAGCGTGCTACCAAGGACGCGGCGCATGTCACCGCACGCTTGCACTGCATGTGCAGCTGCGCCACGGCTGGCGAGGCGAGGCTGCAGCCGTTGAACCCCTGGTGTGTGAGACGCCAGGTGCACAACAGATGCCCCGCACACGTCAGCCAATTCTATGGAGGACGCGCACGCTGAAGCCCAGCATGCGGCAATTCAGCCTGAGCTATGGCGGGCGCGCACGCTGAAGCCCGGCATGCGGCGGTTTAGGTCCTCGCGCAGCGTGTAGCGGTGGAGCCGGCGCGAGCGCTTCAGCGCCGCCTGGATGATGATAAAGGCCGCCAGCGCCTTGTCTGCCAGGTCGCATGCCTGCGCGGCAGGCCGGGGCGCTCACGGCTGCAACACGCGCGCCCGCGCTCTAACGCGGCGTGCTGCTGCGGCTCGCCCAATACCGCTTGGGGCAGTGTCAAGCGTGACAGGCCAAGTGTGGAACGCAGCCTGCTAAGGAGTGAGCAGAGGCTACCAAGCATGTGGTCATGTGTGCATATGTAGCCTGTGTACTTATCTTGGCAGCTGTAATGGACGCGGCGCTATCACTGGCAAACAAGTAACAGCCTGCAGCTGCATGCCTGCTGCAGGTGTGCCGCCCAGCCCGGCTCGCCCTTCCGCAGCGCGCTGGGCCGCTTGGAGCCGGGCGCGGACGCCGGCGGGCGCGGCGGCGCGGCCTCCTGCGCGCTGCCGGGCAGCGCGGGCGGCGCGCCGGGCGCGCGCTCCATGTGCGCGCGCAGGTCCCGCAGGCTGAGGCCTTTGGGGAACTTCCACACCTGCGCGCGGCTGGGACGCTCTTACCAGGTGCGGCGCATGCATGCGCATGGATATCCCAGCCCCGGCCACCCGCCTGCGCACCTGTTTGCGCGTTGTCTGCAAACGTGACGAAAGCGCTGAGAAAATTGGTGCGTTCGCCCTGCGCATCCCCTGGACACCCGATGCGCCTGAGGGTTATGGCGCGCGGCCCACCAGCAGGAAGGCGTCGCCGACGTTCTTGTTGGGCGCGCCGCCGTGCAGCGAGACCTCCATGTGCACGATGCGCGCGATGGAGTTGACAAACTCCATCACGTCCTCCTGCAGCACCTCGGTCGCGTCCGTGAACTGGCGCACGTCGCAGAAGCCGAAGATGGCCGCCACCTGCGCGGCCCCGCCGCCGCGTCGCCCCCAAGGCAAGAGGACTGGACTGTTGAACCGCCATGCGCGCCATTACTTCATTAGCACAGCATGCATGTTTGCGTGTTTGCACAACCAGGCGGCAGACAACCTGCTCAGGATAGTGCAGATAACCAGCAGAAATACTTCCTACAAGGACGAGTCGCCTACCTTCTGCCCAGGGATCATGGGGTTGAGGTCACCGCTGTTCTTGATGTTCTCCGCGATCACCTGTGCGCACACAGCCACTCAGGCGTCAGGCATCGGTGCTCGCCATGTGCGACTTGCACCATGCATACATGCGCGGCCCGGCTGTCAAGCGCAGGGCAAGGGCCCTGCCTCTGAGAGCCTCACTCACACGTTGAGAGGTGCTGGCACTGACATGCGCCCTCCAGTCTCTCTGCGGGGGCGCCACCTCAGCGCCGGCGTCGCCAAAGCCGACCGCCAGCAGCGAGCAGATCTTGTTGATGGACGTCTCCAGGATGCGCGTCTCCATCGCCGACGTCTCCTCGCCCGCGCCCAGCTGCTCGCGCGCGAACTTGCCGCCGCGGTTGTTCGCCAGCGGGTTCTCGCTCACGTCCCGCACCTGCCCGGCCAAGCGCGCAGAGCGCTTCATGCGTGCCACATGCCCATCGGCGTGTTCACAACGCATGCGCTCATGCATGCTTCCATCCTTCACCAGCACAGGGGAGGCTCATGATGTGGGGTCCAATGGATGCGGACACTAGCATACTTATGCACCCTTTGGACAGACACATACTGGTGGTTACGCAGCAGCATGCAAGATCCTGTGATGCAGCGTGTGAGTGAGGTCCTCAACCACAACCGGGGGCGTGTGAGATGCTGTTGCGCACCTTCTTCAGCATGCGCTCGATGGGGCGCAGCACCAGGCGCACGGCGTCCTGGTTGAGCATGTACACGCCAAAGGCCAGCACCAGGCAGATGAAGACCATGCGCAGTATGTTCAGGATGGCCGTGAACTGCGAGTACCACTTCTGGTTGAACACGGCCACCTGCGCGCATAGGCTGTCCGCGGTGGCACAGTGGTGGGGAGCCAGTCCTCATCAGGCAACTCACGTGCTGCACATGGATATGTAGGCACATTTGGCAGCGCTCACTGGTTTGGAGCTCCAGGCAATGCAGGCAAGAGTCCTTGTTTGCCATGCAAACAGTGTGTTGCATCGCACTGGCCTGGACTTAGCAGCGTAGACCTGCAAACCGCACAGCAGGGGCAGCCCGCAGCGCGTACCGACACAAGGCAGGCGCCCCAGGGCCCGCCGGCGGCGCAGGCGGCAGTGCTGCAGCGCCGGATGTCCAGCTCGTTGGTGCGCAGCGTGGCGCCGAACGCCTCACCGCCATCATAGATCGTCGTGTTGGCCACAATCAGCAGCAGCAGGCTCTCCGTGTTGTCATCGAACAGGGAGTACCTGTTGTCCAGCGAGTATGTCCGCTCTGCCTGCGCCCGCCCCCTCACAATGGTATCTGCAGACAAGAAGAGCGCTGGGCTCCAGCAGATGTTTGTCGATGTCTGCATGTTTATGAGTGGACCCCGCCTTACTGGTTCCACATCGCATAGCTGTTGTTATATGTAGCTGCAGCAGGCTGTCACTATCTGCTCAAGCAGCACAGGCACAGGTCCCAGCACAATCAGCATGCGCGTCGCCCTTGACACCCTGGTTCTGGCATGACAAGCAGGAGAAGGGTCCCAGTGTTTAGATCAGCAGTTCATTCAAGTTGCTGAGCATGTTTGCGGTCCGCCCTCGCAGCGCTTCACACACGCATTATTCTCGCACAGGCTCTACGTGCCTGTGGCGCACGCAGCATCCATTACTTGCTCATGCATCTGTTAAGCCAAGCCGCATCGCATGAATTTGCAGCTCGTGACTGCCCATCACAATGGTGTCAACCCCCCCCATGAAGTCATCCTCACTCGAAAGTTGCGAGGGCAGGGACGGCCAAGTGGCGGACCATGACAAAGCTGGAAGAGTTGCCCTGCGCAATGAAGAGGTCGTGCAGCATCTGGAGGCCTCCGCCGGCGAGCGAGGTGTAGGTGCCCCAGAGCATGTAGTTGGACGCAAAGCCCGGGATGAAGAAGAGCATGGTCAGGATGCCGACCACCACGCGCTGCGAGGTGAGGTCTGACAGCTTCTGCCCCACGCGGCTGCGCGCCGTGCCGAGCCACCTGCGCAGGGACAGCAGCGCCGTCGATGTGCCACCCGGTGCGCGACGCGGCCTGAGGCCCAGCAGCTTCGGGCGCGTGCAGCTGCACGCCACGCCCAAACCACCGGCACACTACACCCACTGCTTGTGCAGGCATGCGCGCGAGGCACTGGTACTGCGTGACCAGCAGGCGGAGGCTTTCCTGATGGACTGGCCAAGCATGCATTGCAGACTGTGTTCTGTGCAACTCATTGCTGGATGTTCGATGTGCCTAAATTCATATCAGTGCACAAGTCATGCGTATGGGCACGGAGCAGTTGCCTCCGCAATTGTAGTAAAAACCATTGACACAGCACTGTCGGCACCACGCTCACCAGCCTTTCTTGATCTTCGGCGTGGTTGACATGCCGTTCTGCATCTCAAAGAGCGCATTCTCCCGTGCTGCCTGAGAGGATGTACACATATTCACGCTGAGCCAGTGCAATGATGGGGTAGGGTGGGCAAACACAATGGGCAAGCGGGGCCAGGCAGGAACATCTGGTGACATGCCAACACACACACACACACAGCGCTCAAGGCTGCCACTGCCACCCTGCCGCAAGGGGCGCATGGCATGCAATGGCTGTCACGTGCGCGCGCGCACCAGGTACTGCTGGAAGAGCTTGACCAGGCGCATGAGGCGCAGGATCCGCGTGACGCGCGTGATCTTCTTCAGCAGCATGACCACGTTGTTGCTGCCGCCGCGCGCCAGGACGCTCGGCCCAGCCGCCTGCGCGCGCGCAGCTGGCGCCTGCTTGCGCCGGTCTACCGTACCATACGACGGCCTGCCCCTCCCTCAGATGCACCGCCCCACGACGTCTTTGTTTCTGTCGGAGGTCTGATCGCTCTACCACAGGCAACTGCAATGCATGTCGTGGGCCGCAGTGTTTGATAATGCTGTGCTGAGACGTGCGATGCTCAGAGCATTGTCCATGCAGCACAAACTACCGGACCAATGCCCGTGACACCCTGTGGCGCTCACCGCCTCGGAAGCCTTGAGTAATAAGCAACAAAAAGTAGCCTCATTAAGGGGGGAGGGCACCCCAGGCACGTCATGCGTGATGGCGTCCATGAGCGCGGTGATATCCAACGCCATGGACAGCGTAGCGACGATGTCGATCCAGAAGTACATGCGCAGAAAGTAGCCGCGGCGCACCATCGACGCCAGCGCCGTCTCGGCCAGGAACACCACCTGTGCAAGCGGCACGCAATCTATTGCTTGACATCATTGCAGGGCAGCAGGCATATGCCAACCAGACCAACGTGCTTGATAAGCTCCGCAGACGCCTGTGTATGCAAATGCTGGGAACCAGCGCATTACCTGCCAGGAGCTTGGCAGGCGAGATGGTCACAGTGTGGAGCACCCCAGGCGCAGGCCTCCAGGCAGTCCATCCAAAGTTGCAAGTGCATTTGTCCGACTGTGCCAAGGCTCATGTCGAGAGTGGGGAGCAGGCGTACCAGCACGATGCCGGACAGGACCTGGCAGGCGACGTCCGCCGCAGGCGGGAACACCGCCAGGCGCAGGTCCTCCAAGAAGAGCGCGACAACGGTCACCGCAGACACAAAGATAGTGGCCGGCAGGCCCTCCAGATACAGGCTGGCCCTCGCCTTCCAGACGCTCTGGTCGTCCCGGTTCAGGCTGTCAAAGATGGAGCCTGCCGCGTCGGCGCAAGCCGCACTGTCAGGTCAGGAGACGCTCTGAAGGCAGCGACTGATGCGTAGGGCCAGTGTGCAGCTGTTGCTGCACCTCAAGCTACCAGGCCTGCAAAGCGGACTGCGCACTCAGTCAGAACCTATGACTGATATTTGCAGGGCTCCATGCCAGCCTTCTCTGGCGCAAGCTCCCCACTCCATCCAGCAGCAGAGCGGCGCCCAGGTGCAGCAGACTAGCGTAGCAGGGGTCGGGCACGCACTGGTGTTGGAGTATCCCTCGCGGCGCAGGCTCCCCGGCGCGCCGGGCGTTCCCGGTTGGCTGTTGCTCTTGCGCTGGTCGCTGACCCGCTGCCGCAGCATGGAGAAGCGCGCATTGGCGCGCTTTATGGCTGAGACGGTTGGTCGGAAGCGCGACTGCCTGTGCAGCCAGCTGCAGAGCACAGTTGCTGCGCCGTGTGCGCTGTGAGAGGGGCGGCGTGCACAGGATCGCACTGCGCCGCTGCAACTGCGCCTGCACCAGCGCAGCGCTCGCACCTGCTGTCATAGGGCGGCCGCGGGTCGTGGGGCAGCGCTGCTCGTGAGGAGGGCCCTTGCGCCAGCAGGCTGTCTGCATCAACCTCCAGCGCAAAGTGCGCCCTGCCTGCGCTCTCACGCGTGTCCAGCAGCTTCTGGCTGGGTGTGTTGGGCAGCGATACTGCCTCCACGGTCCCAGAGGTCCCTGCCCCGTCCTCGTCGACGTGCAGCGGTAGCGAGCTGGCCCCGCTGTCTGCGCCTATCAGACCCGGCAGCCTGATTGTGCTCTCCTGGGTGTACAAGGGTGAATACACAGTCCCCTGCTGCCCAGGCTCTGCTGCCATGCTGTGCTAGATGCGGCGTGCGTGGAACACGTAGCGTCAGCTGGCATCAAGTGCTTCGAGGCCTTACTTAAGTGGCAATTCTTGGCAAGCACCTTATACCCACACTGAGTGAGCGTGCGTTGCGCTTTCAAAGGCCCTCTGGGCTTCACGATCAACAAGGAACCAAAGACAGCTGATCGCAATTTGCAAATCAACCCTAGCGTTAACGCCCGGCGTTCAGAGACAACGTCGAGGCTCCATTGCAAGCTACCAACCAGTGTGCCGGTAAAGCCAGTAGATATCAAGTTGAGTGACAAGAAGAGCACACGGCAAGTGTGATCAGGCCTGCACTGTCTTGTGATGTCTGACACGGACGATGACGATGGCCTCGACAGCGCAATGAAAGGTGAGCGCTGTGTTTCAGTATGTAGTCAAAAGTTCATGCGCACCAGCGCCAGTCCCTGCTGATAGTGCTTCGGGCCACAGAAGCGGCCAGCGCGCTCGACCCTCCGCGCAGGCGGCTGCAGCACGTCAGGTCGGCGGTCAGCCCGGCGCGCGCAGCAGTGGCGGCCATCAGGCGTGCCACCGTGTGCGCATGTTGAAAAGTTTGGGCAATCTGCTGCATAGTCCTATATCTAGCGAGCTGTCTTGTCATACGGCTCTGCTGGTCCGCAGGAGCGGACAGGCAAGCCCGCCCGCTGATGTCACATGTCATCCCGAAGCGGAGCGGGGCGCAGCGCGAGGCCTGCGGCTGCAGGGAGGCACGAAGCCTGTGGGGTCCCCTGGCGCATCCTCAGCGCACGCGTCAGCCGCGTTCTTTCAGGCGAGGCGCGTGCGCGCTTTGGTGCCTCAGCTGCTACTCAAGGCCTCATGTTCAAACAAGGCAGGAGCAAGTACGTTGGTGAACTATGCTGGCGGTGCTTTGCAGGATGCGCCGTCGAGCAGCGGGCGAGCAGACGCCGGCCGGGCGGCGGCCCGCGGGCCAGTAGTGGGCCTGCGACTTGCATTGAGCAGCAGGCAGGTTGACAATAGCACATTCAGTGCGCTGAGCCGCGCTCTGAGCAGCAGGTTCGCCCAGGCTCGCATCTCGTGCTGTGCACTTAAATACGTTCACGTGTGCAGTGCGCGTGGCTGCGCACATGCACTATGTGGATTTGCGCAAGCGTTATTGCTGCATCAAGTCAAGATTCTGCTCTTGGCATGGCCACACTCTGCTAGGTGGAGCTAGACGTGTCGGCCTGCGCCAACAAACCGGATGTACATCTGCTGTTACTATACAGTGCATGCCCATGTGTACATGGGGGTAACACGCCCAGGGTGTGGCGACCGGCGATGGGGGCGGACGTCCAGGCAGCAGCCGCGTCCCTGGACCTCGTCAGCCTCTACCAGCACAGTGTGAAGCCGCCACGCGCGCATGCAATCCCGGCCAACAGCCGTCAGGCGTCCGCTGAGGACTTGGCGGGCCTGAGCTCACGTGCTACCAGTTCTGTCTCCACAGGTGAGCAGCATCCCCAGGCGGACAGCGAGCACCGAAAGTGGTGGGGTATGTGCGCACGCGCGGGCTTGCAAGACACTGCCTCGTACGTGCCGTGACATGCAAGTAGCTGCAATTGCGCCACAATCGCTCGCAGCTGGCAAGATGGTTGTGAGCCCTTGCAGCGTGTTTGCCCAGAGCTGGTACATGTGCCACAGCAATCCTATTCTGGGCTATGATGAAAACATGCATGGCGAAAGTCCGCATCCCGTTCAGCATGACTCAATATCAGTTGGGATCATAGCAAGCTGTGCGGGCGTGGGGCCGCAGACAGCAGCCCCACAAGCGATGCGGGTCTTCCGTTGCTGGGCGCACCGCTATCCCGCACGACGTCAGCAGCTGCCCACCCACTCCGCAGGCAGCCTCACCCAGCAGGCAGCGACGCGGCCTCCCTGCGTGCGGCCCCGGTGGGCGCTCGGCTAGCACGGGCGCCCAGCAGGCGGCCTGGCAGAGCGGCGCCCGGAAACAGCCTGGACCCCGTGGACGGAGCGGACTGGCTCGCGGGCGTGCCGCGCGGGCCGGCGCTGCCAGCCTCGGTCAGCGGGAGTGGCATGGGGCGTGGGCTGCCTGCTGATGCCGCCACCGGCGGCACATCGGGCAGGTGCCAGGACGCTCCCCTCTGGCTATGCAGCCAGGTGGTTAGTCTGGCAGCCGGTTCATTGCCTCACACAGCACCAAAAGAATGTTTGTGCCGTGCACTGCAGGGCTGCCGTTTGCAGATACCAAATGGCGGGGCAAGGAAACCCTCAAACACAGAATGCCGCGCGGCGGCGCGCAGGCTGGAGCACATGGGCTCTGGCGCAGAGGAGGCTCGGAGAGCGGACGCCCGCCTGCTGCTGCCGGCCAAGAGCGGCGCGCTCCGGGCGGCGCTCGCCGCCGTGACTGCGGCCGCGCGGCCGCAGGGCCCGACGAGCGCCCCTGGCCCCAGCCCAAACCCTGGCCCGGCCCCGAGCGCCGCGCCGCGCAAGGCCGGGCGCCGGGAGCATGGGTTGGCCGACGCGGCCAGGCGGGAGGCGCTCAAGATCAGCGCGTACATGCTGGCGCACCACGCGCCGCGCGGCTCCATGCTGGGCGCGGACCGGCAGTACAGCGAGCTGCCCACGGCTGCGCCCGGGGATGCGCCGGACGCGGGCGGTGCGCCCGGCGCGCGCCCGGCCGCGCCGCCTCAGCCGCGAGGCCCGCGGCGCGGCGCCTGCTGCTGTTTCTGCTGCTGACCGGTGCGCATGCGCGCGCTCCGCCCAGGCCACCCTGTCGCGGTAGCTCGGCAGCCGCTGTCTGCCTCGGTTCGCCTGTGGCGCCTCGCTGCATGTGACGAATCGCGCATGCGGCTATCACTTTGTGACGACGCCTCGTGTCACGTTTTTGGCTGTTGCTGCCTGCAAGCTTTGCCCACCAACTGCGCCTCTAACCTAGCTAAAGCTGCAGTTGCGCGGCACAGTAGTGCAAGCTTCTCTTGACAGCGTGCAACCCCTGCTTCCCTGGCTCACCCCCTGCCAGCACCGTCCGCGCACCTGCGTGGCACAGCACCACAGCGCGCCGCGTCGACCACAGGAGCACCGCTGCCCACCGCACGCAGGCAGGCTCACCCGAGCCTCACGTCCAGCGGGAAGAGGTGCTTGTGCATCAGCACCGCGCTCCTGTCCACCGTGTCCCAGTGCAGCAGGTCCGGCGCGGGCGGCGTCCACTGCGCGTAGCCCGCCCGCTTGTACGTCGCCGCGGCGGCCGTGT
>JAABUZ0100010655.1_pt1 | contig 10171 bp, 11 predicted proteins | sample 5562091 | NCBI WGS metagenome assembly JAABUZ01 (sample SAMN12813069, study PRJNA571459) | rock metagenome | isolation source: Antarctica rocks | place: Antarctica: Victoria Land, Linnaeus Terrace sud | collected 2015-12-21 | reverse complement strand
GTGCGGAACCAGTGCCGCGGTCGACTCGTGGAAGGTCAGGTTGAGCTCCCGCTCGATCTCGGTCGGGAGGCGGTGGCGGTCGGTGTAGTGCAGCCGCACGTCGAACGGGGCGAGCCGACGCAGCACGGCCAGCCCGATGCGTCCGGCGGCGATCGTGCCGACGTCCATGCCCTCCAGGTCGAAGGCCCGCTCGACGCAGTCGGAGATGGCCCAGCCGCCGTCGGTGGCGATCCGGTTCGAGGGCAGGTAGTTGCGCACCAGCGACAGGATCATCATCACCACGTGCTCGGCCACGCTGATGCTGTTGCAGTAGGTCACCTCGGCGACGGTGACGCCGTGGGCGATGGCGGCGTCGAGGTCGACGTGGTCCGAGCCGATCCCCGCGGTGAGCGCGAGCTTGAGCTTCGGCGCGGCGGCGATGCGCTCGGCGGTGAGGTAGGCGGGCCAGAACGGCTGCGAGATCACGACCTCGGCGTCGGGCAGGTGACGGTCGAACTCGGAGTTCTCGCCGTCCTTGTCCGAGGTGACGACCAACTCGTGACCGGCGGCCTCGAGGAACCGGCGCAGGCCGAGCTCGCCGGACACGCTGCCCAGCAGGTCCCCAGGGGTGAAGTCGATCCCGGAGGGCGTGGGCAGGGTCTGTCCGTTGGGATAGCGGTCGAGGGCCGGGAGGCCGTCGCGGACCCGCGGCGGGGGAAACCCGTCCGCGGGGTCGTCGTACAGCACACACAGCACCTTTGCCATGACCGCCACCTCCGTCGTCGTGTCCGAATCTGCGGTCCAAGCTACGGACACGCCCGTACCTACGGAAGTCACGGTGCGATCAGACCGCCATCTGCGGACCAGCAGCCGGAAGGCGGTGGCAGGTGACTTCGGCGTGCCTGTCGACCAGCTCGTACCTGGTGCTGGGGTGCTTGCGGCCCACGGGCCGGGCAGCCCGCAGGCCCTGATCGTCCACACCGCTGGTGCCCCGGGTGGGCTGTAGAGGGTGCGGACGACGACGCTGTGCGCCTTGCCCGAGCGGCTGGGTCAGCCTGGTCTGGTCCACCGTCCGGTGACTGCGGCTGGCCACCCTGGTCACGTCGCCCACGACAACCACCGTGGAGGCCCTGAGCAACACCACCGCGAGCACGTCGTCGGCAGCTATCGCCACCGCCGTGAGAGGTCAACACCCGTGGGCTGGATCGCCAGCGCATGGATGTGGCCGGGCAGGTCCTGGCCCCGGGCTGTCGTTGCCCCCGTGGCTGCGGGTGGCCTTTGTAGAAAGTGCCGCCCACCGCCGGCATCCGGCCTGCTGGCCTGGCTTGATAGGAGCGTGATCTCGAGGATCCGCAGTGAAGCGTGCCGGCCAGCCGGTCACCTCCGCGCCTGACCAGGAGTCATCGCCGGCTACGCCACCCGCCTGACGTGGAACGCCCCGACCACCCTCGCCGCTGCGATCGTGGGGGCCGCAAGCCGGCGGTCGCCGGCGCCTACATCACCGTGCGCGCGTACCGGGCGCCCCGCGAGTGCGCGGCCGGCGGGTCGACCCCGGTCGCGCTCAGCAGCGGGCCGCCATCACCAGGGTGGGCGCGGCGGCGCGCCCGCCCCGCCCGGTGGGGGTGCCGCCCATGGTGCGGTGCACGAGCCCGCCGACCGCGGCGGCGATGGCCGCGGTGACCAGGAGGCGATGGCCGCGGTGACCAGGAAGGGTGAGCAGTTGCCCCGACTTGACCCTCGCGGCCTGCGTGCCGCCGGGCACCGCTGCACCGCCTCGCTGCCCTCGTCCTCGCGCCGACGTCATAAAGGGGGCGCCACCGGGTATCCCGAACCGCAGGACCGGGGCCCCGACCTAGGAGGGACGCCGGGCCAGGCCCAGCGAGCCCAGCAGTGCCACCGCTTCATCGCCCAGCTCACCGGCGGCTCCCCGAGTAGCTGACCGCCACGGCCCGTGCGGACCGACGTGCCGGACCGGGGACCGGGGCCGACGCGACACGCACTAGGACGTCGTAGACCAGAACACCGAGACCCTGGCTGACATCCGTGCCGAACCCGGATCGAACCAGACTTCTCGCTGTCGATAACCCGATGCCCACCGCGACGGCCTACATGGTGGGCCTGGAGCTGGTCGTGCAGCTCGCCGACACCGCGTGGAGCGCGCCCCTGCTCCCGCCGATCGCCGACGCGATCACCAGCGAGGGTGGGTTGGTCCTGATGTTGACCTCGGCGCTGAACCCCACCGAGACCCCGTTGACGACGGGCGCGATCCGCCGGCTGTTGCGCAGCGGCGACGTCGCGCATGGCTAAGTCGGCTATGCCGGGGACAACACGTCCGCCGCGACGCCCGCGCCGAGCGCGGCCGCGCTCGATCAGCTCCTCTACCCGAACCCCCCGCCGGGCAGCGAGCGATGAGCAGAGGCCGCTACTACGGCGACCCCGGGCCGCGGCGACTTCTTCAGAAACTGCAGGAGCGAGGCTTCGGTGGCTTTCATCACGAGTGGGCCCCCGTCGAGCCAGGGCCGCATCCATGGGCTTTCCAAGAACGACCGGCCGATGGGGTCACAGAGCAATTCGCTGCCCGGGGACGAGCGCGCGGTGATCTGGTCGCGGCGTCGAGGTAGGCGATCAGCCCCTCGACCAGCCACATCGTGGGCTGGGGCGGCGGCGAAGCCAACGGCGGTCAGGGCTGGGGGCCAGTCGCCGCCAGGTCGACCCCGACCGGGCGGCGCGCACAGCGCGGCACGGCGGCGGCAAGCTCGCGGTCTTTGAGCTCGAGGAGCTCGGGGCGGTCGAGCTCGAACCAGGCCACATCCTTCGGCACGGGCAGCCTGTAGGCGCGGGTGTCCATGCCGGCGGCGACCAGCACCACCTGCCGCACCCTGCGGGTGGTTGACGGCGTCGGTGATGACGTCGTCGAAGAACCGGGTGCGGATCGCCAGAGCGGGGTTGTCGAAGGTGCCGTCGCCGCGCATTGCCTCGGCGAGAGCCTGGCCCGACTCGCCGGCCAGCACCGCAGCCAGCGGGTCGTCGAAGAGCCGATCGGGGCGGGCGGACTCGCGGGCGCGCTCGGCGGCGGTCCACCGTGCCGGCCACCGAGTCGAGGCCGTCACTGCTGCCTGGCGGTGTCATCATGGACCGATCGTTCAGCCCCGATCTGGTCGGCGACCCTATGGAGGACCCCGGCGTAGGCACGAGCGGTGGTGGCCGCCGACTGAGCCCGGTGCACCGCCAGGAACGCCTCGACGGCGTCGGCGACCCGGACCGGCCCCCTGCGCGCACCCCACCCGGCTGCTGATGACGACGGCCGTAGCGACGTCACGATCGCCTGCTCGCCCATCGACGGCCTCCGGGGACGCGATGTACCGGATAACGTGCACCTCTCGCGCAGCGGGGCGGCGCGATCGGCGCAGCAGAGGGTGGCCCGCAGTGGATCGATGTATGGGGTAATAGGTTACCCCGACGTTGTTCTCGAACAATTGGCCGGAGGTAGCGAGTCGGGCTGGTTGGGGACGGACGGTGGTCCCGTCGACGTCGTGGCCCGGGCGACCGGCGGCGCGCGTAGGGTCTGTTGGTCAGGACGGCGTTACCCCTGGCCCCCGGTTGACTCCGATCACCTTGGTGCTGTCGGAGGCGGCCATGACCATTCCTGACCGGCCCCCTGCTGGCGAGGTCGAGGGGGTTCCGGGTATCAGCGCGGCGCGGCCGGACGATCCCGGCGTCGGGCCGCGCACGAAACGTAGGGGTCTTCTCGGCGTGGTGACCCCGAACTCCCGCGCCCACTGGGCCCTGCTGATCCTGGGGGTGGCCGCCGGCGTGGGGTTCAACCTCACCTGGGCCATCGACGGAGCGGTGCGCCCCGGCTACGCGAGCCTGCAACAGCCGATCAGTGCCTTGAGCCTGGGCCCCGGCGGCGGGGTGCAGGCGGCCAACTTCATCGTCTTCGGCGTGCTCAGCTGCCTCACCGCGTTCGCCTGGCGACCCACCCTGGCCCCCGGCCGCGGAGCCACCTGGTACCCACGGCTGCGGATCCTGTCCGGGCTGACCCTGATCGGAGCGGGCATCTTCAGCCAGGACCCCAGCCTCGGGTTCCCCCCCAGGAGTGGCGCGGCTGGCCACCCCGACCATGCACCAGCAGCTCCACAACGTCGTGTCCTACGTCAGCCTGACCGCCACCGTGATCGCGCTGCTCATCCTGGCTCGACGCTTCGCCGGCGAGCCCCGCTGGAAGGGCTGGGCGCCCGCCGCCGTCGCCGCGAGTGTCCTGATGATGATCTGCCTGGGGACGTTCGGGGCGCTGATCTCCCAGGGCGGACCCGGCAGCACCTTCGAGAAACTCGCCACCCTGATCCCTGTGCTGTTCGGCATCGCGTTGACCAGCCGTCTGCTCCACGCCCGCGACGCCCGCATCAGCGCCTCGACCGCTGTGCTCCTGGCTGATCACGTTGGCTCTGCTTGGCGCTGGTCGTACAACGAGTCGGGCTCCTCCGCGCGGGCAGCGTCGGTATCGGTGCTGCCCAGGGTAGGCGACGAGCCATGTCGAGGCGCACCTCGCCGTAGGGCGCGACGTGGGTCCAGAACAGCGGGGTCAGGCCGCGGTAGTCGGCGTCGGTGAGGACCTCGGACCAGTCCTGGTCGGTGAGCAGGGCTTGGACCATCAGGGTGTTCACGAAGACCATGGCGGCCTGCAGGATCCTGAGGCAGAGCACGGAGAGCTCTTGTTCGTCGCGGCGGTTGGTGGCCAGCTCGCCGCCCTTGCCGTAGCGGATCACCGAGTTGGCCCCGTTCCACGACTCGCCGATGTTGAGCCCTTCGTTGACCTCGCGTTGGAGATCTCGTTTACGCAGGTAGCGGGCGACGAACAGCGTGCGCTGGGCCCGGCCGGTCTCCAGCATGGCCTGGTAGGTCGGGTGCGTGACGGTGCGAGTGAAGCGGCGCAGGATCGCCTCGGTGGACGCGGTCCCAGTGCGGATCGCGGTCGCGTACTTGATCATCTGGTCGTACTGATCGGCGATCAGCTCCCAGCGGATCGGCCGGGTCAACGCCGGAGCCAGCCGCGGGTAGGCGTCGGCTTCGCCCGCCGCCGGTCGGTACAGCCGGGTCTTGTTGATCCGCTTGAGCCGCGGCAGCAGGTCGAACCCGAGCAGCCGCGTGATGCCGAACCCGATTTCGGACGCGCCGTGGGAGTCGGTGTAGTTGGCCTCGACGTCCATGCTGGTGCCGTGGTGGATCGCGCCCTCAACCATGGCCGCGACCTCGGAGGCGGTACAGCTCAGATGCTGGGAGTGGACGGCCATCGAGCCCCGCTCGACGTGCCAGTAGATCAAAATCCCGCGGCCTCCGTAGCGAGAGTGCCATTCGGTGAAGATGTTCTGGTCGAAGGCGCCGACGTGTGTGGAGTCCGAGGACACCGCGCTGGACCCGGCCCCCCAGACGGTCTGGTCGCGGGCGGCGAAGGTGGCGTTGGCGATTTGGATCGCGATCGTGCGGGCGATCTCGGCGGAGAGGTAGCGGCGGCGGATGTAGCGCAGGTCGTCCTCGGTGTGGCCGTGGTCGCCGACGGCGACCGCACGCAGTCCGGTGCCGTAGCCGTAGATCACCAGCAGCAGCCGCTCGGCGAGGACCTCGGGTGGTAGGTCGCTGCGGGTGCCGGCGGAGGTGACCGCGGTGAGGGCGCCGGTGCGTAGCACGGCTTCTTTGAGCAGGTCGATCAGCGCCACGGTGCCCCAGCGGCCGGTGACGGCCTTCTTCAGCCGGCGCAGGTTGGTCGGCTCGGGCGCTGCTTCTAGCGGGCTGAGTTTGATCGCCCCGGTGCGCCGTTCGGCGATGTCGACCCACCCCAGCTCCGGGAGCGCTTCGTCGAGGGCGCCGAGTTCGCCGGCCATCTCCTCTCGGAGCTCGTTGATGAACGCGCTGGGATCGAGGGGCTTGCGCAAGGCGGCGTAGTGCTCGACGCGGCGCTCGGCGAAGTCGGCGGGCAGGTCTTCGTCGGGGTTGCGCCAGCGTTCGGCGCCGGAGACCCAGATGTCCTTGCACCGCAGCCGGTCGCGCAGGGCCTGGAAGGTGACGACCTCGTAGGCCATCCGCACCACCCGACGGCGGCCTTCGCTGTCGGTGCGGAACACCAGCGGCTGCCAGTCCCCGCCGGTGCCGCGGTGGGTCGGGACGGTCTCGCCGAGCGGGTAGTACTGCAGCCCGCCGGACGTGGTGGCGTGGCGGCCGATGAGCTCGAGCGCGGCCAGCACGGGCTGGTCGCCGCGCCCGGAGCGGAACTCGAGCACCTCGAGGAGCCGGATCAGGCCGCCGCGGTAGTGGCTGGTGTAGGAGGCGCGCAGGGTGGTCTTGACGGTGCGCTGGTAGATCGGGCCCTTGGTCTTGTACTCGTGGACCAGCTCGCGCAGCGTCTGCTCCCCAGCGGTCACGGCCGGGTAGACCACCTGCCGGACCGGGTCGCCGGGGGCGGCCAGGGCCGCGGCGGCGACGGAGAACAGCATGTTCTCCTTGCCGGTGACCCGCTTGAAGGCGTTGACGAGTTCCTCGGTGACTTTGCGGTCGGCGCGGGCGGCGATCCGGTGCACCGTGGCGATCAGCAGGTCGACCAGGGTGTCGGTGAGCTCGCGTTCCCGGGCGGCCAGCAACGCCGCGAGCAGGGTCAGCCGCAGCGCCTCGGGGTGGCTGCGCGATGTGACGGGTCTTCGACCGCGGCCCGGGCGCGCCAGCCGGCCAGCACCGCTGGCGCGATGTCGGCGAACAGCCCAGCGGGCAGCCCGACGGCGCGGACCGCGCGCAGCTTGTCGATCTCGACGAGCATGGTCTCCAGGCTCACGTTGCCCGCCGCCGCGGTGATCGAGGCGAGCACCCCGATCCCGGCCGCGGCCTCGTCGTGTTCGACGTCGCCGACCAGCGCCCACAGCCGACTCGTCGTGTCCGGGGCCACCGCCCGGCGATGCGTGCCGTGAGGCTCCGTTCGGCCCGGGCGAGTGCCGTGCGCACCATCCGGTCCCGCCGGCCTGCGGTCGGCGGTTCGATCCGTTCGATGCGGCACCGGTGCAGCAGCGCCTCGCGGACCTGCTCGGGCCGCGCCTGAGTGGGGCACACCTCACCCGCGAGCCACCCGGTGAGCTTGTCCGCGTCGGCGACCGAGCACTCCCGGAACCCCAGATGGCGGCGGACCTGCGCGCGGTGGTACTCCCACGTGCGCCCCGACCACGCGTAGGAGTCGAGCTCGGCGGCCGGCACCCCGACCTGGCGGGCCACGAACTCCACCGCCTGGCTGGCCAGCTCCCCACGGCCCCGGGGGAACCGGCCGTAGCGGGTGTAGAACTTCATGATCACAATGAAGCCGAGCCGGGTCGCGCCCCGCTTGCCGGTGACCAGCTCCCATTCGTCGTCGAGCACGGTCCAGTGCTCGATCAGCTCGTCGAGGTTAAGTCCGAGGGCCATGGCAGTCGCCTCTCGTCGGACAGTTGGGTGGGCCGCGGGTCTGCTGGGCGGCGGTGGGGTCGGTGATCCGTTCGCGGCCCCGGGTCATCCCACGGTGGTGGTGAAGAACCCGGTGACCGCGGCGGTGAGCTCCGCGGAGGTGGGGTGTTGGTCGGGGCTGGTGGAAAAGCCGTGCCCGGCGCCGGCTACGGTGATCAGCGTGGTCGGCACCCCGGCGGCCTGCAGGCGTTGGGCCAACCCGGCGGATTGGTGGGGACGGACGAGGGGGTCGTCGCTGCCCTGCAGGATCAGAAACGGCGGGGCGCCAACGCGGGGGACGGGATAGAAGTCGGGGCTGGCCGAGCGGCGCACCGCGGTGGAGCTGCCCAGCCCGATCTGGACGATGGAGCGCCCGAAGGGGGCGGAGTCCCCGAAGTCGGTCAGGTCGGCGGGGCCGTACATGTCGACCACCGCGGACACCGCGCTGGACTGGTCGGAGTACTGACCCACGTCGAACCCAGCACCCGGCCCGGCCAGGCCGAGCAGGGAGACCAGCTCTCCGCCGGCGCTGCCACCCCACACCCCGATCCGGGTCGGATCGATACCCAGCCCGGCGGCGTGGGCGCGCAGGAACCGCACCGCGCACTTGGTGTCCTCGATCCCGGCCGGCCACGGCGCGGCCGGGGCGAGGCGGTAGTCGATGGAGGCGACCACGAACCCGCGGGCGCCCAGCTGCTGCTGCACCTGGGGGAACAGCGAGCCCTCGGGGCTGGCCAGTACCGCGCCGCCCAGACCGCCCATCTGCCGGTCGCTGAGCACCAGCGCGCCGCCGTGCACATACATCGCCACCGGCGCCGGCCCGGGCCGCCGCGCCTGGGCGGGTGGGGTGTAGAGGTCCATGGCCAGCGGCACCCCGGACGGGCGGCAGTACTCCACCGTGCTACGCGCCCCCGCCGGCAGCTGCTGCGGGGCGACGGTGGCGGCGGGGAACCCGGCCCCGACGAAGTCGTTGCTCGAGGCCGCGACGCCGATCACGATGCCGGAGACCACCAGCACCCCCAGCGGCGCGCCGGCGACCCAGCCCGCCACTCGTCGCGATAGCGGCCGCGGCGGCCGCGCTCCGAGCACCCCGACGGCGACCAGCACGGCGACGGCGACGGCTTCGAGGCCGGCGCAGACGTCGTCGGTGAACCCGACGACCCCGTCGAGGGCCAGCCACGGATCCGGGGCGGGCAACACCCCGACCAGCCGCACCAGGACCCACACGAGGACCACCGAGCCCGCCTCCGCGGCGGCCAGCAGCACCCGGCGCCGGGTGGGCCGGGCCAGCACCGCGGCCACGGTGACCAGCTGGGCGGCCCCCAGCGCGGTGAACAGCAGCCCGTAGGGGGCCGACATGCGCCACAACGCTGGTAGAGCGAGCAGGTAGACCGCGGCGCCGCCGACCGCGGCGAGCACCCCGGCCACCAGCATCGGGCCGCGGCGCAGGACCGCAGGTGTCCAGGGTGGATCATCGGTGGTCAGGGTCAGCGACGGGGTCGGGGTGAGTGCGATGACAAGCCAGGACACGACCGGGCCGGCGCGGCCAGTGGTCGGGGCAACGGTCGCGGCGACCCAGCACGGTGGGGGCCGGCTTAGGCTGCTGGCTATGGCCACGGTGCAGGCCTGGCGGGCCCGACGCCGACCCCCGGCGTGGGTGTTCGACGCCGTGCTGGCCGCGCTGATCGCGCTGCTCGCGGTGCCCATCGCGCAGATCGCCCGACTACCGCCCGCTCGGCACGGTCGGATGGGTGCTCACCGAAGCCGCGTGCCTGGCCCTGCTCACCCGCCGCCGCTGGCCGTACCCGACCCTGGTGATCTGTCTCGGGGTGGGCGTGGTCTATCTCGCCCTGGGCTATCCCCACGGACCCGCCCTGTTCCCGCTCGTGGTCGCCCTCTACACGGTGGCGGTGGGCGAACCCCGCCGGTCGGTCACCGCAGCCGCCGGTGTCGCTGCGACGGCGGCGCTGATCGTGATGGGCGGGCTCAGCGGAGCCCACAGCTGGATCAACACCGCCACCGTCAGCGCGCCCGGCTGGACCGCCGCCGCAGTGTTCCTCGGCTGGGCCGTCGGCAACCGCCGCGCCTTCGTCGCCGAAATCCAAGACCGCGCCGAACGCGCCGAACGCACCCGCGAAGAACAGGCCCGCCACGCCGTGGACACCGAACGACTGCGCATCGCCCGCGAGCTGCACGACGTCGTCGCCCACACCATGTCCATGATCTCCATGCAGGCCGGCGTGGCCGCCCACGTCATCGACACCCACCCGGACAAGGCCGCCGACTCGCTGCAGATCATCCACACCGCCAGCAAACAGGGCCTGCGCGAACTGCGGGCGATCCTCGGAGTCCTGCGCCAGGTCGACACCGCGGACACCAGCGCACCGACACCGGGACTGGCTCACCTCGGCGCCCTGATCGAGTCCACGCGGGCTGCCCATCACCGTCTCCCTCGACGACGGCCTTGGATCGCTGCCCGCCGTGATCGATATCGCCGCCTACCGGATCGTGCAGGAAGCCCTGACGAACACCCTGCGCCACGCCGGCCCGACCACCGCAACCGTGACCATCGAGCAACGAAACGGGCAGCTGCGGGTGCAAGTCGATGACCCCGACCCCGCCACCCCACCGGCCGGCCACCTCACAGCCCACCGGCCCGACCGGCCAGGGGGGCTGGACCGATCAGATCAAGAGGGATCAGGGCAGGGCATCACCGGCATGCGCGAGCGCGCCG
>JAABUZ0100010654.1_pt1 | contig 10171 bp, 3 predicted proteins | sample 5562091 | NCBI WGS metagenome assembly JAABUZ01 (sample SAMN12813069, study PRJNA571459) | rock metagenome | isolation source: Antarctica rocks | place: Antarctica: Victoria Land, Linnaeus Terrace sud | collected 2015-12-21 | reverse complement strand
TAGGTACAGCTTTCATAGCTGTTGGTTTATGACGTGTGTTGGCTTACCATTCTACAGATAACCATCATCTTGGAACAGAGTCATCAATACTTTACTGACATTTTGTTGATATAGTGTGGCTTTTTTTATTTATTTCCATATACTACTGGGGTTCTTAGACTACCTAAAACAAAGGGGCTTTTTGAACTTCCTGCAAATAATAACCTTGTGTAGTATAAGCGAATTAAAACAAGGTTTAAATCTCTGCCACTCATTAGAGTGGTGTTTAAATAGTCCACCTAAACCTCACCCATTTGTAAGCTTACCTCTGCAGAATAGGTTTAACTTAAATTTAAAGTTTTATTTCTCTAAAATTTTACATATAATTGTTTTTTTATGTTTTATAATCACATGATCATTACTTGAAAAAAAGAAAGCATTTTCTTGTTTTGAATATTGTGACGCACCCAGACCATGGGGTATATATTTTCAAGATAGTGCAACACCACAAATGGAAGGACTTGTAGAATTACATGATAACATCATGTTTTATTTAGTAATAATTTTATTTGGTGTAGGTTGAATATTGTTATCTCTTTTTCTTTATTACACTAAAGATAAAGCAGCTATGTATCACAAATATATGAAACACGGAACATTAATAGAATTAATATGAACAATCATACCTGCTTTAATATTAATCTTAATCGCCTTTCCATCTTTTAAATTATTATATTTAATGGATGAGGTAAGTGACCCTGCTATGTCCATTTTAGCAGAAGGGCATCAATGATACTGAAGCTATCAATATCCAGATTTTTTAAACAGTGATGAAGAATTCATAGAATTTGATTCATATTTAGTACCAGAGTCAGATTTAGATCTTTGTGATAAAACTTATTATGACTTTATTGTTTACTACTATCCAGGAATAGATATTAATAATATAACATCATCAATAAAAAGATTTTTCACATTTGACTTTAATTACTATCCATCACAATTTCAGTCTACAACTTCTAATATACAAAATTATACATATTGTGGGATGATACAATCTGAAGTTAAGCTTCTAGTTTCAAATAGCGGTGCATTTGAAACTGGCCCAGATAGACTTCCTTATTTCTTGGACTCTGATTATGAAGACGGATCATTGTCAGATGGTAACTCTAACCCTGATTTAGATGCAGGTCGCCTTTTGGCACGTGATTTTGATATACTTGATCATGACTATTTAGGAGAGGCAGCAGACGAATTTGCAGTCCGCGATTGATTTTTGACAAGAGTAACTCGTTATAAGAGAGTTGTTGAATTATTGTGTGAAAAGGTTAATGATAAAAAGGAAATAACAGGAAATATACGAGCACTTACAGATGACGAACTATTTGCCGCGAATCATTTTTTACCCAAAGCTGATCATTATGAAGGAAATTACAATAATATAGGGCCAGTAACTAGATTAATTCTAAAAGAAAAAGCTGAAAAACTCTATTTAATAACAAAAAACCGTATGTTAACCCTTCAAAGAGATCTAGTTGAGGATCCCTTTACACAATAATAAAATGTGGACTAGTGTAACATAATTGGCTCAATGTTAAACATAATAACATTAATGGAAATAAAATTAACATTATGATTTATGGCTTTTTAGTAAAGCTTTACTAAAATATAAGTGTATCAGGTGCAGTGGTTAGGTGCTGTAGGTAATTTTGTTTAATTAGGTAATATCTTTATTGGTTAAAAATAGGTACAAGTGGTATGGTAGATGCTATAATTAGGGTATAAATTTATTTTAGTAACTAATGTTATGTTTACAAAGGTTTTTTTCTTTTTTTTTTCAAAAAAAATGAGATAAAAATAAAAATTTTTTTTTCCTTAAAGAGACTTTAATTTAATTGGTAAAATATGTGACTTTTAATCACCATTTTGCGGGTTCAAATCCCACAGGTCTTAAATAAGCCAACCTAATTAGGTTAATAATAGTCTTATTATCTCTTTTTTTTTTAGATACTTTTGGGTAGATGATATGAGTTGGATACAGCTTCATAAAACAAGAGGATGAAGCAGCCCAAGTTTTGCATGATGTTAGTTGGATACCATAATTCCCCCCCCCCTTCATTTATCTTACATAACTGGGAGACCATTCTTTGCCTTTATCACGATTTAGCTGATCTGGTGATAAATCTGTTTTATTTTATCCTTTATTACTCTTTATTTTCTATTTACCTTTGTATTTTGTTTGGGTATGGATGTGATTTGATTATATTTAAAATAACAACTAATAAATTATAATCTGGGAGATTTAAATATTTAGTCCTTTTTAAGCCTAGCTTGTAACTTACCTTATATGTTAGGTTTAGCGGGATCTTTTATTTCTTACTTCAGTAAAAGGTATTGTACACTATTGCAGGTCAGCTATTTACTGATTTTATCCACAAGTACATTACCCTACCTATACATATTTTAAATAGACTTTGATGCTCAAGGCTTTTCTAATGTCACAGGGATTTAAAAAGTAACTCTGGAAGATATATTTTATTTTTATCGGACTGCTTTTCTGCAAACAACATGCTTGAAAAAGCAAGAGAATATAAAATATGCGGTATGTCATCTGAAATTGAAGGGTATATTGCTCATAATATGTGGCAATGCAGAGGGGAAACTATCTGACCTACCCGAAGTGATTTCTATCTTGTTTGATAGCTCCTGTGATAATGGAGCGATAGTCATATTTAGAGGCTGATACAGATAGTAAGTTATATCTAGATGTATTTACTAAGTTTTTATTAGTATCAATCTCCAAGAACCTCTGGAAATTGTACAAGTGTGAGATAGAAACTGTTGGACAGTATTCCATTCATTGAATTGAATTAAAACATGTAAGTATAATTAATTAAAAAAACATGGAAAACAATCAAAAAAACTTTAGCTTTTTTTTTAACTTAACTTTAAGCGCGTTAGCTAAATGGTTATAGCATTGTGCTACGGACACAGGGTTGCAAGTTCAAATCTTGCACGCGTTTATTTTTTGCTTTATCTTTATTTTTATCTATATCTCATTTTTTTTGGAAAAAAAAAGGATAAACAGCTCTACAGCTAATTTATAGCTTTTTAATTAGTTAACTATGTAATTCTCAATACATAGTTAAAAAATATCTTTATCTTTATCTCATTTTAAAAAAAAAAAATAAAAAAAATACAGATAAAAGATAGTTAAAAGTGAGGCATCTAAACAAAGAAAAAAAAAGATGAATTTTACAATTTATATACTTGAATTTCTTAGTACATTTGCTTTTTTTAGCTTATTTGGATTGTTGATAAAAGGAGGATTGCTGGGTACTTTTTTACAAAAAAAACTTTCTTTGCTTTTGAACATTGAATATATTGAATATAAAATATTACTGTTAGGTTTTATCTTTTTATTTATTTCTTATTCTTTCTGGTATACTTCTCCTTTATATTGCATGGCTGGTAGCGAGGAAAACATAATTACTGGTAAGGGTACCTTAGAAGTAAATAATGTTAAGGTCACCGGTTTAGATGTTGCAATAGAGCAAGCTCGTGATGGTGCAGTTTATATAGGTGGAATGGCAGCGGCTACTAAACTTATAAAAAGTTCTTTTTTACCTGTTGGAGGTAAGGTTGCTATGGCTTTAGGTGCAGGGGCTAGCTCATTAATTGGCTTTAAAATGGTTCAAAATAGTTTTCATTCTAATAGAAGATATAACAATATAGCAATAGAAGCAGATAGAGTGAAAACTAATGCAGCTCTTTCTTCCTCGTCAAAAGATGTAGCCTCTGACAATTATCCGGCCAAGTCTATAATAGAAACTAGTGATAGTTTTGGAGATAAAGATTCTTATATTATATCATCTCTAGATGTTTCACAGCTACATTTAGACTTTTATTTACATTTAATAATATTGTACCTGCTTATTATGGTAATTTTTTTTTTTAATAATGAAAAACATTAGTAAATCAGATCTGAATTTTTATTTAGTCAAAAAATGACCTATGGGAAATTATATATATTACATATTAATATATATTTTTAAACTTTTAAAAAAAACCTCAGATATTTTAATATATATGGGGTTATTTTTTATTACATTAAATAGTATTATATCAACATGATCTATATATGTTGTTATAAATAATATAGATTATAATAATTATTATAGTTGGGTATTCTAAAAAAAAATTGTTATATTGTATTACACAGTTAGGTTTTACATTATACTAATCTCTTTTTACTAACCAGTCACAATAATAATTAATTAAGATGTTGCGAAATATTTTAGCTGGCTTTACATATAACATACTGTGTTCAGGTTTTGTGTTGTTTTTTGTAGGGCTATTACCTTTAGCATTTATTATAGCTTTAAGTGGTTTATAATTAGGTATTAGTTTTATACAATATCAGGTTTTTGTTGTTTTAACTTGTAGTTATATTAAAGATGCTCTGGACTTACATTAAAAAGGTTAAAAATTTAGATATTTTTTTTTACTATAATTAATAAAAAAAAAAGTAAAACCGAGAAATGATCAGGTTGTAGAGACTTAAACCATTATTTAAAGACTTTTTAAAGGTAAAAAAACTTTTATCTTTTTTTTAGCTGTTTTACACCTATAATAAAAAAACTAAAATTTACTATCTTTTAAAAGATATGTAGTAAATAAGCATAAATAACATATATGTATAAATTTATATGTTGTGTAATAAACATCTTTATAATGCTTTGTGTATATAATTGTTACTTTATTTAATTGTATTTGTATTTGTATTTGTATTTATCTTTGTATTTGTATTTGTATTTGTATTTTACACATAGTATATCCATTATCAGAGTGGGCAATAAGCTGAGAGATTCTTTTACCTTAGAAGCTATCTTTTCTGTTTTTAAAGATAAACATATCTAATAAAACAACCATATACGTTAATATAACCCGTTATTGGTTAAGTATTGTAAAAATTATAATATTTAATCTAAATATTTTACATCTAGCTGTTGGAACAAGAGGTTCACCAGTTAGATCAACTTTTGGAGTTAGTTCTCCTGGTTCACTAGTTAGATTATTTACTACTAATTGTTTTTCTTTTTTTTTTTCAAAAAAAATGAGATAAAAAGATAGAGATCTTAAACAAACAGATAATAAATTAGCTCTAAATCTGTCTGATGCAAAGTCAAGTACAAATCCAGGATTAGGTTTTTATCTTGCTGGTTTGATCGAGCGTGATGGTAACATTTCAACGTCTAAAACACTAAAATCACAAAAAGGTCGTATAAATAATCCACAAATAACATTTATTTTTCATATAAAAGAAAGGGCTTTTTTTTATGACATAGGTTTTTAAGACAGGAAGCCTAGATCCAGAAAGATAAAGTAATGTTTGTAAGTACAGAATATATGATAGAGATAAATTGGCAGAAGTAATTAACTTGATAAATAGAAAATTTAAGACACCTAAGATAAAATATTTTATTTTTATAAAAAAAAAGAGCTATTGACCATCTTAATATATTATATAACACTAACATACAAAAACTACCTTTAAATAGTTATAACTTAGATTCTAATGCATGATTAGCAGGATTTAGCGATGCAGATGGTAACTTTTTTATTAGTCTAGAGGGTTATTATGCATAGGTATTATCAGAGAATACATCACAAAAAAGAGGTAGGGTTAAATGTGTGTTTTCATAAAAAAAAAGAAAGAGTGATTTAAAAGCCAACTGATGATTCTTTTATTACTATTATGACATAATAGCCAACTTTTTTAATATGTAAAATATATTATAAATAAGTAAAAAAAAAATAACCTTTTGGCTCAACCAGATAGTAAGCATAATCTTGTTTTGAGAAATACCTTTAATAACTAGCAACCATCTTTACTATTTATGTTTTATTAAAAAACTTTATTTAGGTAAAGGTTTAACAAAAAAAAATAAATTAATTAAATACGTGAAATCAAAAATTAAATGAACAATAATATAACTTATTTTACTTTATACCACTTAAATAGTTTTATTAAAAAAAAATAATATAAAAACTATAAACAATTTTGTAACATTATAAGAGTTTTTTTTCTTACTTAGATATTTTATATTTAAGATATATATTTAATAAAAAAAAACGGCTATAAGTTAATGGTAAACCTATCGTCTTCCAAACGAAATTTGTCGATTCGAATTCGACTGGCCGTATAATAAATTGTAGAGAGTTAGTAACTTAATTGGCAAAGTCTTTTTTTGTCCAGGAAAACGATGTCGGATTGTAACTGACCTAACTCGAGCTATCTATGATATAATAATATAATCTAAAAAAAAACTTTAGGTTAATACCAAATAGGAAAAGTTGCTAGAGGTAAAGCGAGATATTTGCTAAATATTGTGTATTTAACACTAGATGTTCGAATCATCTCTTTTCCGTTAAATTATAAAGATACATAGTATACAGTTTTAAAAAGCTATTTTTTAAAATGCTAGCCATATTAAGTATATTAGTTTATTAAACAAAGAGTATAATTTAAAAGGTAAAATAGGAAGCTCCAAACTTCAAATTCTCAGTTCAAGTCTGAGTGCTTTTGTTTCTAATCATAATAGATAATATTAAGAGCATAGTTTAATAGGCAAAATAGGAAGCTTCAAACTTCAAATTCTCAGTTCAAGTCTGAGTGCTCTTGAATTTTATAACATAATAGATTGTAATATATTACGCATTTTTTTTTTTAATAAAAATTTTCTTATCTGTGTACATATAGTTTAAGGTTCTTTAACTTAACTGGTAAAGTGCGTTTTTGATAAGGATGTTATCCAAGTTCGAGTCTTGGAGGAATCACATAGAGTGTTTAAATTATATTAGTAAAAGAAATAATATCTCGCAATCTAGATATATAAACATAAAACCAAATATATTTGTAATATAAAGATGGATTGAGTTCAAAGCTATAACAATTGTGTGTGCTTGTTGTAGAGCAAATTTCTTGTTAAAGCCTATGTACCATGCAAAGCCAGGATAGTTTAAGAGGTTAAAACATTAATTTCAAACATTAACAATGAGAATTCGAATTTCTCTCCGGCTAATGATCATTTTTGCTATTCTATTTTTATTAAGATCTAATGCCGTGAACTTATGACGAGACCAATCATTACTTTTTTCTTGGTTTCTTACAGATTTTTCTCGGTTAGCCTTTATAATTTTGTTATCTTCTGGTTTAATAATACTATCATAAACCACAATAAGGCTATTACCCTTGATGATTAATTATTATTATTATTTATTTGTATTGATAGAAATAATAAAGAGATTAATCTCTCTAGATATAGTTTTTATAGTAATAAATAGAGTTGTGGTTTTAATATTTATAATTTACAATCTTTATCTTAAAAACATTATGGAGGTCTTTTTTAATATCTGATTAAAATAAGATTAGATTTAATATGAAAAACTTTTCTAGTAATTTCATATTAAAGAGTGAATTCACAGATAACTGTATATCAAATAAAGAGAATTGAGCGAGTGGATTATGTGGAGCAATTACTGTTTTTAGCTTTATTAATTTGTCTATATGTCGCACCGAGATATTTTTATATAAGGGGTAGGACGGCTAGGGTGTAAGACGCACCTCGCTTGATTTGAAAATTAAAATTAAATCTTGTAGGGCAAGGTATCCTCATTAACTTGAGTATCCCCATAAAGTATATAAACCCTTGGTTTAATGGAAATTTTTTTCCTATGAAAAAAAATTTTGCATTGTTATCATTTTATCAAAATACCTAAGCAATATGAGATTTATGCGCTAACATTTAAACTATTTTTCATAAGGACCTAGCTTATGTGGAAAAATAAGTAACTATGAAAGTTGCATCCTTAATTGTGACGGCTCTTATAGAGGATATCAAATTTTAAATACCTTTAGATACAATTTTATAAAGATAGTGGGTATCCCTTTAGCTGACTTAACTAGAGGACGATAGTTTGGTTATTTCTTATTGTTCTAAGGAATAAGAATCCAGCTTTCCTTTCAATCTGGTTAGCAGTCCAGCTAATGGTGGGACCTGTCAGGGTAAGTTATTCCCAATCCATAATATATAATTATTATTCTATAACTAAAATTATGAAAAACAATCAAAAAACTTTATTTAAACGTTTTCTTATTGGTCTAAAATTAGGTTGGAATACACCTTTATTGCCTGCAAAAGTTATCTCTTTCCATAATTATCCTTTGCTGCGTATTTTTAGAGTTGTAGGTGGTTTGTCTGTGCTTACTGTGTTATTGAGAAAACATTTATTACTATTGTTACCTTTACAATATTTAATTTTATTTTTAGCTTTTCTACATATTTCTTATATTGTTGTAATAAGTTTAATTAAAATATTTTATGGTATTAGTAGATTTTGAACTGATGAATTAAATGTTAGAAATTCTCCCTTAGATCATTTTGCTTCTCTTACTACTAAATTATTAGTTTGTTGAAAAATTGGCTGTCAAGTAGGTGCTTCAGGTATTGGGTTAGCTGGTTCATCTGTTATTGCTGATAGTATATTAGAAGCTGGTGGGCAAGAAAAAGTCTTTACTCCTTTAATAGCTAGAGGTGTTAAATTTATGATAGGAGGTGTAGCAGCGGATAATTTTTATACTGATATAAATAAGGATTTAAGAAATTTAAAATCTAGTCAAGATAGATTGTGCGAAATTAAAAAATTAGCTAATGAATGTGACTCAGTTTTAAGTCCTAAGGAATTTTCCAATAATGATCTTAAGTCTATTAAATCTGCATTTGAAGAGGTTAAAAAGATGGAAAAATCTAAATTAGAGTCTTATGCTAAAGATCTATCTGAGAAAATTAGAGAATATTCTGATAATAATAAATAAATGATTAAAACAAATATAAATATGATAAATATTATATATAATTATGATAAAAACAATGATGAAAAAAAAAGTCTAAAATGTCTCTTTTTTATCTGCCTTTCCTATTAGACTTTTTTACCTTGTCAAGATATTTCTCTTATAAGTTAGAGAAACAAATTAAAAAACATTTTTTGAGATCTTTTCTAAAATTTATTATCTTTCAAATAAAAATTTAGATCTAAATTAGGATTTAATTACTAAATCTTTAGTACTTTGAGGTACTAACTTATGCTCTACAGTTGGAATAAAAATGATTAGAAATGAATTAAATATGATAAGATTACCTTATTTTAGAAAAAGTGTTATGATGGGGTTATCATTGTACCATACATTATTATAGACCTAATTTACCTAGAATCTACATACTTAAAAAAGATATGGCTAAATGTTCAATTGTACAACCTTTTATGCATTATCTATGATGTATAAATTAGGTTTATCATATTTATTATCTCATTTTTTTTGAAAAAAAAAAGAAAAAAAAGAGAATTGGCTGAGTGGTTTAAAGCGATAAGCTTGAAACTTGTTTTGGTGATAAACCAACATCCGTTCGAATCGGATATTCTCTGCAAGATAAAATAGCATATATTACTAATAAATATACGGGTTAGAGCCGGGTTGGTTAGGCGTCTCATTTGGGTTGAGGAATAGTTATGTTCGAATCATAATGACCCGATTTATGATTATTTTTTAATGTAAAACATATTAGTAATGTAGTTTGATATGGAATTTATTATTTCATCATTACATTTTTGAAATGATGGCAAGTATACAAAGAAACTATTATGGATATATAGCTATATATCAAAGAGAGTTACTTAATTTTGGTGATTTAATCACCATCATCATAAAGATGATGCTGATTAACATCTGAACTCTTAGAGAAATTCAGTAATAAACGAAGTGAATTGAAACATCTTATTAACTTTAGGAAAATAAATCAAACGAGATTCTGTAACTAGTGTGAATGAAAGCAGAACAGCCTATGTATATCAGAACATAATGGTATACTGAACAAGTAAAATGGAGTACATACCTGTTTGAATCTAAAGGGGAACCTTCCTCTAAGGCTAAATATGATATATAAGCGATAGTGATAAGTACCGTGAGGGAACAATTGAAATAGTAGTTTTATAAGCAGCTCAAAGAAAGTTTAAATAAATAATGAGAGCGTACCTTTTGCATAATGGGTCAGCAAGTTAATGTTAGATGCGAGCAGTAATGCCTAGTTAAACCGATTATTAAATAATAACGAAGTATCTAAAATTAGACCCG
>JAABUZ0100010653.1_pt1 | contig 10172 bp, 11 predicted proteins | sample 5562091 | NCBI WGS metagenome assembly JAABUZ01 (sample SAMN12813069, study PRJNA571459) | rock metagenome | isolation source: Antarctica rocks | place: Antarctica: Victoria Land, Linnaeus Terrace sud | collected 2015-12-21 | reverse complement strand
ACCGTGGAAAACCGGGGCTTTCGCACACTTTTTCTGCATCCTGCTAGTAAGCGATTCCTTGAAACCGCTCGTTTCGCTGGTCTGAAAAGCGGAGCGCTCCGAACCGGTTAAGGGACCGTGCATAGGAGTCGTTCCATGGAAGCTCTGTACTAGTGTCCAGAAACAATCTGATGATTCACCGGACGGGCGCACTGCGGAGGGCTAAAGGTGGTGGTGCGCTGCACCGTCTGAATGACTCTTTACCCTAGTGGTGCGGACGGGAACGTTGGTGGACGCGGTGTTGATCCCGTCCGCGAGCACCACCAAGGACCATGAGGCGCGCTGGGTCGGGGCATTGTCGCCGCAAGCCGGTGCATGGATACAAAGCACTTGTCGTGACCGACCAAGACGCCGTGCTGATCCATGGCGTCGAGGTAACCACAGTCAACGTGCACGATGCCTCAGAACTAAGAGTTATCCTGCCCGACCCACCCGGCGACGCCTACGGGGACAGCGCCTATCAGGGCAATCGGCCCGAAGGGATCATCCGTGCCCGGGCGGCCTCGTGTGGTTCACACGGGTAGATTTGGTGGTGAGGCCGCGATGTAACGCCTGAGTGCGCACCATGCCGAGGTCAGCCGGATACATTGCCGGATCGAGAAAGTGTTTGGCACCGGCAAGCGGTCCTACGGGCTGCGCCGGATGCGCTGGCTTGGGTTGGCGAAGACAAACCAACCGGTCTTAAAAAATCTTTAGATCATCCTAGCCAATCTGCGATTTGCAGCAAGTGTGCTCGCTGGGTCAAAGGCGACTGACTTGGAAGAACTCGGCATCAAGAACATTAGGATTCCCACTACCAATTGAATTTAAAATTTTTATGCGGCGCGCGTGACTGCCTCGCTCGTATTGTCGCCGTGCCGCACATTCGGGGGCGGCAACATCTGCCGGTCGTGCACCGGGCGTCCCCAGCCGCGCGACGCCTGGTCGAGCACCCGGTCCCGCATCACGAAGCGGCCGCGGACCATGGTGTGGACGGGCAGCCCGCGCAGTGTTCGCCCGGTCCAGGGTGTGATCTTGGAACGGGACTGCAACGCCGCATCGTCCACCACCGATTGCCGCGCGAGGTCGACGAAGGCGAGGTCGGCATCGGCGCCACAGTGCAGCGTGCCCTTATGCGGGAACAGGCCCCAGATCCGGGCAGGGTTGTAAGCGCTCCATCGGACGTAGTCGCAGATCGACGCGCCCTGCTCCGGCAATGCGGTGAGCATCAGCGGCATCTGGGTCTCCACGCCAGGGAAGCCGCAATCGACGGTCCAGATGTCGTTGCGCGTCTTCTCCTCGGCCGCGTGCGGGGCGTGATCGGTGGCGATCATATCGATCGTGCCGTCCTTCAGCGCCGCCCAGAGCGGTGCCTGGTTCGCCGCCTCGCGCACCGGCGGATTGACCCGGATCACGCCACCGCATCGCGCGTAATCGTCCGCCGACAGCATGAGGTAATGCGGGCAGGTCTCGCCCGTGATGTCGACGCCGCGGGCTTTCGCCTCGGCGAGCGGGCGGAGTTCAGCGGCCGACGAGATGTGCAGGATGTGAATCCGCGCGCCCGTCCATTCCGCGAGCACGGCGGCGCGGCTGACGGCCTCGACCGCGACCACATCCGGACGGGACGCGAGGTGCGCGAGCGGGTCGGTGCGGCCGGCCGCGCGCAAGCGGGTTTCGCGCCGCGCCATGATGGAGGCGGTCTCGGCATGCAGCGCGATGCGTTTGCCGGTCGGGGCGACGGTTTCGAACGCTTCGAGCATGGCGCCGGTAGACGGTGAGGGGAGGCGGCCGAAGGTCTCGCCCATATACAATTTGAAGCCGATGACCCCGCCCGCGACCATGCCGGGCACGTGGCCGATCGTCTCCTCGCCGAGGAAGCCATAGAGCCCGTAATCGACGCGCGCCTTGCTCATCGCGATGGCGTGCTTGGCGGCCAGCGTTGCCGGGTCGCCGGTGGTGGGAACGGTGTTCGGCATGTCGAAGACCGTGGTGACCCCACCGAACGCCGCGGCGGCGGTTCCGCTATCCCAATCCTCCTTATGCGTGTAGCCGGGATCGCGGAAATGCACGTGCACGTCGATCGCGCCGGGCAGGATATGCAGCCCGGTGGCGTCGATCGTCTCCCGCGCCTCCGGCATGGCCTGCGCGGCGCCTATCGCCTCGATCCGCCCACCGGTGATGGCAAGGCTGGCGGCCACGACCCCGTCCGGGAAGACGAGGGTGCCGTTATGGATGACGAGATCGGCCATGGGGGGGTCCTTCAGTTCGGCGAGCGACTACAGCATCGCCCATCCGCCATCGACCGGCAGATCGACGCCGGTGATCTGCCGGGAGGCGTCTGAGGCGAGGAAGAGGCACGCATTGGCGACATCCTCGTCGCGCGTGATGCGGCGCAGGGCGTAATCCGACGCGTGGCGGGCCACGGCCTCCTCTTCGGTGAGGGCCAGGCGTTGCATCATCTCCGGCACGACCTTGGTGCGGAACCGATCCCCGTCCACCATGCCGGGCGCCACGCAGTTGATGTTGACGTTGTAGGGCCCCGCCTCGAGCGCCATCGATTTGGTCATGCCGCGCAGGCCCCATTTGGAGGCGGAATAGGCCATCCGCCCCGCCCGGCCACGCATGCCGAAGGTGCCGCCGACATTGACGATCTTGCCATAGCGCCGCGCCACCATCCCCGGCAGCGCCGCCCGCATGGTGTTGAAACAGCCGGCCATGTTGAGCGTGACGATCTCGTCGAACTCGGGGCGCGTGGTCTCCCACCCGGTTTTGCCGATCGGCCCGGACCCGCCGGCGACGTTCACCAGCACGTCCAGGCGGCCTAACGCCGCCTCCGCACTGGCGACCAGGGCCTCGCAGGCATCGGTATCGGTCAGGTCGCAGTGCAAGACGACCGTCTCGGCCCCGAGGCTTCTTGCCTCGGCCGCCACGGGTTCGATCGCCGACACATCGCGGGCGGCCAGAACGAGGCGGCATCCCTCGCGGGCAAAGGCGAGGGTGACGGCGGCGCCCATCCCCTTGGCTGCTCCGGTGATGAGCGCGGAGCGCCCGACGAGACCTAAATCCACGCTAGATCCTCCAAGCCAAAAGCCGGCGTTCCCCTGCGCTGGTCGCCCAGAATACGCAGAGCCCGATGAGCACGGACAAGATCACCGCCGCCCAGAGCAGCTCCACCTCGCGCATGTCGCCGCTGCTCAGGATCAGTGCGCCCAGGCCGGGCGCCCCGGTCAGCCACTCCGACAGCAGAGCGCCCAGAATGGCGCTGCCGCCCGCGATGCGCAGCCCGGTAAACAGATACGGCATCGCATACGGGATCCGGACGAGCTGCAATTGCTTCCATGAGCTCGCCCCTAGGACGCGCATCAGCTCGACCGCGTTGCGGTCCGGGGCTGACAAACCGCGCAGCAGGTTCACGTAGAGCGGGAAAAACGAGACGATCGTCACCACCAGCACGCTCGTGCCGATCCCGCGGCCCGTCGCCAGCATGATCAGCGGCGCGACCGCCGGGACCGGGGCCGAGCGGAAGGCGATTACCAAGGGCATCGAGGCCCGGGCGAGCCGTTTGCTTGCGGTGAAGGCGAGCGCGATGGAGGCCGTGAAGAAGCCGCTGATCAACAGCCCCAAGAACGCCGACAGCATGGTGAAACCCGCGCGCGCAGAGAGCACGCGCCATTGCGCGACCGCGTGCCGCGCCACCCCACCCGGTGTCGGCACGATGTACGCCGGCAGCGCCCACCATGTGATCGCGCCCTGCCAGAGCAGGACGAGCGCCACGACGACGGCGAGCCGGATCGCCCAAACCCTCATTGGGCGAGATCCGCCGGGCGGTCCCAGAACACGACGATGCGCTCGAGCAGGGCCCAAAACCCATAGCCGGCTCCGGCCAGGAGGCAGGCGGCGATGACGGACAGCCACACGGTCGCCGGGTCGTAGGCGAACAGGGCGCTCAGCATCAGGGCGCCGACGCCACGCTCGGCGCCCGCCCATTCGGCGGTGATCGTCCCGAGCACGGCGGCGGGCGCCGCGATCTTACATCCGGCAAACAGATGCGAGGCGGCCGCCGGGACCGCCAGTAGCCGCAAGCGCTGCAGCCTGCTGGCCGATAGCGTGTGGAACAATTCACGTTGCCTGGTATCCACGGCCCCGAACCCCTGCATAGCGCCCGCCAGCATCGGGAATTGCGCCGCCAGCGCCGCGATCAGGATCTGGGTTTGCGGCCCGGTGCCGAGCCAGAGCGCTAGCAACGGCGTGGCGGCGATCACAGGAATGCTCTGCAGCGTCGCGCCGAGATTATAGATGGACGAGAAGCTCGCGGAGAACGCGGCGGCGATGCTCGCACCGATGAGCGCTGCCACGGCCGCAATGGCAAAGCCGATCGCCGCCTTGATCCCGGTGGGCGCCATATTGGCCAGCAACAGGGTCGGGTTGTCGATCAGGCTCTGCCACAGCGTCGAGGGCGCCGGCAGGAACACCGGCAACCTGCCCGTCGCATGCAGCAGCTGAACGCCGCCCAGCACGACCGCCACCGTCGCGGCCGGCAGTAGGATGGGCGCCGGGTCCCATCGCGCCATCAGTAGGCCTCGATTGGCGACGCCTCGGCCCTCAGCTCGCGCGCGAACAACGTGTCGCGCACCGCATTCACCGTCTCGAAGAAGGGCTGCGAGCCCATCATGGCCAGGGTCCGTGGGCGCGGCAGCGTGACCGGCAGCGTGGCCGTGATGCGGCCTGGGCGCGGCGACATCACCACCACGTCGTCCGACATGAACACCGCCTCGGCGATGGAATGCGTGACGAGCAGGGCCGTCGTGCCGCTCTCGCTCCAGATCCGCAGCAGCTCGAGGTTCATGCGCTGCCGAGTGATCTCGTCCAAGGCGCCGAACGGCTCGTCCAGCAGCAGTACGTCGGGCCGCAGGATCAGCGCACGGGCGATGGCGGCCCGCTGCTGCATGCCGCCAGACAGCTCGGCCGGCAGCGCCTGCTCGAAGCCGCTGAGGCCGACCAGCTCCAGCAATTCATCGGGCGTGCGGTCCGACCAGCGCGCGCTGCCGCGCCCGACCACGGTCAGCGGCAGAGCGACGTTCTGGCGGATCGTGCGCCAGGGCAGCAGTGTCGGCTGTTGGAACACGAAGCCGATCGCGTGCTCGCGCCGAGCCTGCACGGGTGGGGCGCCGCCGATCATGATCCGGCCGCTGCTCGGCGCCAGGACGTCCGCGATCAGCCGCAGGAGCGTCGATTTGCCGCAGCCGCTCGGCCCGATGATGGAGGTGAAGCGCCCGGCGGGCACGACGAGCGACACGTCTTGCAGGGCGGTGACGCTCTCCTTGCGGCGACGGAGGGTGATCGAGGCGTTCTCGATGGCGATGGGGCGTGACATCTCAGCCGCAGCGATGCAGGCCAGCGGCGTAGAACGCGCCCAACCGATCGCGCAGCCCGGCGACGGTCGCCTGCCACGAGAGATACTCGGCCGCCCCATGCCGGACCTGCGCATCCAACTCGCGCTCGATACCCGGCAGATCGACGCCGGTCAGCGCCCCGTCCTCCAGGATCGTGCGCCCCGCGACAACCAGGCGGCGGATGTGGCGGGACGTGGCGCGATGCAACAGGAGCGCCGCGTCGTCGGCCGGCACGACGACGTCGGCGGCATAGCTCCGGTCGATTTCGAGCAAGTCGGCCGGCGCCCCCGGGGCGAGCGGCGCGGCATCGATGCCCGTCACCGCCTCGCGTCCGGTCTGGCAGGCGGCGCGGAGCACATCGGCGACCTCGATCCCCTTGCCCAACCCGATGCCGCGGTGGAGCATCGAGAAAAGCCGCAGCTCGCGGAGCGCATCGTCGTCATCGTCGATACTGAAGCCGTCATGCCCTGTGGCCAGGCGCACGCCGCGGCGATGCATCTCGGCCGCGGGCGCGACGCCGTTGCCCAGCATCGCGTTGGAGCTCGTGTTGATGCTGACGATCACGCCGCGTTCGGCCAGAAGCTCCATCTCATCCGGCCGGAGCTGGGCCGCATGGGCCACCGACAGACGGGGCGACAGCAGGCCAATCTCGTCCAGGAAGCGCACGGGCCCTTGCCGGTAGGCGGCATCGAGATACTCGCGCTGCAACGGCGATTCCAGCAGGTGCATGTGCACGCGCCGCCCGGTTGCGCCCGATCGCTTGGCGATGCGGCGCAGCAACGCCGGCGAGCACCATTCCATCCCATAGGGACCGAATTGCACCATGACGCCGTCTCCCTCGATCTCCGCCGCTACCTCCTCGACCAGCGCCACTTGCTGCTCGGCGGGCGCCGTCGCGCGCAGGAGTTTGGATTCGATCAGCACCCGGGCGGCCGGGTCGAGCGCATCGAGGAACGCGGCATTGGGTCCGTAGCCGAGCGGGTTCTGGTCCCGCATCGCCACCGCGATGGCCACCCGCACGCCGACTGTGCGCGCTGCTGTGGCAACGATACCCAATTCGTGCGCCAACTGGTCCGGATATTGCGGGCGGACGTAATGCACCATGATCGATCCCAGCCCGCCGCGCGCCTGCCGTGCCAGGGCGGCGGTCGCCACCAGCCCGGGGTCGATCGGGGGCAACCCGGTCAGACTGAGCAGCCACAGTTCGAGCGGCAGGTCGAACGCACCCAGCGAGATCGGGCGCACGCCGCGGACATGGTCGTGCGCATTGGCGAGCGGCGGCATGACGAGCCGGTCACCACACTCCACGGCCTCCGCAGTGAAGCGTTTCCCCTCCCAGTGCAGCGTGCCGGGCCGGGTCGCGCATCCGCCGCAGCAATCCAGCAGGCGGCCGGCGGCCCAACTCACGCCGCGTGGGCCGCCTGGATGAAGGATGGATCGCAAAAACTGTCTGCGGTCCAACTGCCCTCGATCATACCGACCTTGCGGTAGGTCTCGATCATGCTGGCGAACAACGGCACGTCCAACGATAGCAGCCCCTGCGTGCTGCCCAGCCCGGCCTCGATGTAGGGTTTGCTCGCCACGATCTCGGCGGTTTGCGCCTTCAGGTTCAGGCCCGGCGCGCCGTATTTCTCGACCATCAGCTTGGACGTCTCGTCCGGATGCGCCAACGCCCACTGCCAACCCTTCACGGCCGCGCGCAGGAACGCGACGACGAGCGGGCGGTTGGCATCCAGCGTCTCGGGGACGCCGTAGATGACGCCGGTCGCGTCCGGCAGGCCGTGATCCTGCGCGTTGAAGACATGGATATCCACGCCGCGGGTCTGCAGCATGACGCCCTGGTTCGTGGAGTAACCCACATATCCATCCATCTGACCGGCCACGAGGCCCGCCGGGTCCGGCGAGGCCGGAACGAGGTTGACCGAAGCGGGGTCGATCCCGGCGCTCTGGATGAGGCCGACGATGAGCGCGCGGCCGGAGGTGGGCGTCGCGATGGTCTTGCCGACCAGATCCTTAACGCTGTCGATCGGTTTGCTGGCCAGGCTAAGAATGCTGTAGGGGCTCTTTTGGAACGTCTGCGCGATGACCTTGATCGGCACTCCCTTGTCGCGCGCCACGAGCAAAGCGCCGGACGGTCGGTCGCCCAGCAGCGAGCGCCCGGCGGCAACGTTGCCGACCGGGTCCATGGTCGGGCCGCCGGAGACGAAGGTCGGGTCGATTCCCGCATCCTTGAAATAGCCATTCTCGACCGCTGCGAAGAAGCCGCCGTATTGGATGCTCTTGATCCACGAGAGCTGGAACGAGACCGGCTTGGCCGTCTGCGCGCGTGACCGTCCGGCATAGGCGAGCGTGACGGTTGCACCGGCGGCCCCGAGCAGGGTCCGGCGCGCGATAGGTGCAGTCATGGCGTACTCCGCATTCGGGAGAGTCGCAGCAATCATCATGCCAGACGCATCCGATCATAGCCGAGCGGCACGACGGCGGCCCGTTCGTGCATCGCATGCAGTGCTTGCCGCAGCTGTGCATCGCGGGCCTGCATGGCGTCGAGCTCCGGATCCATCGGCTCCCGCGCCGTCTCTGCTTGCGATGCGAGCGCGATGGTATCGGCGGTGAGCAGCCGGCGGTCGCGTACGACCAGTTCGCCATCGACGATCACATGACGCAGCGAGCGGCCGGTCTCCGCGTAGACCAGTTGGCTTACGGCGCTGCTCAGCGGCCACCATGCGGGGTCAGTGAGGTCGAACAGCACCAGATCGGCCCGCGCGCCGGGACGGACCCGGCCGATCTCGGGCTGGTTCAGCGCGGTGGCGCCCCCGCTCGTCGCGGCCCGGAACGCCGCTGCCGCCGCATCGTGCCCGCCCTGCAGCGCCCAGGCGAGCGCGAAGGTCTTCATCGCCTGGAACATGTTTTGCGCGTCGCTGGCGCTGGTATTGTCGCACCCGAGCGCGATCTGCACGCCGGCCTCGGCGTACTCGCGGATTGGGGCCACCCCGTTGAGTAGTTTCAGGTTGGTCACCGGATTGCACGCGAGAGAGGCGCCAGCCGCTCCCAGGCGGGCAATCTCGTCCGGCGCGGTCCAGACGCCATGCGCGACGACGAGGTGATCGAAGCCCGCCAACCTCGCGGCGTGGGAGCCGAAGATCTGGGCGTGGACCGCCTGCGCCCGCGTCTCGTACAGATGGGTGAACACCGGCAGATCACGCTCTCGCGCCAGCGCCGCGGTCCAGCGCAACAACGCATCGGAGCAGCGCTGCGGCGCCGAAGGGCCGAGCCCCCAATGCAGAAGCGGGGCCGGGTCGAGATGCGTCTGGACGAACTCGTCCATGCAGACCGGCGCCCCAGACGAAAGCCCGGTGACGAGTTCCGGGAACGGGACCGTCTCGGCCAGGGCCCGATCGGCGAATTGCAGCGCGAGCACCGCCCGGATGCCGCTGGTTCGATATGCCCCGAGCACCGCCCGTAGCTGCGCCGGGTCCGGCCCCTGGAGGCTCACCATGTCCTGCACGGTGGTGATGCCGCCGAGCAGGCACTCCGCCGCGTGCAGCATCGTTCGCAAGCCGATCTCGTCGACGCCGCGCGGAGGCCAGGCGGCCGGGAACGCACCGAGCCCCCACACATCCAGCGGCACCGATTCGAACCGCCCGCGCAGCAGCGCGTCGTGCGAATGGGAGTGCGCGTTCACGAAGCCCGGCGTCAGCAAGCAGCCGGCCGCCTCCAGCCGATCCACCCCATCCGCCACGATCCCGGGTCCGACTGCCGCGATCACGCCGTGTTCGATCAACACATCCTGCGCCAGCGGCCGATGCAGCTCGCCCTCCGGGTCCAGCACCCGCGCCCCGGTCACGAGCAGCCTCATGCGCGCAACCGGGCTGCGGCCAGCTGCACCGCATCCACGATGGCGTGATACCCCGTGCAGCGGCACAGATTGCCCGACAGCGCCTCGCGGATCGCCTCGCGCGATGGATCGGGCTGCTCGGCCAACAGCTCGGCCGCCTGCAGGATCATGCCCGGCGTGCAGAAGCCGCATTGCAATGCCGCCCGTTCGAAGAACGCGTCCTGCAAGGCTCGGCCGATCGGATGCTGCGCGGCGTGCTCGATTGTTTCGACGGTCTCGCCATCGGCCTGCACGGCCAGCATCAGACAGCCCCGAACCACGACGCCGCCCACCACGGCATGACACGCCCCGCACGCCCCGTGGGCGCAGCCGACATGGCTGCCGGTGAGGCCTAACCCTTCCCGCAGCCAATCGACCAGCGATTGCCGCACCGGAACGCTCGCCTGCACGGCGCGGCCGTTGACGACGCAGGCGATTCTGGCGACGGCCTCATCCAACGCGAAGCGTCTCCGCAGCCCGGCGCAGCAGCACGCCGGCAAGATGCGACCGGAGCGACGCCGGCGCATCCTCGCTCGACATGGGCCGCAATTCGCTCAAATCGGGCTCGGCGCCGCTCAGTAGAGCAGCCTCGATTGTGTGGAGACGACGCGGTGTGGTCTCCACGCCGCAGAAGGCGAGGCGGCACTCTCCCGGCCCCATCCCCATCGCGAGCCCCACGATCGCGTAATCGCCATGGCGGCGGGCCACTTCACGGAAGACGAAGCGATACGCGGGCCGCAGCGGAACGAGGATGCGCAGGATCATCTCGTCCGGGCGGCGCGCCGTTTCATAGAGACCACGGAAGAAGCGCTCTGCGGCATGTGATCGCGGTAGGGACGCGAGTTACCCCGCGCCCCCCGCACAGATCCGGACGTGCCCAATATTGG
>JAABUZ0100010652.1_pt1 | contig 10172 bp, 9 predicted proteins | sample 5562091 | NCBI WGS metagenome assembly JAABUZ01 (sample SAMN12813069, study PRJNA571459) | rock metagenome | isolation source: Antarctica rocks | place: Antarctica: Victoria Land, Linnaeus Terrace sud | collected 2015-12-21 | reverse complement strand
CGGTGTTTTCTCCGAACGTGATTGTCACCGATCTCATGATGCCGCGCATGGACGGTTTTGAGCTGATGAAACGGCTGGGCGCGGACGGCAACATGCCGCCCGCTATCGTGCTGACTGCTTTCGGCAATATCGAAACGGCCATTCAAACGATTCATGACCTGGGCGCATTCTGGTTTATGGAAAAACCAATCCAGCCGGCGGCTTTGCGCGTGCTGCTCGAACGCGCCGCCTCGCAGAGCCAGTTAACGGTGGAAACCGAAAGGCTTCACCGCCAGTTGTCCTACTCGGGCGTGCTGGTGGATATGGTCGGAACCTCGCCGCAAATGCAGCAGGTGTTCAATGTCATCCAGCAGGTGGCCCCCAGCAAGGCAGCCGTGCTGGTGACAGGCGAAAGCGGAACCGGAAAGGAGCTGGTGGCAAGAGCCGTTCACCAGCTCAGTAACCGCCGTACCGGCCCGTTTGTGGCGATCAACTGCGCCGCCATGCCGGAAACGTTGATGGAAAGCGAGTTGTTCGGGCATGAAAAGGGCTCGTTTACCGGAGCCTTTGAGCGGCGCGCCGGATGTTTCGAACTGGCCCAGCATGGAACTTTGCTGTTGGACGAATTAGCCGAGATGCCGTCGGGAACGCAAGCCAAATTACTGCGCGTGCTGGAGGATTCCAGAATCCGGCGTCTGGGCGGCAAAAGCGAGATTTCCGTCGATGTGCGGGTGATTGCCGCGACGAATCGAAGTCTGGACGAGGCCCTGAAAACGGGCGATTTGCGCGAGGATCTGTATTATCGTCTGAACGTCTTTCAAATTGCGCTTCCCCCGCTCCGTCAGCGTTTAAGCGATCTACCGGTACTCTGCGAAACGCTGATTGAGCACCTGAACAAGAAACACGCCTGCAACGTGACCAGCATTAACGGGGATGTCATGGAAGCGTTCAAAAAACATCAGTGGCCTGGAAACGTTCGTGAGTTGCGCAACGTGCTGGAGCGCGCCGTGATTATGGCAGGCGACGGGGCCATCCAAATGGCCCATCTTCCTTATGACTTTGGAGTTTCCGTGGGCTCACGGCCGCCGGCGCAAGTTTTCGAACCGGAAAACGTCCGCTTGCCGGTGGGAACAACCGTGGCCGAAGCCGAAAAAGCGCTTATTCAATTGACGCTTCACCATACTAAAAACAACAAAACCCGCGCCGCTGAAATCCTGGGCATCAGCTTGAAAACTTTGTTTAACAAGCTCAAGGAGTACGGCGCCGCCGGGGGAGACATCGCCGACCAGCCTGGCTAGCGCTCTCTGTCTCCAGGCCATGCTACTCTGAGGGTTTCCTGTCCCCATGAGTGTTGCCGTTTCCGAGCTTCGCAGAACCCCTCTGTGTGATACCCACTCGTCTCTCAATGCAAAGCTAGTCGAGTTCGGCGGCTGGCACATGCCGGTGCAATACGCGGGCATTCTTCAGGAACATAACGCGGTTCGCACGGCAGCCGGGCTCTTCGATGTGAGTCACATGGGAGAGATTGAAATTCGCGGATCGGAAGCGGGCAAGCTAGTCGATTATGTTTCCACCAACAATGCCGCTAAATTAAAAGTGGGGCAAGCGCACTATTCCGCCCTGCTTTATGAGCACGGCGGCTTTGTTGACGACATTCTGGTCCATAAAGTCTCGGAAGATCACTTCTTTATCTGCGTGAACGCTTCCAATCAATGGAAAGACTTCGAACACATCGAGCTGATCCGTTTACAGGGAAGAATAAACGCGGAAGTTGATTTCGCCAGCGAGCGTTACGCCCAGCTTGCGATTCAAGGCCCAAAAGCGTTATCCATCCTTCAAAATCTAACGGCCACGGATCTCAGCGCCATCAAATACTATTGGTTCATGGACGGCGAAGTTTCGGGTGTTCCGGCGCGCCTTGCGCGCACCGGCTACACGGGCGAAGACGGCTTTGAAGTTTACATCGCCCCCTCCGCAGCGCAGCCCGTTTGGAACGCGATTCTCGCCGCCGGCAAAGAGTTCGGCATTCAACCCTGCGGCCTGGGCGCTCGTAATACGCTCCGACTGGAAGCTAAAATGGCCTTGTACGGTCATGAAATCACGGCAACGACGAACCCCTGGGAAGCGGATCTTGCCTGGGTCGTAAAGATGGATAAGGGTCCATTCGTGGGCCGCCAAGCGCTGGAGAAAGCCCGCGAAGAGGGCGTCACGCGCAAACTGGTTGGTTTCGAGATGAAAGGCCGCGGCATTGGCCGTGACGGTTACGAAGTTTGGATCGAGGGCAAGCCGGCCGGTTGGGTCACCAGCGGAGGACCATCGCCCACGCTGAACAAGAACATCGGCCTTTGCTATTTGCCGGTTGAAGCAGCTATACCCGGCGTGGATATTCAGATCATCATCAGAAATTCACCCGTGGATGCCGTAACCGTGGCTACACCGTTTTACAAAAGGGCGAAAGCATGAGTTATCCAGAAACCTACAAATACACGAAAGAGCATGAGTGGGTGCATGTCGTGGATGGAGAAGGAACCATCGGCATCACGGACCATGCCCAGCATGAATTAGGCGACATTGTGTTTGTTGATCTGCCGAAGGTCGGCTCGCCTGTGACCAAAGGCCATACCTTCGGTTCCGTTGAATCCGTCAAGGCCGTGTCGGACATTTATTCGCCGATTTCCGGCGAGGTCGCCGCCATTAACGAATTGCTCGGCAAGAGCCCGGAAAAGCTGAACGAAGATCCGCACGGCGATGCTTGGCTGATTAAAGTGAAACTGGCAACTCCCGCAGAAATTAATGAACTTATGTCAGCGCCGGATTATCAAAAATACATAGGCGCTGAGTAAACAGATTTGCGATACTTACCGAAGTCAGACGCCGACCGGCGCGAAATGCTCGCTGCTATCGGCCTCAAGTCACAAAATGACTTGATCTCTTACATTCCAGATGATATTCGCTTTGACCAGCCGCTGGCCATTGAGGACGGCAAGAGCGAGTACGAGATTGTCGAATATTTCAAGCAGCGCGGACTGCGGAGCGCGTTAGGGTACCCCAGCTTTCTGGGCGCGGGCGTCTACAACCATTACCGGCCCGTGATCGTGGACACAGTTGTCTCGCGCGGCGAGTTTCTTACCTCCTATACGCCTTATCAAGCTGAAATTTCGCAGGGCACGCTCACCTCCATCTTCGAATTCCAGACAATGGTGTGTCAGTTGACGGGCATGGATGTGGCAAACGCCTCCATGTACGACGGATCATCCGCCGTGCCCGAAGCCGCTTTGATGGCGGTTCGCGTCACGCGACGCGACAAGGTGCTGGTGGCGAAAACGGTTCATCCGGAGTATCGCGAGGTCCTGCGGACCAGCACGCAGCACCAAGGCATGCCCCTGGAGGAAGTCGGCTATACCAAGAATGGCCGCGTCAATCTGGATGACCTGCGGAGCAAACTGGATGAAACCGTAGCCGCCGTCATTGTGCAGACGCCTAACTTTTTCGGGCTGCTGGAGCAGGTAAAGGAATTGTCGCAGGTCGTGACCGCTAAGGGCGCGCTGCTGGTAGTGGTTTTTACCGAAGCGGTCGCGTTGGGCTTGATTGAGCCGCCCAAGGAAGCCGATATTGTTGTCGGCGAGTTGCAAAGCTTCGCCATTTCGCCCAGCTATGGCGGGCCTTTTGCCGGAATCATTGCCGCCCGTGAAAAGTACATCCGTCAATTGCCCGGCCGTCTGGCGGGTGAAACCACGGACGCGGACGGGCATCGGGCTTATTGCCTGACGCTTGCGACCCGCGAGCAGCATATCCGGCGCGAAAAGGCGACTTCGAACATCTGCACCAATCAGGCGCTGCTGGCGCTGATGGCGACCGTGTTCATGTCGCTTTACGGCAAGGAAGGCTTGCGCGAACTGGCCCAGCAGAACTTGTCGAAAGCTCATTATTTGGCTGGCAAATTACCGCTTCAATTTGAAGGCCCTTTCTTTAATGAGTTCGTGGCGCGTACGGACAGTAAATCGCCGGATGCCGTGAACGCGGAGCTGTTGGAAAAGAAAATCGTGGGCGGCTTGCCGCTGGAGCGCTTTTATCCCGAACTGAAAAATTGCATGCTGCTGTGCGCCACCGAAATGAGCAAACGGCAGGATATGGACCTGGTTGCGAGTGCATTCCGATGATCAAAAAAGTTTCAAAACACATTGTTCAAAACGAGCCGTTGCTTTTCGAATTGAGCTCGCCGGGCAAGAAAGGCTATCAGCTTCCCGAACTGGATGTGCCCGCGGTGGACTCGGAGCGCGCTCTGGGTGCTGGCAATGTGCGTGAAGAGATCACCGATTTTCCCGAAGTCAGCGAATTTGAAGTGCTCCGCCACTTCACGCGCTTATCGACCTGGAACTACGCTATCGACTTGGGCTTGTATCCGCTCGGCTCCTGCACCATGAAGTACAACCCGCGCGTGAACGAATTGGTAGCGCGCACGGAAGGCCTGGCGTGGGCGCATCCTTATCAGCCGGATCAACTCGCGCAAGGCTGTCTGGAAGTGATCGCGACCCTGGAAAACGCGCTGGCCGAGATCACCGGCATGGACGCGGTCACTTTGCAACCTGCCGCGGGGGCGCATGGCGAGTTCACCGGCATTCTGATGATCCGCGCTGCGCTGGAAGCGCGCGGCAATCCGCGCAGGAAAATCCTCGTTCCAGACTCGGCGCACGGAACCAATCCCGCGACCGCGATGATGGTTGGCTACACGGTTGAAAACATCAAATCCAACGATCGCGGCATGGTGGACTTGGAAGTCCTGCAAAAAGCGGTAACCGACGATGTGGCTGGCCTGATGATTACCAATCCGAACACGGTCGGCGTCTTTGAAGGTAACATCCAGAAGATTTGCGACATTCTGCACGACAAGGGCGCGCTGGTCTACATGGACGGCGCGAACATGAACGCGTTGGTGGGCGTGGCGCGTCCCGGTGATTTCGGCGTCGATGTAATGCACCTGAACCTGCACAAGACCTTTTCGACGCCGCATGGCGGCGGCGGTCCCGGCTCTGGAGCAGTGGCTGTTGTCAAAGAACTGACTCCATTCCTCCCCAGTCCCCGGCTCAAGCGGGAAGGGGACGAGTGGAAGTGGAACTACGACCTTCCTCAATCCATTGGCCGTGTCCGCGCCTTTTACGGCAACTTCGGAGTATTGGTGCGCGCGCTGGCCTACATCATGGCGCATGGCGGGAACGGGCTACGGCAGGCGACGCTCGATGCCCTGCTGAACTCAAACTATCTGCGGGTGCTGCTGGAGCCCTATTATGAACTTGCCTATAAAGCGCCAAGCATGCACGAGTGCGTCTTCAGCGACGACCGGCAGGCCAAAAAGGGCGTGCGCACGGGCGACATCGCCAAGCGCTTGATCGATTACGGCTTCCATCCCTACACTGTGAGCTTTCCGCTCATTGTGCGCGGCGCTCTCATGATCGAACCCACCGAAACCGAAAGCAAAGGGGAACTCGACCTCTTTGCCGATGCCATGATCTCCATCGCCAAGGAAGTCGAAGAATCACCCGAACTCGTGTTGAAAGCGCCGCACTCCACGCGCACTCGACGAGTCGACGAAGTGACAGCCGCCCGCAAACCCATTGTCCGCTGGACCCCTAAACCACAGGTCAGTCAAGCAGCGGATTAATAAGCCAAGCATGCTGAGGTAACGGCAATCGCAGTATCTCCGCAAAGACTGATGTTCTATGAGAGCGCTCTTAGCTTTGCCAAGGGTCAAGAATCATTACGCCTAAATGCTCAAAATGTCTTGTATTGCGGGTAGCGACTGTTAAGCCGTGCTCAAAAGCAGTCGCGGCCAGAAGGCCGTCAATGTTGCCCAAGGGTCTGCCTTGCTGCTGCGAACGGGCGGCCAGTATTCCCCAGTGGTTGGAAATTGCCTGCGTCACCGGTAGAAGATTGTTTCCGAACCATCCATTCAAATCAGTATCAAGCCATTGTTCAAGCGCGTCACGCTTTTTGCCAGGCGGGAGAAGGTCAATGCCCTTGCGAATCTCTCCGAAGCTTAGAACACTGACAAATAGCGTATCTGGCAGCGCTGTTTCTATCCAGCGCTTGACGGTCGGGTTGGGAGGAGTGGCGCTGCGGCTGAATTCAGAGAGCACATTGGTGTCAAGCAGGTAGCCAATCACAAATCCACCGGGCGACCGTAATCCTGCTGCCGTTCCAGATGCAGGTCAGATCCGGCAAAGGGCGACCCCAGCAGGAATTGGGCAAGATTCTGGCGGGGACGGGATGCCGTCACGGAAGCATTTTTTTCGCGCAGGGCATGGATCGCTTCGGTGAGGAGGTCATCCACGTTCTGAAAGCGGCCGTTCAGGATTTCCTCTCGCACGAGCTGCTCCAGTTCGGGTTTTCGGATTTCAATCGTCATCGTGACATGCCTCTTTGCTTCTTAGACTTTAGGGTATTCCATATTTTTGTCTATTCTCGCAAGTGATTCTAATCAGGTTTTGCCTTCATGCAAGGATTACCGCCATTGACCCATCGCAATCACTGGCTGTTAGAACCGTCGATCAAACGATAGTTCCTGTACAACGCGCAAAACTGTCTCTATTTTCAATTCTACGATGGGATCGTGCTTCAGCACTGTGACATTCTCTCCGCGCGGTGCCCATACTTCAGGAGCAGTTGGGCCGAAAAGCGCCAGCGTCGGCACGCCTGTTGCCGCCGCCAGATGGGTAATACCGGAATCGTTGCCGATATAAAGTCGGGCGCCGCAAATCCATTGCGCCAGATCCAGCAGGTTATCGAAACGATTCGCTTGCGGAAGCTCCTCTTCCGGACCAGCCGTCCATTGGACCCGGCACGGCAGACGGGATGCCAGTTCCAAGTATGACGAAAGCGGCCAGTTCTTGCGCGCGCCGCCGGAAAACGGATGAATGACAACTGTGTTGCGAAGCTCAACATCCCCGACTGCAATGCGTGGGCGCAAGCCCAACGGCGCTCCTACCTGTTGGGCGAAAAAATCGCCCGCATGTCCCCCGTAGTCCACGGGCGGCAACGCCTGATAAAACCGGCAGGGCACGCCGAAGCTCTCCATCACGGCGCGAAACTCAGGCCGGTTCGTTCCATACCAGCTCACGACCTCATCAAAATTTCGCAGCTTAGATCGAAAATTCTCGCTCGGCTCTAAATCGCCCACTCCAACCAGATCAATTCCGGTTGACACCAGCGGCAGAATGCGTTGCGCGAACTGGATCAGCGGAACCACCGCTGAAGGTACCCAAATCTCGGTATCATCCGCTTGCAAGTGCGCCAGCGCGGGCAGGCTCAGGATGCAATCGCCAATGGCTCCAGGCCGGATGAGCAGGCGGCGCATTGTCGGATTGTTCAGAACCCGTAAAGCTGGTGCGCGTTCCCGCGCAGCACATTACGGCCCAGCACCTTGGCTTGATCGGGCGTAATCTCGCCATCATGCATCATTCCCGTCAGGGCAATCCCGAGAGCAAGCCGGCCCGTGCGTGCGCCGAGCCACGCCGTTTCTTCCCAACCCACGTTTTGGGAGAAAGGAGTGGCGTCGGAACCATACAGCACCTTCTCCGGCGCTGCTTCCAAATAGAGCCGCAACGCTCGTGCCGCTTCCGCCGGATAAGTCAAATAGCTGAAGCCGGAGTAATCCAGGTAAACGTTCGGCTTCAGGATCAGAGCCGCCGCCTCCCGCGTAAACGGCCAAGCTCCATGCAGCATGACAAATTTAGTCCGACGCAGGGCCGGATCATTGAATAGCGATTCAAGCGCCAGCGGATCGGCGTTCGATGTCCGAAAATAGCTGACAGGTCCAATCGAGCAATGGATGTGAACCGGCAAGCCAAGTCTCCCCGCTTCACGCGCTAAGTGTCGGAACAGGTAGTCTTGCAGGATCTTATACTCTTCCGGTGACGGCTCTGATGATTGGGCGTAAATGGTATACACCCGTTCCGCGCTTTCCCGCGATGGATTGCTGATCTGCAAATCGCGGAGATACGCCAGCTCAAATTTCACGGCCACGGCGCCGGACGACTTCCAGGATTCCAGGGTGTGCGAAACAAAAGACAGATACTCATCGAAAGTGGCAGGAGTCCGCCGCATCTGCGCTGCGGTCAAATAGCCTCTGAGCAAAGCTTCCTCCCGGTCAAAAAAAGCGCTGTGTTCCGGGTCCTTGCCTTTGGCCGCGCTATTGTTCAGGGGAAACAAAAAGGTGTCGACGAAGGGAACCCATTTGAAGCGGTCGCTCGGCAGGCCGCGCCCCATGGCGACCCGATTCGCGAGCATGATCTCCGTATTCGCGTGATTAAGCACCCAGGAAGGGTACAAGTCACCTTTTTGCTTCATCATCTCCAGACGCGCTTTGCCCACGGCGGCGACATGCTCCCGACTTGCATCGGAGTATTGATATCCAAAGAGAGCGCGCCAGGCTTCGGGAAAGTAAGGGCTTCCCTCGCGAAACGGAGTAGGCAACGCCAGATCCGCGACTGCGTCCGCCGGAAGCGCATCGTAATCACGATCTTCCTCGCCGTACGTCACTACCTTTGCTGGATGAGCGTGATTGTCAATGGCGGAGATCTGCCGCAACTCGGTTTCCAGCGCCGCGTCAACTTCCAGGCCCGGCGAGTGCTCGCGCGCGCAAGAGCAAAGGAAAAGCAGCCCAGCCCCCAGGAGCATCGGCGCAAGTCGATGGGTGCTCACGTTACTGAATCACAACGGGCAATCGAACGAGGAGGGAAGAGGGCCGGAAACACATCTGGTCATTGCACGCCTGATAATGTAGTTTGCCGTTCACGGACGTCACCCCCGACGGCGCGCCTTCCAAAGCCTTGAACTTAGTGGACAACGCAAACGATCCGGTAAACACCGAAAGAACCTCGCCGCCCACTTTGAGTTGTTCCGGCTGCGGGTAAGAGATGGACTCAGCCTTAACGGGACCAGCTTCCCACTCCAATTTGAGCGGAATCAGGTACTCGTCTTTCGGCTTGTCGCTATTCACATGCGAGCCGGACTGAACCGTTACTTTTAGGGTCTGCGTCACGGAACCGCCGCGCTTGATCGCAATCTGTTCCGGCGGGTTAACGGTGAGCCGCTGCTGTTGCGCCCAACCGCAGGAAGCGATCAGCAGAAGCAGAAGTGCTTTCCTGCTTTTCGTTGAGAACGCTCTGAATCTCGTTAAGGTATTCATTTTTTCCAGCAAGACCGACATGAGGAGGAACAGCGATACGGCCATCGCGATCAATAATAAAAGTAGTCGGCAAAGAATCCACGCCGCCGTAAAGCTGGCTCACGGAATCATTGCCCAAAAGCACGCGGTAATTCACCTTATGCTCCGCGATGAACGGTTTGATCGCGGACCAGCCTTCCTCATCCATTGACACTCCCACCACTTCCAGCCCGCGGCTTTTCAGTTGTTGTTGAAACTCAACAAACCACGGGATCTCCAGCGCGCAAGGCCCGCACCAGGTAGCCCAGAAATTCAGCAGCACCACTTTCCCGCGATAATCGCTCAACTTCACCGAATTCCCGCTCGCATCCTTTAGAGTGAAATCAGGGGCTGGTTTACGATTGCCCATGGACTTTGCGGACGCGGCACCGGCGGGCTTACCGGAACACCCGGAAAGCAGAAGCAAGGCAGAAACGGCAAGAACGGCAAAAGAGTTCCGAATGGTGGACCGCACACATTCAGTGTATCGCTCATGAAGGGAGCGTTAGCATCTCCAACCGCCTTCGCTCGCGCGCAGCAACCATGCGCGGCGGCGTTTTGCCCAGCGTCCGGCTAAAGTGAGGTATTCATTGACGGCGGTTCCCGAAAAGAATGCCGCCGCTGAATCACAAAAACTCTCGCAGATGTAGTCCCGCCACAAGCGGGATTGCCGGTCAACCGGCGAACGTGACTGAAGAAAACGCTTTTTGACTCCCGCTGACTCTCCCATCTCTCCGCGTGCTTTGTCCTGCATCTCGGTTACCAGCAAATCAGCAAACCCGCGACGTTCGCCATTGCTGAGTCTTACCCAGGCAAAATGGAAGATTTCGTGAACGAGGATTAGGCGGAGCCTATCAGTTTGAGCGAAGAGATCTGTTTCTAAAACGATGAGCCGTTTTCTGATAAATGCCGCCGCATGTACTGGAGCGCCAAGACCCGCGCCGGAGAGCAGTTTGCCTCCATAAGCCGTAAGGCTGGGACGCCGCTCAAA
>JAABUZ0100010650.1_pt1 | contig 10172 bp, 11 predicted proteins | sample 5562091 | NCBI WGS metagenome assembly JAABUZ01 (sample SAMN12813069, study PRJNA571459) | rock metagenome | isolation source: Antarctica rocks | place: Antarctica: Victoria Land, Linnaeus Terrace sud | collected 2015-12-21 | reverse complement strand
CTGCTGCGGACGCCGCACCGCCGACGACTGCGCCGACAACCGCGCCCAATGGGCCGCCCGCCAGCGCTCCTACAACCGCGCCGCTGACCGCACCCAGCAGCCCGCCTTCTTCGGCATCGCGTGCCGCATTTTCCTGTCCCTGCTCCATCCCCATTATCTTTGTGCTTTCTGATGTCCTGAATTTTGTTCTCGCGATTGACTGACGACAGCAGAAACCCTCTGGTTCCATCGGCTCGTCTTGACGTGAGTATCGGGTAAAAAGCGCTCCGACCAGAGGCGATTTTCTGGCGAAACTTTCCTGCGGCACGGCTGTCTGTTGAAGAAACGAAAGTTGAGGCAAACGAAGATTGAGGTGTTTCAAAGCAGCGCTTTTAGCAGCGGCGTCACTGGCAGCAGTCTGGATTGCCACCGCAAACACGGGTGCGCGGGGACAATCCGCAGTGACCGCCGCAGCTCCCACAGCGCTTCCCCCGGCCGTTTCCGCGCGTCTGCGGCAGGCGCTTCCCTTGCCGCTGCATTCCCTCTTTCGCCGACTGGGCGACTCTGTCGGCATTGATTTTTCTCCCGCCCGTGGCTTTCATATGGCGCTGGGCGCGGAAACGGCGGAAATGCGGCCCCGCGCCGCGCTTCTGCGCCGCTCACTGGCAGGGCAGGCGCGGGACGCCTCGGTCTATGCGCTTCTCGGCAGATACGACGACTTTCTGGGCGAAGCCGCGCAGAAGAAGCAGGATTATGGAGAGGCCGTGATCCTCTACGCGCGGCAGGCCGCAAGCCAAAACCTGCCCCGCGCAGAACACCAGCAGGCGCTTGTGGCCGAAAGCCGCGTTCTCGGAGAAGCAGGCCGAGGGCCGGAAGCGGAAGCGAAACTGCGTCGGGTGCTGAAGATGCGCCCGCAAGCATGGCGGCTCTGGGCGGCACTGGGAGAAGTGCAGGAAGACGAAGCGCAGGCAAGAGCGGCAGAGACTACCCGCGCCGGCGCGGCTGCTCAGGCGCTGCGGCTGGACCAGGAAGCCCAAACGAATTACGACTGGGCCGTCACGCTCGCGCCGAAGCAGGGAATGGCCTATGCCCTGCGCGGGGATTTTGACGGCGACCATCAGTTCCTGCGGGACGAGCTGCGGCATCCGGGGCAAACCGTTCCGCTGTTTGGGGCCGTTGCGCCTGCACTTCTTGCGGACTTCAAGCAGGCCGCGCGTCTTCTGCCTCAACCTTACGCCATTGCTTATCCGGTCTGGATCGAGCTGTCTACGGAAGGATTTTTCAGGCTGCATCTGCCCTTTCCAAGCTTGGCGGCGTGGCAGGCGATGCCCGCCGGCGTCCGCTCCGACACGCTGGATGCCATTCAGCGGCTGACACGGCTTTCGCACGGCACCGGCCCGGTGGCACGCCAGGCGGATGTCGCGCTCGGATTTCTGCTGTTTGAGAGCCGGCGCAAGACCGCGCCGGCGGAGGCCGCGCTGCGTCAGGGTCTGTCGGGCCAGGAACAGGAGGCTGCTGCGGAGATGCTGATGCACATCATGTCTATGGGGCAGGATCAATCTCTGGCGGCGTTCTGTCTGGATCAGGCCCGCCGGCATAACACGCCGCGCCTGCACCTGATCGCAGCGTGGGCCGAAACTAATCAAGGCCACTGGTCGCAGGCGAAAGTCCAGGTGGAAGAAGCGCAGGCACTGGAACCTGGCGACGCCGCCGACCTGCTGCTGCTGGCCGCGCTGGCACTCAAAGGAGACGGAACACTTAGCCTGGTGCAAAGCAAGCTTTTGCTAAGACACGCCGGTGAAAGCTTCAATCGTGAAAGCTTGAAGGACGCCCCAAGATCAAACCTGCCGCCGGATGAGCGGCAAGAGTACCCTTTGGTACATGCCTACTTTCTCGCCCTGAGCGGGGACCGCAGTGCGGCGGACCGCGAGCTGCGCTCTGTTCTGGCCGCTGACCCGCAGAACGCGGGGGCTGCAAAGGGTTTGGCGATCTTAGCCGGGCCACCGAGTTAGCTCGGCGTTCGGACGCGGCCCGCACCTCGCCGGCCGCGCCCCAAAGAATTGCCGTTAGGATGCCGGTGAGGCCGCGAGAATAGCGTCAATTCGGCTGAGGTCTTCGGCGGAGAGCTTGATGTCCGTTGACTTCGCGTTTTCCCGCACCTGCTCGGCGCTTGTCGCGCCGATGATGGGTGCAGTCATCGCTGGCTGATGCAGCAGCCAGGCCAGCGCAAGCTGCGAAAGTGAGGCGTCCCGCTCTGCCGCAAACGCGGCCAGCGCTTGAAGGGTCGGCAGGGCGCGTTGCAGCCGCGCCTCGAAGTCGGCGTTGCCCGCCGCCCGGCTGCCTTCCGGCGCTTTGCCGCTCAGGTACTTGTCCGACAGCAGGCCCTGCGCCAGCGGCGAGTAGGGAATCTGGCCGATGCCTTCCGCTTCGCAGCGCGGGGTGACGGTTTTTTCGTCGTCGCGCCCGAGCAGGTTGTAGTAATTCTGCAAAGAGACGGCCCGGTTCAGGCCGAGCTTTTCCGAGACCTGCGCCCGCTCTTCAATCTGAGCGGCGTCGTGGTTGGACCAGCCGAAGTACAAAATCTTGCCCTGACGCACCAAATCGTCCAGTGTCCGCACGGTTTCCTCCGCCGGCGTATCCGGGTCCGGCCAGTGAATCTGGTACAAGTCAATGTAGTCGGTCTCCAGCCGGCTCAGGCTGTCTTCCACCGCCGCAAAGATATGCTTGCGGCTTGCGCCCTCACCGTTCGGGCCGTCCCACATCCGCCCCCGGCACTTGGTTGCCAGCACAATCTGGCGGCGGTCCTTGCCGTGCATCCAGCGCCCCATGACTTCCTCGGCCTTGCCGCCCGCGTAAACGTCGGCCGTGTCAAAGAAGTTGATGCCGGCGTCCACGGCAGCGTCCAGCACGGCGAACGTGTCGTCGTCCCGCATCCTGCCGCCGAAGTTAATCCAGGCTCCTAGACAGATTTCGGAGACTTTGAGGCCGGACCGGCCCAGTGTGCGATAGTTCATTGCGTGTTCTCCTTTAGGTCTCGCTATACCCAGCCTTAAGCCAGTTTATATTTAAGCTGCCCCAAATCGCAGTCCGTTTCGTCTAAATCGTCCCGCTCGCCCAGATAGGCGGGCTGGTACAAAGAGCCGCCTTTGTAGGCATACAAATAGCGCACTTCCACCAGTGCGCCCACCGGCGGAATGGCTTTGCTGCTCGGAATAGTCACATTGCCGATGCCGACCGCGTTCCCGTCTGCGTCCCGCAGGGACAGCCGCACGCTGCGCTGGTCGTTCTGCGCCGCCACCAGGCAGGTGCAGGTGGCGTAAAACTTGTACTTTACCTGCGAGCCGCCCGACGCGGGCCGTCCGGCGACGCTGTGGCCGTTGACCTTCTTGAACACCACGCCTTCGCCGCCTGCCGCCGCAATCCTGTCGTAGAATGCCTGCTTGCCCGCCGTGTCCCACGCGGTTTCGGCGACGCAGACGTTTGGCCCAAAACTCAGGCGGACCGAATCCCGGAGCGCTTCATAGCGCGTCCGGTAGGAAGAAGAGCGCAGGTCGTTTTCGCCAAGCTTCAGCACATCGAACACCACATACTTTTCGCCTAAAAGCTCGCCGTCCAGCTCGCCGTCGGGCAGGTGCGCCATTGAGTCCACCACTTCTTGAGGCATGGACACGCACAGACCTTTCCGGTTGGAGCCTTCGACCTGGCCGCTCTTGACGCTGACCATGATGCGCTTGCCGTCGAACTTTTCCTGCAAACACCATGCTTCATCAGCTAAAAGCGCCTGGGCGGCCTCCTCATCAACCGAGTTCAAGAGCTGCGGCACCAGCCCTGACACGCGGCTCTCGTTGTCCGTGGCCGCAAACGGTGTACCGACCCCGGCAGGCGTGTAGCCTTTGGCCGTCTTCTCGGCCAGCAGCTTGTCGTAGATGAGACGCGCTTTTTCCAGCGGCACGGGGCTAGTGGTCTTCGTGCCTGCCGTGAGCGCACTTCCGCGCCGTCCAAAGGCAAAAGTGACGGTGTAGCCGCCGTCTACGGGGTTGATGGCGGCGTGATACTCTTTGTCTGAGGAACCGTCACGGTAGAATAAGCGAGAACTGGTATGAGGGATTGGCTTGAGCATGGTGTATCTCTCCAAAATCAGCGGGATTTGGTGATGAGTGTACCGCAGCCTGGCGATGCAAAGAGAACAAGTTCGGGAACGACCGCGCATGATATTGGATTATTCTCATCTCGTGAGAAAACAAGAAGTCTGCTGGTACAATAGCGGCAAGCTGCCATGATTATCTTCCAACGCGACTCGCTGACCGTGTTCCAAAGTGCGCTCTTCCAGACCAACTCTGCAGTTGTGGAAGGGGAAGGCTTTGTGCTGGTCGCAGACCCGACCTGGCTGCCGCAGGAGGTTGAGGAAATCGCCGCCTATGTTCGTGCCATTCGGCAGGGCCGCCCGCTATACTTGCTGTTCACGCACTCGGACTTTGACCATATTCTCGGCTATGGGGCGTTTCCGGGCGCGATCACGATTGCCAGCCGGGAGTTTGTGGACAGCCCGAACCCGGAGCGGAGCGTAAACGCCATTCGGGCCTGGGACAGCGAGTATTATGTGCAGCGGCCTTATGCGATTGTCTATCCCGAAATCGGCATTGCGGCAGACCATGACGGCCAGACGCTTGCTCTCGGCACGTCAAGGCTGACGTTCTACAAAGCGCCCGGACACAATCCCGACGGCCTGCTGACGGCAGTTGAGCCGCACGGCATTCTGCTGGCTGGCGACTACTTTTCAGACATCGAGTTTCCCTATATCTACCAGAGCAGCACTGCCTACGAAGCGACTTTAGAAAAGCTGGACCCCCTCTTAGACAAGCATTCGGTCAGCATTCTCGTTCCGGGACACGGCCAAGTCGCCACCGACCAAATCGAGATGCGCCGTCGCCAGCGCCAGTCGTTTGACTATATCCACACCCTTCGTGAACATATTGCCGCGAATGACCAGCCTGCGATTGACAAGATGCTGGAGAGTTATGCGTTTCCGCTGGGAATGAAGAGCTTCCACGACGGCAACCAAACGCTGATGCGGGCGGAACTTGCGGCAGAAAAACACGGCGTATCTTGACCCACGATTACCCCATTTTAGAGTTTGATCCTACTCCCAAAGCACTGATCGAGCCGGCGCGGGTTCCTGCCAAGCGGGATATGCCAAAACACGCCGTCGTTTGCTTCTTTCAGGACGTAATCGCCACGCTGCAGCAGGAGCATGGAGCGACGCTGCTGCATCACTTAAGCAGCGAGATCGGCCTGCATCCGATTTATGAGATGCAGATGCAGGGGCAGCGCCTGGCCGTTTTTCATCCCGGCATCGGAGCGCCGCTGGCGGCGGGGCTGCTGGAAGAAGTTATTGCACTTGGCGGCACGAAGTTTATTGCCTGCGGCGGCTGCGGCGTACTGGACAGCACCGTTGCGATGGGTCATATTTTAGTTCCGCACTCCGCCGTGCGTGATGAGGGGACTTCTTACCACTACCTCCCGCCGGCCCGCGAAGTGCCGGCGGGCGTGAAAGCAGTTGCTGCGATTGAGCAGGTCTTGACGGCGCAGAAGATAGACTTTCTGCCGGTCAAGACCTGGACCACAGACGCCCTGTACCGCGAAACGGCGCTTAAAGTGCAGCGTCGCAAAGAAGAAGGCTGCCTGTGCGTGGAGATGGAAGCGGCGGCGTTTTTTGCCGTGGCCCAGTTTCGGCAGGTTGAGTTCGGGCAGCTTCTTTATGGCGGCGACGATCTTGGCGGCGCGGTCTGGGACCACCGCGCCTGGAACAGCCATCGAACGGGCCGCGAAAAGCTCTTCTGGCTGGCGGCGCAGGCGTGCCTAGCGCTGAATTAGTTCGCTGAGTGGATGCCGGCGGCCTTCCTGAAGAAGCGTCTCGTAGACATAGCGGTTCGGACGGTACTTCGGCCTGCCCCGTCTGTCATACAGAAACCCGGTGTCCTGTCCCATCACCGCCGCCAATGCGGCTGTGACTGCCGGACTGCGGCACATTCCCATCTTGCAGTGGCAGGCGATTGTAGCCGCCTCGCCGCAATGCTCCCACACAAAGTCCAATATCTCGTTCGCCTGTTGCCGGCTAAACAAAGTCATCCCATTTTGCCGGCTTTCGATGTCGTCGAACTGCAAGCGCAGAATGCCCCGGCACTGAGGCGGCTGCGGCAGCGCGATGACCGGCTCATCTGGGTCCTGAACCGAGATCAGTACATAATTCTCTGTAAAACTGCGCTGGCTTGCCTGGCCCTGGGGCAGTGCCACGAACTTCCAGCGCGGTGCATCCAAAGCATCCGCTTCTTGCGCCTTCGCGTTTTCGTGTATCTTCAAGCCTCATTATAGAGCCTGTGCGGCAAAAAGTCCAGCACAGGTGTATCATAGTCGTATGAGCAGTGAATTAAATACAACGCGATTGCGGCGGGTGAGCGATTTAATGCAGACGCCGCTTGTGCGTTTTCAGCCCGCGCCCGGCGGCTACACGTCGGCCCTGCGCGGCGTCGCCGCGTTTGCCGACAGCCGAACTGTCTTTGTGAAGGCAGCGACAAGTGAGCAAACGGCAGGCAGGCTGCGGACCGAGTACGCCGTTTACTGCCACTTGAACAGCAGCGGCGCAGACTTCCTGCCAACTGTTCAAGCCTGGGACGGTGACGACTCGCTGCCGATTTTACTTCTGGAAGACCTGAGCCGCGCCCATTGGCCTCCGCCCTGGACGCCGGAGCAGATTGGGCAAGTTACCAAAATGCTGCCCCGCCTGCGGGCGATGCCGCTGATGCCCGGCATGGCGTCTTTGGAAACCTACCGCGAAGAGCTGTCCGGCTGGCGCACCGTGGCCGCAGACCCCGCCGCGTTTCTCGCGCTTGGCCTCTGCACCCCAGCCTGGCTTGCCGCAGCCCTGCCAACGCTGCAAGCGGCGGAAGCGGCTGCCGTGCTGACCGGCAGCGACTTCCTGCATTTGGATTTACGCAGCGACAACCTCTGCTTTGCCGGGGACCGAGTAATCTTGGTAGACTGGAACTGGGCCTGCTCCGGCAACGGAGAGTTTGATCTTGCCTCCTGGCTGCCCAGCCTCCATGCCGAAGGCGGCCCGCCACCGGAAACTTTTCTGCCGGACGCGCCGGAGATGGCGGCGGCGCTCAGTGGATTTTGGGCCGCGCAGTCCGGTTCCCACGCGGCAGGATCGCGCCTCCAATCCCTCAATCTGAGGCAGCTTCAGTCTGCGCTCCCCTGGGCCTGCCGGGCACTCGATTTAGTCGCACCGGTTCAGCAAGGTTAATCCATGTCTAAAGCGACGGACCAAAATTACCTGCGCGGCGAGCAGTATCAAGACGCCGCCAATCTCAACACCCGAATCGCGCTGCATCAGCGGTTCGGCACGGCAAAAATCGGCTGGCACCCCTGGGTGTTTGAGCAGCTTGACCTGCCGCCGAATGCCAGTGTATTGGAACTTGGCTGCGGGCCGGGCCTGCTCTGGGTCCAGAACCTAGATCGCCTGCCGCCGGGCTGGCAGGTGACGCTTTCGGACTTCTCGCTCGGCATGGTGGAGCAGGCGCGGCGAAGCCTCATGCCGAGCGGCTACCCATTCACCTTCGGTCAGCTTGACGCGCAGGTTCTCCCATTTGCGGACGATAGCTTTGACGCGGTCATCGCCAATCACATGCTGTACCATGTCCCCGACCGGCAGAAGACCTATGCGGAAGTCCGGCGCGTCTTGAAGCCGCAAGGCCGCTTCTATGCGGCCACTATGAGCCGGAATAACATGAAGCAAGTCGCCGATTTAGAACGAAACTGCGGCTTCACCAGCGATTTCGGCGCGTTCAGTCAGGCTCCCAACTACTTCTTTCTGGAAAACGGTGAGGCCGAGCTGCGGGAGTGGTTCCCTGAGCTGTCAGTGCGCCGTCAGGAAGAAACGCTTGTCGTCACCGAGGCGCAGCCGCTGATTGACTATATTCTCTCAGGAACCAGCGTCGCCGGCCTCTCGGGCGAAACGCTCCGCCGTTTGCGCGAGGCCATCAGCGCAGAAATCAGCCGCACCGGCGCGTTTCGCATTGACAAGATTACTGGACTATTTATCGGAAAAGGCTAACGCATGGCAGAGTACGCACGGTCGAGTGTCCCGGAGTTTGGCGACAAAGTGCCGGGCAAAGTTTATGTGCCGCGCCCCGGAGCCTACGGCCTGATTTATGACGACAGGGGCCGCGTGGCCGTCATGGAAAACCCACGCGGCTGCTTCCTGCCGGGCGGCGGCACGGAAGCAGGCGAAACGCCGGAAGAAACGCTCATTCGGGAAGTGCGGGAAGAATGCGGCTTCCGCATTGAAGTTGGCAGGAGGATTGGCGAAGCGGCGGAGTACCGGGACACGCCGGGCCATGACTACGCCATTCGCAAAGACTGCGTCTTCTTCGCGGCCACAGTGACAAGCGCGGGCGGCGCGGCGACCGAACCCGGCCACACGCTGCTTTGGCTGGAGCCGCAGGAAGCCGAAACGCGGCTCGCGCACGGCAGCCAGCAGTGGGCGGTGCGGAAATGCCGCCAATCTTAACCACAAGCTAAAGCGGCTCCGAGGTGCCTTTTTAGACGTACCGTTCCTCATGCACGACATAGGGCGCATGTACCTCATTCGCATCAAACGTATAAGCCCGGTACACGACGCACCCGTCGAACTCCAGCATGTCCCGCAGGCGGTCGCGGATGACGGGGCGGATGATGCGGGCCAGCGCATCGGCCGGCTCGACCCATTCCACTTGCAGGCTTTCGGCGCTTGGCGTCAGGTCACCGCCGAGATAGCCGCATAGAAAGTCCAGCATGACGATATGGGATTGGACGTTGGAGTAAACACCGGCAAGCTGCCCCACAGCAACTTGGACACCCGTTTCTTCCCGCACTTCGCGTTCCAGCGCCGCCGTCAGCGTTTCGCCTTCCTCCACCTGACCGCCGGGGTTCCAGTCGCGGCGCGGGCTGAGGACCATTAAAACATTGCCTTCGGCGTTGGTGACAAGTCCCGCGACGGCGACAATATGCTGAGGCGTACTCATGTGCGAAAGTATACCAGCAGGTGAGCCGGTTGAGACTCAAGCAGGATTTGAAGCTGCGGCGTCGAACAAGGTAGAAAATGTCACGTCCCCGCGCCTGCGGCGCTTTGATCCAAAACGAGACCATCTTGATGGTGCGCCATGCCGAGCCGACACGCTCTTACTGGACCCTGCCCGGCGGCGGTGTGGAAGCGGGAGAAACACGCGCCGAGGCCGCCGAGCGCGAGATGCACGAAGAAACCGGCCTGCGAGTGCGGGCCATGCGCCTTCTCTGGGAAGGCGTCTACGGTCACGGCGGGCGAACCAGCCCCGAATACTGCTTTTTAGTCGAGCTGGAAACACCGGAACAAGACGTGCCCGCGCTTGGCCTTGACCCCGAAGAAGCGCACCTGCCCGCTGCAAGTCGCCTCCTGCAAGGCGTCGCCTGGGTGCCGCTGGCGGAGCTGATCGGCGACCCGCAGGTGGCACGGGTGCTGTGGGCGCTGGCATGAACTCTTTTTATGTCTCGGATTTGGACGGCACGCTGCTTCGAAACGATGCGACGCTTTCAGGGTTTAGCGAAGCGGCGCTCCGCGAAATGCTGGCCGGCGGCCTGCTGTTTACCGTTGCCAGCGCCCGCAGCGTGGTTTCGATGCAGGGCATCCTGCGCGGGCTGCCGCTCCGGCTGCCAGTGATTGAGTTCAACGGCGCGTTTTTGTCCGATCTCGCTTCGGGCCGTCACGAGACGGTCAACGCTCTAGCCCCCTCTGTTGCTGAGAGCGTTTACGCGCAGGTGCTTCAGCATAATATGGTTCCGTTCGTGTCGAGCTTTGACGGTGCTGAGGACCGTGTTCACTACACTGCCGCTACAAACGCCGGGATGCACTGGTACTTGGAAGACCGCCGCCGGCACCGTGACCGCCGTTGGCAGGGCGTTTCCAGCGATTTGGCGGCCGCGCTGCGGGAGCAAGTCGTGTGCCTGACAGTGGTTGCCGAAGAGTCGCCGCTGGCCGAACTTCAGGCCGCAGTTTTGTCGGCGCACGGCGGCGCGGTTGAAACGCACCTCTTCGAGAACCAGTATTCGCCGAACTGGTACTGGCTGACCGTGCATGACCGCCGGGCGACAAAAGACCAGGCCATTCAGTCACTTGCCGA